>Ga0207647_10003398_pt1 | contig 11929 bp, 8 predicted proteins | sample KBSCornC2_FD_184295 | JGI IMG/M metagenome (GOLD analysis project Ga0207647, IMG submission 184295) | Corn rhizosphere microbial communities from Kellogg Biological Station, Michigan, USA - C2 (SPAdes) (version 2) | ecosystem: Host-associated > Plants > Roots > Rhizosphere ...
CATGGGATTTGACCAGAGACACCGGTGGAGAACGTGATTGCGTTGGTTGAGATGGTACATGGATCAAACGGATGAAGACGGATTTTGATGCGCTGCTGTTAGTGTCGTTTGGTGGACCGGAGGGGATGGAGGATGTGATTCCGTTCCTCGAAAACGTCTTGCGAGGGAGGAATGTACCGCGCGAGCGCATGCTTCAGGTGGCGCGGCACTATGAGATGTTTGGCGGCGTCAGTCCCATCAATCAACAGAATCGAAACCTCATTGACGCGCTGAAGAAAGAGCTTGATGCACACGGTCCACGGCTTCCGATCTACTGGGGCAATCGCAACTGGAATCCGTTACTTCCCGACACACTCGCCCACATGGCCCAGGACGGCATTAAGAATGCGCTGGCGTTTGTGACCTCCGCTTACAGCTCGTACTCCAGTTGCCTGCAGTATCGTCAGAACATCATCGACGCACAGGCGAAGGTGGGACCGACTGCGCCGCGCGTCGAGAAGCTCCGCGTGTTCTACAATCACCCGCTGTTTATAGAAGCGAATGTCGACCACATTCGTGCTGCAGTGTCGCAACTCGAAGATGTAAACCTGGTTTTTACTGCGCACAGCATTCCTGAATCGATGGCCGTGAATTGCGATTATGCTGCTCAACTGGCGGAAGCAGGAGATCTGATTGCCAACGCACTCGGAATTAAGAACTGGCAACTCGTCTATCAGAGTCGCAGTGGGTCGCCGTCGCAGCCGTGGCTTGGTCCGGATATCGTCGAACATCTCAGAACGCTTCATGGCGAAGGCGTGAGAAAGGTTGTCGTCGCGCCGATCGGGTTTGTTTCGGATCATATGGAGGTTGTTTACGACCTGGATGTAGAGGCACGGAAGGTGGCGGATGAGTTGGGGATGAAGATGGTCAGAGCGGCGACTGCGGGGACGCATCCGGCGTTCGTGAGAATGATTAGGGAGTTGGTGATGGAAAGGATTGATAACACGGCGCCAGAGAATATTTGCGCGCCGGAATGTTGTCGGGTTAGTTAGACAGGATTACACGATGAACAGGATTGTCGTGATTGGTGGTGGCATTACCGGGCTTGCCGCGGCAAATCGTGTTCGAGAGATTAATCCAGCTATAAAGATCACGGTGCTTGAAGCGTCTGATCGCCTCGGGGGAACGCTCCAAACCGAGGATCGCGACGGTTTCCTACTCGAACGTGGTCCGGATTCGTTCATCTCTGAAAAACCTGAAGCACTCGCACTCGCCAAACGTCTCGGTCTCGAGTCGCAAATAATTCAAACAAATGAAGCGTACCGGCGCAGTTTCATCGTGCGTGATGGACGCCTGCGTGCCGTGCCGGAAGGATTTCAACTGCTCGCGCCTTCGCGGATGTGGCCGTTCATCACGAGCGACATCTTCACGCTTGCCGGCAAAGCGCGCATGGCCGCCGATCTATTTCTGCCGCGCAAAAACACAAACGGCGTGAACGACGAGAGTCTCGCGAGCTTTGTGCGACGCAGACTCGGTGAAGAAGCGCTCGCGCGTATGGCACAGCCGATGGTCGGCGGCATCTACACGGCCGATCCAGAAACGCTCAGTCTGCGCGCCACACTGCCGCGGTTTCTCGACATGGAGCAAAAGCACCGCAGCCTGATACTCGCGATGCTACGCCAGGGCCGTGTGCAGAAGCTGGGCACCAGCGGTGCACGTTACAGTTTGTTTCTGTCGTTCGATCGCGGCATGCAGGTGCTGGTCGACGCATTAACGCGGATAAATGCGGACGTTGTCTTGAACACGCGAGCGCAAAGGCTGACTTACGACCAGGGATGGACCGTAATCACTGATAAAGGCGAGCAACTCAAGGCGGATGCAGTCTGTTTGGCTGTGCCTGCGTTTATCGCAGCATCATTGGTAAGCGATATCGATACCCGTCTCGCTGACAAACTGCGCGCGATCAAATACGCCTCTACCGCCACCATCAACTTCGGTTACAGACGCACAGCAATCAAGCATCCACTGAATGGATTCGGCTTCGTGGTTCCCATCATCGAGAAGAGATCTCTGATCGCGTGTACGTTCAGCAGCGTGAAGTTTGCAGGCCGCGCGCCAGAGGATCACGTTTTGTTGCGCGCATTTGCAGGTGGCGCTTTGCAGCCTGAAGTGTTTGCGCTCGACGAAGCAACAATGGCAACGAGAGTGGAAGCTGATCTGCGTGAATTATTAACAATCCGCGAAGATCCGCGTTTCATTGAAGTCGCGAAGTGGGAACGATCGATGCCGCAATACGAAGTAGGTCACCTCGATCGAGTGAACGAAATTGAGCGGTTGGTAAAAGAACTGCCGGGGCTGGCACTCGCCGGTAACTCTTATCGCGGAGCTGGGATTCCTGACTGCATTCGAAGTGGCGAAGCAGCGGCAGAAGCCTTATCCACAGATTACGCAGATTCTGTGTAATCTGTGGATGGATTTATTTTCCTAACGCCTGCACCCACTCCGCATTGCTCTGCATCAACGGCCGAAACGCCTCACGCGGCACCGTCATTTCGATGTGCATGTTGTCGTCAGTATTGATCTTCGCGCCCGCTACTGCCGGTCCAAGCCTCGACTCATCACAAACAAACCATCCACGGACATCAGCCTCTGATTTCAAATCAACGCGCGCCAGCTCAGCTGCTATTCGTTGATCTCCGATCCGTTCTGTCAAACGATCGAGATTCAACGGCTGATTGCTCCCAATCAACAGCAGGTCCTTTCCCTTATTCAGCCCACCGACACGAAACACAAGCACGTGCGGGAAAACTTTGTGATACGTCGCCAGCACCGAGCGCAGACTCTCCGTCGAGAGCTGATAAATCTGTACCCACTGCACCCATATCCCGTCTTCTCTCAAACGCGCTCGCCCCAGTTCAAAAAACTCTTCGGTAAACAGATTCGCGACTCCGGGCACCCAGGGATGACTCGGCTCACTGACAATGATGTCGTAACGATTCGGCGTTACGCGTAGAAACGTTCTCGCATCGTCGATTATCAACTTCGTGCGCGGATCATCGAGCGGACGGTTGTTGATGTGATTGAAGAATTCCGACGCGGCAACAGTTCCCCGCTCGAGCTCAACACACGTCACAGACTGAATCGGCGACTGCAACATCGCGCCGACCGTAATGCCCGTCGCGTAACCGATGATTAATCCGTTCTCAATTCGGGGCGCGATCAGCAGCGGCAACTGCCCGAGCATCACCTGCGTCGGCATGTCGTAGATGCTGTCAGAGGCGTTTGCGCGCCCGTTGATAGCCAGGGAAACAGTGTCCTGATCGCGACGCACAGACACAGTTGCAGTTGGACCCTCCTCATACATCAACAACTCATGCACGTCCGGTCGATCCGGGCCATTCTCCGTCACTCCCTCACGCGTCTTTGCAATCACACGCACGAGACTGTCGTAGGCGCCGATGGAAAGATCGGCGAGATTCATCCGCGGCGCGACGATGAAAAGCACAATGATGGAGACGAAAGTTAATCCGATCGCAAGACTGCGTTTCAGTGCCGGATCGCCTCCCGAAGAAACGGGACGATACGCGACACCCGCAACTATCAAACAACAAACCGCAGCAAAAAGAAGCGTGAACCTCGTACTCGCTTTCGGAATCAGGATAAAGCCCGTCATAAACGCACCAGCAATCGCACCAACCGTATTGATGGCGTAGCTGCGTCCCACGCGCGCGACGGCTTTCTTCCCTTCACTGCTGGCCCAAACAAGCACCAGCGGCATCACCATTCCCATCCATACGGCCGGCACGAGGATCAGCAATGTCGCAGAAAGAATCTGTAGACCGAGCAGGCCGAACCAGGAGGCAACATGGAGGCTCAGGCCAAGAGTGATTAGCAGAGCTGGAGTCTTATTAAGGACAAACAGACTCAAGAGCAAACTCAGCGCAGTCAAAACTTCGACCAGCAAAATCGTCGAACGCAAACTACGCGAGCGATCCTTGCGCGCTACTATCCACGCTCCCAGCGCGAGTCCAATCAGAAATAAAGCGACGACGATGCTGAACGCATAAGTACTCGACCCAATGATCATTGTGAGAACGCGCGTCCATGAAACCTGTGTACCGATGGTGACGAAACCAGACACCAGCGCCGCGAAGAACCAGAATCCTCCGCCGTCCACCGCCGGGGCAGAATCTTCGACTTCAACTTTCGCACCAGCGTCCGTGTGTGACTGAGATCTGCGTTGCAACAGGATCGCGATGGCGCCGACGATGATATTCAGCGCCGCCGCAACTGCGATCGTGGTCCGAACACCAAGCCACGGCAGCAACACAAAACCCGCCGCGAGTGTGCCCAGGATCGCTCCCGCGAGATTGCAAGCATAAAGCCGGGTTACCGAGTTTGAATCTCTGTCTGAAGATCTAACGAGAGCGGCCGCAAGAACCGGCAACGTAGCGCCCATCAACGTTGTCGGTACAAGCAACACTACGCCGGAAAGAAAGAAGCGCCAGAGACTGAACGTGAAGTTTCCAGGCTGGAGTTGTTGCCAGATCAGCACGTAGACGTGATCGATCCAGCGAAACAATAACGGGACCAGCAGCGCGTACATCGCGATGAGTATCTCCATCAAGCCGTAGACACTCAGCGGTTTCCTGATCCTTTGCGCAAACTTGCCGGCCAACGCACTTCCCAGCGCAAGCCCACCCATGAACGCCGCGAGCACAGTGCTTACCGCAAGCGTCGTGGCTCCAAACACCAATCCCAGCATCCGCGCCCAGAGCACTTCGTAAATGAGTCCGGTCGCCCCGGAGAGAACGAAACATAGACCGATCAAAACGATCGTTGAACGTGAGTAAGTAGAAATCTTGTCGGACCCGATCGAAACCGCCATCTGTACTTTTTCTTTGTGTGCTTTTTGTGCCTTTTTGTGGCTACAAATAAATCACGTGGCTGGTGCGCCACACACTCGCCGGTATCGAGCCCGGAGAAGCTGCTGTCAACAAAATCGCATAGTCCTGCTCAACCACGTTACGAGTGACATTCACCGACTCAATCTCAGGTTTATTGGTATCAACCGGCGTAACCAACGCGAGCCGGCGCAAACAGCGATAGAGGTGCTCGAGGCCCGACGCGAAGGGCCCAACATCGTTACCCAGCACGAGTCTGACTTCGGCGCGCTCGTCGATGAAGTGTTTGATCAACGAGGCCGCCTGAACCACACCACGCTCAAAGCGTTCGAACAACTCCTGCTCTGCTCCAAGCGGAAGCTGCGTGTCGAGCACAATCGTGATGCGTCTCTCATCCTCGGAAGTGAACTCCCGCACAGTGAGACGTCTCGATCTCGCAGTTGCTTTCCAGTCGATGTGACGCAGGTCGTCCTGTGGTTGATAGTCGCGCAGCGAAAACAGATCGTGCCCAGCGCCACGGCGTATCGCAGGCACTCGCCCAGCATTCATCGGCAGCAAGTGCAACTGGTCGCCAATCGCCTCCGGTTTTGGATAAACGATGATGTCAACGTCGCGTGCGCGCAGTCGACGCCGTCGTCGAAAGAACCCGAACGGGTATCGGGTCGACAACTCAAACCCATCAATCAGCACATGACCACGATTCGGAAAGAGCTGCTCGACTCTTTGTTCCGCTGCGGCGTTGTGCGGAACGTAACTGAAGTAAGCGAGCAATCGTTTGATATGCCGCCGGCGACGTTTCGGAGTTCCCCCAGTATCGTTACCTGGCCCACGTGCCTCAACCAGGATTGAAAACGAGGGCAGGACGCGCTTGGTGTTGCGCAGCGTCACGATCACGGGTGCGGGCTCGGCGGCAAAGATATGATCCGGGAAACGCGCCGAGACGGTCAGGTCGCGCAAGGAAGACCGCGCCGACACCCAGCCGATGAACATCGTGGAACAGAGCAGTGAGAACACGAGGAACAGTAAATTATTTCCAGTGTTCCACGCCGCAAATCCCACCACGATGATGATCACCAGAAACACGCCGCCACCACTCGTCGGCTCGAACGGGAGATCGATGCTGGCGACTTCAGCTCTGGCGGAACGCGCGAGCGGTGGAACGATAAAGATCGTCAACAGCAAAGCGATCAGCAGTGACAGAATCGCTGCGGCCCCGGCCAATCCACTCTCTTCCGCACGACGCGCGAGGACCGTCACGAGCGCAGACGTCAACCCCGCCAGAACGAGTAACGTTCCCAGAATCACGCGCAGCCACGACGTCTTATGTGAACCCAAAGCGGCGCGATCAAACTTGAGTTCTGACTTCACAGCGGAACACTGACAGTTTTCAGAATTTCGTTAAGGACGGCCTCGGCTTCTTCACTGCGGCGGAGGGACGATGAGAATCGCGAACTGACTACGATGCGATGCGCAAACACCGGCACCACAAGTCGCTTGATGTCGTCGGGGATGCAATACGTTCGATCTTCACCCAACGCCAAAGCCTGCGCGGCACGGAACAGCGCCAAAGTTCCTCGCGGACTGACGCCCAGGTCCAGCATCTCTGAGTTGCGTGTCGCCGCAACGATCCGCATCAGGTAGTGAACAAGCGCATCGTCGACCGCAACGGTCGCGACAGCCTGCTGCAGTTCGACGACTTCGGGCGCCGTCATGACCGGCACGAGTTCGTCGAGCGGATCCGTATACTCGCGATCGCGAAGAATCTTTTGTTCGTCAATTGGCGCCGGATACCCGATCCGCAATCGCAACATGAAACGATCGAGTTGTGACTCGGGCAGCGGATAGGTACCGTGATGCTCAATGGGATTCTGCGTTGCGAGTACAATAAACGGAGCAGGCAGATGGTGCGTTACACCTTCAGCCGTCACATGCCGCTCGGCCATGGCTTCCAGCAACGCTGACTGAGTTTTGGGAGTCGTGCGATTGATCTCGTCGGCCAATACCACGTTGGCAAAAACGGGCCCTGGCTTCCATTCAAAGAGGCCGCTGTGCTGGTTGTAGACGGAAAGTCCGATGACGTCGGACGGCAGCAGATCGGAAGTGAACTGGATGCGCTGGAAATTACAATCGAGCGCGCGTGCGAGCGCGTGGGCCAGCGTCGTTTTGCCCACGCCCGGAACGTCCTCGACCAGCAAGTGACCACCGGCGATCAAGGTCACAATGGCCAGCCGAATCGCCTCCGGCTTGCCCTTAATGACCGTTTCGACAGCACTCTGCAGCCGTTCGATCTGCTCGATCGCGCTGGCGCTCGTTATCTGTCCACTGCTGACTGGTTCGAGGTTCCGCATGAATTGGCCTGCATTCTACATGCTAAGAGCATGCCCCGCACAAAAAAGTTGGCCGCGCACCAGGGTGGGCAATGTGGCCAATATGACCCCGGTGCACTCCTGTAGTAGACTAAGGCCCGTACGGAGGATGGGCAAGCGAAGCAGAAATTGGGAACCGAAATTTAATCGCTTCGTGTAAGTGCCCGAGGAGAGTGAATATGAAACCCCTTAATAATAACAGGAAGAACCAGCGCGGTTTTTCGCTCATCGAGTTGATGATCGTTATCGCCATCATAGGCATATTGATCGGCGTCGGAATCGCGGGCTGGAAGGCTGCGATGAGGGCCGCAAACGAAGCCGCTGCGGTTAAGACCCTGCGCTCGATTGCCGAGCAACAGATGCTCTACTTCAACGCCCATCAGCGCAGCTCATTTGGGACCTTTGAAGAGATGCGGAAAGAGAACCTGCTCGACAGCCGGTTCGACGGTACCACACCGGTCGTGGACGGTTACGTCTACACGATGAAGATCATTCCGAAGTCAACCTCCACGCAGGCCGCTTACACAATCAACGCCGACCCGCAGGTGCCGACAGGCGTTTCCGCCACGGGCAAGAATTTCTACTACGTCGATTCTGACTCAAACACGATTCACGTAAACGATACTCAGCCGGCGACCGTCAGCGATAAGCCAATCGGCCAGTAGCCACAAAGGCACAAAGTTTTAGCCACAAAAAGGCACATAAAGCACAAGAAGAGGAAACAGAGTTTAGCGATCCTCTTCTTGTGTTTTTTTGTGTCTTTTTTCAGTGGAGGTGTTGGCGTATGAAAGCGTTCCCGATTTTGGTCCTGTTGGTGGTTCTTGGTCAGCCACTTGTGGCGCGCAGTCAGGTAAATCCGCGGCTGGTTCGAGAGGTGAGGCATGAACTTAGAATGCTGCCTTACTACGGGGTGTTTGATTGGCTTGAATTCTCGGTGCAGCCTGATAACACCGTGGTCCTGCGCGGGCAGGTGGTGAGAGATACGACGAAGTCAGACGCGGAAGGTCGAGTCAAAGATATCGAAGGTGTATCGAGGGTGACTAACCAGATCGAAGTCTTGCCACTTTCGCCGAATGACGACCGATTACGCCGCTCGCTGTACAGGGCGATTTACAACTTCAACTCTCCGCTGTTTCGGTATGCAACGCAGTCGGTGCCGCCGATTCATTTGATCGTCGATCGCGGACACGCGACGCTCAAAGGTGTTGTCGCGAATAAGGGCGACGCGCAGCTCGCTTACATTCGGGCGCGCGGCGTCCCGGGGCTTTTCAGTGTGAAGAACGAACTCGTCGTCGAAGGAGAAGAGCCGAGGTAGTCTTTGACAGGATTACAGGATGTACAAGATTTATCCTGCACATCCTGAAATCCTGTAATCCTGTCTAAAAAGTCTTCCGCCCTTCAACGCGCTCGATTCGTTGGTCCGGTAAGGGCCAGCTCTGTTGAATACTAAACCCCGTAACATCTTTCATCACAAACGACGGTACATCACCCTCACGCTGCGCTTTGACGTGAATAAACTCCACGCCGTGCACATCGTTCAACCAGAACGCCGGTCTGAGATCCGGGCTCAGATAGCTCACCTCGACGTCACGCATCTGTAACCCTTTTACATGCCTCACGAAAAATCCATACGACGGCAACTCACCAAACATCGTGGGCTCAGGATAGATGTTTTCTCTTTCCGCCGGCTCCAGCGCGGCCTGCTCCTTCGTTCCGCCGCCTTTCGCATAAACGCGAATGTTACTGAGCTGGACGTCTTCAATCAGATAACCCGGTATGCCACTGATGATCGACGAGTACTTCGGATCGGCGTTGTAAACCACGACGTTGCTGATGATCACGCGACGCATCGCGCCGACTTTCGTCGTTTCCTTTGGCCCACGATTGCGCGATCCCAGTCGCAGGAAGATAGGCGAGTTACTGATGTCGCGCATCGTGATGTTCGAGATCGTGATGTCTTCCAGCAGCGCGCCATCGACCGCTTCAAGCGCGAGACCACGTGAGTAGTCGAAGACACAGTTCGACACGGTGATGTTCTTGAAGCCTCCGTTTGATTCGGTGCCAAACTTGATGCGCCCGGTCGGGCTGAAGGTTCCATTCGGGTTTCGGAAGTCACGTTTGTACGTCCCATCGAAAAGAGTCCCCTCGTCGTATCCGCTCACCTGGCAGTTGGTGATCGTCACGTTCTCGGTTGCACGCGCGTAGCCGAGCGCGAAAGAGCTCTTCGGACAAATACCGTCGTCGAACGGCGAGTTGACGGTGCAGTTCGAGATACGAACGTTCTTGCAGGCGTCAACATCGATGCCGTCACGATTGGTGTCGATCTTTACGTTGTCGATTGTGAGATTGTCGACGCCGGTAGCGAGTATGGCGAAGTGACCGCCGTGGAGAATGCTGATGTCGCGAATGATCACGTTACGGCTGAGCTTCAGACTGATCGCTTTGTTGCCCCAACCCGGTTCGACGGCGTCGCGCGCGTTTGGATAACCAAATGGTCCAGCCTTTGGATCCGGACCTTGTTTCTCAAGCGCATCGTTCTGTTCTTTCGTGCGCGACTGGCCGCCGGTTCGAACGAGTCCCTTCCCCCAAATCCGTCCTGGTCCAAGGATGGAGACGTTTTCCAGGTTCTCGCCCCAGATCAAACTGTTGTGCCAGTGGCTGTGGCCGAAGTCCTGGTATTGATCCCACTGGTTCGGTTCGGGAGGATCGTATTTGCCATCGCCGTCACGTGGATCGGCTGCGAGAATTGTCGCGCCCTGATCGAGATAAAGAGCGACATTGCTCTTCAAACGGATCGAGAAAGAACGATAAGTGCCCGCGGTAAATAGGACCGTGCCGCCGCCCGCAGCGGCTGCCGCATCGATGGCTTTGTTGATGGCGGGGCTGTCGAGGACCTTTCCATCGCCCTTCGCCCCAAACTTTCGCACGTCAAACGCGCCGGTAAATGGGGAACTCTTTTGCGCAACGATGGTTGTGGCACCTGAAGAAGGTGCATGACTGAGAGTGAACGCACAGCAAAGCAGCGCTAAAATCGCGGTTGGGAGTCGAAGTTGTTTGGTCATTGGTGACAGGATTTACATGATTTAGCGAAGATGAACAAGACAATCCTGAAAAATCTTGTAAATCCTGTAAAAGCTTACTTCGAGCGGTCGACGCTGCTGAGTCTTCTTGACGACTGTATAGCGCATGGTGACCAGACTGCGGTGGCCCACTTTCGCGGGCTGCGAACCGTAAGATGGTCCTTCTCACGCTTAGCTTCTGTCGCATTTCAATTTGCTCGCGAACTCGAAGCGCGTGGGATCGGACACGGCGACCGCGTGCTCTTCTGGGGCGAGAATAGCCCCGAGTGGATAGCGGCCTTCTACGGGTGTCTGCTTCGCGGCGCTGTTGTAGTGCCACTCGATTTGAAGTCAGCGCCCGATTTTGTCGGGCGAGTGCAGCAACAAGTCTCAGCGAAACTCCTGCTTTCCGATAATCAACAGCTTCAAATCCCTCGTCTGGGATTCGGCACTCTCCAAGATCACATCGCGAAGCATTCAAATCAGCGCTATTCGTCCGTAGCGGTTAAGCCCGATGATCTCATCGAGATCGTCTTCACTTCAGGAACCACCGCCGAACCAAAAGGCGTCTGTCTCACGCATCGAAATCTCCTCGCCAACATCGCGCCCATAGAAAAAGAATTCAAGCGCCGCTATGCACGTTGGGAACGTCTCGTACATCCAGTGCGCTTTCTCTGCCTGTTACCGCTGAGCCACGTCTTTGGACAGTTGATGGGAATCTTCATCCCGCAGTTCCTCGCCGCTGAAGTCTATTTCCGCGGGTCGTACAAGCCTTCGGAAATCGTAGCGACAGTTAAGAAGGATCGCATCAACGTCGTCGTCACCGTGCCACGCGTTTTGGAGACACTGCGTGACAAGGTCAGGACTGACGCTAAGATTTCAGACGAACAGATCACGCTCGCCGAACATCGACACTTTTTGCGTAACTGGTGGACTTTCCGAAAAGTTCATCATCAATTTGGCTGGCGGCTTTGGGCGTTCATTTCCGGCGGCGCCACTCTCGAAAGCGAGGCGGAAACGTTCTGGCGAAGTATTGGGTACTCGGTTATTCAAGGCTATGGCATGACCGAGACCGCATCGCTCACGAGTCTTTCTCATCCGTTTCGCGTGAGGCAGGGCTCGATCGGAAAACCGGTCGCGGGGCAGGAAGTAAAGTTGAGCGAAGACGGCGAGATTCTCGTGCGCGGCGACAACGTGTCACCCGGTTATTGGAACCGCAACGGCTACTCGCTCGCCGACGCACGTGGTTGGATTCACACGGGTGATATCGGCGAGATCGGACCAGACGGTCACATTTATTTCCGCGGCAGAAGCAAAGAGACGATCGTCACTGCGGCAGGTCTGAAAATTTATCCGTCGGATCTCGAAGCCGCGCTCGATCGCCAGCCCGAGATCAAAGCGAGTGCCGTACTTCCCTTCGGAGCAACGGAGGCACTTGCCGTCCTCATTCCTCACGACGAACGTTCAGACTTGAATGCCGCAGTGCAACACGCTAACGACTCACTCGCGGACTTTCAGCGAATTCGTCACTGGGTCGTCTGGCCGAAGAACGACTTTCCGCGAACCACCGGCACCAGGAAAGTTATTAAGGGGCAGGTTGCAGAAGCAGTGAAACCACTCC
>Ga0207647_10003399_pt1 | contig 11928 bp, 9 predicted proteins | sample KBSCornC2_FD_184295 | JGI IMG/M metagenome (GOLD analysis project Ga0207647, IMG submission 184295) | Corn rhizosphere microbial communities from Kellogg Biological Station, Michigan, USA - C2 (SPAdes) (version 2) | ecosystem: Host-associated > Plants > Roots > Rhizosphere ...
CCGAGCGGGTGGCCGAGCGCAATCGCGCCGCCGAGTGGATTCACCTTGTCGGGATTGAGGCCGATGTCCTTGATCACGGCGAGCGCCTGCGCGGCAAACGCTTCGTTGAGTTCGATCCAATCGAGGTCGTCCTGCTTGACGCCGGTCTGCTTGCAGACTTTCGGGATCGCTGCTTTCGGGCCGATGCCCATGATTTCGGGCGGCACGCCGGCGACGGCGAAGCCGACGAAACGGGCGAGCGGCGTGAGGTTGTAATCCTTGATCGCCTGTTCGCTGGCCAGCAGCACGGCGCCGGCGCCATCGGACATCTGCGAAGAATTGCCGGCAGTGACGCTGCCGTTGACGCGGAACACGGCCTTCAATTTGCCGAGCACATCCGCCGTCGTTCCCGCGCGCGGGCCTTCATCGGTCTTGATCGTGCGTGCATCGTCGAGGATGCCGCGCTGGTTCAAATCAGGATAATGGTCGGCCAAAATATATGGCGCGATTTCATCGGCGAATTCGCCGTTGGCAATTGCGGCCAGTGCCTTGGCATGGCTGGCGACCGCGAACGCATCCTGCTGTTCGCGCGTAACCTGCCATTGCTCGGCGACTTTTTCGGCGGTGATGCCCATGCCGTACGCGATGCCGATGTGTTCGCTGCCGGCAAAAATCAGCGGATTGAATACCGGGTGGTAGCCCATCATCGGCACCATGCTCATGCTCTCGGTGCCGCCGGCGAGCATGAGGTCGGCTTCACCGAGGCGGATGCGATCCGCCGCCATCGACACGGCCTGCAGACCCGATGAGCAGAAGCGGTTGATCGTTGCCGCGGCGACGATGTTCGGCAAGCCGGCGAGCAACACGGCGATACGGGCGACGTTCATGCCTTGCTCGGCTTCGGGCATCGCGCAGCCGATGATCGCGTCGTCGATGCGCGACTTGTCCACTTGTGGAACTTTGGACAACGTCGCGTTGATCGCGTGAGCGAGCATGTCGTCCGGGCGCGTGTTGCGAAACACGCCGCGCGGGGCCTTGCCGACTGGAGTGCGCTGGGCGGCGACGATGTAGGCGTCCTGGATTTGCTTGGGCATCTGAATTCTCTCTTTGTCGTCATTCCCGCGAAAGCGGGAATCCAGTTTTTTGGTTTGAAAGAGCTGGATCCCAGCTTGCGCTGGGATGACGGCTCAATTGCGCAGGGGTTTGCCAGTCTTCAACGTAAACGCAATGCGTTCCTGCGTCTTGGGCATCTGCGCGAGCGCGACAAAATGCTTGCGTTCGAGATCCAGCAGCCATTGCTCGTCGACGGTTGAGCCGCGTTCGATCTGGCCGCCGCACAGCGTATCGGCGATGCGGCTGGCGATTTCCATGTCGTGCGCGGAGATGAAGCCGCCTTCGAGCATGTTGACGACGCCGGCCTTGAGCGTCGCTGCGCCGACATCGCCGGCCACGGGAATCGCACGACCCGGCAGCGGCGGTCGCCAACCGGATTCGGCCAGGGCTTTCGCTTCGTTTCTGGCGACGTACAGCAGCTCATCGGCGTGATAGACGACGACGTCGCTCGCGCGTAGCAGGCCCATCTCCTTGGCATCGAGCGCGCTCGCCGAGACTTTCGCCATCGCCACGGTTTCGAAATAAGCTTTGAGCGCGGTGAACACGTCACCGCCGATCGCGCGGTCAGCCGCGCGCATCGCGATCTCTTTCAATCCGCCGCCGGCCGGCAGCAGGCCGACGCCGGCTTCGACGAGACCGATGTAGCTTTCCAACGCTGCCACGGTGCGCGCCGAATGCATCTGGAATTCGCAACCGCCGCCAAGCGCCATGCCGCGAATCGCCGCAACGACCGGCACCAGCGACGACTTGATCCGCATACTCGTCTGCTGGAAGCGCTCGACGAAGCTTTCGAATTCAGCAATCTTGCCGGCTTGCAGCGAGCCGACGGCCTCGCTCAAATCCGCACCGGCGCTGAATGGTTCGCTGTCCTGCCAGATGACGAGGCCCGCATAGTTGCGTTCGGCTTCGTCGATGGCCTTGTGCACGCTGTCGACCACGCCGGAATTGAGCGTGTGCATCTTGGTCTTGAACGACAGGATCGCGATGTCGTCGCCGCCGAGATTCCACAGACGGGCAGCGTCGTTCTCGAAGATCGTCGTGCCCTTGTCGACCTTAGTGCCGAGCATGACTTCCGGGAACAGCTGACGCTTGTAGACCGGTGCACTCGAAACGGGAATCTGTTTGCTCGCCGATGCCGACCACGAGCCTTGCGCGTCGTGCACACCTTTGCGCTTCGGATCGGCTGCCCAGGCGGGCAGGGCGGCCTTGTTCATCGCCTTGCCGGCGGCGATGTCTTCGGCAATCCATTTGGCGACATCGGCCCAGCCGGCGGCTTGCCATGTCTCGAATGGGCCGAGCTGCCAGCCGTAGCCCCAGCGCATCGCGAAATCGATATCGCGCGCGCTGTCGGCAATGTCCGCGAGGAAATATGCGGCGTAATGGAACAGATCACGATGCATCGCCCAGAGGAATTGCGCCTGCGGGTCGGCACTCGCGCGCAGTTTGGCGAATTTCTCGGCCGGAGATTTGAGCTTGAGGATCGCGGCTACTTCGTCGCTGACTTTGCCGGTCTGTGGCACGTAGTCGGCCTTGGCCGGATCGAGCACGAGGATGTCCTTGCCGACTTTGCGGAAGAATCCCGCGCCGGTCTTCTGACCAAGCGCACCTTTGCCGATGAGGGCCTGCAATACGGACGGCGCCTTGAAGTATTCGTGCCACGGGTCGTTCGGCAGCGTGTCGTCCATGGTCTTGATGACGTGACCCATCGTGTCGAGGCCGACCACGTCCGCCGTGCGGTAAGTCGCGCTCTTCGGGTGGCCGATCGCCGGGCCGGTCAGCGCATCGACGATGTCATAGCCGAGTCCGAATTTCTCGGTGTGAAACATCGTCGCCAGCATCGAGAACACGCCGACGCGATTGCCGATGAAGTTCGGTGTGTCCTTGGCGTAAACCACGCCTTTGCCGAGCGCGGTGGTCAGGAATGCTTCGAGTCCTTCGAGTACCGCCGCGTCGGTCTTCGCGCACGGAATCAGCTCGGCCAGATGCATGTAGCGCGGCGGATTGAAGAAATGCACGCCGCAAAACCGGTGATGAAGTTTCTCGTCAAGAACGTCGGCTAACGCATTGATACTCAACCCTGATGTGTTGCTGGCGAGCACGGCGTTCGCGCCGACGAATGGGGCGATTTTGGCGTAGAGATCGCGTTTCCAGTCCAGTCGTTCGGCGATCGCCTCGATGATGAGATCGCAGCCTTTGAGCAGCTGCAGGTTCTGGTCGTAGTTGGCCGGCATGATCGAGTTCACGCGCGACTTGTCCGCCAGCGGCGCCGGTGAAAGTTTCTTCAGATTCTCGATCGCCTTGAGCACGATGCCATTGGCGTCCCCCTCTTTGGCCGGCAGATCGAACAACACGGTTTCGACACCAGCGTTGGCCAGGTGCGCGGCAATCTGCGCGCCCATGACACCGGCGCCGAGCACAGCCGCGCGGCGAATCAGCAGTCGGGATTGGCTCATGAAATCCTCATGGAAGGGAAAACGGAAAAAAGGGGATTTGTCGCTGCTAGACGGCGCGCAGGCCAGCAGCGGCGAATTTGATCAGGTGCTCGGCGGCGAGGTCGCGATGCTTCAGTTCGGACATGCCGCTCGGCCGCTTGATCACGCCGAAATCGGCCATCGCGTAGGTCAGGGCGCCGCTGATGATGTCCAGGCGCCAGTACAGTTCCTGTTTGTCCAGATGCGGCAGTTGCTGCGAAAACGCGCTGACGAACTGTTTGAGCACATGACCGTAATTGTCGTGCAGGAACTTGCGCAGGCGTTCGTTGTGCTCGGCGTAGGCACGGGCCAGCACCCGCACGAAACCACTGCCGCCATGCGGGTCGGCCGACAACGCGAGCGCCGGGCGCACGAAAGCCGCCAGCACATCCTCGAGTGAGCATTGCGGCTGCTCCAGAACGCTTTGCAGCGCTTTCAGACGATCCTCGTTGAGGGCGTCCAGGCGCCGGCGGAAGACCTCATTGATGAGGTTTTCCTTGGAACCGAAGTGGTAATTGACGGCAGCCAGATTGACGTTGGCCGTAGCGGTGACCTGGCGCAGCGACGCGCCGGCAAAGCCGTGCCGGGCGAACAGGGACTCGGCCGAATCCAGGATGCGTTGCTTGGTGGAAAAATGCGGGACGCTCAAGAAAAAAAATCCTCGCGGGTGCTCGATGCCAAACGATCGTTTGAAGGATAGTTGGGTGCGGTCGAGTGGTCAAACGATCGTTTCCAACATGCTCTCGCGCCGGGCAATGAAAATCCCGCAAGTTTGTGCGCTAAGCCCTCGGATTCCGTGGCATTTGGTGTTAACATTCGCAGGCTTAGCGGGCCCCGACCCGACGCAATCGATCCAATCAATCCGGAGAAAGTTACATGGCGCTGGAGCGCACCCTTTCGATCATCAAGCCCGATGCCGTTGCCAAGAATGTCATCGGCGAAATTTATTCGCGTTTCGAAAAAGGCGGTTTGAAAATCATCGCCGCAAAAATGAAACAACTGTCGCGTGCCGAAGCGGAAGGTTTTTACGCAGTGCACCGCGAACGTCCGTTCTTCAAGCCGCTGGTGGATTTCATGATCTCCGGCCCGGTGATGATCCAGGCGCTCGAAGGCGAGGGCGCAATCATGAAGAATCGCGACCTGATGGGCGCGACCGATCCCAAGAAGGCGGCCGCGGGAACGATTCGCGCCGATTTCGCGCAGTCGATCGATGCCAACGCGGTGCACGGTTCCGATGCGCCGGAAACTGCACAAGTGGAAATTGCGTACTTTTTCTCCGGTACGGAAATCTGCTCGCGTTGAGAATGAAGTGACTGAAGCGAAACTCAATCTGCTCGACTACGACCGTCAGGGTCTGCGCGACTTGTTCGCGCAGCTCGGCGAGAAGCCGTATCGCGCCGAGCAGGTGATGAAGTGGATCTATCACCGTCACGTCACCGATTTCGCGCTGATGACAGATGTCGGCAAAGCCTTGCGTGACAAGCTCTCGAGTGCCGTCGAGATCGTGCCGCCGAACACGCTGTTCGAAAAGCAGGCAGCCGACGGCACCTACAAATGGCTGCTTGGCCTGGATGGCGGCAACGCGGTTGAAACCGTGTTCATTCCCGAGTCCAGCCGCGGCACGTTGTGCGTGTCGTCGCAAATCGGCTGCGGCCTGAACTGCCGTTTCTGCTCGACCGGCACGCAGGGTTTCAATCGCAACTTGTCGGCTGCGGAAATCATCGGCCAGGTGTTCGTCGCGGGGAAACATCTGGGCAACGTGCCGCACCAGCAGCGCAAGCTCACCAACGTCGTCATGATGGGCATGGGCGAGCCGCTGCTGAATTTCGACAATGTCGTGCGCGCGATGAGCGTGATGCGCGACGATCTCGGCTTCGGCCTGGCCAACAAGCGCGTGACGTTGTCGACGGCCGGCCTCGTACCGATGATCGACAAACTCGGCGAAGTCGCCGATGTCTCGCTCGCGGTTTCGCTGCATGCGCCGAACGACGAGCTGCGCACACAGCTCGTGCCGCTCAACAAGAAATATCCGATCGCGGAATTGCTCGGCGCGTGCAAACGCTACGCGGATCGACGCCCGCGCACGTCGATCACGTTCGAGTACACGATGCTCAAGGACGTCAACGACAAACCCGAGCACGCTCGTCAGCTGATCAAGCTCATGCGCCAGCTGCCGGCGAAGGTCAACCTGATTCCGTTCAATACTTTCACTGGCACCCAGTTCGAGCGCTCCGAGGAAACCACGATCCGTGGTTTCCAGAAGACCTTGCTCGATGCCGGTGTGCTGACGATGGTACGGCGCACACGCGGCGATGACATCGACGCGGCATGCGGGCAGCTCAAGGGTCAGGTGCTCGATCGCACGCGGCGCAACGCGGAGTTCCGCCGCCGCATCGAAGAAGGAGCACTGCATGCTGCCTAGATTCCTCGCTGTCTTCGCTTGCTGCGTTTTCCTCAGTGCGTGCGAGACCACCGGCCATCGCGGTCTGGATGACACCAAGGCGCAGAAGGAACAGGACGCCGTGTCCACGCGTGTCGAACTCGGCAAGGCTTACATGCAGCAAGGCAAGTTCGAGCTGGCGCAGGAAAATCTGCTCAAGGCGCTGGATCGCGACGCGAATTCAGTTGATGCGCACACCGTCATTGCCGTGCTTTACGAACGTTTGGGCAACGCCAAGTCCGCCGAGCAGCACTACGCACGCGCCGCCGAGCTCGCGCCGAAATCCGGCGACACCAACAACAATTACGGCCGATTCCTGTGTGCGACCGGGCGCTCCAGCGAGGCGCAGAAATATTTCGCACGCGCCATGGAGGATCCGTTCTACAAGACTCCAGGCATTCTTTATTCCAACGCCGGCATGTGTCTGGCCGATCACGGCAGCGACGCGCAACTGAGCCAGGCCGAGGACTATCTGCGAAAGGCCCTGGAAGCGGATCCGAACAACGCGCTGGCGCTGTATTACATTGCCAAGGTGCTGTACACAAAAAACGATTTCTTCCATGCGCGCGCTTTTGTTCAGCGCTTCGAGACGCTGGGCAAGCCTGATCCGGCCGCGCTGCTGCTGGCGCGCAACATTGAAGTGAAACTCGGTCACGCCGACAGCGCCAAGGATTACGCGCAGCGCCTGCACAAGGATTTTCCGGACTCCGAGCAAACTCGCCTGCTGGACGGCGCAAACTCTGCTGCGCAGTGAGACGATGAGCACAAAACGGCGCAAGCGGCGTGTGGTATACAGACCCGGGGATGTGGGGAAGAGCCCTCAGGCGATTGCCGAGCAGGGACAATTACCGATTTTCGACGGCAATCCGATGACGACCGAAAACCATGACTGCGCGACGGCGGAAAACCTGCCGGACGGGGACGCGACCATAACAGCCGCTGCGATCGAAACCGCGGATACGGCCACAGGCCCCAAAGCGGATGATGGCTTGGCCGCGCCGGCAATCTTCGAAAGTGCCGAAGTGGAAATTCCCGCAGAAGCGGCCGAGACGACGATGTCTCTATCAAGACCTGCCGTGGTCATGAGTGATTCCCTCGGCTTGCGCCTGCGCGCCGCGCGCGAGGCCAAGGGGCTGACCTGCGAGGCCGCGGCGCATCAATTGCGTCTGCCCGCGTCGATTCTGCAGTCGCTCGAGGCCGAGCGTTTCGACCGTATCGGCCACGCGATTTATCTGCGCAGTTATCTGACCAAGTACTTGCAACTGCTCGATCTGCCGCTGGTTTTGGCCGAGCGCGTGCTGCATGAACACGCCGCGCCACCGCCGCAGCTCGTCACCACCGGTACCGTGTCACGCCCGCGTTATTTGTTCGAGCGCTACTCCGGATCTGCGCTGTATCTGATCCTCACCGGCGTCATCGTCGTGCCTGCCGTGCTTCTGGCGATGCGTGCCGGGTTTGACCAGAATCTGGTTCGCGTGTCGCCGCTCGACACGGCGGAAATCGCGTCGCCGCTGCCACAAGTCCAAGACGAAAGCGTACCGGTCGCGCATGCCGACGTCAGCGACACAGCGACACACGCCACGACCGCACCGGCGAGTACCGCTGCCCCCTTCATTGCGTCGATGACGCCATTTCCCGCGGCCGCCGCTCCCGAAGCGGCGACCGGCAGGAGCGAAGCGGTCGCGAATCCCGGCGAACACAAACTGCAGTTGAACCTGGCCGAGGCCAGCTGGGTGGAAATCACCGCCAGCGACGGCCAAAAAATCGAATATGGTCTGCTGCCGGCGGGCAGTTCGCGCAGTTACGACGCGGTCAAGCCGTTGGACGTGCGCATCGGCAACGCCAATGGCGCGACGTTGGAAGTGGACGGCAAGGCGCGCGACATCGCACCGTACCGGCATTCGAATGTCGCGCACTTCAGGGTCGCCGACGGCGAAACGAGCACAGTCGCGCATAGCGGCGGCTGAACAACCCGCGCGGGCGGGCGTCCACGTCCGCCGCCATTCCTGCTACCCTACGCACCCTCGCGCGGGCCACGCCGGCGCGGACGCGCGGCATCCGGCCGTTGCATACATCTCACATGCGCTACGAGTGAATCACGATGGCTTTTGATGTCCTTGACGAACACGAACAAGGCGAACTGGTGCAGAAATGGCTGCGCGAGAACGCAATGTCGATCATTATCGGCGTGGCCTTGGGGCTGCTGCTTATCTTCGGTTGGCAGCAGTGGCGCGGTCACCGCGCAACGCATCGACTGGATGCCGCGGTTCAATACGAAGTGTTCGGCGCCGATTTGGACAAGAAGGACGTCGACAGCGCCAAGCAGATTGCCGCGAAGTTGCAGAGTGATTTTGCCGACACGCCTTATGCGACGCTGTCCGCCCTGCGCCTGGCCGACGACGCTGCGGCGAAAGGCGATCACGCCGCGGCGCAAAGCCTTCTGCAGAATGCCTATGATCACGCCGGCATCGATGCGTTGAAGACGCTCGCTGGCCTGTATATGGCGCGCGCGGAAATCGCGCAGGCCAAGGCCAAGGAGGCGCTCGATTTTCTCGACAAGCTGCCACAGGCTGGCTACGCCGCGATGCGCCAGGAGCTGCGCGGTGATGCGCTTGCTGCGCTTGGCCGCAAGGACGAAGCGCGCACGGCGTATACCGACGCGCTCACGAATCTCGACCCGAACGCTGCCAATCGCGCGTTCGTGGAAATGAAGCGCAACGATCTTGGCGGCCAGGAGAAGAAAGGATCATGACATCCAAGGTTTCGGTCGCACTCCCGTTGCTGGTGCTCGCTGCTGCGCTCAGCGGTTGCGCCACCGTCAAAGGCTGGTTCGCGGACATCAAGAAAGAAAACATCCAGCCGCCAACGCCGCTGACGGAATTCGCGCCGGTGGTCAACGTGCAGAAACTGTGGGAGGAACGGGTCGGCAAAGGCGCCGACGCCACCGGAGTGCGCATGGCGCCGGCTTTCGCCGACGGCAAGCTCTACGCGATCGGCTCCGACGGCACGATCGCCGCGCTCGACGCCGCGAACGGCCACACGTTGTGGAGCAAGCATCTGGGTCAGCGCCGCGGCTGGATCCTGCATCGCGGCAAGAACTCGGTGCGCTTCGCCGGCGGTCCGACGGTCGATGGCAACCTGCTTGTCGCCGGCACGATCCAGGGCGAAGTCGAAGCGTTCGATGCCGGGTCTGGCGCCGAGCGTTGGCACGCACAGGTCTCCAGCGAAGTGATCGCGCCTCCGGCGATCGCCGACGGTATTGTCGTAGTGCGCACCAATGATGGACGCCTGTACGGCTTTGACGCCAATGACGGCTCGCGCAAGTGGGTTTACGATCGCTCGACCGTGCCGGCACTGAGCCTGCGAGGCAATGGAACGCCGCGCATCGTCGAAGGTGTTGTCTACGCCGGCGAAGACAATGGCCGCGTGATCGCGCTGCGCCTGACTGACGGCAATCTGCTCTGGGAGCAGGTCCTGTCGCCGGGCGAAGGCCGCACCGAAATCGAGCGACTGCAGGATTCCGACGGCGGCCTCGTCGTCGACAACGGCGTGGTTTATGCCTCTGCGTATCGCGGACTCGTCGCCGCGCTGATCGCGCAGTCCGGACGACCGCTGTGGACACACAATCTATCCGGCTATACCGGCGTAGCGCTGGCGCCGACGCAGGTATACGCGATCGACGCCGATTCCGTATTGTGGGCACTGGACCTGCGCACTGGCAGTTCCGACTGGAAAAACGAATCGCTCAAGTACCGCTGGCTCAGCGGCGCCAGTTCGATGGGAGAGTACCTCGTCGTCGGCGACCTTGATGGCTATGTGCATTGGCTGGCGGCGAGCGACGGCAAACTGGCCGCGCGCGCACGCCTTTCGAAAGACGCAATCCAGGCCGCTCCGCTCGTCGTGGGCGACGTCGCCTACGTTGAAGATATCGATGGGCGCATTGGCGCGTATCGGCTCGGCAAGTGATTTTCCATCCCCCGCATGACGGGGGATGGCGCCGCTGCGGAAGGGGGGGATTACAGTGAACTCTTCACCAAATTCTCCTTTGGCACGCCCCTCTCACGCATGCGGAAGAAGGGGATAACGTGCTGCCCGTAGTCGCCTTGGTCGGCCGTCCGAACGTCGGCAAATCCACGATGTTCAATGTGCTCACGCGCACGCGTGATGCGCTCGTGCACGACCTGCCGGGTCTCACCCGTGACCGTCATTACGGCATCTGCCGGCTCGGCTCGCGCGAGTTTGTCGTCGTCGATACCGGCGGTCTGACCGGCGAGAAGGAGGGCATCGGCGCGTTGACCGCGCGGCAGGTGCAGCTCGCGATCGACGAAGCCGATCGCGTCGTGTTCGTGGTCGACGCGCGCGAAGGCTTGCTGCCGCAGGACCGCAACATCCTCGACGTGTTGCGCCGCACCGGCAAGCCGGTATTGCTCGCGGTGAACAAAACCGATGGCCTGGACGAATCCGCCGCGCTCACGGAATTTTCCACATTTGGATTGTCCGACTCGCTGCCATTGGCGGCGGCGCACGGCCGCGGCGTGCCGGCGTTGGTCGAGGCAGTGTTGTCCGGACTGCCGGAGGCCGATCCCGACGCAATCGTTGAAAGTCCCGACGACGGCGTGCGCGTGGCGATCGTCGGGCGGCCGAATGTCGGCAAGTCGACCTTGGTTAACCGTCTGCTCGGCGAGGAGCGCGTTGTCGTTTCCGATATCGCCGGCACCACGCGCGATTCGATACGCGTGCGGCTCGAACGCGACGGCAAACGTTATACGCTGATCGACACCGCCGGCGTGCGCCGCCGCGCGCGCGTCGAGGAGGCTGTCGAGAAGTTCAGCGTGATCAAGACGCTGCAATCGATCGCCGCCGCGCACGTCGCTGTCGTGCTGCTCGATGCGAGCGAAGGCGTGTCCGAGCAGGACGCCACGCTGATCGGTCACGTGCTCAACGAGGGCAGGGCGCTCGTCATTGCCGTGAACAAGTGGGACGGCTTGAGCACGTACGATCGCCAGCAGTGTAAAAGTTCACTTTCACGCAAACTGGATTTTGTCGCATTTGCGCGTCAGGTAACGATATCGGCGTTGCACGGTTCTGGAATTGCCGAGCTGATGAAGGCAATCAACCGCGCGCACGCGTCGGCCACACGCCAATTCAGCACTTCCGAGCTGACACGCGCGGTGGAAGCGGCTTACACCGGCTATCAGCCGCCGCTCATACGCGGGCATGCGCCACGCCTGCGTTTCGCACATCCGGGCGGCAGCAACCCTCCGACGATCGTGATCCATGGCACGCGCACCAAGCACATTGCCACCGGCTATCACCGTTATCTGGAGAACTTCTTCCGCAAGCGTTTCAAACTCGAAGGCACGCCCGTGCGCATCGAGTTTCGCGAAGGCGAAAATCCTTTTGCCGGGCGCAAGAATCAATTGACCGAGCGCCAGGTGAAGAAACGCAAGCGGCTTATTCGCAAGGTCAAAAAGCGCTAGGCGGACCGGCCTTGGTTTCCGCATTCGATCCCGCCGAGATCACCGTGGCCATTCTTGCCGGCGGCGCGGCCACCCGGCTCGGCGGCCGCGACAAGGGCCTGGAACCGCTTTGCGGCAAAGCGCTGATCGCTCATGTCGTCGATGCTCTGCGCGAACAGGCCGAGATCATTGTGATCTGTGCCAATCGCAACATGGAGCGCTACAGGGCGTTTGCTCCGGTGTGCGCGGATGCGACTGCGGGATTCCACGGTCCGCTCGCCGGAATCGCCACTGCGCTCCAAGCTTGCCGCACCGATTGGCTGCTGACAGTGCCGGTAGATTGTCCGCGTCCTCCTGGTGATCTCGCGGCGCGCCTTCGCGCGCACGCGGATCCTGCGCCTGCGTGCGTGGTTCGCGCCGAGCCGCTGTTCGCGCTGTATCGGCGCGAGCTGGCGGCCGAGGCCGC
>Ga0207647_10003400_pt1 | contig 11928 bp, 6 predicted proteins | sample KBSCornC2_FD_184295 | JGI IMG/M metagenome (GOLD analysis project Ga0207647, IMG submission 184295) | Corn rhizosphere microbial communities from Kellogg Biological Station, Michigan, USA - C2 (SPAdes) (version 2) | ecosystem: Host-associated > Plants > Roots > Rhizosphere ...
CGCTCGCCGACTCCACCGCCAAAGGCTTCTTCGAGGTCGACGGGTACGACGCCGACGGGTTCTCCACCTGGATCGAACCGCGGGACGTCAAGCTCAGCTACGACCCGGCCGTCGTCAAGGTCGTTGCCACACGCAACGGTTTCGAGGTGAACGCGCTGACCGACGACGCGGTCTCGACCGTGGTCACCGCGAAGGTCGGTGCCCTGAGCACCCAGTTGAGCGTGACGTCCGGTCTGACCAGCACTGTGGTCGACAAGCTCGACGATCTGACCAAGTGGGCGGCGAACGCCGTACCGGTCGGTGCGGCGACGGCATCGCGATCCGCTGCGGAAGGGCATGACGGCGGACAGGCGATCGCGCTCGACTATTCGTTGACGGGCAGCACGGCCACGCGGGCGGCGTACCTCTCGCAGACTCCGCAGCAGACGCTGCCTGGTCAGCCGCAGAAGCTGGGCGCCTGGATCTACGGTGACGGCAAGGGCGCGTGGCTGCGGGCGAACGCGTACGACGCGGCCGGCGGTACGGCGCAGACGCTCAACCTTGCGGCCACGATCGACTGGACCGGCTGGAAGTACGTCGAGGCGGACATCCCGCCCGGGCTGACGTACCCGCTGCGGTTCTGGCGGATCTACGTCGTGGAGACCTCGCCGACGCGGCAGTACTCGGGCCGGATCATCATCGACGACCTGACCGTGCGGAGCGCGCCGCCGGTGACGATGACGCCGCCGGCGAAGGTGATCGACCCGATGGTCGTCACCGACGGCACCGTGGCGACGGCCGGCCGCTGGCGGTTCGCGGTGATGTCGGACGCGCAGTTCACCTCCGACGACCCGAACTCGGACTACGTGCAGCAGGCCCGCCGGACGATCCGCGAGGCGCTCGCGCAGAAGCCCGACTTCCTAGTGATCAACGGCGACTTCGTCGACCGTGCGTTCGGCCCGGACATCGCGCTGGCCAAGCAGATCATCGACGAGGAAGTGGCCGGCAAGGTGCCGCTGCACTACGTGCCCGGCAACCACGAGACCTACGGCCCGGGTGACCTGTCCGAGTGGAAGAAGGTCTTCGGCAACGCGACCAGCACGTTCGACCACAAGGGCACCCGGTTCGTGCTGCGGGACTCCTCGCTCGGATCGCTGCGGGCCGGCGGGTTCGACCAGATCCTCGACCTGCGCAAGCAGCTCGACGCCGCCGCTTCCGACCGGTCGATCAAGAACGTCGTCGTGATGGCGCACCACCCGATCGACGACCCGTCGCCGACGCAGAACTCGCAGCTCGGCGACCGTAAGGAAGCCGCGATGATCGTCAAGTGGCTGGCTGACTTCCGGTCCTCGACCGGAAAGGGCGCCGCGTACATGGCCGCGCACGCGGGCACGTTCGCCGCGACCCGGACCGACGGCGTCCTGCTCCCGCTGACCGGCAACTCCGGCAAGAGCCCGGCCGCGGCACCGGACGCCGGTGGCTTCACCGGCTGGGCGCTGGTGGGCATCGCGGCCAACCCGTCGGCCCAGCCGTGGTTCCAGGTCGAGCTGCGAGCCCATGTCGACTCGCTCGAGCTGACTGTTCCTGAGAGCCTCAAGCGCGGTCAGTCGGCGCCCGCTTCCGCCACGGTCGTTCAGGAAGGTCGTCGAGTGCCGGTGTCCTTCCCTGTGTCGGCAGACTGGTGGGGCTCGTCGACACTGCACGTCGGCCCTACCAAGACCGCTCCGTTCTGGGCAGTCGCTTCGTACGACCCGTCGACCGGCCAACTCACTGCGCTGCGCCCCGGCACGGCCCAGCTGGGTGTCACGGTCAACGGGGTCTCCAAGAGCGCGACCCTGCAGGTCGGTTGGTAGCGTCGCGGCGTGACTGACGTGGTGGTGCCGCAGCGACTGCGGAGCGGGGACCGGGTTGCTGTGGTGGCTCCGTCGGGCCGAGTGGACGCGGCGCGGCTCGATGCCGGCTTGGTTCACCTCAGGTCCTGGGGGCTCGAGGTGGACGTGATGCCGTCGGTACTGGCCGGGCACGAGCGGTTTGCGTACCTGGCGGCCGACGACAAGGCGCGGGCGCTCGACCTGCGCAACGCCTGGCTGGACGCGCGGTACGCCGCGGTGTTCTGTGCGCGTGGCGGGTACGGCGTGCAGCGGATGATCGAGTACGTCGACCTCGACGAGCTGGCCGCCGTACCGAAGTGGTTCGTCGGGTTCAGCGACATCACCGCGCTGCACGAGCCGCTGAACGCACGCGGTCTCGTGACTCTCCACGGCCCTATGGCTGCTGCTGTCGAGCAACTGGACACGGCTGGGGGACTCGAGCGGCTGCGGGCGTTGCTGTTCGAGCCATCCACTGTTACTGACCTGCTGGCGCCGGTCGGAGCGCGCACTGTGGTTGGTGGCGTCGCTGAAGGCGTGCTGCGCGGTGGCAATCTGGCGATGCTGGCGTCCAGTGTCGGTACGCCGACGTACGCGCCGCCGGCTGGTGTCGTCGTACTGGAGGACGTCGACGAAGCCGGCTACCGGGTCGACCGGCTGCTCACGCAGCTGCTGCGCGCCGGGTGGTTCGACGAGGTGACCGGTGTGGTCGTGGGCGACTTCACCGGCACGCAGGACTCCGTTGAGGTAATCGCCGAGCGGCTCGAACCGCTCGGCGTACCGATGGTGGCGGGCGCGGCGATCGGGCACGAGGCGCTGAATCTCGCCGTACCGCTGGGTCTTCCGGTGCGGCTGGACGCGACCGCCGGCGTTCTCACTCCAGGTGGTCCCGCAGGAAGCTGAAGGCCTGCGGGTACGCGTCCAGGCGGTTCGTGAGCTTGGCGAGGCCGTGTCCCTCGTCCGGGTAGACCAGCAGCTGGCACGGGACGCCGCGCTTCGTCAGAGCGTCGGTGATCTGCTCTGCCTCCGACAACGGGACACGGGGATCGTTCGCGCCGTGGATCACGAACAGCGGCGCCCGGATGTCGTCGACGCGGCTGAGCGGACTCGCCTCCTGCAAGAACTCGCGGTCCGTCGCCAGGTAGCCGTACTCGCGCTCCCGCATCGACCGCCGGTAGTCCGACGTGTTCTCCAGGAACGTCACCAGCGAAGCGATCCCGACAATGTCCACGCCGGCCGCCCACAGCTCCGGCTGGAACGCGACACCGGCCAGCACCATGTAGCCGCCGTACGAACCGCCCCAGAGCGCCGCACGCTTCGGGTCGGCGTCGATCGTCGGCAGCCAGGCGTTGATCGCGGCCAGGTCCTTCACCGAGTCCAGCCGCAACTGACGGTCGTCCAGCGAGTACCAGCGCTTGCCGTAACCGGCCGAGCCGCGCACGTTCGGTACGACGACGGTGTGTCCTTCGCCGGCCAGCGCCGAGATGATCGGGCTCCAGATCCGCATCGCGGCACCTTCCGGCCCACCGTGCACATGGACCACCGTGGACCCGAGGTTCTCGCCGGTCGGCCGGAACACGAACACCGGCACCTGCTCGCCGTCGAAGGACGGAACCCGCAGGCTCTCCGGATGCGGCAGCTCGACCGGGACCTCCACCGGACGGAGCGCGGTCAGCTCACCGCCCGGGACGAACCGGTACACGGTCGGCGGAATCACCGGGGAGTTGTAGGTGATCGCCGCGAACGAGCCGTCCGGCGACCAGATCGGGTCCGGCGTGGCCATCGTCAGGGCCGCACAGCCGCCCGCCGGCAGGTCGAGCGCCGCGAGCGCCGCGCCGTCGTCCAGCCGGTGCAGTTTGAGCGCGACTTCGCCATCCTCCAGTACGCCGACCAGCAGGTGCTCGCCGTTAGGTGAGGGCCACCCGGCGAGGTCACGGGCGTCGTCCACCAGCAGATCGCTCCACGCTGCGTCGCTCACGTCGTACCGGCGGATCGCCATCCGGTCGCGGTCGGCGTTGCTCGACACCAAGAACGCGGAGGAGTCCGGCATCCATGCGACCGGGCCCTGGTCGTTGTGCGCGTCCTCCGCGGTGAGCTCGACGACTGATCGGCTCGAGGTGTCGACCAGGAGCAGCTGCATCGAGTTCGCCGGGCTGCTCGCCTTCGACAGCACGACCCACTTGTCGTCCGGCGACGGGTCGACGCCCATCACCCAGCCGCCGCCGTCGTACAGGACGGTCTCGCGGCCGCTGGTGAGGTCGCGCGCGACCAGGTCGAAGTCCACGCCGTTGCGACGGTTCGTGGTGTAGAGCACGCGGTCGGGCCGGGCCGCGACCAGGTGGTGGATGTACTCGCTGTCGTGCACCAGCGGGGTCAGTGCGGGCAGACCGGGTTCGTCGAGGTCGAGCAGGGACAGCTGACCGCGCTCGTCGCCGCCTGTGTCGTGTTCGACGACGACGCGGCTGCTGCCGGGCACGAACCGGGCGCCGCGGCACGTGTCGTCAAGATCGGTCAGCGCACGCCAGGTGCCGTCGGGAGCGACCTCGTTGACCTGGCGGGTGCCGGTGCCGTCGTACAGCACCAGCATCCGGCCCTCGTCGTCGATGTCGAGAGCCATGGACGTGGGCAGCGAGAAGAGCGTCGTCAGCAACACGCCTTCATCCTCACACGACAAGGGGTGTCCGACGGGTTCTCCGCCGGACACCCCCGCTGGTCATCGGTCGCCGTGCCAGGAGTGCCAGAGCGCTGCGTACGCCCCCTGCGCGTCCACCAGTTCGTCATGGCCGCCGAGCTCGACGATCTTGCCGTCCTCGACGACGGCGATCACGTCGGCATCGTGCGCGGTGTGCAACCGGTGTGCGATCGCCACCACGGTCCGGCCCTCCAGCACGGTCGCCAGCGACCGCTCCAGGTGCCGGGCCGCCCGCGGGTCCATCAACGAGGTCGCCTCGTCCAGGACCAGGGTGTGGGGGTCGGCGAGGACCAGCCGGGCCAGTGCGACCTGCTGCGCCTGGGCCGGCGTCAGCGAGACCCCACCGGAGCCCACTTCGGTGTCCAGCCCGTCGTCGAACCCTGCGACCCAGCCGTCCGCGTCCACCGACCGCAGCGCCGCCCACAGGTCCGCGTCGGACGCGTCCTGCCGGGCGAGCCGCAGGTTGTCGCGCACGCTGCCCACGAACACGTGGTGCTCCTGGTTGACCAGGGCAACATGACTACGGACCTGCTCGGCAGACATCCGGCCGAGCGCCGCACCGCCCAAGGTGATGTCACCGACGCGCGGCGAGTAGATGCCGGCGAGCAACCGGCCCAGCGTCGACTTGCCCGCACCGGACGGCCCGACGAGCGCCACCCGGGCACCCGGCTCGACCGTCAATGTGACACCGTGCAGGACGTCGCGGCCCTCCAGGTACCCGAAGCGGACGTCGTCGGCCAGCACGGTCCGCCCGTCCGGCTCGGCCTCGCTTGCCGCCGCGGCGGTCTCGACCTCACGGACGCCGACCAGCCGCGCCAGCGACACCTGCGCGACCTGGAGCTCGTCGTACCAGCGGATCATCATGTTGACCGGCTCGACGAGCATCTGGATGTACAGCGCGCCTGTGGTCAGTGCACCGACGGTCAGCCAGCCCTGGATCGCGAAACCGCCGCCGATGACCAGCACGGCCGCCAGCGCGACCGTGTGGGTCATGTTGATCACCGGGAACAGGATCATCCGCAGGTACAGCGTGTACCGCTCCCAGGCGACCCACTGGCCGATCCGGGTGTCACCCAGCTCGATCCGGCGGCCACCGAGCCGGTGCGACTCGACGGTGCGGCCCGCGTCGACCGTCTCGGCCAGCGCCGAGGCGACCGCGGCGTACCCGGCCGCCTCCGACCGGTACGCCTTCGGGGCACGCTTGAAGTACCAACGGCCGCCGATGATCAGGATCGGCGCCGCGATCACCACCGCCACGGCCAGCGCGGGCGCCGTCACGATCAGCGCGCCGATCAGCAGCGACGCCCAGATGATCGCGATCGTCAGCTGCGGTACGGCGTCGCGCATCGCGTGCGACAGCCGGTCGATGTCGGTGGTGATCCGGGACAGCAGGTCACCGGTGCCGGCGCGCTCGAGCACGCCCGGCGGCAGCCCGACCGCACGGATCAGGAAGTCCTCGCGCAGATCCGCGAGCATCTCCTCACCGAGCACCGCACCGCGCAGCCGGGTCAGCCGCACGAACACGGTCTGCACCGCCAGCGCGAGGACGAAGCCGATCACGACATACGGCAGGTTGACGTCGGTGTGGCCCTCGGACAGCTTCTGCACGACGTTGCCGAGCAGCCACGGACCGACCATGCCGCTCAGCGCTGCCACCGCGTTCACCAGGGTCAGCCAGAGGAACTGACGTCGGTGCCGGCGGAACAGTGTCTTGATGTAGGCACGGACGGTCGCGCCACTCGCTACCGGCAGCCGCACCACTTCCTGGGGGGCTGCCGGGTCGTACTCCGGGCGCTTCACGCTGACTCCTCGAACGTTGGCTCTTCTTCACGGGTCACGACGGCCCTGTACCGCGCGTTGGTGTGCAGCAGTTCGTGGTGCGTGCCGACCGCGTCGACGCGGCCCTCCGGCACGAACACGACCCGCTCCGCCCGGTCCAGCATCAAAGGACTGGACGTGAACACCACCGTCGTCCGGCCGGCACGCAGCAGCTGCAGACCGTCCGCAATCCGCGCCTCGGTGTGTGCGTCGACCGCACTGGTCGGCTCGTCGAGCACCAGCACCTGCGGGTCGACGTACAGCGAACGCGCCAGCGCCACCCGCTGCCGCTGACCGCCGGACAGGGACCTGCCGCGCTCGGTCAGCACCGCCTTCATGGCGTCGGACTCACCAGCAGGCAGCGTCTGCCGCAGCACGTCGAGGATGTCCTCGCACTGCGCTGCGTCTAGGGCCGTCTCGGGTGAGACCGCACCACTCGCCGGCACGTCGAACAGCTCCCGGACCGTCCCCGACAACAGCACCGGGTCCTTGTCCTGCACCAGGACGACGGTGCGCGCGGACTCGAGCGGGATGTCGTCCAGTGCGACACCGTCGAGCAGGACGGAGGCCTCGTCGGTGGCGGACGGGCTGTGGCCACCCAGCCGGTCGGCCAGCAGACCACCGGCGTCCGGGTTGCCGCAGACGACCGCGGTGAAGCTTCCGGCCGGGACGTTCAGCCCGGTGACCGGGTCGAGCAGGTCGCCCTCCGGCAGCTGGGCCGCGGACGTCCCCTTGGTCTCGTCGGTCCGCTGCAGCGACAGCACGCGCGCGGCCCGGCGCGCCGACACCTTCGAGAAGATGAACGCGCTCGCCGTCTCCTCGAACGTGTGCAGCGGAACCAGCATGAACGTGATGAACCCGTACGTCGTGACCAGCTCGCCGACCGAGATCCGGCCCTGGGTAACCAGCCGGACGCCCATCCAGACGACGACCACCAGGAACAGACCGAACAGCAGCACCTGCAGGGCCGCGATCAGCGACCACATCCGGGCACTGCGCACCGCGCTGCTCCGGTACTGCTGTGAGGCCTCGCGGTAGCGCTGCAGGAACAGCTGCTCACCGCCGATGCCGCGCAGCACGCGCAGGCCGGCGACGGTGTCGGCGGCGAGCTCGGTGGCCCGGCCGCCCTTGGCCCGCTGCTCGTCCGCGCGGCGCTCCGCCGGACCCATCAGCGGCACGATCGAGAACGCGAGCACCGGTACGGCGATCGCGACGACGAGGCCGAGCTGCGGTTCGTACAGCAGCAGGCCGATGACGACCGCGAAGCAGGTCAGCAGCGCGGCCACGAAGCGGCCCAGGACCTCGACGAACCAGCCGATCTTCTCGACGTCGCCGCTGCTCACGGCGACCACCTCGCCGGCCGCGATCCGGCGGGTCAGCAACGAGCCCAGCTCCGCGGCCTTGCGGAACAGCAGCTGCTGCAGGCGCGACGCGGTGCTGATCCAGTTCGTCACCACGGCCTTGTGGAAGAACGAGTCGGCGCCGGCCTTGGCCGCGCCGAAGGCCAGCAGCAGCGCGCCGGCCAGGATCAGCTTGGGCCAGGACAGGTCGATCGCCGCCTGCACGGCGAGACCGACGGCGACCGGAGCGGCGGCGATACCGCCGAAGTAGACCAGTCCCCAGAACACTGCGAGGACTTGCCCCCGCAGTTGCTGGTGCTCCAGCCAGATGATGAGTCGGAGGCCGGATCGGGTGTCCGGCACACCCGGATCGGCGAAGGGAATGAGGCGCAAGGACATGACGTCTCACAAAGAGGCATAGAAGGATTGGAAGAAGGCACCTGACCAGGCGAATGGAACAAGCGTAGGCGGCCCCGCCGACAGTCCGTCAAACCGTTTTCGTGGCTGGTCGGGAACCGTTTCCAGGCCGGGTAGTACAGTCTTCAACGGATGGAGGGAGCCGGGTGGAGGAGCTGACCCGCGGTCGGCGGCTGCTGGTGCTCGCGATCTGTTGCTCGAGCCTGTTCATCGTCGGGCTGGACTCGACCATCGTGAACCTGGCGCTTCCGGCGATCCGGTCCGAGTTCGACGCCTCGGTCGCCAAGCTGCAGTGGACGATCGACGCCTACACGCTGGTGCTGGCCTGTCTGCTGATGGTCTCCGGGTCGACCGCGGACCGCGTCGGGCGGCGGCGGACCTTCCAGGCCGGGCTGGTGCTCTTCGGGATCGGGTCGTTGCTGTGCGGAGTCGCGACGAGCATCGACCTGCTGATCGCGTTCCGGGTGCTGCAGGCCGTCGGCGGGTCGATGCTGAACCCGGTGGCGATGTCGATCATCACCAACACGTTCACCAACCCGCGTGAGCGCGCCCAGGCGATCGGGGTCTGGGGCGGAGTCGTCGGGCTGAGCATGGCGGTCGGCCCGGTCGTCGGCGGTTCGCTCGTGGATGCGGCCGGGTGGCGGTTCATCTTCTGGATCAACGTGCCGGTCGCCGTCGCCGCCTTCGTCATGACGGCGCTGTTCGTGCCGGAGTCGCGGGCCGCCGTACCGCGGCGGATCGATCCGGTCGGGCAGGTGCTCGTCGTCCTGCTGCTGGGCAGCCTGACGTACGGAATCATCGAAGGTCGGTCGGCCGGGTGGGGGTCGCCGCTCATCGTCGGGTGCTTCGTCGTGTGCGTCGTCTCGCTGGCGTCCCTCGTGTACTACGAGCGTCGCCGGGAGGAGCCGCTGCTGGACCCGCGGTTCTTCCGGAGCGCGCCGTTCTCCGGGGCCACACTGATCGCGGTATGCGGGTTCTCGGCGCTGTCCGGGTTCCTGTTCCTCAACTCGCTCTATCTGCAGTCTGTGCGCGGGTTCAGCGCACTGCATGCCGGTCTGCTGACCCTGCCGATGGCTGCGATGACTGTGGTGTTCGCGCCAGTGTCCGGGTGGCTGGTCGGTCACCGCGGCCCACGGGTACCGCTGGTCGTCGCGGGCACCATGCTGACTTTGTCGGGTCTCCTGCTGTCCCAGTTGAGCACTACTACTTCCACTGCATGGTTGCTGGTCAGCTATCTGGTCTTCGGGCTCGGCTTCGGGATGCTGAACGCACCTATTACCAATGCGGCGGTCTCCGGGATGCCGCGTTCCCAGGCCGGCGTCGCTGCAGCGATCGCGTCGACCAGTCGCCAGGTGGGTGCCTCGCTCGGTGTTGCCGTCGCGGGCACTGTCCTCACGGCGCGTCTGGTCGGCTCTTTCGAGTCCGGGTTCGTCGACGCGGCAAAGCTGTGCTGGTACATCATCGCGGGCTGCGGTGCGCTGGTGCTGGTGCTCGGTCTGATCACCACGACCCGCTGGGCCCGCCGTACGGCAGAGGACCTCGTCAGGGCTGGATGATCTCGGCCCGGACCAGTGCCTTGAGCCGGCCGCGGAGGATCTTCTGGCGGCGCTCCTCGTCCGGGAACAGGTCCAAGTAGGCAGGGCCCTTGGCGGCGAGCAGGTCGTCGTCGAGACGGCGCACCGTGCCTGCCGGCGCCCGGTGCGTCATGGCGGCCTGCACTGCTTCACTGTCGATCCCGGTGAGCAGTTCGGTGAGCTGCTCCTCCGTGGTGACGCCGATGCGGTGCAGGATGCCCAGGATCCAGGCGTAGTGCGTGGTCTTCGCGTGCGGCGCGTCGGGATAGCGACGGGTCAGGTACGTCGTCAGCGTGGCCGTGGTGAGGTCGAGCGGCGCCTTGTCCTCCGCGGTCGCCGCCAGCTCGCGGTACAGGCGGTCGATCTCGGTGAACTCGTTGTCGGCCAGCTCCATGAGCGCGGCCGCCAGCAGGAACCGCCGGTCGAACTCGGGCTTGCGGTCCGGCGGGATGTCCAGCTTGTACCGGATGTCGTGCTCGAACTCGGCCCACGCGTGCTGGACCGCCGTACGGACCTGGATCTCCATCACGAGGTTCTTCAGTACGGCGTACTCCGGGAGCTCGCGGCGGTGCTCGTTCAACCGGACCAGGTAGTGCTTGCTGGCGTACCCGAACACGCCCTGCGCCCGGGTGTGCGCGCCCATGTCGGTGTGCTCGACGATCTCGAACTCTTCCTCGATCACCTCGCACACCCGGTCCACCGCCTCGACCAGGAACGTGATCACCCGGGCCGCGACCAGGTCGGTGATCTGGTTCAGCGGGTCGTCGTACTTCGGCCTCGCGGGATCGTCCGGGTGCGGCTTGGACGCCTTCGCGAGGAACGACTCCGGGTCCTTCGCGCGAGCCGTCGCGCTCAGGTAGTTGATGCCTTCCTCTTCGCCGATCAGCTCGTTGATCAGCGCCTCGAGCTTGCGTGCGCCGCCGACGTACTGCTGGTGCACCCGCTCGTACAACGCCCCTGCCTGCGGAGCCCACTCCACCATGGCGGAACGATAGTGCGTCCACGGCCCACCCAACCTCACCCCCGCACGCCGCCCCCTTTGAGGGGTGAACCTCTCTGCCGGACCCTTCGCCGTCCGCATACAGCTCAGGAAGGGGCAATTCCAGAGGTTCACCCCTCAAACGGCAGCGGGCCAGGGTACGTCTCCCCATCGCGCCCTTCGGCGTGGCGCTTGGCGGCAGCTCGCTCGCTACGGCGTGGAAGGGGAGGCCGCACCCTAGACGCGTCTATCAAAATCTAGGATTTGCGCTAGAAAGCTGTAGAGACCCCTCGCGACACGCTCTGGTCGTTGATCGGTCAAATCTACGGAAAACGCTATACGGCCTCATACAGTGAAAGCATGGATCCGATCCGGAATCCCTATGCGCCCGGCGCCGGTCAGCGGCCGCCTGAGCTGGCCGGACGCGACACCGAGGTGCGGCAGTTCGAGGTAGTTCTCGAACGGGTCGCGGCAGGCAGACCGGAGCGGAGCCTGGTGCTCAGCGGACTCCGGGGCGTAGGCAAGACGGTCCTGCTCAACACACTGCGCTCACAGGCCATCAAGCGAGCGTGGGGTACCGGCAAGATCGAGGCCCGGCCGGACCAGAGCATCCGGCTGCCGATCGCGCAGGCGCTGCACACCGCGATGCGGGAGCTGGGCCACCGGCACCGCGACGACCAGAAGGTCGACCAGTTCAGCGCCGTACTGAAGGCGTTCGCGCTGCGCACCGCGGTGAACGACCGGAAAGGCATCCGCTGGCATCCGCCGGTCGACGTCGCCGCGGCAAAAGGCCGAGCCGACTCCGGTGACCTGGAGATGGACCTGATCGAGCTGTTCACCGACGCCGCGGACCTGGCCGGTGACCTGACCGTCGGGGTCGGGCTGTTCATCGACGAGATGCAGGACATCAGCACTGACGACCTGTCCGCGCTGTGCGCCGCCTGTCACGAGATCTCGCAGCAGAGCGCCCCGCTGGTCGTCGTCGGCGCGGGGCTGCCGCACCTGCCCGCCGTACTGTCGGCCAGCAAGTCGTATTCCGAGCGGCTGTTCCGCTACATCCGCGTGGACCGGCTGGCGCGTGAAGCGTGCGACCGGGCGCTGATGGTGCCGGCCGAGAGCGAAGGCGTGCAGTACGACGAGGAGGCTCTCGACGAGCTGTACGCGCAGACCGACGGCTACCCGTACTTCGTGCAGGCGTTCGCGCACTCGACCTGGGACCACGCGCCGACCTCACCCATCACCATCAAGGACGTCGCCGTCG
>Ga0207647_10003401_pt1 | contig 11926 bp, 8 predicted proteins | sample KBSCornC2_FD_184295 | JGI IMG/M metagenome (GOLD analysis project Ga0207647, IMG submission 184295) | Corn rhizosphere microbial communities from Kellogg Biological Station, Michigan, USA - C2 (SPAdes) (version 2) | ecosystem: Host-associated > Plants > Roots > Rhizosphere ...
CAAGAATCTTGTCTAAATGACTTTATGTACTTAGCCGTATTGCTGCGACCAACATCTGGTGTGTCACCCGCCTGCACACTCGGTAATTGTCGTGAGCATAGTGCAACATTCCTTCTTAACTTAACAGCAATATGAAAGATCAGTCGCCCGCCACAGTTTACCAGAAACAAATAGAAAAGTACAATGCTCATCTAAAGGTATTACTTCGAAAAAGAAATCTTTTTGGATGGCTGCGGCTAATCGTTTTTATCGCAACCATTGTTGTTTCTTACAAAATTTTTGTTGACTCTGGCTGGTTTGGTTTGATACCACTTGTAGTTGGAATGGGTGCGTTCATCTACTTAATTATAAGCGATACTGACAACAACCAGAAAATCGCATATATCAAAACACTCGTTCACATCAATACCGAGGAACTAAAAATTTTGGACAAAAATTTTCTTCACCGCGATGGCGGCGGTTTGTTTTCCCCTGCATTGCATGATTATGCAACCGACCTGGATCTTTTTGGAAAATCCTCGGTCTTTCAATTAATCAACCGCTGCTCAACCGAACAGGGAAAAAACTTGTTTGCTCGTAATTTGCTACATCCATCAAGTATTCAACAAATAGCGGAAAGGCAGGAAGCAATTACGGAATTAACACCAATGCTGGACTGGCGGCAACAATTGCAATGCTTTGCTGAGCAAACAACCATCACAACTGCAACTGAAGAAAAAACAAATGCGTGGCTTTCAGAAGAAGAAAAATATTTTACCGGGTCTTGGTGGAAAGCTGTTGTATGGATTTATACAATTATCACTTTATCAACGGCTGTCGCAACTATTTTGGGATATATTTCCTCCGCTATCTTTTTATTCCTGTTTGGCTTGTATTTTATAATTGCTCTTTTTCTCAGTAGAAATACTATACAGCCTTATGTTCATTTATCTCGCATTGTTGATGAAATTTCAATTGTGGAGAAGCAGATCAGCTGGATCGAAAACACAAGTTTCAATTCTATTTTATTAAACCAGTTAAAGCAGCAAATCAAATTGAACGCGGAAGGAGCGTCTTCCCAAATAAAAAAATTGAAATCCATTCTTGACAAGTTTGACCTGAGACTAAACCTGGTTGGCCCCATTTTCTTAAATAGTTTTTTGCTTTGGGATGTTCGTCAAATGATTGCATTGAACCAATGGAGAAGAAAGAACAATCACATTGTACCAAAGCTCTTTAACGTAATTGCAGAAATGGAAGTTTTAAATAGTCTTTCTACGCTCCATTTCAATTATCCTGATTGGTGTTTACCAGAATTTTCGGACCAACATTTTGTTTTCGAAAGCAAAGAATTGGGCCATCCTTTAATTCCGCAATCAGAAAGAATCGTAAATGATTTTGAAATTAAAAACAACCAACTTATCAGCCTGGTGACCGGATCCAACATGGCGGGCAAAAGCACTTTTCTTCGAAGCATCGGAGTCAATATTGTTTTAGCTCAAATGGGTGCGCCGGTGTGCGCAAAAACATTTACCGTTTCGCCGGTGCGGTTAATGACCAGTATGCGAATCAGCGATAATCTTGCGGAAAACACTTCAACATTTTATGCCGAACTAAAAAAATTAAAATCCATCATTGAAGCTGTAAACGGTGGCGAAAAAATTTTTATTCTTTTAGATGAAATTTTAAGAGGGACTAACTCTCATGATCGTCATACAGGTTCAGCCGCACTTATTTCGCAGTTAATTCGTCATGATGCTTTTGCTGTTATTGCTACACATGATTTAGAATTGGCTGAGCTTGAAAAGCAATATCCTGAAGCCATCGAAAATTATCATTTCGATGTTCAGGTAAAAGGTGAAGAATTGTTTTTTGATTATAAATTAAAACATGGGGTTTGCCATAGTTTGAACGCTTCATTATTGATGAAAAAAATTGGCATTGAGTTGACAGATTGACTGCAGTATGCTGAATAGCCTTATCGAACGCAAAGGAATGTGAGGTGACAAAGCTTAAAGCAGTAATGCCGTTTAGTGAATAAATTCGATTCAAGCTACTTCTTCTCTGCTCTTTTTTCCAAGTCTTCAATGGATGCTGTAATGATTCTGCCTACTTGTTCTTTACCTCTGTATGTGACTACTCTTATCATCACAGCATCCGTCGGCGGTGTTAATGGCTGCGAATACACTGGATAAAAATTATCAGGAAAAGAATTGTCAAACGTGTAATGGATTTCGAGACCTGGCACTTCCATTTGCATTCCTATTTGCAACTGCCCGTCTTTTGTTCTGCTCAATGCAAACTTTGGATCATAAACGCTGGGTGCATATTTGATTTCTGCTTCGTCCATTCTTTTAAACTGTTGCTCGACTTTTCCATAGAAATGATCCCAATCCTTTTTTTGTTTTGGCGACCACAGTGATTCGGAAATGGCCAATGCCCTGGGATAAGTCATGTATTCCGCATGACGCATATTGTACACTTGTTCTGTCCACAAATTAGCCTGTCCGCCTTTGATGTATTTTGGATCCACGCCGTCGGGCAAAGGTTCGAACTGGTAGGCTTTGCTCAATAATAGTGTTGCGTAAACCCTTGGTTCAATCGCAGCATCGCCCTGCATATAATCGAGGTAGGCAAAATCCGTTGGGCTCATTACAACTTCGTGTCCGCTTTGGGCGGCTGCAATACCACCTTTCATTCCCCGCCAGCTCATCACTGCTGTTGTTGAAGGCAAATTGCTCCCTTCCAATATTTCATCCCAGCCAATCATTTTCTTCCCTTTCGATCTTACAATGCTGTCTACTTTCCTGGTGAAATAACTTTGCACCTCTTCAATCCTTGTCATGCCTTCTCTTTTCATTAAATCCTGAACCATCGGATTCTTTTCCCAAAAATTATGTGGTGCTTCATCGCCACCCATGTGGATGTACTCAAACGGAAATATTTGCGCCATCTCAGTAAGAACCTTATCCAAAAAAGTGTACACCTTTTCATTAGCCGGACAAAGTGTATTATCTACCATTGCAATTGGAGGCGCTCCATGCGACCAATCCATGATGGGTTCCCCTGAACGAACCCTGTAAGTGTCTGCATCCGGCGTGCAGGATAATTCGGGATAAGAAACAATGGCTGCCAGACTGTGCGCAGGCACATCAATCTCAGGCAAAACGTCTACAAAATGATCTTTTGCATATTGAACAATTTCTTTCAGATCATCTTGTGTGTAATAACCGCCAAAATCTTTTGGTTCATCGGGTGCGGGCGGAGAGAAAGTTCCAAAATATCCAACCTTCTTCACATTCCATGCGCCAACTTTTGTTAAGTTGGGGAGACTTTTAATTTCAATTCTCCAACCTTCATCATCAGTCAGGTGCAGGTGAAGCAAATTGAACTTGTAACGCACCATATCATCAATGTAATGTTTGACATCTTCCTTGGTAAAGAAATGGCGGGCAACATCGAACATCAAACCTCTCCATCCAAAACGGGGATAATCAGTGATGTCCACACAGGGAACTTCCCATCTTATATTTTTTACAGGTGAAGTACTTTCAATTTCTTTTGGAAACAACTGAAACAAGGTTTGCAACCCATAAAACAGTCCAGCTGCTTCATTTGCATTGATTGAAATATTTTTAGGGGTTACTTTCAAATGATAGCCCTCTTTGCCAAGAACTGCGTCTTGTTTATTGTTTAATGATAAAATCACTGTTGGTGAACCCGTATTATGAGTAAGCAATGAAAATGAGGAGCCGGTAACTTTTAGTTTTTGCTGCAAGGTTTGAATAACATTGCCATTATTCATTGCAGGAGCAGACACTGACACATTTGCGGGAAGAAGAAACATTCCTTGTTTTTTTACCATTTGCACAGGTTCCGGAATAATGGAAATATTGTTAGATTGACTTCTCACAATTTGAGCAGCTAAACTTATACAAAGAAGCAGGACCATTCTTTTCATACAGCTAGATTGAATTATTGAGCAATTTATTTAAAAAAAATTCTTTAGGACAAGAAAGCCCCGCGTATAAAAATCCTTTCCAATCCTGCCGGTCTGCGGTTATCTTTGCAGCCCATAAATTTCATTCATCATTTTTAATTTTTAATTTCTGATGTTTCGTTCTCATACTTGTGGAGAGTTAAGATTAGCCAATATTGGCGAGGAAGTAAGGCTGGCTGGCTGGGTGCAAACCGTTCGCAAATTTGGTTCAATAACCTTTGTTGATTTGCGTGACCGTTACGGCATTACGCAATTGTTGTTTGGTGAAGAACTGAACCATTTGATTGATGACAATCCATTAGGACGTGAGTTTGTGTTGCAAGTAATTGGTAAGGTAACGGAACGTTCGAATAAGAATCCAAATCTTGCAACAGGCGACATTGAAATAACTGTTTCGTCGTTTAAAGTTTTGAATAAATCTGCAGTGCCTCCGTTCACTATTCAAGATGACACGGACGGGGGTGATGACTTACGAATGAAATACCGTTTCCTTGATCTTCGCCGCAACGCAGTGAAGAAAAATTTGGAATTGCGTTATGCAGTAAATCGTGCAACGAGGGAATATTTACATACCCAAGGTTTCCTGGATATTGAAACCCCGTTTTTGATTAAATCAACACCCGAAGGGGCACGAGATTTCGTTGTGCCATCGAGAATGAACCCGGGACAGTTTTATGCGTTGCCACAATCGCCCCAGACCTTTAAGCAATTGCTGATGGTGAGTGGTTACGATCGTTACTATCAAATTGTAAAATGTTTTCGTGATGAGGATTTGCGTGCAGATCGTCAACCAGAATTTACACAGATCGACTGCGAGATGGCTTTTGTTGAGCAGGAAGATATTCTGAACATGTTTGAAGGTTTGATCAAATTTATTTTTAAACAAGTGAAAGGAATTGATTACACCGAAGCTGTTGAAAGAATGAGTTGGGAAGAAGCGATGTGGACGTATGGAAATGACAAACCGGATATCCGTTTTGGAATGAAGCTGGGAAATTTGAAATTTCCTTCACACACATTTCCTACAAAAAAAGATAATAGCAATTTAGTTAATGGGGCAGATTTCAAAGTCTTTGATGAAGCCGAAACTGTTGTTGCCATTGCAGTTCCGGGTTGCTCCGAATATTCAAGAAAACAAACTGATGAATTGACCGAGTGGGTGAAACGGCCGCAAATTGGAATGAAAGGTCTGGTATTTATTAAATGCAATGCAGACGGAACTTATAAAAGCAGTGTAGATAAATTTTACAGCGAAGAAAAATTAAAGGCCATCGCTGGTTTCACAAATGCCCGGCCCGGTGATTTGATTTTGATTTTAGCCGGTGCAGAAGAAAGAACAAGAAAAGCGATCAGTGAATTGCGGCTGGAAATGGGCAAACGTTTAGGTTATCGCAAAGAAGATGAATTCAAGTTGCTTTGGGTTTTGGATTTTCCATTGTTTGAGTATGATGAAGAAGGCAATCGCTGGGTTGCCCGCCACCATCCGTTTACTTCGCCCAAGCCATCTGATATTGAAACGATGATCAACAACAATCCTGTCATTGAAAATGCTGCTCAATATTTGAAACATCCTTATGCAAACATCAAAGCCAATGCTTATGATATGGTGTTGAACGGAAATGAAATTGGGGGCGGATCTATCAGAATTTATCAAAGGGAATTGCAGGAAAAAATGTTTGCTGCATTGGGAATGGACAAAGAGGAGCAGCAACACAAATTTGGATTTTTATTAGGTGCATTTGAATACGGAGCGCCTCCGCACGGTGGAATTGCATTTGGCTTTGACAGGTTGTGTTCTATTCTTGGCGGCAGTGAAAGCATTCGTGATTTTATTGCATTCCCGAAAAATAATAGCGGAAGAGATGTGATGCTGGATGCACCATCAACAATTGATGACAAGCAGTTGGACGAGTTGAATATTAAGTTGGATTTGAAATAATGGATTGTCTCAAAGATTCATTCCAAAAACAGCTTTCGCTGCCTGCTTAGTTTTGAAAAAGTTGTATCACTTATTTACCCACTGTTATAACTGCGTAGCAATCGCGGTTTTGGATTAATAGCTTGGAAGTGTAACCGTAAACTCAGCTCCCCTGTTCAACTGGCTTTTTGCATTGATGGTCCCCCCGTGGCGTTCCACAATTTTTTTACAGAGGGCAAGTCCAAGTCCGGTGCCTTCAAACTGGTCTTTCGTATTAAGCCTGGTAAAAGTTTTAAAAATTTCTTCAGCGAACATTGGCTCGAACCCAATACCATTGTCGCTTACGACAATCTGTATCATTGTCGGTGTTTCTAAGGGCCTTTCAAAAATTCGAATCACAGGTTTTACATCGCTGGCTGTAAATTTTAGTGAATTGTTGACCAGGTTATAAAACAACTGGTATAATAAAACAGAAAAGCCTTTGATTATGGGAAGGCCGGCTATTTGTATTGTCGCATTTTTTTGATTGATCACTATTTCAAGATCGTTGATAACATCGTGGAGCAAATCATTCATATCAACACTGTCGAACTCTTGCTCTTTTTCGGTAAGTGAGGAATATTGCAAAACGCCATCGATCATCGACTGCATCCTTGAGGCGGCCGTTTGGATCTTTTTAAGATATTGCGAGGATTTTTCTGATAATTGCGGACCCAGTTCGTCTTTAAGCTTACCTTCAAAAATCCTGATTTTGCGAACGGGCTCTTTCAGGTCATGAGAAGCCACATGGGCAAATTGTTGAAGATCCTGATTTGAACGTTGTAACTGTTTTGTCCGTTCTGCTACTTCTTTTTCCAGCTTTTCTGAAAACATTTTCTGCATGTGAATGTCGGTGATAGCACCAATCCATTTTACAACATTTTCCTTATCATCTTTTATTGGTTCGGCAATGGAATAATGCCAACGATACTCACCTTCTTTATTTTTTAATCGTACTTCATGCCGGAAAGAGCCGCCCGCTGTATTGTCTTTTTCCCATTGTTTCATAAGAGGCGCCCAATCTTGCGGATGAACAATTTGCTTCCAGCTTGCATCAACGTCTGCAATACCCGAATAGTGCTGCCAGCTTTGAGAAGCGTATTCAAGATCGCCGTTTGCATTTCTTACCCATACCATTTGCGGTAAGGTTTCCAGCAAAATACGGAAGCGCTGTTCATTCTCTTTGATTATTTCATCTGCCTTTTTTCTTTGTGTAATGTCAACGCAGGCGCCCGTCATGTACAGAGGCTTGCCTTGTTGGTCTCGATAAGTTTTGCCTTTATCAAAGAGCCAATGAACACTGCCATCAGGATAAGCAACACGAAATTCCATTTCGAAATCTGCACCGTTTGAAGCGCAGTTTAAACAAGCTTCTATAACTGGCGTGCGATCGGCAGGATAAACTCTTTCAATAAACTTATCAAGGCTTTGAACAGAAGCACCCGGAGGCAATCCAAACAGCCGGTCCAGGTTTTCATCCCATGAAAGCTGGTTGGTTTGAATGTTCCAAATAAATGTTCCGGTAGAAGAAGCATCAAGTGCAGCTGTCAATCGTTCGTTGGCCTCTTTAAGATTTTGTTCTGCAATTTTTCGTTCAGTGATATCTTCAACAACTGATATAAAATACAGGGGTGTTCCGTGAGCATTACACATTAATGAAACAGTGAGGTTTATCCAAACAATGCTGCCGTTTTTATGGAGGTATCTTTTCTCCATTACATAACTTTCTTTGCTGCCATTGAGCAAAGAATTCATGTGCTCAAAGTCCATTAACAGGTCGGCCGGATGGGTTAAATCCTGAAACTTTCGCTGCAACATCTCGTCTTTGGAATAACCAACAATGCGACAAATGCGCTCGTTAACCATGAGCCAGGTTCCGTCGAGTGCAACATGAGCAATACCTACAGCCGCATTTTCAAAAGTTCCCCTGAATCGTTGCTCATTTTCTTCAATCCTTTGCCTCGAAGTGACTTCATTCGTAATGTCCATTGTAACGCCGGTCATATTTACTACTTCTCCGTTTTCATCGAAGTAGAATTTGCCAACAGACCTTACCCACCGCATCGGGGAACCGTCAAATGGAATGATTCGATATTCGGCTTCAAATAAGCGTTTTTCTGTCAGGGATATTTCAAGTTCATCGAGACAACGCTGCAAGTCGCAATGATGAATAACCCGGTACCAATCTGCGTATAAAAGATCAGTTTTGTTTTCGTCGTAACCCCATACTTGTTTATGAATTGCAGACCACACTAATGTGCCTTGCATTGGATTGTAAAGCCAGGTCCCTACATTGGCTGATGTGGTGGCAAGGGTTAAATGCGTTAGCAGGGTTTGATAGTTTTCATTCGATTGCTTAAGCGCCGCATTTTCGAGTTTCAGTTTTCTGTCTTTCACCAAATCTGTTACATCGACAGACATGACAACAACACCCACAACATCACCAAGATCATCACGGAATGGCTCATAGGAAAAGCTGAACCAGCAATCTTCAAATGTTTTATTGCGATACAATTTTGTTGGGACTTCAATTCCGGTATAAGGTTTTCCTTTTTGGTAAACGTTGCCGAGCAACTCTTCAAAAGAATCAGATCTTAAATGAGGAAAGACATCAAACAGAGCTTTGTTTAAAACCTCAGCTTCCGTTTTGTCCCAAAGCTCAAGTTGTTTGTTATTGGCCAACTGGATGATGAAATTGGGCCCCACAATTACAGAAAAAGCCACAGGTGCCTGCTGCATCAATTTCTTAAGCGAAATCTGATCTTTGAATAAAAACGAACTGTAAGAAAGTTCCATGAGCAAAGGGTGAAGCACCTAAATTACGAAACCGGCCTTACTGCCAATGAATTATTGCTCGAACTTTACCATATACCTAAGAGAATTTGATTTTTGTTTAATTATTAATTAAAACGGCAGCGCAAACATTAATCATTAAAGCCGCTACCGACAGAATAGACAGCATAAACAAACAGCCTGCATGGTTGATTAACAAATTCTTTTGTCCATACAAAGCATCCGCAATAATGCTTTTTTTATTTTCATAGTTTATAGCTGCCATGAAAAGACTCTTAATTATTTCGTTTTCTATTGTTGTTTTTATTTCATGCAAGAAAAATGATGTCAGCAACGGTCCCTTACCTGCACAAACTATTTCTAATATTTCTTACGGCGCAGATGCTGCTCAAAAAATGGATTTGTACTTACCAGCAGGCAGAACAGCTGATTCAACAAAATTGGTTGTGCTGGTCCACGGTGGTGCCTGGAGCATTGGAGATAAATCAGATTTTACTTCATACATTTCAACCCTTCAGCAAAAACTCCCCGGATATGCCGTTGCAAATATTAATTACCGCCTGGCGACTACATCCGCCAATCATTTTCCAACGCAGGAAAATGATATGAAGAGTGCAGTAGATTTTTTAGTAAGCAAATCAACAAGCTATCATTATTCTCAAGAAATGGTTTTGCTTGGAGCAAGTGCAGGTGCCCACATGGCTTTGCTACAGGCGTACAAATACTCATCGCCGAAAATTTTAGCTGTAGTTGATTTTTTTGGTCCGACTGATATGACAGGGCTTTACAATTTCTATGCTTCTAATACAACAGACCAATTGGCGTTTCAAATTCTGATGAATGGAACGCCGGCATCGAACGCTTCATTGTATTCACAATCAAGTCCTATCAATTTTGTAACAACGCAATCCCCTCCCACTATAATTTTTCATGGCAGCATTGATAATGTTGTGCCGGTTGATCAATCCACTTCATTGAAGAATAAATTATTGAGTGCTGGTGTAGCAGCTGAAATGACCGTGTATCCAAATCTTGGTCACGATGTTTGGCCTGCAGCTACAATGGATGATGCGTTCAATAAAATTGAAGCATTCATCAAGGCCAATGCTCACTGATTTTTTTAAAAAACTTAAGCAGTTATTTTTACTTCTTTTGGCTGAGGAACCCTTGAGCGGATTTGCCTTCGGAACAACCACAATTGTTTTACATCTTCAACGTTCAATAATACTTGGGGAGTGGTTTCCTCATTATCGGAAATCAAGACCCATTCAGTAACCGACTTTCTAAAAATTCTTTTGATAAGTAACTGGTCCTTGGTGTGAATAACATAGACGCAAAAGTTTTTGATGTCATTCCAATCTTCATGAGGTACCATCGTTGCCAAAACAATATCTCCCGCACTTAAACTCGGCTCCATGCTATCGCCATCAATTTCAAAATAGCGCCACACTGCACCGGCTGGATTTACACCGGGAGGCAAAGAATATTTTTGCAGCGTTTCAATAAAATCGGTTTGCTCATAACCTTTTACATAACCTGCCTGGGCTTTGATGCCAACAAGAGGAACCAAATATTCCGAGGGAAGATTTTTTAGAACCTGCCTTTGCTCATAATATGACCGGTAGGCTTTTTTAGGCTGATGTGAAAATTTACCCAAAAATTTCACATCGGAGCCTGACCGATCAAAATGATGATCATTCTGAAACTTTAAAACAGCCTCAACAAACCATTTCGAAGGCTCCATTTTCTCATTCTCGATCTTGCTCACAACCTCCCGGCTGTAGCCGATTTTGCGGGCAAAGCTTTCCTGGTTTAAACCTAGGGACTTCCTGATTTCTATGAGTTTGTGAGCTGAAAGCATAACGTTAAAATATTGTTGGTAAAAATGTGAAATTTATACGAACAATGTGAAATTTCATATCTTTATAGTTCACAAATTTAGATGAAAAATTCACAACTCCAAGCAATGAGAACACACAAAGAATTCACATTCCACTATCCGTTAAAACATAAAGTGGTTCGTGACCTGAAAATAGTTACCGAGCACGTCGGGGATTTAATCGTTGAAGGTGTTGGCTATTTTAATCCTTCAGCGTCTGTGCTTGATATTTTTGACCGCTACACCGTCGATATAGATTTTGTGAAATGGAATAATACAGACATCAAACCTGTTTTGGAAGTAACCGGCGCCATGGATGATGTAGTGGAAGCTGCAACAAGATTCTTCGCACATGAATTTGAAAACAGGTCAAATAAGAGAGCAGCATAAACGTAAATCTTAGAGTACGATTTAAACACGAAAAAATGCAATTAAGAAAAGCAACGCGTAAAAAAGCAAAAATCCGTTTGGGACTTTCGGCGGTTTCCGGCGGAGGAAAAACCTATAGTGCCATTTTGATCGCAAAAGGTCTTTGTGGCGATTTAAGCAAAGTAGCTGTAATCGATACCGAAAACGGCAGTGCCGATCTGTATGCTCACCTGGGAGATTTTAACGTACTTCCTTTAACTGCACCATTTACTCCTGAACGTTATATCGAGGCAATCCGATCTTGCGAAAAAGCAGCAATGGAAGTGATCATCATCGATTCAATTTCCCACGAATGGGATGGCAAAGGCGGTTGTTTGGAGATTGTTGAAAGTCTTGGTGGAAAATATCAGGACTGGGCAAAAGTTACTCCACGCCACCAGGCTTTTTTGGAAGCCATCATCCATAGTCCTTCTCACATTATCACAACTGTGAGAAGGAAGCAGGATTATGAAATGATCAAAGACGGTAACAAAATCAGGATTGAAAAAGGAGGATTGAAAGAAATTACCCGGGAAGGTTTTGAGTACGAGCTCACGATCAACCTGGAATTGGATACGAAACACAATGCCAATGCATCAAAGGACAGAACAGGATTGTTCATGGGCAAACCCGTGTTTATTCCTTCGGAAAAAACGGGTGAATTAATTGCAACCTGGTGCGAACAAGGCGAAGAAGCATTTGACACCAGACCGGGGAGTGATTGGTATAATAAAGTGGACGCGTGTAGTTCTCACAAAGAGTTGGTTGACTTATACCAGAGAAACAAAACGGAAGTGGATGTAAATCCATTGTTGCAACAATTAATTGCTAACCGCAGAAATCAAATTAATGGCAAAACACTTAGCGCAGCATAATGCAACACTTCCTTCGATTGCGGAGGGACTGAGCA
>Ga0207647_10003402_pt1 | contig 11923 bp, 7 predicted proteins | sample KBSCornC2_FD_184295 | JGI IMG/M metagenome (GOLD analysis project Ga0207647, IMG submission 184295) | Corn rhizosphere microbial communities from Kellogg Biological Station, Michigan, USA - C2 (SPAdes) (version 2) | ecosystem: Host-associated > Plants > Roots > Rhizosphere ...
GTCGTCATTTGCCGACACGCCGTCGACGATGAAACTGTTGTAGAGATTTCGTTGGCCGGCGATCGAGAGTCCCTGGCCGGGCACGGCGGACGTCTCGGCGAAGCGTTGGTTGCTGCCGGTGTTTGTCGGCGAGACACCCGGAATCAGCAACGCGAGGTCGAGATAGTTACGCCCGTTCAGCGGCAGTTCCTGAGTCGCCTTTTCCGTAACGGTTGTAATCAACGCGGAGGAGTCCGTATGCAGCGCTGGTGGAGTGGCCTCGACGTTCACGGTCTCGCCCTGAGAGCCGACGATCATGTGCGAGTCTTCGCGGGCACGGTCACCGGCAGCGATGCTGAAGGAGTCGATCCTGAAGACCTTGAATCCTGCAGCCGTCACTACAAGCGAGTAGCGGCTTGGCTTCAGCAGGGTGAAGACGTACTCGCCACCATCACCTGAAGTGAGGGTGCGCGTCTCGTGCGTTTCGATGTTTGTCAGCTCAACCTTTGCCTTAGGGATAACGGCGCCGCTTTCGTCCGTCACCGTTCCGACGACATCAGCGGTAGTGTTCTGCGCCAGGACTGGCGCTCCGGTAAACAACAAGACAGAGCCGGCAAGCAGGGCTCCGCCAAGGACGGAACGCGTGAAACAAAGGGCACTCGCCGGGAACCATCCCCCCGGCCTTCGTTGACTGGTATTCCTAAAACCAAACTTCATTTGCGGCCTCCCACAATCTCGATTGGTTGTGTGTGTGATGCGGGGCTGCCCACCATAACGCAGGGAGAAGACCCGCGGAGTAGGAATGCGCTGTGTTTTATATTGTCTTCTTATTCTTTCAGTCACCGAAATTATTCGGCGCCAGGATTAGCGTCATTCGTTGTACGATCTACAGGAAAGCAGGAATGCAATGTTTCGGTGACTGGATGATATCCATGCGCCGTCAGACGGTCAAGACGATTTGTAACCCCAGTTTGCTCGTCCTGTAACCGCATGATGGAGTACGACGTCCCGTGCCGTTTTGTTCCGCCTGCCCATCCGGAGAAGCTGTCGTTGAAGGTGCCGTTTCAATCCGCGAAGACCTCGATCATCGCAGCCTTGCTGCAGTACGACCGCCTCTCAAGGCTGGAGCTAAGTGAGCTTACTGGCGTCAGTCCAGCCGGCATCACCGAGGTGACGCAGAAGCTTCTTCAGCAGGAACTTTTGGCGGAAACTCCTTCCATCGATCCACCTGGCCGCGAGAAACGTCGTGGACGGCCGCCGGTACAGCTCTCGCTTCAGCCAGGGCACTCCTGCTTCGCCGGTATCAATATTGGCGAAGGCGAGATGGTGCTCGCGATCACAGACCTGAAGGGAGAGGTCCTGGAACAACGTCACGTTCCGGCGGTCGATTCCCTCTCAGAGATTCCCGAGGCAGTACGCACGACATTCCTCGCTGCTCTACGTCATGCTTCGATTCCACGGACACGGGTGCGTGGCGCCGGCATCGCGGTCGCGGGAATCGTCGACGCCGACCAAGGCGTCTGCCGTTACTCGGCCGCACTGGACTGGCGTGATGTCCCCATCGCCCGCATCATCGGAGAGGCCCTGGAGCTGCAGGCGTGGGCCGACAACGATGCCAACGCAATTGCCATTGGAGAACATATCTTCGGCAATGCGCGGGAGTATGACCACTTCTCTTCCATCGTCTTGGGACGTACGATTGGCTCCGCCCACTATATGCACGGCATTCTGTATCGCGGACACGACGGCAGCGCCGGCGAGATTGGGCACATCTCGGTCGATCCACATGGAATACTCTGCCGTTGCGGACGCAATGGATGTCTCGATACCATTGCCGGCGGTTCTGCACTGCGGCAGGCCGCTCACGAGAAAGGTCTGGCGATTGAGACGATGCGTGACCTGGAAGATCTGGCCATGCATGGTGACCGTAATGCTGTGCAACTATTACGCTGCGCAGGCAAGGCTCTTGGTTCGGCCATTGCATCGCTGGTCCACATCAACAATCCGCAGGCGGTTCTCTTTACCGACCTGGAGGGCTTTGAGAATGGGGTCTTCCGTACCGCCATCCGCCAGGGGATCGAAAACAGTATCCTTCCCCGCTATCTCGGCTCTACCGAGATTCGTTTCACCACCGCCGACCCGGTGTCGTTACCGAGGAGCGCGGCTTCCATCGCAGCATTCAACTACTTGATGTCGTTATAGAACTTCGTACACGGAGGTCCTGAGATGTTTGCAACACAGCAGAAACAGGAAGAGATGCCGACCGAACGCCGTACCTTTCTCAAGCAGGCCGCTGCGGCTGCCATCGGTGTAGCCGCTGGTGGAATGACTCCACCGGCACTCTTCGCACAGAGTGCAACGCGGAAACAGCCCACGTATGCACCCATGGAGCTTGGCCTGCTCATCAAGCCATCTCCGGACCCCGAAGCGAAGATTCGGCTGGTTCGCGATCTCGGCTTCAAAACCTGCTTCCTCTCGCTCGACGGCTATCTGAACAACTTCACACCCGCGCTGACGAAGCAGATGGCAGACCTCCTGGACAAGTATCAGGTGATTGCCACGACCGCCGAGGTCGTGAATCCCCAGCCGCTCAAATGGAACTTCGTAGAAGGCCCCGCCACCATTGGCCTGGTACCGCGGGCCTATCGCAAGGCCAGGCTTGATGCGCTGAAGCAGTGTTCCGACTTTGCCAAAACGCTTGGCATCGACAAGGTTCAGACGCACTGCGGATTTATTCCGGAGGACCCCAAGGACGCGCTTTATCCAGAGACTGTTGCCGCCATTCGCGAGATCACCGAGCACTGCGCTGCCAATGGCCAAAGCTTTCTGATGGAGACCGGACAGGAGACACCCACCACCATGTTGCGCATGCTGAAGGACGTAAACAATCCCGCGCTTGGTGTTGGGCTTGATACCGCCAATCTGATTCTTTACGGCAAGGCCAATCCTGTCGACGCACTCAAAGTTCTTGGACCCCACGTTCGCGCCATGCACGCCAAGGACGGCAAATGGCCAACCGATCCAGATCAGCTCGGCAAAGAGGTGCAGATCGGTCAAGGCGAAGTCGACTTCCCAAAGGTTCTGTCCATGCTGCATGACCTTGGCTATAAGGGTGCGGTCAGCATCGAACGTGAGACCTCCGGACCGCAGCAGGTCGAGGACGTAAAAGCTGAAAAGCTGTATCTCGAAAACATCCTCAACAAGATCAAGAAGGCATAACCCGACGGAGGAAGATGATGAATCGCAGAAAGTTTTTGCAGGGTGCAGGAGCTCTGGGCGGCCTGATGATCGTGAAGCCCAGTGTCGCTTTCAGTTACGCAGCAAATTCAACCGTGCAGTATGCCCTGCTGGGCTGCGGCAAACGCGGCACGTCGGTTGCGACCTCGTTTGCGAAGAATACTCAGGCGCGCATCGTGGCCCTCGGTGATATCTTCCCCGACCAGCTTGCAAAAGGTAAGCAGCATTTTGACGAGATCAATGCATCGCTTGGCTTCCCGGCAATCGACGACAAGATGACCTTCCACGGGTGGGAGGCCTATAAGGCGCTTGCCGCGAATCCGAATGTCGACGCGGTCCAGATCTCCACGCCTCCCTTCTTCCATGTCGAACATATGGATGCCCTCACCGCCGGCGGCAAGCACGTCTACTGCGAAAAGCCTGTCGGTGTCGATATTCCCCAGACCCGGCGTGCCCTTGAGATCGCGAAACGGGTCGGCAACAAAGTGAGCGTCTCTGTCGGCTTCCAGATTCGCTCGGCTCCTCCGTTTGTCGAGGTTGTAAAGCGAATCCACGACGGGCAGATCGGAAAGATCGCTTCCCTTAGCGGTCATTACAACGCTCCGACCGCCACCTATCCTGACCGCGGTTCAATGCCGCAGGACGAGCAACGCCTACGGAACTGGCTGTGGGATAAAACACTCTCCGGCGACATTCTGCTCGAACAGAACATTCACGTCATCGACGTCTGCAACTGGGTCATGCAGGCTCATCCGCTAAAGGCTACGGCGCGAGCCAGCCGTAAGGTCCTTCAGAACTTCGGCAACATCAATGACAACTACGAAGTGATCTTCACTTATCCCAATGGAGCCGAGTTTGTCTTCAGCTCGACGCAGTTCAACTCCGCCGGGTACTTCGATGTGAAGGAGACGATCTTCGGCTCCGAAGGACTTGCCGAGATGCCGTATAAGGGCGCGCTTGGTATTCAGGGATTGAAGCCGTGGACCTGGGCCGGCAGCGACCAGACAACGAACACCAAGTTCGCAGCCGATGGCGCCTTCAGCGACAACCTGGCTGAAGCGGACAAGAAGAAAGACCAGAGCTTCATTGAAAGCATCACCGAAAACAAGTTCCAGAACCAGATCGCTGCCGGCGTCGAAAGCGCCCGTAGTTGCATGTTGGCTCGCAAAGCTGCCGAGACAGGCCGCACTGTGACCTGGGAAGAGATCGAGGCTGATAAAGAAGAGTACAAGCTCGGTCTTGACCTTCGAAAGTACGTCTAAGTACGGATCCAACTACGAATGCCCGGCCCTTCGCCGGGCATTCGTGTATCTACTCTCATGTGCCGATGACAACGGCCGCCAGACACGCGACATCTAATCTCCGGCAAGGAGAGATGCCCGATGCCGAAGATTGCGACCAACGGTGCCGCTCCGTTTGTCCCTGAAGATCGCAGCTTGCCTGTACTTCGTGAGGCGGTACAACAATGCCACGGATGCGATCTCTACCGCCATGCGACCCAGGCCGTATTCGGCGAGCTGGAAACTCATGAGGACGCCACACGCCCAAAGGTTGCGATGATGATGATCGGCGAACAGCCAGGCGACCAGGAGGACAGGCAGGGACGTCCGTTTGTTGGGCCTGCCGGCAAATTGCTCGATCAGTGTCTCGATGAGGCACAGATCGATCGCCACGCCGTATACGTCACCAATACCGTCAAACACTTCAAGTGGGAGCCTCGCGGAAAGCTCCGCATCCACAAGAAGCCAGGCATGCAGGAGATCCGGGCCTGCCGGCCATGGCTACAGGCCGAACTGGAGACGGTGCGGCCGCGTTTGATTGTCTGCCTGGGCGCCGTTGCCGCGCAGTCGTTACTCGGCTCAAAGTTCAGGCTTACACAGGCGCATGGAGAGATTGAACAGGTAAAGGGGCTACCTCCGGTTATCGCGACCTTACATCCCTCGGCAGTCCTTCGAGCGCGAACGGATGAAGACCGGCATCGCAGCCGGGAGATCCTTGTTGCGGACCTCAAACGGGCCGCAGACTATTTAAAGCATCCCCAACGGCACAGCAATGCAGCATGATCAAGGCGCCGCAATACAGGCGGCTCCAAACAGCATTGCCCGGAGACAATCCCCGGGCAATGGTCACAAAAGATGTTCGGTTTAGAAGATCTGGAAGTTCACGGCGACCGCCAGTTCTACCGCTACGGGAACGCCATTCTCAGTGGCAGGCTTGAAGCGGTATTGCTTCACAGCTTCGATGGCCTTGTCGTCCAGTCCCATGCCGACCGGGCGTGGGACGCGGACGCGTTGCGGGCGGCCCTGGGTATCAACGATCAGGCTGACAATGACCTCGCCCTGGAACTTGGCCTTACGGGCTTCTTCACTGAACTCAGGCTCTGGGCCGTAGATCAACTGAGGTGCAAGAACACCATTGCCGATCTTTCTGACCCCGCCACCGTAGTTCCCGCCCGATCCCGGTCCGAGACCCGATCCGTTGCCGGAGCCAATGCCGGTACCGGAGCCATTACCGAGCGAGGAGACGCCGACTGCGGGAGCATTCGGCATACCGAAGTTCGGCATATTCACATTCGACATCTTCAGGTCCTTCTGGACCTCAATTGTCGGCTCGATCTTGATCTTCGGCTCTACGAGAGGAGGCTTGTTCGGAGGAACAATCTGCTGGTCGGCAAACTTCGGAAGCGCCCCTTTGGTGACCGGCGTCGGGCCACGCTGACCACCGCCGCCGCCCATACGTTCCGCGGCCTTCAACGAGACAGGCGGGGGCACCTTCGACATGTCGACGTTGCTGACGATGGGCTTCGCCATGATCTGGACGACCTTGTTTTTCACAATCCAGACGATGGCAAGGATCACCAGTACATGCACCGCCGCTGCTATGGCCGTGGACTTGGGATCGCGTTTGACCTTCATGCGGTCTACGACCGCAATCGGTTTTGATTCCAATTGGAGCGGTGGCAGCTTCTCCGGGAAAAAGACGTCCTTCACACTCGCCCAAAGCGAGGTAAACACGTTTTCTTCTGTCTTCTGGAGTTCTGTCCCGAAAATAGGCTCGGCGCTCTTACGGGCGTCGAACTGACCATCGTTCTTAGGATCGAGTCCCGGTGGCGTCAAAACAGTATTCGCCATAAGCTGCTTCGCAAACCTGGCCTGCGGGCCGTATTGCACCCACACCCTTCTTCCAAATTCTCGCGCCGTTGGTGGACTTACATCTGCCGGTCTTTTGCCGGTTCCTGCCACGTCGCGTTCAGCGTCTGGCTCCGCTCCTATTTTACAGACGTTTCCTTAGGCGCGCAGTCACTTTCTTTGACGCATAGAACCACATCCGGGTATACGGCTGCAATGCCCTGACAAAGTAAAATGATCTTTTGGTGACCTCGCGTACCAACTCAGGAAAAAGCATGTCAGATTCGCCCTTGCAGAAGCCGTTGAAGTCTACCCTGAACCTGCCGCAGACCGCCTTCCCCATGAAGGCCGGCCTTCCGCAGAACGAACCAGCACGCCTCCAGAAGTGGATCGAAAACGACCTCTACGGACAGATACGTGCCGCCCGCGCCGGCGCGCCGAAGTACATTCTGCATGACGGCCCGCCATACGCTAATGGCGCTATCCATCTGGGCCATGCGCTGAATAAGTGCATCAAGGACTTCGTCGTTAAATCCAAGACGATGACGGGTTTCGACTCCCCCTATGTGCCCGGCTGGGACTGCCACGGCCTGCCGATCGAGATCAAAGTCGATGAGCAGCTTGGCCGCAAGAAGCTGGAAATGGACGCTGTTACCGTGCGCCAGCAGTGCCGCGACTACGCGCAGAAGTACGTGGATCTGCAGCGCTCACAGTTCCGCCGCATGGGAGTCCTGGGCCGCTGGGATGATCCTTATCTGACGATGAGCTTCCCCTACGAAGCCCGTATCGTCGAGACCTTCTACGAGTTCTTCGAGCATGGCTACGTCTACAAAGGCCTGAAGCCGGTCTACTGGTGCTGGCACGACAAGACGGCCCTGGCCGAGGCTGAGGTGGAGTACGAGATGCACACCTCGCCCTCGATCTACGTCCGCTACCGGCTCCTCAGCGACCCCGCCGATCTGGCGCCGGAGCTGGCCGGCCGCGAGATCTATACCATCATCTACACCACCACTCCATGGACGCTTCCTTCCTCGCTGGCGGTGGCCTTCAATCCGGAGTTCGACTACGTCGCTCTCGAAAACACCGACGGCGCCGTCTACCTGGTTGCCGAAGCGCTTGCCGACGCCGTTCGGGAGTCCTGCAAGATGCCGGAAGCAAAGGTGCTCACCCACGTGAAAGGCACGGCGCTGGAGAACACGACCTTCGCGCACCCTTTCCTGAATGGGCGCACGATCCTGGGAGTGCTTGGCGATCACGTCACCGCCGAACAGGGTACGGGCGCGGTCCATACCGCCCCGGCACACGGTCCCGATGACTTCTACACCGGCGCAAAGTACGGCCTGCCGCAGACCACGAATGTCGACGATGCAGGACGGATACGCAACGGCCTGCCGGAGTATGACGGCCTGCACATCTATAAAGCCAACCCCATCATTCTGGACATCATCCGTAAGAATGGAGCATTGCTCTCCGAGACCGAGGTCAAGCACAGCTATCCGCACTGCTGGCGCTGCCATAGACCGGTGATCTACCGCGCCACAGAGCAGTGGTTTATCGGCATGGAGACGCCGGTTAAGGATCAGCAAGGCAACGAGACCACCTTCCGCCAGCGGGCGCTGGATGAGATCAAGAAGGTGACCTGGGATCCCTCGTGGGGCGAAGAGCGCATCTCGAACATGATCGCCACCCGCCCAGACTGGTGCATCTCGCGCCAGCGCATCTGGGGTGTGCCCATCGCCGTCTTCCTGTGCCAGAGCTGCGACCATCCCGTCAGCGATAAGGCACTCAATCAGAGCATCGTGAAGCTCTTCGAGAAAGAAGGCGCCGATGCCTGGTACAAGTACCCTGCGGAGCAACTGCTGACGGCCGGAACGACGTGTACCAAGTGCGGACACTCGGCCTTCCGTAAGGAGATGGACATCCTCGACGTCTGGTTCGAGTCCGGATCGTCGTGGCATGCCGTGCTGGAGACCGAGCCCGAGCTCCGCTTCCCGGCCGATATGTACACCGAGGGCGGCGACCAGCATCGTGGCTGGTTCCACTCGTCGCTGCTGGCCTCTGTCGGCATCCGCAACGCCGCGCCCTACAAGTACGTTGCTACCAGCGGCTGGACACTGGACGAGCAGCGTCGTGCCTTCTCCAAGTCGCTCGGCAACGGTGTCGATCCTGTCCTGGTGATGGATCAGCTCGGCGGCGACATCGTCCGCCTCTGGGTCGCTTCGGTCGACTTCCGAGAAGACGTCATTGCCTCGGTCCCGCTGATGAAGCGCCTCGCGGAAGAGATCTACCGCAAGCTGCGCAACACCTTCCGCATCCTGCTGGCGAACCTGTACGACTTCAACCCCACCGAACATGCGGTGAGCGAGTTCAGCGCCCTCGAACCGCTCGACCAGTACATGCTGGCGAAGGGAGCCGAGATCGTCGCCAAGGTGCGCAAGGCCTACGACGAGTTCGAGTTCCATCGGGCTTATCACGCCATCAACGAGTTCTGTAACTCTGACCTGAGCGCGTTCTACATCGACGTTCTGAAGGACCGTCTCTATACCTTCGCGCCTAATGCTCCGGGACGTCGCAGCGCCCAGACCGCGATCTGGAAGATCACGGAAGCCCTGGTTCGCCTGGTCGCTCCGGTGCTCTCGTTCACAGCAGATGAGGTGTGGGAGTATCTGCCGAAGGTCGAGGGCCGCGAAGCCAGCGTCCACATCGCGCATTTCCCCGCTCCGGAAGAGCTCGCTCCTGCCAATACTGAAAGCCTGGTTGCGAACTGGGAGAAGTTGCTTGCTGTTCGTGACACAGTTCTGCTCTCCCTCGAAGAGGCAAGAAAGAACAAGCAGATCGGTAAAGCGCTCGATGCCAGCGTTGCCGTAACCATTCCGGCAGCGTTGAAAGAAAGCTTCGATAGCTTCGGTTCTCACTTCGCTGAGCTGTGCAATGTCTCGGCATTCCGGTTCTCGGTGAATGGCGATCAAACACCGTCGGTAGAAGTAACACCATGCGAAACGCTCTCCGACATCACAAAGTGCGAGCGCTGCTGGCGCTACACCAATGATGTTGCATCCGATAGCCGGTATCCGACCGTCTGCGCTCGCTGCGCAACGGCACTCGACGAGATCGGCTACGAACCGTATACCGTGACTCAGGAGCAGCCTGTCTAATGTCCGACACCGTTGTTTCTCCGGTCACCAACTCCAGTCGTACACGCGATCTTCGCCTGTGGCTGCTTCTCATTACCGCACTGGTAGTGACTGCAGACCGCCTGTCGAAGCTATGGATTGAAGCGCATATCGACCTGGGTTCGACCATCCCCATCATCCCGCGGTTTTTCCGGTTGAGTCATGTCTTGAACACGGGTGCAGCGTTCTCCATATTCGCTGACTCCACATCGCCCGAACGTGTACGCATTGTGCTAATTGCGTTTTCGGTCTGCGTTACGGTGGTGATTATCGCCATGATCTACAGAGTTGGCCGCACGCTTTCACTGACCAGCTTCGGGCTGGCGCTGATTCTTGGTGGAGCGCTTGGCAATCTGTACGATCGCATCCGCTTTGATCATGTGGTCGACTTCCTGCAAGTCCACGTCGGCACCTATTACTGGCCTGATTTCAATCTGGCTGACTCTGCTATCTGTGTCGGTGCATGTCTGCTACTGCTGGAGATATTCCGGCCGCAGCCAAAAAATATCGAGGGATGAGGAAAGAAATATCGACACATGAGAAAAGGGCTGCCAGACCGGGCAGCCCTTTCCACGTATCAGTGGCTCCGGCCCCGACGGCGGCACAGAGTCTACGTTGACGAAAACCTTACTCCTGTTTGTCCCCTGCTGTCACCTTCACCGCTTCTTCGCGGGGGCCTTTTTCGCAGGAGCCTTCTTGGCCGGCTTCGGTGCGGGTTTAGCCGCCTTATGGGCAACGGGCTTCTTTGCCGGAGCCGCCTTCTTGGCTGGGAGAGCCGGCTTTTTGGCAGCGACAGCGTGCTTGACCGGAGCCGCTTTCTTTGCCGGAACCACGGCTTTCTTCGCGGGCGCCGGGGCCGGCTTCTTGGCCTCGGGCTTCGCAGGAGCCTTCTTTGCTGGAACAGGCGCCGGCTTCTTGGATGCAGCCTTTGCCGGAGGAGCCGGAGCCGCCTTCTTGGCGGGGACCGCTGGAGTTGCTGCCGGCTTTTTCGAAGGCGCAGGCGCGGCGGCAGCCTTCTTCGCAGGGGCATGCTCCGCAGCCTTCGCTTCCGCAGGTGCGACCTTCTTCGCAGGAGCCGCCTTCACCGGCTCTAGAGCGGCCTCTGCATCGATCAGATCCTCGTCTCCAATCTCGATAGCCGCATCACCCGAGGCGATCAGCTCGTCTGCGACCTCCTCGACGACCGGAGCAGCCTTCTTCGCGCGCTTCGACTCTTTCTTCGCGGCGCGCGGACGCCGCAGGTTAACAGGCGGAGGCGGCGCCGGGGGCGAGTAAGGCTCGAGGTACGCCTTCATCTCCTCAACGGTCGACAACTTGCCGTCCATCAGCTCAAAGAAGAGCTTCTCGACCAGTTCGTCATAGCCCGGGAGATCCGGCGTGATGCGCATCTCCAGCATCAACGCATAGGGGATCTTAAGGCGAGCCTGCGGCCACTCCGCAGTAAAGGCCTTGAACTTGTTTTGCACGGAACCGGACTTTACCGCGAAGACCATTTGCAGGACAGCCTCCGGCTTGGAGGAGTGCAATAACTTCCACGCAGCGGACGGTGCCGCGGCCGACTTGCCGGTAAATTCCGTGGCAAGCGCTTTGCCCTGAGCCTCCATGCCGTCAATCGCTTCCACGAATGCCTGACGCGGGAAACTATGCTTAAGCGTGGTGACATCCTTTGGCGGCAGCTTGGCCGTCAGCAGCGGGAAGGCAATGGCGGAGGCATCCGGAAAGATACCCTGCAGTTGCAACACGCCTACTTTATCGCGCAGATCGTCGAGAGCGGCTGCATTCACGACCTTCGGCCCCCAGGCCGGCATGAGAGCCTTCATCCAACCCTCGATCTCCAGATGGCGCAGGACTCGCAGACCATCTTCCTCATAGGCGATCTCTTCCAGCTCGTAACCGCGATACCAGGCCGGAAGATTGGCGATATAGTCCTCTTCCTTTGCCGTCTCGTAGCGGGAACGTGTGCGCTCTTCCAACTGCCAGCCAAGACGCGCAGACAGTCGGGCGGCGCGAACCAGCCGGGACGGATCCTCAATGAATCCATAGTTTGAGACCAGCCGAAGCTCCCGATTCTCGATATCGGCTACGCCGTTCAGCGGATCCATCAGGAGGCCCCAGGACCCCTCATTGAGCGACAACGCCATGGCATTGGCGGTGAAGTCACGGCGGCGCAGATCTTCCAGAATGTTCGCCGGCTTGTAGACCGGTTTTGCCGGTTTGGGATAGGTCACGCCCAGCGTGCTGCTGATCTCCATCCTCACAGAGCCAGGAAAGTCGAAGAAAAGCGACTGTGTCGGCTCGTACTCGCCGGAGAAAGTTGCGCCGGCTTTCTGTATATCTTTCTTCAACTTGAGAGCATTTCCCTGAACTGCCACATCAAGATCGCGTACGGAGGTGCCGGCCGTGAGG
>Ga0207647_10003403_pt1 | contig 11922 bp, 6 predicted proteins | sample KBSCornC2_FD_184295 | JGI IMG/M metagenome (GOLD analysis project Ga0207647, IMG submission 184295) | Corn rhizosphere microbial communities from Kellogg Biological Station, Michigan, USA - C2 (SPAdes) (version 2) | ecosystem: Host-associated > Plants > Roots > Rhizosphere ...
AGCTGCAATTGCTGATCCAGAATCAAAAAGAACACCATGATCGAACACGGTTCTGTAGCACTCAATGGCTTCGAGTTCACATTCCTGGCTGCTGGTCCCAAAGACGGTGAGCCGATCATTCTGCTGCATGGCTTTCCTCAATTTGCAGACGTCTGGACTCAGTTGCTTTTAACTTTTGGCAGAAGAGGCTTTCGAGCGATAGCACCCAATCAAAGGGGTTACTCTCCAAACGCGAGACCTGCCGACATTGAGTCCTACGGCGTAGCTAAGCTCACATCGGATGTGATCGGACTCGCCGACGCCTTTAAGTGGACTAGCTTTCATCTCATCGGTCATGACTGGGGCGGTTTCATTGCCTGGCAACTGGCCGCCGATCACCCTGGTCGGATTCGCTCTTTGGTCGTTCTTTCAACCGCGCACGTCGATGCTCTTCTGGATGCTGTCGCGTCCGATCCGGATCAGAAGGTACGATCGCAATACATTCACCTTTTTTAAAATGCCTGGTCAGGTTGCCGAGGCAATGCTTCTTGAAAACGATGCTGCCCGCTTGCGGGCGGTATATCAAGGCAAACTCTCCGAGGATCAGATCTCAGCCAATGTGCAACGCCTTTCGGAACCAGGAGTTCTAACCGCCGCTCTGAACTGGTACCGAGCTCTCGATCTTGACGCCCGTATCGGTCCTATTCGCGTTTCTACGCTCTACATATGGGGAGATCAAGACATTGCGCTCGGGCGCACAGCAGCAGAGACAACACAACGATATGTCATGGGGCAGTATCACTTTGAGGTGCTGCCTGGTTTTTCCCATTGGCTCCAAGACGAAGCATCGGAAGCAATCGGAAATCTCATTACCAAACACCTCAGCGGTCGATCAGCTTGAGACCGCAAGATTGACTCCCGCCATCGCAAACTTAAAGGCGCGCCTCCGGAGCCAACACGGACCAAAGAAGAATAGGAAGCGCGTGATGATAGGCAGAGGGTTCACCATTTGCGGTGAACCCTCATGGCAAAAGAATTCGTTATTCCTGTTTTGAGTCAGTACGGGGACAGGTCGCTATCCGCTTCACGCTACATCACGCCTGTCAGCGTAGATTCGGCGGTCGTCAGCTTTAGTGTCGGAGCCTGCCTCGCTCGATGAAGCTACGTCCTGCGCGCCGGTTTCCTTCAGAGCAGCCTTTGCTACATCGATTTCCTCGGATGTCGAGCAATGAACGGAAAGCAATGTGCCTCCCCCCTTCACAGCACCCTCGTAACGCTTTGCTTCGAATTCAGGTATGCCGAGACCAACAAGAGCGCCTACCATACCGCCCACCGCACCGCCGACACCTACGCCTGCCAGAGAAGCGACGATTGGCCCGGCCGCGATGAGCGGACCAACGCCGGGGATAGCTAAAGCTCCAATACCTGCCAGCAATCCCAGCGTTCCACCTATCAGGCCGCCGGAAGTGGCGCCAGTTGCAGTCCCTTCCGGAGCTTTCGTTTTCTTTTCATGAGCAAAAGCGCGTGTGCTGTCATCGTCGGGCAGAAGCACCGAAATTGCGGAATTTGTGAAACCTCTGGCGAGCAGATGATCGACAGCAGCTTCCGCTGCGCTTGCGGTCTTATAAATACCAAATACAGCTACATTCTTATTCGACATATGTATCTCCTATGGCTGCCGAAGCAACCAGATTCGTCTCGAGCGGATTATGGTTTTACAGTCAGTTGGTTACTCACTTTGTCAGAAGCAATCACGCTTGTCGCATCGGCAAAGACCTTGCTTTTCTCCTCTTCAGACTTGACCGGGCCGGTAAGCGTGACCAGTCCGTCTTTGGTGACGATCTTCACATTGTGAGCGTATGTCGAAAGCTCCTTGTCTGCGATGATCGCTTTGCGGATACTCGCGGTTGTCTGGAGATCCGATTTGGCGTTCGATTGATGATCCGCGTCAACGGGCTTATTTTTGTTCTGACGTGTGTTGTCAGGAGCATTTTGCGCGTTGACCAGAGGAAGCGCGAAACAACAGGTGAGAACCGTGAATGCAAAATTCAAGCGGAGATTTCGGGGTATTTTCATAAGCAACTACCTTTCACCGGAAAGCGCCCAGCTTAGTGGGCGTTCATGCAATCCGGTTCAGGCGACTGAGATGTTGGGCGTCTTGGCGCAGTTGTCCTACAGAGAATGAATAAACGTCCTGATCCGGCGGATCGCCGCTTCGCCGATCAGAATTCGTTCACCGCATATTAAGAACAGTGGTCCGTTTTGAATTGGCACAAGCCATCCCTCCCCAAACACAGGGAGCTGCTGGTGGACCTTGAGAGGGTGGGGGGTTCCGTCACTGCTCTCCGGTCCGACCAATATCATCCGCCATCAGGCGTTGCAGACGCTCCTACTCCGCCCGTAACGCCTCCACCGGGTTGACTGTTGCGGCCCGCCGGGAAGGCAGATAGCAAGCCAGTAGCGAAGCTGCCGCCAGCAGCACCACCACAGCAGCCAGCGTCGCTATATCCCATGCCCTTACGCCGAACAGTAAGGACCCCATCAGGTTTGCAGCGGCAATCGAGCATCCAACGCCCGCCACGATGCCGAAGCAGCTCAGCCGACCTGCCTCGCGCAGGATCATGTTGTGAATCGTTGCCCGCTGTGCACCCAGCGCCATGCGTACGCCGATCTCCCGCTTCCGTTGGCTAACCGAGTAAGAGATCGTTCCATACAACCCGATCATGCTGAGCAGAAGTGCGATGCCCGCGAAGCCGCCCATCAGCCACGCCGCCGAGCGATGCAGCCAGGCTGAGGGAGAATCGTGAATCCGCTGCTCCAGCGTGGTCTGATCTTCGACGCCGACCTCGGGATTCAGCGCTCGTACCGCGGCCGACAGCGCCGGCAGCATCGACTCCGGCTTCGGCGACGTCCTCACCAGCACAGAAAAGTACGACGACGGGTCCTGCGCAAAGGCTTCATACTCCGCAGGCCACTCCTCCGCATCGAGCGCACTGTCTTTGATGTCGCTTACAACGCCGACAATCTCGCGCAGCGAGTTCGGCGTCAGCTCCGTGTCGCCGATCTTCTTTCCGATAGGGTCCTCGCCTGGGAAGTACTTCTTCGCGAGGGATTCGTTGACCAGCACGACCTTCGGATGCGTTGCATCGTCGCTCTGAGTAAAGAGGCGCCCGCGCACCAGCTTTGCCCGCAGTGTCTGGAAGAACGCCGCGCTGACCTCCCGGTTATTAACCTCATTGTGAATGCCGTTATACGGCTTACCGACAAAGCGCACCCAGTCTGTATTGCAGTTACAACTGACGGGCAGGGTCGTGGTCAGCCCAACTGACTGCACACCGGGTAGGCTCTGGATCCGGTCCAGCAATGCCTGTGCGAACTGAGCCCGCTGGGTGTCTTTCTCAAAACCTCTTTCCGGAAGGTCCACCGACAGCGTGGCAATATGATCTGACTCGAAGCCCAGGTCGATATGCAGCATCTTCCATAGGCTCTTCGATAGCAGTCCGGCGCCCGAGAGAAGAACGACCGCAATCGCAACCTCCACGATCACCAGGTTCGCCCCCAGCCTCCGCCAGAACGTACTTCCGCCGGAGCGTCCACCGTCGCTCAGGCTCTGCCGCAGTGCCGCCATCGGCAGACGAAGAATCGGCGCGATGGAGAACAGTCCCGCCGCCAGCAACGCTACGGTGACGGTAAAGCCCCACACGTGCGACGTCAGCCCCATGCCCTGGAGATACGGCATGCCGGCCAGCATCTGCTTCGAGATCATGGCGTGCAGCACACGCATCATCACCGTGGCGACGGCAATGCCCGCCGCAGTCCCCACCAACACCAGGACCAGGCCTTCCGTGACATATTGCCTGGCCAAACGAACCCGCGAAGCCCCCAGGGCTCCGCGAACCGCCATCTCCTGCCTGCGCTTCTCGGCCCGCACCAGCAGCAGGTTCGAGACGTTCACGCACGCAATCAGCAGCAACAGCGCCGCGCCGCCCAACAGCACAAACAGGATCGGACGAACGTCCCCGGTGATCGCCCTCGCCAACGGCATCACGCTGGCGCTTTGTCCGCGGTTCGAATCGGGATATTGGCGCTCCAGCTGCTGCGCGATTCCTTTCATCTCTGCCAGGGCGGTGGCAACCGTCACACCATCTTTCAGGCGACCGATGCCGTACAGGTTATGGCAGCTTCGCCGTTTCTCGCACCCGTTCGTTGGCTGCGCCGTTGTAAAGAACTCCGCAGTTCCCCGAGGAGCAAACTGAAAGTCCGGCGGCAACACACCGACAATCGTGGTCGGCACTCCGCTCAGCTTGAGGGTCCGCCCGATGACGTCTCTCCGCCCGCCAAACCGCTTCTGCCATGTGGCATAGCTCAGCAAGCCGACTGGCGGCTCAGAGACCGCATCTTCTCCTGGCCGGAAGTCCCTGCCTTCGACCGGCGTCACCCCAAGCGTACGAAAGAATCCCGCGCTCACTCTGACTCCAGGGACCGCTTCGGTTCCTTCCGGAGTCTGCAGCAGATAGCCCGAGCCGGTGTAGACCTCAAGCGAAGTAAACACCGTATTCAACCGTTTCCAGTCGAGGTAATCCTGATAGGAAAGATTTCCCCGGGGAAACAATGCCAGGCTCTCCGTAACATCCATCAGTCGGTCAGGCTGGGCATAGGGCAGGGGCTGAAGCAGCGCCGCATCCACAAACGCGAAGATGGTGACGCTCGCGCCGATGCCAAGCGCCAGCATCAGGATTGCCGTAATTGCAAAGCCCGGGCTGTGGGTCATCTGCCGCACGGCATAGCGCACATCCTGCACGACCGTCTCCCAGCGAAAGGCCACGACATCGTGACTGCGTTCTCTCAGGCGTGTGGGGTTTCCGAACTGGACGGCGGCCCTTCTATGGGCCTCAGGGCCGGCGGTTCCGTCAGACCGCAGCTCCTCTTCGATCTGCTCGCGGTGGAACTCCATCTCTTCCCGCAGCTCAGCCTCAAACCTGCTACGCCGAAACAGAAACAGCAGCCGATTCATCCACCGCCCAGCAGCGCTCATCCCTCTACCTCCACATCGCGCATCACCCGTCCGATGGCCACAACCATCTGCTCAAAGCGCGACAGCTCCACCCCTAGCTGTTTACGGCCCGTGGTGGTTAGCGTGTAGACACGCACCCTGCGGTTCGACGGAGTCCGCTTCCACTCCGCCTTCACCCAGGCCTCCAGCAACAGACGCTGCAACGCCGGATACAGCGACCCCTCTTCCACCGTCAGCACCTCGTCCGACATCTGTCGGATCGACTGCGCAATGGCATAGCCATGTAACGGACCACGGGTCAGGGTCTTGAGAATCATCATGTCCAGGGTGCCCGGCATCAGGTCTGCTTTTCTGCTCATGGCTGGGTATCATAGACAATCTATGCATAGAAGAGCAACGGCATTTTCCCGGGGTAGATCGGAACCTGCTTCGGCACGACCCTCTCGTCTGGTTTTGTCCTGAAAGCGACATTGCTGCGATATGCTGGTTGCGCCAGACATTCCCCTGATTCGAACGTTCTGACCCTCCCGGTCCTGCGTAATTCGTACCTACTGGCGGCACGTGTTTTTTTGGAGATGTTCGCAACGGCCGAATCAGGGTAGTTTTCCGCTTTATGCCTTGGAGGTAGTTGTTGCGATGGTTGATGCATCTCCGCGTCAGTTGTGCCCCCGTGGAATCTTGGCCCTGGGTTCCGGTCTCTCCTTTCCTTTCCCTGACAAAAAGCTTCTAGGCACCCTCGTCGCACTTTTGCCGATGTGCGTCGCCGGTCTGTTCCCGGCCCAGGCAAGGGCGCAGACTGCGTCCTTCAGCAATGCGATCCAATCGCTGGGCAGCGGCTTCAATAGTCCCGAAGGCGTGGCGGTGGATGGTAACGGCAACGTCTTCGTCGCCGATACCGCGAACAATGCGGTGAAGAAGATTCCGTACAACGGTGGCAGCTATGGCGCGCCGGTGACACTTGCTACGGGCTTCTATGGCCCCACTGGCGTGGCGGTGGACGGAAGTGGCAATGTCTTCGTCGCCGATACAGGCAACAGTGCGGTGAAAGAGATTCCGTACAGCGGTGGCAGCTATGGTACGCCGGTGACGCTGGGCAGCGGCTTCTCCTCTCCCAGAGGTGTGGCGATGGACGGGAGCGGCAACGTCTTCGTCGCCGATTTCAACAACAATGCGGTGGAAGAGATTCCGTACAGCGGTGGCAGCTATGGCACGCCGGTGACGCTGGGCAGCGGCTTCAATCGCCCCACTGGCGTGGCGGTGGACGGGAGCGGCAACGTCTTCGTCGCCGATTTCTACAACGATGCGGTGAAAGAGATTCCGTACAGTGGTGGCAGCTATGGCACACCGGTGACGCTGGGCAGCGGCTTCTCCAATCCCTTTGGCGTGGCTGTGGACGGGAGCGGCAATGTCTTCGTCGCCGATACCAACAACAATGCGGTGAAGGAGATCCCGTACAGCGGTGTCAGCTATGGCACGCCGGTGACACTGGGCAGCGGCTTCTCCTCTCCCACTGGCGTGGCGGTGGACGGGAGCGGCAACGTCTTCGTCGCCGATTTCTTCCACAGTGCGGTGAAGAAGATCATGACGGGGGCGGTGGCCATGCCGACCATGGCGGTGGGGCAGAGCACTAGTCTGACGCTGAACTTCACCTTCACTACAGGAGGAACAATCGGAGCGCCGGTGGTACTGACGATGGGCGCTCCTAATCTCGACTTTACCGATGCTGGTACGGGCAGTTGCACCACCAATGGCACAGCCCACACTTATAGCGCAGGCGATACCTGCACCGTCGATGTGATCTTTACACCGAAGTATGCGGGGCTGCGTCGCGGTGCGGTGGAGTTGACGACGACGGCGGGGGCCGTCATTGCCACGGCGTACGTCTCTGGTACGGGAACAGGGCCACAGGTGGCATTCCGTCCCGGCACCCAGAGCACCCTGGGCAGCGGCTTCAGCGCGCCCATAGGTGTTGCGGTGGACGGCAGCGGCAACGTCTTCGTCGCAGATACCGTCAACAATGCAGTGAAGAAGATCCCGTACAGCGGGGGCAGCTACGGCACGCCGGTGACGCTGGGCAGCGGCTTCAACAAGCCCTTTGGCGTGGCAGTGGATGGTAGCGGCAACGTCTTCGTCCCAGATACTTACAACAATGCGGTGAAGAAGATCCCGTACAGCAGCGGCAGTTATGGCACGCCGATCACCCTGGGCAGCGGCTTCACCTTTCCCCAAGGTGTGGCGGTGGACGACAGCGGCAATGTCTTCGTCGCAGATACCGGCAACAATGCGGTGAAGGAGATTCCGTACAGCGGGGGCAGCTACGGCACGCCAGTGACGCTGGGCAGCGGCTTCCACGATCCCAATAGCGTGGCAGTGGACGGCAGCGGCAACGTCTTCGTCGCAGATACCGGCAACAATGCGGTGAAGGAGATTCCGTACAGCGGGGGCAGCTACGGCACGCCAGTGACGCTGGGCAGCGGCTTCAGCGATCCCTATAGCGTGGCAGTGGACGGCAGCGGCAACGTCTTCGTCGCGGATAGCCTCAACAGTGCGGTGAAGGAGATTCCGTACAGTGGTGGCAGCTACGGCACGCCAGTAACGCTGGGCAGCGGCTTCGACTATCCCGAAGGCGTGGCGGTGGACGGCAGCGGCAATGTCTTCGTCGCAGATACTTACAACAATGCGGTGAAGAAGCTGGACTTTGCAGATGCTCCAAGTCTGAGCTTCACCTCAACGGCGGTGGGCTCCACCAGCAGCAACAGCCCGCAGACCGTAACCTTGCTGAACATTGGCAATGCTGATCTGAGCTTCCCGATTCCGGGTACGGGGAATAACCCGAGCATCTCTGCGGGATTTACGTGGGACAGCAGTGTTTCGGGAGCGTGTCCGGAGATCAGTAGCGGCGCCGGTTCTGCCGGTACGCTGGCTGCTGGCACCAACTGCACCTTGTCCGTCAGCTTTACGCCGACGGCTACCGGATCGATCAGCGGCTCGCTGACTTTGACGGACAATGCGTTGAATGTAAGCAATGCCACACAGGCAATTGCGTTGAGCGGAACAGGTACACCAGGGTCTGTTACCAGCTTTACTATTACCGGTCTGACTGCTGGCACTGCTGGAACAGCGCAAACTATTACTGTTACTGCCAAGGATTCTGGTGGCAGCACCTATACGGGCTACACCGGAACCGTGCATTTCACCAGCTCTGATGCTCAGGCTGCGTTGCCTGCGAATTACACATTCACTGCAGGCGATAACGGTGTGCATACTTTCTCCGTCACGCTGAAGACCGCAGGCAGTCAGAGCGTAACGGTGAACGATGTCGTCACAACCTCGGCAACCGGCACCGCCAGTGCAACCATCTCGGCCGGAGCCGCTGCCTCATACTCCCTCAGTGCTCCAGGTACGGTTCCCTTCTACACCGCCTTCTCGTTCAATGCCTACGCGCTTGACGCTTACGGCAACACCGCAACCAGCTACAACGGCACTGCGATCATGAGCAGCTCAGATCCGGGCTTCTCGAATCTCGGGCCGTTTACCTTCTCCAATGGCGCGACCACCGTCTATAGCGCCTTCAAGACCGCGGGCAACAACACACTTACGCTTACCGACAACACCACCTCCGCTATCACGGGCACCGCGACCATCTACATGCCTCCCGGATCTGTAACGGGCCTGACCGTCTCGGCTCCTGCATCCACCACCGCGGGTCAGGCGATCTCGGTGACCGTAAGAGCGCGCGACCTGTTCGACAACACGGTGATTGGCTACACCGGCACCGTCAGCTTCAGCAGCACAGATACGAGATCCGTGCTTCCGTCCTCTTATACCTTTACTGGCGGCGATGCTGGATCCCACACCTTTAGCGCAACTCTGAAGACACCCGGCAACCAGAGCGTCACCGCAACCGATACTGGAAACTCAGTCGCCGGAACCTCAGGCCAGATCACTGTGACCGCTCCGCTCCTCGTTGTCACCACAGCAACAGACGATGCCGGGACCGCCGCCAATTGCACGCTGCAAACTACCCGGGGAACCGGCACCGACGCCTCATGCAGCCTGCGCGATGCATTGCTGCAGGCGGCTAACCTAGGCGCAGGCGACATCACCTTCGACTCCACCAGATTCGCTACAGCGCAGACCATCTCACTCACTCACAGCACGCTGACTATTCCGTCCTATACGACGGTCACGGGCGCAACATCGGGAAGCGGCGCGACGCTCACAAATCTCGTCACCGTGCAGGGCGGAGGATCATCCAGCAACTTCTCTGTCTTCCAGGTCAACGGCGGCACAGACGCGGCGGCGATGCGCAATCTGATCGTCGCGAATGGGTATATCGATTCCCAGGGTGGCGGCCTCCTGAACAGCGGTACGCTGACAATTACCGATTGCACCTTCTCAAACAACTATGCCGGCGGGTATGCCACGGGCGGAGGCAATGGCGGTGGCGCCATCTTCACCAGTGGCGATCTGACGATTGTTGGCAGCACATTCAGTGGAAATATCTCCGCGCCGGGTGGAGCGATTGGCGCTAACTCCGGCACCGTAACCATCATCAACAGCACCTTCTCTGCAAACTCCGCCATCGCCACCAAAGCGGGCGGCGCCATCTTCGTCAACAATGCCACCGTGACCATCTCCGGCAGCACCTTCTCCGGAAACACCTCGGCCGGCGGCGGCGCAATCTTCAACTACGGCACGCTTGCCGTTTCGAACAGTATTCTGACGGACAACACACCCAACGATTGCGGAAATGGAGGGAGTGGCGCCTGCCCAACAAACGGCTTCGCAGGCAACGTTGTTGGCGTTGGCAATCTCACTTCCCTGGGCAACTACGGTGGGCCGACACAGACGATGATTCCGCTTCCGGGCAGTGCCGGAATCTGTGCCGGAGTGATCGCGAGTATCCCCAGTGGCATCACACTCGACCAGCGCGGCTATGGACGTCAAACCAACTACGGTGGGCCGCCGTGCCTCGACTCCGGTGCGGTACAGACCAGCTTTGCGCTCGCATTCACGCAATCGCTATCTGATGTCATGCAGAACGTCGCCATGAGCCCGGCTCCGCAGGTGACGCTCACGGAGCACGCGGTTGCCTTTACTCCGGTTGTAACGATCCCGCTTACACTGCTGCTAGGAAGCGGTACGCTGAGCGGAGGCTCCGCGAGCACGAACAGCGGCATCGCAACCTATCCCTCGCTGAAGATCGACACCGCCGGCACAGGAGACAAGCTGCAGGCAAGTCTTGCGTTGAACGCCAACATCGCGCCCGCCATCTACGCAAACAGTAGTACCTTCAATGTGCTGAGCTCGGTCTCGCAGCTTCTCTTCGGCACCCCGCCGGCAACTCCCATCGCACTTGGCGGAAATGCGGGCGCAGCTGTAACCGTGAGAGAAGCTGCATCGGACAACAGCACCATCACCACGGCAAGCGATGCCATCACGCTTACCGTCACCGGTCCCTCCAGTTATTCACACACCTACACGGCCGCAGCCGTCAACGGTGTAGCCACCTTCAATCTCTCGTCAGCTGCTCTCAATCACGCCGGAACCTACACCTACACCGCCAGCCTGAGCTCTCTGCAGGCAATAGCAACGCAGACAGTAAACAAGGGCACAGCAACCGTCGCTCTAGGAAGCCTGAGCGCGACCTACGACGGCAACGCCCACGCTGCCACCGCAACAACTACGCCGACAGGCCTGACGGTGAACTTCACCTATAACGGCTCTGCAACTGTACCAACCGCTGCGGGCAGCTATGCGGTGGTTGCAACCGTCAGTGATGCCGACTACCAAGGAACAGCAAACGGAACCCTGACCATCGGCAAAGCAACGGCTCCTGTCACTCTCGGCAGCCTGAGCGCTACCTATGACGGCAACGCCCACGCTGCGACGGCGATCACTACGCCGACAGGCTTGACGGTGAACTTCACCTATAACGGCTCTGCAACTGTACCAACCGCTGCAGGCAGCTATGCGGTGGTTGCAACTATCAGTGACGCCAACTACCAGGGAACTGCCAACGGGACGTTGACGATCGGCAAAGCGACAGCCACTGTTACCCTGGCCAACCTAAGCGCGAACTACGATGGTTTTGCCCACGCCGCAACTGCGACAACAACACCAACTGGCCTCACGGTAACGCTCACATACAACGGTTCGTCGAGCGCTCCAACGGCAGCAGGCAGCTACACCGTCGTAGCTACGGTGAACGATGCCAACTACCAGGGCTCCACAACGGGGACCCTGATTATCGGCAAGGTCACACCGGCGATCACCTGGGCGGCACCTGCTGCCATCACCTATGGCACACCGCTCTCCGCCACACAGTTGAACGCAACCTCCGGAACCGGCGGAACTTTCGCTTATACACCGGCGGCGGGCACAGTGCTTACGGCCGGAGCCAACCAGCAGTTGACGGTCGCCTTCACGCCCAGCGACCCGGCTAACTACCAGAACGCAACCGTTTCAACGGCCATCACCGTCAACAAGCAAGGATCGGCTACTGCGCTAACAGCAAGTGCCACCTCACTGTCACCTGCACAGACCGTAACCATCACCGCTACGGTAACGCCTGCAGTAAATGGAACTCCGTCCGGTACCGTCACCTTCTTGGACGGAAGCACAGCCTTGCAGACGGTAACGCTCACCGGATCAACCGCGAGCTACTCCACCACGCTGGCTTCGGGTGCTCATACGATCACCGCAACCTACAGTGGCAACACAAACTACCTCGCCTCGACTTCTTCGTCCGGGATCAACATCACCGTTGCATCGCTGGACTTCACCATCACCTCCACCGGAACAACTTCGCAGACCGTAGTTCCTGGTGGCACGGTGAACTTTACGTACGCTCTCACGCCGAGCACAGGAACCTATCCCGGCCCGGTGAGCTTCAGCGTGAGCGGCCTGCCGAGCGGGGCCACCTA
>Ga0207647_10003408_pt1 | contig 11917 bp, 10 predicted proteins | sample KBSCornC2_FD_184295 | JGI IMG/M metagenome (GOLD analysis project Ga0207647, IMG submission 184295) | Corn rhizosphere microbial communities from Kellogg Biological Station, Michigan, USA - C2 (SPAdes) (version 2) | ecosystem: Host-associated > Plants > Roots > Rhizosphere ...
TAGGGGCCGCCGGCGGCGTCCTTGACCACCATCTCGGCCCATGCCGCATAGACGTCGATGTCGAACGTGTAGTTGATGGCGTCGGTCATCCAGGCGCCGGGCGGGCGCATGTTGACCTCGAGCGCGATGACGCGATTGTCCTTGGTCTCGAACAGCTCGATGTGGAAGAAGCGCTCGCGCACGTCGAACGCTTTCAGGATTTTCCGGCCCGCCTCTTCCACGGCCGGGGTTATCTCGGGGAAGCAGGTGTAGCTCATGTGGCGGTCGTGGTTGACCGCTTCCATGATGCTTTGGTCGTAACGGTGACTGGCGGCTAGCACCACCTCGCCGTCGCGGTTGACCAGTCCGTCGAAGGTCACCACCAGACCCTCGATGAACTGCTCCATGACGAAAGTCACACCCTCCGGCTTGTCCCGGAAGAACTGGTCGAGCTCCTTGGCGTTGGAAATCTTGAAGGTGTTGGAGGCGCCGGAGCCCGAATCCGGCTTGACCACCACCGGGTAGCCGACACGGCGGATGAAGGTCATCGCGCCCGCGCGGTCGGAGCATTTGCGTTGCGGAATGGTCTCGACGCCGCTCTTGCGGAAGAAGGCGCGCATGCGGCTTTTCCGCTTCAAATTCTTCACGAAATCGAGCTTGGTGCCGAAGATGTTGAAATCCGTGCGGATGTTGGCTTCGAGCTCCAGCCAATGCTCGTTGAGCGACTCGAAGCGGTCGATGCGGCCCCATTTGTGGATGAAGTGCCCCATCGCCCGGAAGACGGCATCGTAATCTTCCATGTCGGCGATGCGGTAGTATTCCGAAAGCGCCGGCTTCAGCTTGCCGTTCAAGGCCTCGTAAGGTGCATCGCCGATGCCGAGCACGGTGGCGCCGGCCTTGTTCAGCCGGTCGCAGAAATCGGCGCCGTTGGCTGGAAAATGCGGCGAGAAGAACACGAAATTCATGGACGACCCTCCCCGGAGTTTCGCTCGGCAGACAATCCTTCGTAGCCAAGTCTTCGTCCAAGTCTGGCGCATTTGCGAGGTGCGGGGAAGACTATCCGCTTCAGCGCCGATGTTAGCCACAATGCATTCGTCCACGCGTCCCGCTTGCCTCCGCCGGGTCGCTCCTGTATGAGAGCCGCCATGACCACGCGCGTCCGCTCCGTCGCTTCTTCTCGCACCGGCTTTGCCGGCGAGACCGCGCGCGCGCTCGCCTCGACCCTGCTTCTTCTCGGCCTTATCGGCGATCGCCGGGTTCGCTGAAGGAGCGCCCGGCGGTCGAAACCGCCCTTAAGGCGCATGCTCCTTGGCCAGACTTTGGCAAAGTCACATCAAGCGAACGAATTTTTGGTAGAGGCGACGCTCGCCACCCATCCGCCTGAAGCAGGCATGCGGGCCGCCGGGAGAAATGACGATGAACGCACGAGAAGAAATCCGCACCGGCGAAGCTGAAAGCCGGAAGCGCGCGGGCGGCCACATGCCGGATGCAGCACGTAAATATCAATCCTACCCGACCGTCGGCCTGACCGACCGTACCTGGCCGAACAAGGTTATCGACAAGGCGCCGATCTGGTGCTCGGTCGACCTGCGCGACGGCAACCAGGCGCTGATCGACCCGATGGGCCATGAACGCAAGGCGCGCATGTTCGCCATGCTGCTCGACATGGGCTTCAAGGAAATCGAGATCGGCTTTCCCTCGGCCTCGCAGACGGATTTCGACTTCGCCCGCTGGTGCATCGAGGAAGGCAACGTTCCCGCCGACGTGTCGCTGCAGGTGCTGGTCCAGTGCCGGCCCGAGCTGATCACCCGCACCTTCGAGGCGCTGAAAGGGGCCACCAACCCGATCGTGCATTTCTACAATTCGACCAGCGAGCTGCAGCGCCGCGTCGTCTTCGAAAAGGATGTCGCCGGCATCAAGCGCATCGCCACCGACGCCGCCAAGATGATCACCGACATGGCGGCCAAGGCCGGCGGCGGCTACCGCTTCGAATACTCGCCCGAAAGCTTCACCGGTACCGAACTCGAGGTCGCGCTGGAGATCTGCAACGCGGTCACCGAGATCGTGAAGCCGACGGCTGACAACAAGCTGATCATCAACCTGCCCTCGACGGTCGAGATGTCGACGCCCAACGTCTATGCCGACCGCATCGAATGGATGTGCCGCAACCTCGACAACCGCGAGAACCTGATCGTCTCGCTGCATCCGCACAACGACCGCGGCACCGGCATCGCCACCACCGAGCTCGGCCTGATGGCGGGCGCCGATCGTGTTGAGGGAACGCTGTTCGGCAATGGCGAGCGCACCGGCAATGTCGACATCGTCACGCTGGCGCTCAACATGTTCACCCAAGGCGTCGATCCGGAGCTCGACTGCTCGGACATCGACCGGATGAAAGACGTCTACGAGTATTCGAACCAGCTGAAGATCCCGGAGCGCCACCCCTATGTCGGCGAACTGGTCTACACGGCTTTCTCCGGCTCGCACCAGGACGCCATCAACAAGGGCATGAAGGCGCTGAAGAAGGCCAACACGCCGGTCTGGGAAGTGCCCTATCTGCCGATCGATCCGGCCGATGTCGGCCGCACCTACGAGGCGATCATCCGCATCAACTCGCAGTCGGGCAAAGGCGGCATCGCCTATGTGCTGCAGGCCGATTACGGCCTCAATTTGCCGCGCAATCTGCAGATCGAGTTCAGCCAGGCGATCCAGGCGATCACCGATGCGGAAGGCAAGGAAGTGCCGGCCAAACGCATCCATGAACGCTTCCTCGAAACCTATGTCGACCAGCCCGGCGCTCGGCTGAAGTTCCTCGACCACCGCACCTATCCCGACACCGAGGTGAAGGGCCGGCGCATGGTCGAGGCGGATATCCTCGACAACGGCAAGGAAGTGACCATCACCGGCTCGGGCACCGGCCCGATCGACGGCTTTGTCGATGCGCTGTCGCGCCATGTCGGCGTCGACATGTCGGTGCTCGACTATTCCGAGCATTCCTTACAGCGCGGATCCAACGCCTCGGCGATCTCCTATGTCGAGATGGAGTATCCGGGCGGCAAGCTGTTCGGTGCCGGCATCAACACCAACATCGTGGCCGCCTCTCTGGAGGCCGTTGTTTCGGCCGCCAACCGGATCATTGGCGGCTAGAGCATTCCGGGAAAAGAGCGGTTCACCGTTTCCGTGAAACCGTGAACCGCTCTAAGCGGCTGATCTGATCCAGCTTTTGCAGCGTGGCGCATTTCCAGCTTGCGCCACGCTGCAGAAGCGGACGTGCAAGCCTGCCATTCGTTAACCGCCGGAGGAATTTCCGGTGGCTTACGCGATCGCATAATAGAAGCATCCTTGTGCGCCGGCGCGAGCGCTATATTATCACACCCTAACCTGTGCCGACTTTGAAAGGTTCGACACTTGGAGCATGCCCCGCCTGCCGCCCCCGCAGTGCGCGAGACATTGGAGCGACTGCTTGCCAGCGAAACGTTCGGACGCTCCGAGCGTGCGCGCAGGCTTTTACGTTATCTGGTCGAACGCGAGCAGGCCGGCGAGGGGGACAGGCTGAAGGGCGTTTCCATCGCCATGGACGTCTTCGGCAAGGACGGCGATTTCGACGCCTCCACCGATGCCGTGGTCAGGGTCCAGGCCGGCCGCCTGCGCGAACTCCTGGAGCAGTACTTCGCCAATGAAGGTATCGCCGAGCCGGTGCGCATCGCGATCCCGCGCGGCGGTTATGTCCCGTCCTATGAACTGAATGCAATCCGCCTGCCTGGCGACGCCAGGTCCGCCTCGGGCACCATCGCGCCGCCCGACGCATCGGCCGACGCCGCTCCGGCCGCTGCCAAATATCTCGACGACCCGGCATCTGGCGAGCCTGTGGCGCTCTTGGCGCCAGCGGCACCCGCGCAGTCGCTCACGCGGCAGCTGCGCTTCTTCTGGGCTGCCATGGTGCTGGTCATCGTCATGCTCGGCGTGCTTATCGTGCGTCAAAGCAATGCCTTTCTCAACGGCGACGCGGCCGCTACGGTCGAAACGGCGAGCGTGACCGGCACTGCAGCCCAGCCGACATTCGACTCACTGCCGCTGATCTACATCGCCGTCAAAGCCGATGGAGCGGAGGCGGCTCGCGTCGCATCGTCGCTGCGCGCCGGGCTTGCGGGTTTCGACACTATCGATTTCATCGGACGCGATGCGGATTCGACGCGCGATCGGTCCGCCGATCCGATCAGTTTCGTTTTCCAAATTGTTCCCGGGCCTGCTGTCGGCGACGTCACGGTGGAATTGCAGAGCGTCGCGACCGGGCGAGTTCTCCTGTCGCGCAACCTGACATCGGCCGAAAGCAGCTTTGGCGCGGTAGAAAGCAACGTCGCCAGCCTTCTCACCTCGACCGTTCCCGCTTCGGGCGCGATCTACAGCTACATCGACCAGAGCGACATCCGGACCAGCCAGATCGGATGCCTGGTGCTCGACGACCGCTATTATCTCGACATGAGCGCCCAGACGCACGAGGTTGCGTATCGCTGCCTGGAGAAGCTTGCCGCCGAAGGCACCAAATCGTCGCTTGTCTACGCGGAGTTGGCCGCGCTTCATGGGGAGGCCGTCACCGCCCACTACCCTTATCCACCCGAAGCAACGCTCGAAAAGGCCATGTCGCTTGCACATCGCGCCGTCCAGATGGGCCCTATGAACCCGCACGCGCATCGCGCCCTCGGCTACCTCAACTCGCGTCTCGGCAACGCGGACGAAGCGATCCGCTTAATGCGCAAAGCTTACGAGCTCAACCCTTACGATCTCGGCATGGCCGCCGCCTATGGCTACGGACTGATCTTCGCCGGCAAGTACGATGAGGGAACGCCGATCCTGGGCCACGCGGTCGAAGCCTTCAGCGGCCATCCGACCTGGTGGGATTACGGTCTTTTCGTGGGAGCGTTCATGCAGGGCGACATGAAAAAGGCCGCGATCGCCAGCGAGTCGCTGCGCACGACGGCATCCAAGTCGAACTATCTGGCCGCCCGCCTGATCGGTGCCAAGATTTCAGGACGCGACAAGCTGGCGGGCGAGCTTGCCAACGAACTCATCGCTGAATTCCCGAAGTTCGCCGCCGACCCGCGCGCGACATTCGTCGACCGCAAATACCCCACCGATCTCACCGACCGGCTGGTTCAATCCCTCCGGGCCGCCGGGATCGGCAACCCGAGCTAATCCAACTCCCCGCCCGTGTTTGGGCCACGCGATCACCAGAAGACGGAAGTATGGGCTGCCAGCAAGTATCAGGACATAAATGCGCATCGGACACCCGACGGGGCCCTGCGGTCGCGAAAATTTTACTGGCCATCGGATTGGTTCGGGAGCAATTCAGCCACAATTTAAATTAGCTGCCTCTTGTTCACCGCTCCATTTTTCATGCTTCCATTCCCTCATGCCGTCGAAGGCGGCGCTGGCCCGAAGACAATCGTCTTTCTGCACGGCTTCGGAGCCTGCAGTGAGATCTGGCGTGACGTCATGGCATCGCTGGCGGCGGAAGCGAGAGTGCTTGCCTACGATCTGCCGGGCCATGGACAGTCCCTGGAATGCGAAGGCATGGGCGGCGCCCAGCCGGCCGCGCAAGCCGTCCTCGCCGATCTGGCCGCCCGCCAGTTGGGCAAAGTCCATCTCGTCGGTCACTCCATGGGCGGCGCGATCGCGACATTGATGGCGCTTGCCGACCCTGACAGGGTGGCCTCGCTCACCCTGTTGGCGCCCGGCGGCTTCGGCCCGGAAATCAACGCGGCCTTGCTGCGCCGCTATGCCGCCGCGGCCGGCAGGAAGCAGGTCCGCGCCAGCCTTGCGGCCATGTCGAGTTCGCGGAGCGTGCCGCCCGGTCACGTGGTCGATGCACTTTGCCGGATGCGCACCCGGCCGGGCCAACTGCAGACCCTGATCGATATGGCAGCCGCGATGACAAGGGACGATCGGCAAGGGGTCATCCCCCGCGCACAGCTGGATACGCTTGACATGCCGGTGATGGTCGTTTGGGGAGCGGAGGATCCGCTGTTGCCTGTCGAGCAGACCGAGGCGCTGCCGTCGCATTTCCATCTGCACCATGTCCTTGACGCGGGTCATATGCTGGTCGAGGAGGCGCCGGACCTGGTTGCCGAAATCGTGCGTCGCAACACGCGACGGCGCGCCAGACGGTTACGTCGAGCGTTGGGCGCCGCAGCGAGCTGATTGCAGACATCCTGGGCGGGGCTTCCGCCGGGCCGCGGCGTCGCGCGGTTCGTCGTCGGCAGTGCATTTTGCCGGCGACTGTGTTAACTCGCTGTTAACCAACAGTGAGGCAGCCGCCCATGAAGGATGCAGGCGACAAAATCACCCCGATCGAGCCGTCGCGAAAGCTCGCCGATGCCGTACGCGACATCAAGAACGCCTTCGCCGACCGCGACGACGTGGTCGTCGACATGCGCGAGGCGCACCGCATGCGGCTCGATCTTCTGGCAACCGAGCTTGCCCCGGTCTTTGCCGATGTTCCGGCCGACATGGACAGCTTCGACTTCGCCGTCTCGTCCGGCCTGCAGCCGCGGCTATGGATCGACGCGGTGAGCCACGTCGCCATGGGACGCGACCGCCGCACCTACCGCTTCCTCAAGGATACGCGCGTCGGCCGTGTGGTGCTGGCCGAGACGACCGAGATGAAAGCCGTCGCCGACGCGGTGACGCGCTACGTGGCGGAGCGTATCGTCGAGCGGCAGCGCATGATGGAAGGGAGCATGGAGAGCGCTGTTCCCGGCCTGCATCGCGCCGTGGTCCAGGAAGCGGAGCCGCCCATCCGATCCGAAAGCCGCCGCAGCAACGGCTGGACGACCTTCTTCGCGGGCCTCGGCCTGATCGCCGCCGGCGCCCTTGTCGGCCTGGCGGTTTCGCTGGCGCTATTCTGGGATCGCATCGCGCAGATGAAGATCAGCTTCTGACGAGCTGGCGCGCCGTGCTGGCCGGCACATCGAGGTCCATGGCCTGCAGGTCAGCAGGCGGCAGGGCTGGCCCCGTCAGGCCGCGCCGGATCAGGCGGAGGCGCCAGTCGCCCTTTTCGCCATCGATTTCGAAGATGTTGTACTGCGCGGCCGGGTGTTTGCTGCCGGGCGCCTGGCCTGCGGCGGCAACCCCGACCACGGGCACTTTTGCGCCACGCGCGCCGATGGTGAACAACGACGGCAGATGCGAATGGCCGTGCAGGACGAGCTCCGCGCCATGCCGGCGAATGACCTTGTGAAAGCGAGCGATGCCGAACAGCCGCTTGTGCTGCGGGACGGCGCCGCGCACCGGAGGGTGGTGGATCATGATGGCGCGGAACAGCTGTTGTTCCGCCGCATCGTCGAGAATCTTGGCGAGCCGCTCGGCCTGCCCTTCCATGAAGAAGCCGTTGGCCATGAAGGGCGCGGTGGCGCGCGCCGTGGTGACGCCGATCAGCGCGACATTGCCGCGCACGCGCAGATAGGGAAACGAATTGCGGTCGACCGGACTGTTGACGCCGTCGCCACTCATCCAGGGAGCCCACACGCGGCAGACCTTGTCGAAGGCGCCCGGCACATAGGCGTCGTGGTTGCCAGGGACCACGGAAACGTCATGCGGCGATCCAAGCGTCTCCAGCCAGTGCTTCGCCATCTCGATCTCGCCGTCGAGCGCCAGGTTGACGAGGTCGCCGGTGACGGCGAGGTGATCGGGCGCGCTGGCCTTGATGTCTGCGACGATGGCGTCGATCACCGCGTCATGCATATGGCGGCGGCGATTGCGCTGCCAGTTGACATAGCCCAGCACGCGCTTGGACGCGAGGTCGCGATAGGTTACATCGGGCAGCGGTCCCAGATGAGCGTCGGAAATATGCGCGAGCCTGAACATGGTCTCTTCTTAAGCGACGCTGACGAGGCTTTCCACTCACCGTTTGCTGTTCGCCCAAGCAGGTTCCACAAAAGTGCCCCACGGTTTTGCGGCCAGAACCTGCGAAAAACAAGCTTGGGGATCGTTGGATGAACCGCCGAGCCGAAGAGGCATTCCGCCAGACCGGCTGGCCGGGACTGCGGGCAAGGCTGTTCCATTTTTACTTCCTGCTGCGCCGCCCGATGACGCTTGGCGTGCGCGGGCTGATTTATGACCGCGCCTCCAGCTCCGTCTTCCTGATCCGCCACACCTATGTTCCCGGTTGGCAATTGCCGGGCGGCGGCGTCGAGGTCGGCGAGACGCTCGAGGAAGCGCTGGCGCGCGAGCTGGCCGAGGAAGGCAACATCGCTCTGACCGCTCCGCCGGTGCTGAAGTCGATGCATTTCAACCGCCGCTCCAGCAAGCGCGACCATGTCGGCCTTTATCTGATCGAAGCTTTCAGCCAGACGGCGCCGAAACTGCCGGACCACGAGATCGCCGAAGCCGGCTTCTTTCCGATCGACCGGTTGCCGGCGGACACGACGCCGGCGACGCTGCGGCGGATAGCGGAGATTTTTGGCGGCGGGCGGACCTCGGCTTACTGGTGATCACGCCGCCTTCCTGAACCTGTTCCGGTCATGCGGCGCGGCATGATCAAGCTCCGGCCCTGCCGGAACGATTCCCGTCGGATTGATCGATCTGTGGCTGCCGTAATAATGCGCCTTGATGTGATGCAGGTTGACCGTGCCGGCGACGCCGGGCACCTGGTATAGGTCGCGCAGATAGTTCGACAGGTTCGGATAATCGGCGATGCGGCGCAGATTGCATTTGAAGTGGCCGACATAGACCGGATCGAAACGTACCAGCGTGGTGAACAGCCGCCAGTCCGCCTCGGTGATGCGTTCGCCGGCCAGATAGCGCTGCTTCGAAAGCCGCTCTTCGATCGCATCGAGCGCTAAGAACAATTCACCGAACGCTTCCTCATAGGCTTTCTGCGTGGTGGCGAAGCCGGCGCGATAGACGCCGTTGTTGATCGCCGGATAGACCAGCGCGTTTATCCTGTCGATCTCCCCGCGCAGTGCCGCCGGATAGAAGTCGAGACCCGCGTCGCCCCATTCGTTGAAGGCGGAATTGAGCATGCGGATGATCTCGGAGGACTCGTTGTTGACGATGGTCTCTTCCTGCTTGTCCCACAGGACCGGCACCGTCACGCGGCCTGAATAGGCCGGATCGGCCTTGGCATAGATCTGGTGCAGGAAATCGAGGCCGTAGAGCGTGTCGCCCGTGGCGCCGTCCTCGGCTTTGAAGGTCCAGCCGTTTTCGCCCATGAAGTGGTGCACCACGGAGACGGAGATGATGCCCTCCAGCTTCTTCAGGGCACGGAAGATCAGCGTGCGATGCGCCCATGGGCAGGCGAGCGACACATAGAGGTGATAGCGGCCAGGTTCCGCCTTGAAGCCGCGCGTGCGACCCTCAGCCGGCCTGCCGTCTCGCGTGATCCAGTCGCGCCATTGCGACTCTGTCCGCACGAACCGGCCGCCGCCGTCGGTGTTGGGCGAGCGGTCCTGCCATCTGCCTTCAATCAACAAACCCATGCGAAAAATCTCCCTGCGGTTCGGCATTATCTAGGCTGATGACCGGGCTGGCGCAGTCCCCAAGTGCTGAACAGTTCGTCAAATGACAACCGGTCCGGAGACTGACAAGTTCGTCAAGCGGCGCAAAGAAAGCCGGAAAGCACCGATTGCAGCGGCACAAAATTGGTGCTAGCGGAGGCGCCCATGTTCGACTTTGCCTCGATCCGGTTCGACCGACGACGAAAGGGCGCCCGCGCTTAAGAAGCGCTGACTGGCGAACGCTGCCGCTTGCAGCAAACCTTCCTCGTATACCGGAACGCAAAGACCATGAGCCTTGCCGACGTGAAATACCTGCCGGAAACCCCGGCGCATGATGCTGAAATCGAAGCCATCAACGACGAGGCCTTCGGCCCGGGTCGTTTCGTGCTAGCCGCCTACAAGATCCGCGAGTCGGGCGGACATGACCGCTCGATGTCCTTCGTCGCCGTCAAGGACGACGCGGTCATCGCTTCGGTGCGCATGACGCGCGTGGCAGCAGGCGCCGGACGCGCCATGATGCTCGGCCCACTTGCGGTGCGCCCCGCCTTCAAGAATCTCGGCATCGGCCGCAAGCTGGTCGCGATCGCGCTGGAGGCGGCCAGGAAGGCCGGTGCGCCCGCCGTCATCCTGGTTGGCGACGAGCCATATTACGGACCGCTCGGCTTCAAGCGCTTTCCGCGCGGGCAGATAGCCTTGCCGCGCCCGGTCGATCTCGACCGGCTGCTGCATCACGAGATCAAGTCCGGAGCCGTCGCCCGCTTTGCCGGTGATGTCTGTCACGCCAATACGGCGAGGGTTGCCGAATTTGCGCCGGCCTTGGCACGGCCTGCCGCCACCGCGCAGTCGTCGATCGACCCGCCTGTTGCGGTTGCGCCTCCTTTGCGCGCCTCGTAGCATAATTCGAAATCCTCGGAGGCTTGCATGAACCCGAACGGCCAGATCGCGATCGTCACCGGCGGCGGATCGGGCCTCGGCGAGGCGTCGGCGCGCGCGTTGGCGGCCAAGGGCGCCCGTGTCGCCATCCTCGACGTGGGCATCGAGCGCGCGGCGAAAGTCGCGGCCGACATCGGCGGCATTGCCGTCCGATGCGATGTCAGCAGCGGCGACAGCGCTGCGGCCGCAATCGCCGAAGCGGCTGAAAAGTTTGGGCCGCCGCGCATCCTGGTCAATTGCGCCGGCATCGCCATCGGCGTGAAGACGATCGGCAAGGATGGACCGCATCCGCTCGACCAGTATCGCAAGGTGATCGAGATCAACCTGATCGGCACCTTCAACATGATCCGCCTCGTCGCCGACCGGGCGGCAAAACTCGATCCGCTCGCCGGCGGCGAGCGCGGCGTCATCGTCAACACCGCCTCCGTCGCCGCCTATGACGGCCAGATCGGGCAGGCCGCCTATGCGGCTTCCAAGGGCGGCGTCGTCGGCATGACGCTGCCTGTGGCGCGCGATCTGGCGCGATCCGGCATTCGCGTCTGCACCATCGCGCCCGGCATCTTCAAGACGCCGATGATGGCCGGCATGCCGCAGGAGGTGCAGGATTCGCTCGGCGCCTCAGTCCCCTTCCCGCCCCGGCTCGGCGAGCCGTCGGAATATGCGGCACTTGCCCTCCACATCATCGAGAACCAGATGCTGAACGGCGAGACCATCCGCCTCGACGGCGCCATCCGCATGGCGCCGAAATAAGCGGGATGTCTGGCTCGCCGACAGGCGCCGGTGCTTCCACCGGAAAGACCGGCCCGCTCGCTGGCCTGAAAGTGATCGAGATGGCCGGGCTCGGCCCTGTGCCGCTTGCCGCCCTGATGCTGTCCGAGATGGGCGCCGAGGTGCTGCGCGTCGAACGCGCCGATGCCGGCCAGCCGCTTCTGAGCTTGCCGGAACAATACGATCTCGACCGCCACGGCCGTTCCATCCTCAAGCTCGACCTGAAGCGCCCGGCGGGCGCGGAGCTGCTGCTGCGCCTTGCGGTCGGGGCCGACTTGCTTGTCGAAGGCTTCCGCCCCGGCGTGATGGAGCGGCTCGGCCTCGGGCCGGATGCCGTTCTCCTGCGCAATCCGGCGCTGATCTACGGCCGCTTGACCGGATTCGGGCAGGATGGGCCGCTGTCCGGGCGAGCCGGGCACGACATCACCTATCTTGCCTATGCCGGCCTCTTGCATGCGATCGGCAGGCAGGACGCGCCGCCGGTGCCACCGCTCAACCTCGTCGCGGATCAAGGCGGCGGCGCCATGATGCTGATCGCGGGCGTGCTCGCCGCTCTCTTCCAGCTTTCGCGCACCGGAAAGGGCCAGGTGGTCGATGCCTCGATGATCGAGGGAGCCTCGATGCTCGCCGCACCCATCCACGCCTACATGGCGGCGGGTCTCTGGAGCGACCGGCGCGGCGAGAACCTGCTCGATTCCGGCGCGCCTTTCTACGATACCTATGAGACGGCGGACGCAAGGCAC
>Ga0207647_10003411_pt1 | contig 11915 bp, 13 predicted proteins | sample KBSCornC2_FD_184295 | JGI IMG/M metagenome (GOLD analysis project Ga0207647, IMG submission 184295) | Corn rhizosphere microbial communities from Kellogg Biological Station, Michigan, USA - C2 (SPAdes) (version 2) | ecosystem: Host-associated > Plants > Roots > Rhizosphere ...
ACGCGCTTCACGTCCTGAGCAGTGTCGTAGTGCTCCTGACCGATGATGCGCGGATCCAAAATGCGCGACGAAGAAGAGAGAGGATCGACAGCAGGGTAAATTCCGAGTTCCACAATCTGTCGCGAAAGAGCCGTGACTGCGTCGAGGTGCGCGAAGGTCGTTGCCGGCGCCGGGTCAGTGTAGTCGTCTGCAGGCACGTAAACGGCCTGGATCGAAGTGACTGAACCCGTCTTGGTCGACGTAATGCGCTCCTGCATTTCGCCCATCTCGGTTGCGAGGTTTGGCTGATAACCCACCGCGGATGGCATGCGGCCGAGCAGTGCGGATACTTCCGAACCGGCCTGCGTGAATCGGAAGATGTTGTCGATAAAGAGCAGCACGTCGAGTCCCTGATCGCGGAAGTACTCGGCGACCGTCAGACCCGAAAGAGCAACTCGCAGACGCGCTCCGGGAGGCTCTGTCATCTGCCCGTAAATAAGCGCCACTTTCGATTGTCCAATCGTGTTCATGTCGACCTTCGTGAGATCGAAGGCACCGGTATCGTGGAAGTTTCTATTAAACTCTTCGCCGAACTGAATAACCTGCGACTCGACCATTTCGCGCAGCAGGTCGTTTCCTTCACGCGTGCGCTCGCCGACGCCCGCAAACACGGAGAAGCCGGAACGCGCTTTCGCGATGTTGTTGATCAACTCCATCACGATAACGGTCTTGCCGACGCCCGCGCCGCCGAACAAACCAATCTTTCCACCACGCAGGAACGGCTGGATCAGGTCAATGACCTTGATGCCGGTTTCGAACATCTGGAGTTCGGTAGACTGCTCTTCAAACGTCGGCGCGTGGCGGTGGATCGGGTAGCGCTGCTCGTGCTTCACCGGGCCGAGCGTGTCGACCGGTTCACCGACGACGTTGAGCACACGACCGAGCGTGCCTTCGCCGACAGGCATCGTGATCGGACCGCCGGTGTCGATGGCTTTCATGCCACGCACCATGCCGTCTGTCGGCGTCATCGAAACGGTTCGCACGCGGCCCTCGCCCAGGTGTTGCTGAACTTCGGCAATGACGTCGATCGGAGTCGGGACGTCGAAACCGTCCGACGTGACTCTCAGCGCCTGGTAAATTGGTGGCAGATAGCCTCCCTGAAACTCGACGTCGAGCACAGGTCCGATGATTTGCACGACTTTACCGACGTGACCGCCGGCGTTTCCATTAGGCGTAGACATACTGTCTATGAACTCCACAAAACTGGCAGGATTGAAAGCCGCATAAGATAGCACACGCCCCTGACTCATTGCCAATTGCCGATTGCCAATTGCCGATTGATAAGGCTTCGCACGCCAACCAACCCAAAATTGGCAATCGGCAATTGGCAATCGGCAATAATCTTGAAACCCTACTTGTACTAGCATCGTAGTACAATCCGAGATGAGTCAGATTTTCTCATTGAGCCCTTCGCACCCCATGCCGCTTTACGCGCAGTTGACGAGAGCGATTCGCTTTGCGATTGCAACGGGACGGCTACGGGTCGGGGAACAACTGCCAACGGTCCGTCAGTTGGCGGTTGATTTGCGCGTGAATGCCAACACAGTCGCCAAAGTTTATGCGGAGTTGGAACGCTCAGGAATCCTCGAAACACGAAGAGGCGTGGGAACATTTGTCAGCGCCCTCCATCTCAATCCAGGCCATCGCGAAGAGCACGAGAAGCACTTGACCGAGTTAGTCGATCGCTTCCTTGAAGAAGCAGGTGCAATGGGGTTTTCGCTCGACGATTTGCTGGACCAACTTCAGAGCCGGCGCAAGAAGGAGCCTAAGAATGTCTAGTTCTACAAGTTTGACTCAAACCAGGAGTAATTTGCCCGCCCCTGAAATGCCGCGCGTCAATGTAGTCTCCGCGGTAGCTCTGCTGGTGCCCGTTCTGCTCGGGGGACTGATCTCGTGGTTGATGTTTAATCCCGCGGCCGTGGTAATCGGTTTGTTGTTGGGATTTTTCCTGGCACAGGCGCCGAAGATCGCGCGGCAATGGGAACGCGCAGTTGTTTTGCGCCTCGGAAAGTATGTTGGCCTGCGTGGTCCAGGTCTGTTCTGGATCATTCCTTTTGTCGATTCCATTTCGACGTGGGTGGACCAGCGAGTGATTACCACGAGTTTCGCTGCTGAAGAGACGCTGACGTCTGACACGGTGCCGGTAAACGTGGACGCAGTGCTCTTCTGGATGGTCTACGATCCTGAGAAAGCAGCGCTTGAAGTTCAGAACTATCCGCAAGCTGTTAGTTGGGCCGCACAAACTGCCCTCCGCGACATCATTGGCAGAACGTCGCTGACGGATCTGTTGCGTGGTCGCGAACGGATTGAAGAAGAGTTGCAGCAACTGATCGATGAGCGTTCGAATCCGTGGGGCGTCACGGTGCAATCAGTGGAGATGCGCGACGTGATCATTCCGGCGGCTTTGCAGGATGCGATGTCACGCGAAGCACAGGCGGCAAGAGAGAAACAGGCGCGCATTATCCTCGGTCAGGCTGAAGTCGAGATTGCGCATTCGTTTGAGACTGCGGCGCGATCGTATCGCGACAACCCAACGGCGCTTCACCTGCGAGCGATGAACATGTTGTATGAAGGCTTGAAGGAGAAAGGCGCTTTGATGCTGGTGCCCAGCAGCGCGGTTGAGTCGATGGGAATGGGCGGCTTGCTCGGTGCGGCAGCACTGCGACAGCAGAGGCTAACCGGAAGTGATGAGGTTCCGGAATAGAAAAAACCATCCACAGATTACGCAGATTAATTCTTCTGTGTAATCTGTGGATGGCTCTGATCAGTTTTCAATGTTCAGGATCGATCCGGATCTTCATCCGCTGCAGCACCTGCAGATCTTCTTCCGTGAGATCGAGATTCGTGCCGTCAGTGGAGTTTTCATCTTCGGCGTGAGGCCTTAAGCCGATCTCGAGGCGTAGGGTCAATTCCATCTCATATCCGGCTTCGCGCAGACGTTCGATCGCCTCTGCGACCTTGGTGGAATTCTCCACCGACTCGTTTATGGCAGTGCCGATCTCGCGAACTATCTCTTTTGCGTCATCATCGATTTCCATTTTGCTGGTATGCTACGACAGTTTGAGAAGATTGCCAATTGCTGATTATAGCAATTAGACTGACGTTCTATGTTCGGAACCATTGGAATCCTGACGGGCGGCGGTGATGCACCCGGACTCAACGCCGTTATCCGTGCTGTGGTGAAAACTGCCACCTGCGAGCACGGCATGCGCGTGATAGGAATCGAAGACGGTTTCGAGGGTTTGCTGGACGCAACCAGAACTCGTTTGCTGTCACCTAGCGACGTTCGCGGGCTATTGCCGCGGGGTGGCACGATCCTCGGAACTCGCAACAAGGGAAACTTCGTCGAACGCGCTTGTGAGGGCAAACCAAGAGACGTCGAAAGCGTTTACGAGGAAGCGATCTCAAACATGAAGATCGTCGGGATCGATGCCCTCGTCGTACTGGGCGGCGAAGGTACACTCACGATCGCAAACGAGTTTGCCAAGCGCGGCGTTCCGGTCTGCGGCGTTCCGAAGACGATCGACAACGACCTCGCCTGCACGGAACTTACATTCGGCTTTGTCACCGCGCTCGACATCGCCACGGAAGCACTCGATCGTTTGCACACGACTGCCGAGTCACACGATCGCGTCATGATCCTCGAGGTGATGGGCCGTCACGCCGGTTGGATTGCGCTGCACTCCGGAATTGCGGGTGGCGCTGACGTGATCCTGATTCCGGAGATTCCATTCTCACTCGAAGTAGTAGCCGAAAAGATTCGTGCCCGCGATATTAGCGGGTCAAATTTTAGTATTATTGTCGTCGCTGAAGGAGCTCTGGAGATCGGGCACGACCTGGTTTATCAAGACAAGGGTGATGCACTTCATGCACCCCGGCTCGGTGGTATCGGTCAACACCTGCAGCAGGATTTGGAAAAAGTAACGGGTCGCGAAACGCGCTGCGTTGTGCTTGGACACCTTCAAAGAGGCGGCCGTCCCAACGCCTTTGACCGGATGCTGGCAACGAGTTTTGGCACAGCTGCAGTGCGGACACTTTCCAAAGGCGAGAGCGGCGTAATGGTCGCTTTGCAGGGAGGAGACGTGGTAACAGTTCCGTTGACTGAGGCCATCAAAGGTATTAAGAGTGTGCCTCCGAATGGACAGCTGGTCAGGACGGCTCGTGATACAGGTATTTCTTTTGGTGCTCCTGACGAGGCCAGTTATCATAAACCCCAGTAGTTTTTGAGCATGGTTGGCATTGAACTTGCCAACTGACTTGAGGCTTTGGCCGAGAAGGCTTGCCGGATAAGGATGTGAGTGGTGTCAGCACAGGCAATAAAAGACAAACTCCAGGGCGAACTCGACGAACTGGAAGCGGAACTGCGCATTCACCTGCCAAAAGAGATCAAGCGGGCGCTCGAATTTGGTGATCTTCGTGAGAATTCCGAGTATCGTGCCGCGCTCGATCGGCAGAACGTCGTCAAAGCACGAATCGTGGAGCTGAGGCAGCGGATAAGTGAGATAGCCTCAATCGATCCTAACAAGGTACCGCGCGACAAGGCTTCGTATGGATCGACACTGGTCCTTTACGATGGCGAGAAAGATGAAGAAGTGACTTACCGCCTCGTGACACCGGAAGAGAGCGATCCGGCGCAGGGGTTGATTTCGACGACTTCGCCCGTGGGCCGGAGCCTGATGGGCAAACAGGAAGGTGATGAAGTAGTAGTGCGAACCCCAGCATCGGTTCGCACCTTCGAGATCAGGCAGTTGCGTACGCTACACGACGAACTCGAAGCAAACCAGTAAGTTTTATCCATAGATAACACACATGGCACATATATCCGTGTTATCTGTGGACTATATGGCTGACGAGGAGAAACGAACCTAACACATGTTCGGTGCCAGTATCGGACGGGCGGCACAGCGGATTATTGACGCGATAGTGCGTTGGTTAGCCCACGGTCACATAAACCCAAATATTCTGACCGTCATCGGCGTTGCTTTGAACGTCGGCTGCGGTCTTCTTTTTGGGATGGGCCGCTTCTTCGCGGCTGGAATCGCCCTCGTTGTCGCGAACCTGTTTGACATGCTGGACGGCCAGGTGGCCCGGCTGTCAGGTCGTGTCACGCGATTTGGGGGGTTTCTCGATTCGTCGTTGGACCGGCTGTCGGACATGGTGGTTTTTGTGGGCCTAATGGTCTTTTATGCCCGTGAGACCGAGTTTCACTCAACTCTTAACGTTTTTCTTGCGGGTGCCGGACTAATGGGCTCAGTTATGGTAAGCTACGCCAGCGCCCGGGCCGAGAGCCTGATACCGAAGTGTGATGTGGGCTTTTTGCGGCGCCCGGAACGGGTTGTACTCTTTATAATTGGGGCGCTCAGTACTCATCCAGGGTCGACTAATTTCTTTGCCAATCGCATGCCCGCCGTTCTGTGGGTGCTTGCGGTTGGCTCTTATTGGACCTTCGCCCATCGCATGTATCACACATGGCGCGAGCTGACTAAGGCTGAATCATTGCCGATTGCCGATTGCCAAGTGCCAATTGATATAGGAGCGGTGGCCAATGGAAGTGATGAACGTCTGAGTGATAAAGCAAAATCGGCAATTGGCAATTGGCAATCGACAATCGGAAATTAACTGAGGTAAATGCTTGACTACCTGTCCGTGCTGCGGTTTTAAATTCCACGGCGCATTGACCAGTGGTTGTAAAGAGTGTGGAGCCCGCGCTGTCGGTGAGCCGCTTCCAAAGCCTGCTCACGAACTCCCTTCTTACGGTCGCGCTTTAGTGCTGGCGGTCGCCGGTTCTTTGGTGGCCCTGATTTTTGTGGTCCAGATCTTCATCGCCTTCGTACAAAAGTGGTCGGGTTCGTTTGGATTCTGGACGTGGGTCGCTGCTGGTGAAACTGCCGCCTGGCGCTTGAAGTGGATTGCCATTCCCGGTCTTCTCGTCATCCTCTGGTTCGGACGCAAGCTTTACCGGTCCATACTCTCGCAACCGCAAAGATTTTGCGGTGTCGATTATGCCCGTCGCGGATTGGTCGCATCGGCAACCGTCGCCATGCTGATCGCGCTGCTGATCGGAATCACGGTGCCGGCCCGTTTGGAACACCGCAGATGGGCGCAGGAAGCCGCTATCCGCGCTCAGGGTTATGCCATCGAGCGAGCTTTATACGAATACCAGGTTAAGTACAAGACTTATCCGGCTTCTCTGAAAGATCTGCAGCAACGCATTTCTGATCCTGACGGCACTCTGACCGCCGCTCTCGTTGATCTCGACCCCACTACCTACCGGCCAACCAGCGCCGTTGCCGCTGTCGAACCTGTAAAATCGCGCCGCATGGGTGGAGTTGACATTCGCAAAGCCTCGTTATCATCCGCTACTGACGATACACCGTCCGGAGGATTTTCCTTCACCAACTACACGCTGCCACTTCCGGGTGAAGACAAGATCATGGGAACTGAGGACGATTGGATCGTTTGGGACGGCATGGTGACGAAAGCGTCCGATATTGCCAAAGGTGGAGTCGGGCGTTCGGTGTCGGCAAGCGCCCTCGAGCCATAGCGACTTCAATGTCGTTCCTCGACCGATTCCGTAAAAAGCCTGAAGACGAAGCATCACGTATCGAGCGTCTCGCAAAAACCGGCCGCATGGCCGACGGCCGGATTATCGATGCAGTGTCCGACAACGACGGTCGCATCACTCAGGTAACGTACACCTACATGCTCGCTGGAGTGCTCTACGAATCCTCGCAGGCACTCAGCCTCGCGCAGCAGCAACGCTCCAACGACTACGCCCCCGGAAAACAAATCGTCATCCGTTACGACCCGCGCCGCCCCGCGAATTCAATTGTCGTTTGAGCCACAAAAGGCACATAAAGCACATAAGGCACAAAGTTTTCTTCTTCATTTGTGCTTTTTGTGCCTTTTGTGGCTACTTTTGACTAAACACTGCTTCACCAAGTACAAATCTCCAACAACATGTTTCGCAAAATCCTGATTGCCAACCGAGGCGAAATCGCCATTCGCATCATTCGCACGTGCCGCGAGTTGGGGATCAGGTCCGTCGCAATCTACTCAGAACCGGACGTCGAGAGCCTGCACGTGCGCATGGCTGATGAAGCATTTTGCGTTGGTCCAGCAGCGTCAGCCCAGAGCTATCTGAAGATAGAAACAATTGTTTCCGCAGCAAAAGAACTAAACGCAGAAGCCATTCACCCCGGTTACGGCTTCCTTGCCGAGAGCGCAGAGTTCGCTCGTGCGGTCAACGCTGCGGGCCTGGTGTTCATTGGCCCATCGCCCGAAGCAATGGACATCATGGGCTCGAAAACGAGCGCGCGTCGCGCGGCCGTCGAGGCAGGAGTTCCGATCGTACCGGGCACGGTTGAACCACTCGTTTCCTTCGACGAAGCAAGCGCGACGGCAGAGAAGTTTGGCTATCCCGTCATGCTCAAAGCGGCGGCCGGCGGCGGCGGTAAGGGCATGCGGTTGGTTGCGGAGAGTAGCGACCTGAGGTCTGCATTCGAAACAGCGCAGACTGAAGCGGCGGCCGCTTTCGGCGACTCATCTCTTTACCTCGAAAAGGCAGTCGAGCGTCCGCGGCATATTGAGATTCAGATCTTTGGTGACCAGCACGGCAACCTCGTCCATCTCGGCGAACGTGAGTGTTCCATTCAACGCCGGCACCAAAAAGTGATCGAGGAATGCCCGTCACCATTAAACGATCCGGACCTGCGCCGCCGCATGGGTGAAGAGGCGGTTAAGATCGGTCGCGCCGTAAACTACACGGGCGCCGGTACGGTTGAGTTTCTCTTCTCGGATGCGACTCGCGAATTCTATTTCCTCGAGATGAACACGCGACTTCAGGTGGAACATCCTGTCACCGAGCTTGTCACTGGACGCGATCTCGTTCGCGAACAGTTTCGAGTCGCAACCGGCGAGCGGCTGTCGTTTACACAGGAAGACATCGACTGGCACGGACATGCGATCGAATGTCGAATCTACGCAGAAGATCCGGCGAATAACTTCTTTCCCAGTCCGGGAACGATCACTCATCTGCGCGAGCCTGCCGGGCCCGGGGTAAGAATCGATAGCGGCGTCACGCGGCTCTCGGAGGTGTCGATTCATTACGACCCGATGATTGCAAAACTCGCGGTTTGGGGTCGCACGCGTGACGAAGCGATCGATCGTTTGAAGCGCGCCTTGGATGAGTACGAGGTTTCAGGAATCACGACCACGCTCGCCTTCTTCCGTGACGTGGTCCAGGATGATGAGTTTGTTTCCGGACAACTCGATACCGGTTTTATTACTCGCTTCAACGAGCGTCGGGCCGGGCGGGAAGTGGAGACGAATCAAGTCGAGACTGATCTGGCGACGATCGCCGCTGCACTAAGTTATGTACTGCGACGACGGCAGACACCCGCGACGCAAATGTCAGTTGTTAATAGTCGTTGGAAAATTGAGGGACGAAACGCACGACTAAGATCACAGGTGAGGAAACAATGAAACTCAAAGCGATCGTCGGTGAACAAGAAGAGGATCTGCTGCTGAAGATCGAGGACGGGCACGTGTCCGCCGAGATTGGCGATCGCGTTTACAACCTTGACGTGCGTGAGATCGACCCTGACAGTTACATGTTTTTTCTGAACACGAATGTGCACGAGTGTCGGGTCAGTGGTTCAGACAATACTTTCGACGTCAGTATTCACGGGCGGAATTACTCGGTAACGATTGTCGATCCGAAACGATTACGCAGCGGGCAGAATTCGGATCGTCATCATCACGGCGTAGCGGAGATCCTCGCGCCGATGCCGGGGAAGGTGGTGCGCGTGCAGACTGAAAGCGGAGCGACAGTAGAAAAGGGTGCGGGCGTTATAGTTGTGGAAGCGATGAAGATGCAAAACGAGATGAAGTCGCCGCGAGACGGGATCGTAATCTCGATCAATGTGAAGCCTGGCGATACGGTGAATGCAGGTGACGTGCTGGCGGTGATTGAGTAATGCGCATACTGCTTTGGGACATCGATGGCACGTTGATTCATGCCGTGAGAGTGGGCGCGTACAAGGAATATACCATTCCGGTGCTCGAGGAGATCTTCGGGACATCCGGGCGACTGCGCGAGATGCGCGTATCGGGTATGACGGATCTGCAGATCGTGTATGAAGCGTTGAGTGTCGAAGGTATCACCCAGGAAGACATCCTCGCCCGCGCTGAAGTGCTTGTTTCGCGTTTGACGGAAGAAGCGCGAAGAGTCACCGGCAATGGAGTAACTTTTTTTGAGGTGCTTCCGGGTGTTCGCGAGACTCTCGAGGCTCTTGCTGCGCATCCGCGATACGAGTCAGCGCTCGTGACCGGCAACATCAAACCGATGGCCCAATTGAAAATGGAGCTCGTCGGACTCGATCAGTACTTCACTTTACCGGGCGCGTTCGGCGATGAGTCGCACAATCGTCGCGATCTGCCGGCGCGAGCTGCAGAGCGTATTCGCAATCACCTGCAAATGGATCTCGCTCCGGAACAGTTCATCGTCATCGGCGACACGCCCAACGACATCGACTGTGGCCGTCACTTCGGCGCCCGCACGGTTGCTGTAGGCACCGGACGCTTCTATTCAAAAGAGGAGATTCTCGCGCACAACCCTGACAAATTCCTGCCGGACCTGAGCGATGTAGATCTTGTTCTCAACGCTCTGGCAGATCTCTAAGGGTGATTTAGCTGCCTAATGGAAACGACGTCTGTCTTAGGCAGCGTGATATAAATCGTATCGTTCACTCTGAGAAAGTAGTGGTCACCCGCCTTGGAAAGAATCTCAACATTGCAAACCTGGGGCGCCGCACCGCACTCTTGCACACCTTGACTCCGAAGTGTTTTATAGCCGGCTTCAGTAACGAATAGGTTGAATCTTTGGTAATAACCGATGCCGTATCGATTCATGAGGCTCACCGATAGTGACGAGAATTTATCAGCGGTACCCAGCAGCAGTCCGGCGGCTACGAGCGCGGCAGCGATTGCTTGACGTGGGAAATTGTGGTGACGCAATGCCACAACATGGTTGGAAATGCATACGCCGGCGGTACAGAATAAAGTTAAATAAATGAAGTGCCATGATATGCCCATGCTGCCAGACAAACGATAAATAACGTACATCGATATCTGACTCAGCAAGACCGAAAGCGTAAACCAGGATGCATACTTGAAAGTATGACGGGCTTTGAATCTTCTGCGCAGCTTTAGTAGCCCCCGAACCTTCTTCATAAGCGGACGTCTACGTGTCTGTGGTTTATTCCCGTCTTCGTGTTTAAATCTCTTCTCCCTTAACAATATGCCTGCAAAACGCACTCGCATTAACAAGAATGTCACCACCAAAACACCCGCCGCTAACACCCAATATGCCAACGCCGAGGGAACGAGCAACATCACATGTGAAATCAACAGAATCCATGCATACGGCACACCCAGATAGATGATCACTGACCTTATGCATGGCTCTTCGCCTTTTTTGTCATACGCAAAGTGTTTCTGAAGGGTCCGATCGAAGATAATAAATTCCGACCATAGAACTCCCGGAATGTAGATAGAACTGGTCAGTAGCAAGCCAAGCGTGCCCCCAACTACAGTCCCGATGAAGAGGTAAATGAGAACCGACTGCCATTCGATTTCCGGCAGATAACCAATCCGGGCGTAATACAGGGCCGTAGTTCCACCGCCGATGGCCAGAAAGATCAGCCAAACAGCAAACGAAGTATTAGCAATTATTAACTTATCGAGGCGACTCTCCGAAGCTTGCTTTGGCTCGGCTTGAGCGGTTCCATTCTCGGAGACGATCAGTTTTTCGGGAGTGTGTATAGTTACGGTTGGCATCTCATCTCACCTACAGAAGGGTTGAGGAAAACAGCTATAGCAGATACGCGGATTGGCAGACTATTACAGGTTCCGTGGCACGTCAATACTAAACGCGGTGGAAGCCTTTGAGAATGTCTCTGGTGGTCAGGCGAAGAATGATCGGGCGGCCGTGGGGACAAGTTGTTGGTGAGGAGGTTTGCAGGAGTCGGTCGATCAGCCAGCGCATCTTCTCGGGTGCGAGGGACATGTTCACTTTGATGGCGGCGTGACAGGCGAGCGAGGCTGCGATTTCATCACGCAGGGTTTCGCGCGCGGAGCTTTTCTTCTCAGCATCGACTGTATCGAGTAACTCAGCGAGCATGTTTCGCGCTTCGCCGCTCGGGAGATCTGCGGGTATCGCCTTTACCGCAACTGTGCGTCCCGACAGACGCATCAACTCAAATCCATACTTCTCCAACTCCGGGACGAGATCGTCGAAGACTGCCGCCTGTGCGGGTGTGAGATCAAAAGTCTCCGGGACGAGTAACTGCTGCGAGTCTGTGCGCCGCTCTGCTTCCAAAGCACGATACTTATCGAAGAGCACACGCTCGTGCGCGACGTGCTGATCGATCAAGAGCAAGCCCTCATCGTCAGTCGCGATGATGAAACTCTCCTCGAGCTGCCCTAGCGGGCGAATGTTTGTCGAAAGCGATTCGGGCGTGACTTCACGTGCCAGCTTCTCCGCTGAGTTCAATGGAGGAAACGCAGATTTCGCAGATTGATAGGATTGCGCAGATTGGATCATCACTTCGATGTCGCGTGCAATCTCTTCGCCGGAAGCCTCGACTGGAGGTCTTTGAACAACAGGAGGTGGTGGGACAAACTCGATGCGTGGCTGTGGAGCGATGAAACTTACCGCAGCCGTCGCTGTCGCGATCGGTTCGCAGCCAGATGCCTCCGTTCTCGTACGCGCACCACACCGTCGCCTCGTGCGGACGACCGGTCTTCCGGCCACGCGTGATCAGGGCGATCTCCTCCGCTTCGCGAAGCTCGGCGTCCCGCTCCACCTAGGCCAT
>Ga0207647_10003413_pt1 | contig 11912 bp, 8 predicted proteins | sample KBSCornC2_FD_184295 | JGI IMG/M metagenome (GOLD analysis project Ga0207647, IMG submission 184295) | Corn rhizosphere microbial communities from Kellogg Biological Station, Michigan, USA - C2 (SPAdes) (version 2) | ecosystem: Host-associated > Plants > Roots > Rhizosphere ...
GCGACTGGCTCGCCGGCCTCGCCGCGACCGACCCGCCCCGCCTCAACCGCCTCCTGGCTGTCCACTACCTCGGCGTCAAAGCCTTGGCCCGCTTCGACGACGACCTCTTCGGCCTCACGCTGCCCTGGCTCCCCTTCGAGACCACCTCCGGCCGCCTGCCGCTGACCGCCTTCGCCGACCAGCACCGCGTCATCCACCTGACCGCCGGCGACGAGGAGTTCCAGCAGGTCTCGCAGATCGCCGCGGCGGTCGGCCTCGGCGTGGTCAACGGCGGCTACACCTACGACGCCGACCTGGTCCGCAAGCTGCCGCGGGCCCTGCCCGGCGTCACGGTCCTGGACCTGGACCCCGAGACGATCGCCGCGCACCTGGACACCGTCGACCCCGCCGAGGAACTCGCCGCCGGCCCGCTGCTGGCGACCGCCCGCCGGGTCCTGGACGCCCTGGACTGCGACGTGGCCCTGCGCGCCTACCACCCGGTCACCATCCCCGCGCTCCTGCTCGACGGCCGCGAAGCCCGGCACGAGCGGGCCCGGGCCGACGCCGAGGCCGAAGCCGCCGCCGACGGCGACGACCTGTGGGCCGGCATCCTCGGCGCGCTGCGCACCGTCGGCCCGCGGGCCCGCCTGGTCCTGAACCACCGCAGCCCGCTGATCCAGGGCCTGATCGACCTCGACGACGCCGAACTCGCCGCGACCGGCATCGAAGCCGTCTACGGCCAGTCCCTGCTCCTGTCCAAACGCCCGATCCGGTCCAGCGAGTCGGCCCTGCTCAACCGGGCCTTCCTCGGCCTGCTGGGCCACGCGGTGGGCCGTCGCCAGGAACCCGAGACCGAAGAAGAGGACTGAGCCCGGCGATGTCCAGCTCCAGCGTGTCCAGCACGCCGAACACGTCCAGCACGCCGAACCCGCCCGGCACGCCCACCACGCCCAGCACGAGCGAACCGGCGTTCCAGCGCGTGTCCTGGACTCCCGAGGAGCTGCGCGCCGCCCTGCAGGCGAACGAGGACGAGCCGGCGGGCCGAGCACGCTCCGTCCGGGCCGAGGCGCTGCTGGCCGCCGCCGACAAGCTCGGCGACCCGGAAACCCAGATCTGCGCCCTGCACACGGTCATCGAAGCCTACGAGCGAGGCGGCGAGAGCTTCCGCTCGCCGGTCCTGTTCTCCCGCCTCCTGCGCCTGTGGGACCGCCACGGCAAGACCCTGCGCGACGCGAGCCGTCTGGAATACGAGACCCACTGGGTCTTCAAGTGGATGACCTCAGACCTGCTCTCGGTCCCCGAAGTCCCGCTCGCGACCGTCCACGGCTTCGTCGACGAGATGGAACGCCGCTACCGCCTCGCCGGCTACGGCATGCGGGCCGTTCACGCGCAGCGCTTCCGCATAGCGGAACACCTCGGGAACGCCGAGCAGGCCGAGATCCACTTCGGACGCTGGCTGGCCGCCGACCGCGACCTGATGAGCGACTGCCGCGCCTGCGAGCACCTCGCGCAAGGGATGTGGCGAGCCGACAGCGGCGACGACCTCGCGGCGCTGAGGCTGTGGCGCCCGACGATCGAGAACTCGATCTCGTGCCTCGACGAGCCCGCCAGCACCCTGGCCGCCTCCCTCAAACCGTTGCTGCGCCTGCGGCGCTACGACGAGGCCCGCACCAACCACCTGCGTGGCTACCGCCTGCTGCAAGGCCACGTCGAGCTGCGCACCGCCTTCGGACGCCACATCGAGTTCTGCGTGCTGTCGGGCAACAGCGAGCGCGGGCTGGCCATCCTCGCCGAGAACCGCCGCCTGTTCGACCCGCCCTACGAGCCGCTGGACTACCTCGAATTCCTGTCCTGCACCGCGTTGCTGCTCCGCAGCTGCCTCGACGCGGGCTGCACCGCGACCGTCGCGGGACCCGGAGGACGGGACTGGCCGCTCGCGGAGCTGCTCGGCCGGGTGACATCAGAGGGCGATGATCTGGCCGCTCGCTTCGACGCCCGCAACGGCAACGACGCCGTGAGTTCCCGCGTCGCCGCCACGATGAAGCAGACGTGGCTGATCGCGGAGCTGCCGCTCGTCGTCCCGCCGCGGCCGAGGACGCCTCCGCGGCAGCACCAGTCTCCCGCGGTCCCGATCCAGCGGACACCGGTCACCGGACCAGCCGGACCAGCCGGACCAGCCACCCCAGCCACCCCAGCCGCACCAGCCCCACCAACCGAACCCGCCGACCCGGACGCCGACACCGACTTCGACGACCTCCTCGCCGAAGCCCGCCGCCTGTTCGACGTGGCGCACCCCGGCGCGATGAAGATGTGGGAGCGCGTCGCGGTCGCGGCCGACCGCCGCGGTATCGAACTCGACCTGGAGGCGCAGGCCCAGCTCGCCGAGGAGCGCGCCGCCGAAGCCCTCGACCGCGACGACTTGGAGCGCGCCGTCAGGCTGCTCGGCGAGGCCGTCGAGCGCTACGAGGAAGGCGGTCTGGAGGGCCGCGCCGTCGCCGTCCAGGCCCGCAGGCTGTTGGCCGAGGCGCTGCGGAAGAAGACCTACGAGCCCATCCCCGAGGACGCTCTGGCCACCCTCTACGCGACGGCCCGAGTCCTGCAGGTGCGGGGTCTGGCCGCGCCCGAAGACGTCCTCACCGTCCGGCGCGCGCAGGCCTTCGAAGCACGCCGGACGACCGAGGTCCCCTCGGATTCCGACGCCGACGGCGAGTCCGGCCCGGACCGCGAATCAGCCTTCGACGCCTTCGCCGCGAGCGTCGAGGCGCTGCTGGCCGACGCGATCGAGTTCGACCTGCCGTCCCGCGCCGCCGCGGCGCACACCATGCGCGCCGAGATCGCGCAGCGGCGCGGTCGGCCGGAGGAGTCGGTCCCGGAGCTGCTGGCGGCCATCGAGCTCTACGACCGCGCCGAGCGCCCCTGGGCGAATCTGCACCCGAACATGCTCCTCGCGCAGGCCTACCTCGCCTCCGACCGCGACGCCGACGCCGAACGGGCCGGGCTGGCCGCCCTGGACATCGCCGAACGCTGGCCCGAGCAGCGCTTCCCGGCCGGGTACACCCGCCAGGTGCTGGCCAATGCCACCGGCGGCCAGGGACGGTACGGCGACAGCGCCGAGCACGCCCTGCGAGCCGTCGGATGGGCCGACCGGCACGGCGTCCCCGACCTGGCCGCGAGCGCGCGCCACAGCCTCGCGTTCGCCTACGAGCAGCTCGGCCGGGACGCCGACGCGGCCGCCATCCTGGAGTCCGCGCTGCCCGAGATGGTCCGGCACCTCGACGAGCCGACGGTCGTCAACGCGCGCTGGGCCCTGGCCCGCTGCCTGGGCCGCCTGGAGGACTACCGGGGTGCCGCCGAGCAGTACCTGATCGCCGCGTCGATCGCCGAGCACTTCCCGCAGCAGGGCGGCCACGCGATGCTCGCGGCGTCGGCCGGCCACGCGCTGCGCGCCGCCGGACTGCCCGAGGAGGCCCGGCGGGCGTTCGACCGCGCCGTGATCCTGCTGCGCGCGCTGCCGGATCCGATCAACCTGGCCAAGACGCTCAGGGCCCTGGCGTGGGTGACCTTCGGCGAGTCGGAGGAGACCGCGCACGACAGCGAGCGCGAGGACGTCCTGGACCAGGTGCTGCTCCTGTTCGCCGAGGCCGCACAGGTCCTGGAGGCGGCCGAGGCCTCGGGCGAGTACGAACGCGACGCCCAGGTCATCGCCTACGAGCTGGCCGAGACCGACGACCAGCTGGCCCGGCTGCACCTCAACGCCGACCTCTCCGACAAGGCGATGCCGTACGCGGAGCGCGCCGCCGCCGGGTTCCGCGCCCTGCTCCCGCACAGCGCGATGGACTACGACTTCTCCGAGCAGATGGTCGCCTGGCTGCTGGACCGGTACGGCAGCCGCGACGCCGCGGTCGAGCGGCTGCGCGAGGCCATCGCGGCGTGCACGGAGGCCGGGGTCGAGGCCGTGCGCTGCGTGGCGTTCCTGGAGCAGCTCGCGGACTGAAATCCGGTGTCGGCCGGCGTGCAACGATCCGTGCCCCGCCGGTCCTCTTCAGCGACATGAAGCACGAAGCCAGGGGGAAACGCGGCGACGACGAAGCCGAGTTCCGCGAGTACATGGTCAGCCGGTGGGGCGGGCTGGTCCGGTTCGCCTACGGGCTGACCGGCGACCGCGGCCACGCCGAGGACCTGGCGCAGACCGCGCTGGCGAAGGCGTACGCGTCGTGGCCGAGGGTGCGGCGCGCGGAGGACCCGGACGCCTACGTCCGCAGAATCCTGATCAACGTCAACCACCGCCGGTTCCGCAAACGCCGGGTCGAGGAGCACTCCGCCGAGGGCGCCGCCGAACCCGCCGTCACCGACGGCACCGCCGCCTTCGAGCAGCGCGAACTGCTCGTGGCGGCCCTGATGGAGCTGCCGCCGAAGCAACGGGCGGTCGTCGTGCTCCGCTACTGGGACGGCCTGACGGAGACCCAGGCCGCCACGGTGCTCGGCTGTTCGGTCGGCACCGTGAAGAGCCAGGCCTCGCGGGCCCTGGCCAAGCTCCGCACCAGCGCACAGCTTCAAGACCGGAGTGTGATCTCGTGAACGACGAATTCTTCGGACCGGAGAACGACGGCTTCCCGGCCCCTGAGGGCGCTGCTGACGGCGCCGAGGAGCTGTTCGCCGACCTCGGCGACTTCCAGACCGGCTTCATCCCCGTGGACGCGGTGCTGAAGCACGGCCACGCGATCCGCGTGCGGCGCCGCGTGGTCGGCAGCGGGGCGCTCGCCGTCGCGGCGGCGTTGTCGATCGGGGTGCCGGTCGCGATCGCCGGCGGTGGGAACGCGGCGGTCGGCGTGGCGAGCGGCGCGGGCCCGAACGGGGTGTACGCGGCCTCCAGCACCGGGGGGCGCGTCACGGTGAACCCGACGCCGTTCAGGGACGGCAAGGGGCACTTCACCGGCACGGTCGACGGCAAGAAGTGGAGCGTCGACTTCGACAACCAGAACTGCGACTACATCACCTGGAGCTGCGGCTTCCTGGAACTGTATCCGTGGGACAAGGACGCCAGCCTGGCGTTCAACTCGAGCTGGGGACTGCAGGGACAGCCGGACGACTACACCCTGTTCCTGGACAAGAACGTGGCTCGGGCCACGGTCACCCTCCAGGACGGAGAGGTCCTGCGGCTGGCGGCGGTGCCCACGGCGAACACCTCCGTGATCCTGTTCGCTCTGCCGTTCGGCCTCGGAGTCAGCAAGGTCGAGCTCTTCGATGCCCACGACTCGCAGATCGCTTATATGATCCCGTTCAATATCAAGGGATCCGCGAGTGTCGATGGGCATTGGTACAAGCCCGGCGAGACGCCGCCCAAGGATTCCGGCTCGGTGGAACTGGCGCACGGCGAATTCGGGCCCGGCGAAGGGGGAACGATCAGCGCTTATGCGGGACCGGCGGGGCCGTGCTTCGTGCAACAGGCGGGAGGCGCGATGGGCGACCACCCGATGCCTGACTGCGTCATGCAACCGGTGCTGACCGGCTCTTCGACCCCCCCGGTGCTGACCGGTCGCGGCGACATGACCGGGATCCAGCACACCGGCGAGGGCTTGGCCGGCCCGAAGGTCGACCGCCTGGAGCTCGATTTCTCCGATGGCACCAGGAGCCCCGTGGCCATCAAGAGCCTCGGCGGTTACCGATTCTTTGGCTACTTCGTCCCGAAGGGAAAGTCTTTGGCCAAGATCACAGCTTTCGACGCGGCCGGCGTACCACTTCCCGTCGAGAAGAGCGCCCAGACAATGGTGACCGAACAGAAATGGCCATCACCGGCCACGACGCGGTAAACTCTTGCCGCAAGAGCCCCTGTCGCCGCTTGCGACCAGGGGCTTCAGTCGTTCTACACAAGACGCGTCGCCCTAGAGGGACCTACTGGCAGCTAGTAGGCGTCTCAGCGTTGGCTGTGTTGATTTGAAACGAGGTGCATCTCCCATGCCCGCTCTCGTGCTCGTCGGCGCCCAGTGGGGCGACGAAGGCAAGGGCAAGGCCACGGACCTGCTCGGCGGCTCGGTCGACTACGTCGTCCGCTATCAGGGCGGCAACAACGCCGGCCACACGGTCGTCATCGGCGACCAGAAGTACGCCCTCCACCTTCTGCCCTCCGGCATCCTGTCGCCGGGTTGCGTTCCGGTGATCGGCAACGGCGTGGTCATCGACCCGGCCGTGCTGTTCGCCGAGCTCGACGGGCTCGACCAGCGCGGGGTCGACACCTCGCGGCTGCTGATCTCGGCGAACGCGCATCTGATCACCCCCTACCACCGGACCATGGACAAGGTCAGCGAGCGGTTCCTGGGCAAGAACAGGATCGGGACCACCGGCCGGGGCATCGGGCCGACCTACGCGGACAAGATCAACCGGATCGGGGTGCGGGTCCAGGACCTGTTCGACCCCTCGATCCTGCTGCAGAAGGTCGAGGGCGCGCTGCGCGACCGGAACCAGATGCTGGTGAAGGTCTACAACCGGCGCGCGCTGAGCGCCGAGGCGGTCGTGGAGGAGTACCTCGGCTACGCCGAGCGGCTGCGGCCGATGGTCGCCGACACCTCGCTGGTGGTGAACAAGGCCCTGGACGAGGGCAAGGTCGTGCTGCTCGAGGGCGGCCAGGGCACGCTGCTGGACGTGGACCACGGGACGTACCCGTTCGTCACCTCCTCGAACCCGACCACCGGCGGGGCGTGCACCGGCTCGGGCATCGGCCCGACGCGCATCACCCGGACCATCGGCATCCTGAAGGCGTACGCCACGCGCGTCGGCGCCGGGCCGTTCCCGACCGAGCTGTTCGACGAGAACGGCGAGGCGCTGCGCCGGATCGGCCACGAGTACGGCGTCACCACCGGCCGGGACCGGCGCTGCGGCTGGTTCGACGCGCCGGTGGCCCGTTACGCCTCCCGGGTGAACGGCCTGACCGACTTCTTCCTCACCAAGCTCGACGTGCTGACCGGCTTCGAGCAGATCCCGGTCTGCGTGGCCTACGACGTGGACGGCGTCCGGCACGACGAGATCCCGATGACCCAGACCGACTTCCACCACGCGACGCCGGTCTACGAGCAGTTCCCCGGCTGGACCGAGGACATCTCGGGGTGCAAGACCTTCGAGGACCTGCCGAAGAACGCGCAGTCCTACGTGAAGGCGCTGGAGGAGATGTCGGGCGCGCCGATCTCGGCGATCGGCGTCGGGCCGGAGCGCAACGCCACGATCCAGGTGCGGTCGTTCCTGTAGGACCGGCGCGCGCTGCCCGCGCTGCCTGTACTGCTCGCGGTCCCCGCAGGTCCGGCCTAGTGGTCTGGCCTGGGGGGACGCATTGGCAGTTCTGTAAGGGCGCGGGGTCGATTCCTTGACATGTTGCGGCCTCCCGAGCGGTGGGCCGCACCATGTACGTTCGGGCTATGACTGAGATCTCCCCCTCCCCCGACGAGCTGAAGGCGGCCGGCGCCGAGGTTTTCGCCAACGACCGTGCCCACGTGTTCCATTCCTGGTCGGCGCAGGGGGCCATCAGTCCGCTCCCGATCGCCGGCGCCGAGGGGTCCTACTTCTGGGACTACGACGGCAACCGCTATCTCGACTTCTCCTCCCAGCTGGTGAACACCAACATCGGCCACCAGCACCCCAAGGTCGTCGCGGCGATCCAGGAGCAGGCCGGCAAGCTGTGCACCATCGCGCCGTCGTTCGCGAACGACGCCCGCAGCGAGGCCGCGCGGCTGATCGCCGAGCTGGCCCCGGGCGACCTGAACTATGTGTTCTTCACCAACGGCGGCGCCGAGGCGGTCGAGAACGCGGTGCGCATGGCGCGGCTGCACACCGGCCGCACCAAGGTGCTCTCGGCGTACCGCAGCTACCACGGCTCCACCTCGACGGCCATCTCCCTCACCGGCGACCCGCGGCGGTGGGCCAACGACGCCGTAGGCCAGTCCACCGGCGGCGCCGTGCACTTCTTCGGCCCGCACCTGTACCGCTCCCACTTCCACGCCACGACCGAGGCCGAGGAGTGCGAGCGCGCGCTGCTGCACCTGGAGCAGACCATCCAGTACGAGGGCCCGGCGACGGTCGCCGCGGTCATCCTGGAGACCATCGTCGGGACCGCGGGCGTGCTGATGCCGCCGCCGGGCTACCTGGCCGGCGTGCGCGCGCTGTGCGACAAGTACGGGATCGTGTACATCGCCGATGAGGTGATGGCCGGCTTCGCGCGCTCCGGCGCGTGGTTCGCGATCGACCACTGGGGCGTCACCCCGGACCTGATCGCCTTCGCCAAGGGCTCCAACTCCGGCTACGTGCCGGTCGGCGGTGTGATCATCTCCGAGAAGATCCGCGACACGTTCAAGGACCGCGTGTACCCCGGCGGGCTGACCTACTCCGGGCACCCGCTGGCGTGTGCCTCCATCGTCGCGACGATCAACGCGATGAAGGAGGAGGGCGTCATCGAGCACGCGGCGCGCCTCGGCGAGGAGGTCTTCGGGCCGGCGCTGCGCGAGATCGCGGAGAAGCACCCGAGTGTGGGCGAGGTGCGCGGAGTAGGCGCGTTCTGGGCGCTGGACCTGGTCCGCTCGAAGGAGACGCGCGAGATGCTCGTGCCCTACAACGCGGCCGGCGCGGACGCGGCCCCGATGAACGAGCTCGGGGCGGCGATGAAGGCGCGCGGGGTGTGGCCGTTCATCAACTTCAACCGGCTGCACGTGGTGCCGCCGTGCACGATCTCCGAGGAGGACGCGCGCAAGGGGCTGGCTGCGCTGGACGAGGCGCTCGACGTCGTGGACGTCTACGCGAGCTGAGGCGGCGCTCGGGGTGGTGATGGGTGGCGCGCGTATTGCTCGCGCGTCGCCATTCGCCCACCCGTCTCCCACCGCCACCCGTTAAGGAGCCGCTACGCGGCGCTGGTTGATGGGCCCGAGTTCGCGTCCTGAGATCGATCAAGGTCTCCCCGCGACTAAAGTTGCATCATGAGCCACGAGGTGGTCTTCCTCCCGCACATCCTGGGCCAGACATGGGCCCAGGCTCTGGCCGCCGCGCGCACCGCGGCCCGTGAGGAGGACCCGAGAATAGTGGCCGCGCGCCTGGAGCCCTGGCCCGACCTGGTGCTCCACGCCGCGCAGATCCTCGGTCAGATCGAGGAGTTCCGCGGCCGGGGCCAGCGCGAGCTGGTGCACCCGGTGACGCGCCTGCGCTTCACGTTCTTCGGCGAGGACGCCGTCATCGCGCTGCCGTACTGGTACGACGGCCCGGTCGCCCGCATGGCGGCGACGATGGCGTTCCGCTTCGCGCACGCGGTGGAGTCCGACACCGGGCTGGCCGCGTACGACCCGCAGCAGCGCACGCCGCTGGCGGAGATGGGCCTGGAGAAGTTCGTCGCGGGGTACTTGCGCGGGCGCGAGCGGGCGCTGGAGCAGCCGCAGGCGCGCGGACCGGTGCCGGTCGGGCACGCGCTGCCGACGGGACGGAGCGCGGGAAGGCGGGAGTTGGCGGCGGGGCCTTCGGCCGCGGGGGCGCGGGGCGCCGGTGGTGGCGGGGCCGGAGCCGCGGCTCGGCCGGGTGACGATGCGGGGCGGACCCGGCGAGAGGGCTCCGGGGCACCTCGGCAGGGTGCTGATGCGGCGCGTCCACAGCGCGGGGCACCCCGACAGGGCACTGATGCGGGCCGGCCGACGGATGCGGCGCGGCTGCGGCCGGCCGGGAAGCCGGTGCGGAGCGCCGAAGCCGGCGGCAGGGGAGCGCCCGCGGGACCGCGGCCGGGTTCGGACCAGCGGCAGCCGGCGAATCCGTCGCGGCGTGAGAGCGGCGACGCGAGGCAGGCTGCCGACTCGGGTCCGATAGCCGGCTCAGGGGGGTGGCTGCGCCGAGGGAAGCCCGGCCGGGGCGAGCAGGTGCCTCGGAGCGGAAAGGTCGTCGAGCCGAGGAAGGCGCCTCGCCGGGGTGAGCCCTCGGATGCGGACCCGGCTCAGCGGACTCGGCGCGCGCCCGACCCCAACGCACCTCGGCGCGGCGAGCGTTCGGATCCGAACCAGCAGCAGCCTCCGCGCCGGACGCCCGATTCCGACACCCCTCGCCGCCGGGATGCCGACCAGGGCCAGCGCTCGGGCCGTGGGGCCGAGCCCCGGAAGATGACCCGCCGCGAGCGGGCCGAGGCCGAGCAGGCACAGCGATCCCGCAAACCGCAGCGTGACGACGGCTCCGACTGGTCCCTGCGTCCAGGGCGCCCGGATTCCCCTCGGCCGCCGGAGCCGCGTCGTGCGCCGCCGCCGGATCGGGAGCGTCGGCCACCGCCCGATATGTGAAGAGCTGACGGACATGGGCCGTCCCCCGTTAAGCTCAGCGGTGATGATCTCGCGCTCGGAATTCCAGCTGGTCCTCCTGCGCCGCATGGCCGACTACCAACCTGGTCTGGTCGAGCAGGCGCGGCAGGGCTTGGGTTTCACCATGACCGAAATGCGTGAGGCCAACGCTTGGTGGCAACGCTATGTCCGTTCCCGCTCCTCGCCCCGTGGGCCGGAGCGCTTCAGAGCGCTGCTCGGTCCGGCCGAGACCGAGACGGATCTGCGCACCGGCGATCTGGTCAGCCGGCTCTATCACTGGGAGCTCCCGCTGTGGCCGGAGCTGCGCTTCGAGATCGTGGTCGGTCCCGGCGGGCAGGTCTGGCAGGAGTGGCTGGTCCGCGCGCCCGGCGCGGAGCCTCCGTCGGCCCCGGAGGATCAGGCGCTTCAGCCGTGGCAATACGTAGTCGGCGACCTGGAGCGCATGTATCCGCGCGTACGCCACCTCCCCGAGGACGCTCCGACCCGCTGGCACAGCGAGTACGGATACGACAACGGGCACGGCGCCGTCGTCCGACGCAGTGCCCGCTTCGTCTATGGACTTCTCCAGGAAGTGTCGGAGCCTCTAGAGAGTTAGCCGCGCGTCTTAGCGAGCACGTCCAGGATCTCGCCGGTGGTCGCCCGCTGGCCGATCTGCGGGAAGATGCGCTCGATGGCGTTCTCGTGCACCTCGATCCCGCGGTCGGCCATAGCGTCGACCGCGAAGGCGACGCTGTAGTTGTGCGCATAGGCCTCTCGCGCAGTGGTGTCCACACCGCGGCTCGTGACCAGACCGGCCAGCACGATCTGCGTGACGCCGCGCCGCCGCAGCTGAGTGTCCAGATCGGTGCCGTGGAACGCGTCCGCCAGCTCCTTCCCACGCGCCACCACCTCGGCGCCGCTGCGGGGGACCGCCGGCAGGGCGACGATGCCGTGCTGAAGGTCGATCAGGACGAGCGCGGTCTTCGAGTCGAGCGTGGTCAGCGCCATATCGCGGAGTTCCTTATCGGGTCTGTTCGTTGGTCGCGCTGCGAGGGGACAGCGAGCGGTCGGCGAGGACCACTCCGAGCAGCAGCACCCCGCAACCGATCATGACGACGGCGAGGTCGTGCAGACCACCCGAGGAAGCCCCGTTCCGGAAGACGATCGCCACGGCGGCCGAGGACAGGATGGCGCCGAGGTACTGAAAGGTTCGCAGAAGTCCCGACGCTGTGCCCATTCGCGCCGCATCCGCCTGACGGAACAAGGCGTTCTGGTTGGCGAGGCTGTTCATGCCCTGCGTAGTACCGGCCAGAAGGCCCACACCTATGAGGACCCATAGAGCGGTTCCGCTGTTAAGCGCCAACAGCGCTGAAGATGCCGCGATGATCGACACGGTGCCGACCACGAGCTTGTTGCGGATGCCTTTGCGGCGTCCGGTGAACCAAGCCACCACGATCGCTGTGAGGGACGTCGGCAGCACGACGAGCCCAGCGACGGTCGCGCTGAGGCCACGCCCCTCTTCCAGCCACTGCGCGAATCCATAGATGAAGCTGTACGTGAGGATGTACGTCAGCGTCTGGCGTAGGTACGTGACCAGCAACGGCGTGTTCCCGCCGAAGATGCGCATGTCTATGAAGGGCTCCCCCGCCC
>Ga0207647_10003414_pt1 | contig 11909 bp, 10 predicted proteins | sample KBSCornC2_FD_184295 | JGI IMG/M metagenome (GOLD analysis project Ga0207647, IMG submission 184295) | Corn rhizosphere microbial communities from Kellogg Biological Station, Michigan, USA - C2 (SPAdes) (version 2) | ecosystem: Host-associated > Plants > Roots > Rhizosphere ...
CCCTCGCTGCCATATTCTCGTTCGACCGTAAAAAAGCGCACCATACGCGACGAACTATAGCACGGTAACTTTGCGAAGCATGCGTGATTTCTGAATCATCCATTGCTCCGTGCCGTATTGTGGCTGCATGTCTCTCCGACACCTATTTCCCGTGCTTGCGCTCGGCCTTGTTTTGCCTGCGCACGGGCAACAGGAGCAGCCCGAGTTCCGGCTGCAGGTCAACAGCCGCCTGATCAGCACCACGCTCACTGTCCGCGACGCCAAAGGCAAGCTGGTCACTAACTTGCCGCAGACGGCCTTCCATATCAAGGAAGATGGAATCGACCAGACCGTACGCTATTACGCCAGCCAGCGTGAGCTTCCGCTCAGCATTGCGCTGATCGTCGACGCCAGCGGCAGCCAGGATAAGTTCGTCAAAGAACATGAGCACGAGATCGAAGACTTCCTGAAGGAGGTGATGGAGCCGCGCGACCGAGCTTTCGCGATCTGCTTCGGAAACCACCTGCGCCTGGTCAGCGACTGGACCAGCACCCCCGGCGAGATCATCGAAAGCGTCCACCGCTTCAACAAAGGCGAGCGCAACTTCCCCGAGCTCGGCCCGAAGGAAGAACGCGAGCTCGGCACCGCTGTCTACGATGCCGTCTACTTCTCCATCACGGAAAAGATGGAGGCCGAGCGCGAGCATCGCCGCGTCCTCATCCTCTTCTCCGACGGGGAAGAGAACTCGAGCGAGCACGACCTGATCGACGCTATCACTGCCGCGCAGGGCGCCGACACCCTGATCTACGCGTTACGTACGACCGAGAACAAAGAGAAGAAGATGAACGCCCGCGACCGCTACGGTATGCGCGTGCTCGATCATCTGACAGAAGCCACCGGCGGCCAAAGCTTCGACATCCGCAAAGAGTCGAGCAAGGAGATTTTCGCCTCCATCGCGGCCGACCTGAAGTCGCTCTACGAGATCGGCTACTACTCCAACAACCCCGCCCAGGACCGCCGTTTCCGCAAGGTGACGATTACGGCAGGGGAAGGAATGGTGGTGAAGGCGAGGGAGGGGTACGCGCCTCGTTGAGGCGCGTAATTGAATGATGGAAGAATTGAATGATTGAATGATCGTAGTTGCCGGCCCGCACGGCGATGATGGGGCATTATTCAATAATTCAATCCTTCAATGATTCAATCTCGCTAGAGTCGCAGTTCAACAACAGTGGCTCCCTGACCGCCCTCGTTATACGGAGGCTCAGTGACGTTGGCTACGTGAGGATGCCGCCGCAGGTAGTCGCGCAGGGTGCGGCGGAGGATGCCCATGCCTGTTCCGTGGACGACGCGGATGGATGGCAGACCGGCGAGGAAGGCCTGGTCGAGAAAGCGTTCCACCTCGTCCTGCGCTTCGTCGGCCGTGCGGCCGATGACGTTGATCTCGCGTGGAGTGACGTCGGGATCGGTCTGCATGGCTACGGTCACGCCGCCCTTGCGCTTTACCGCCTGTAGCGGCGTCTCGGCAGGCGCCCTTCGCACCACTTCGGCAATGTCGTCGCGCTGCACCCGCATCTTCATCGGCCCCATGCTGACCTCGAAGACATTCGAGGAGACCTCGCGGTCGACGCGTACCTCGCGGCCCAGCGTGCGCAGTTTGACCGTATCGCCAACGTTGATCGACTTCACCACGTGCGGCTGCGCGTTCGGATCCTTCTTGTCGGCGCCGCTGATATGCGCGACGACCGTTGCATTGAACTGCTCGGAGAACTCGCGCTTCAGGCGGGCCAGCCTGCGCTCCGTCTCCTTGGCCAGCTTCTGGCTCGCTGCCTTGTCGGCGACCGCTCCGGCGGCCTCACGCATCTGGTGCTCGAAGTCTTTCATCAGCGAAGCCAACTTGCCCTCGAGCTCGCGTGCCTTCTGCCGCTGTTCGTTGCGGCCCTCTGCTTCCAGCCGCTGTTTTTCGCGTTCCAGTGCGAGCTCGCGTTTGCGAAGCGCCTCGCGCTCTTCATTGGCCGCGGCAAGCTGCATGTGCAGTTGGTCGATGAAGCGGCCGATGTCGGCAGTCTGATGATCGAGCTGGTTGCGCGCGGCAGCGATGATCTCCGGTTGCAGACCGATGCGCTGCGCGATGTTGATGCCGGCGGATGCTCCGGGAATGCCCATGCGCAGGGTGTATGTCGGCGCCAGCGTCTCTTCATCGAAGCCTACCGCTGCATTAACGACGCCCTCGTTGGTGGCGGCGTAAATCTTCATGGAGTTCAGGTGGGTGGTCACCAGGCTCCAGGCACGCATGCGCAGGAAGTGCCCGCTGATGGCTACCGCCAGCGCCGCGCCCTCCTCGGGATCGGTCGCCGAGCCAAGCTCGTCCAGAAGCACCAGCGAGGAGGCGTCGGCCTCGCGCGTGATGCGGTCGAGGTTGGTCATGTGCGCCGAGAAGGTGGAGAGGTTGCGCTCGATCGATTGCGCATCGCCGATGTCGGCGTATACCGCAGCGAAGACCGGAAGCTTTGCCTCCTCGGCCGGCACCGGCAGACCCGCCTGCGCCATCAGCGCCAGCAGGCCTACGGTCTTCAGCGAGACGGTCTTTCCGCCGGTGTTGGGCCCGCTGATGATCAACTGTCGCGCTCCGTCTTCCAGCGCCAGCGTCAGTGGAACCACGCTTCCACCTTCAGACTTCAAACGCAGGTCCAACAGCGGATGCCGTGCGGCCTTCACCGCAATCTCGTGCTCGACGAACTCAGGCCGGACACAGTCCAGTGTCTGCGCGAAGCGCGCACCGGCAAAGAGAGCATCGAGCTCCGTCAATACCTCTGCGCCTGATTCGAGCGATGCGGCGTGGTCGCCTACAGCGCGCGTCATCGCGACCAGGATGCGATGCACCTCGGCCTGCTCTTCATCCAGAAGACGCAGCAGTTCGTTATTGCTCTCGACGGTCTCCAACGGTTCGACGAAGACGGTCTGTCCGCTGGAGCTGGAGCCATGGATAACACCCGGTACCTTACGGCGCTGTTCGGTCTTGACCGGAATCACGAAGCGATCGCCACGCAACGTGATCAGGTCTTCCTGGGCCGCTCCGGACTCACTGATGGCGCGCAGACTGCGGCGCAGCGATTCCTCAATCGCACGGTGCTGGCGTGCAATGGCATTGCGCAGCCGCGCCAACTCCGGCGAGGCATCGTCACTAAGCGAGCCATCGGGCTCGATCTTGCCGCGCAGAGCGTGAAGCAACGGCGCAAGATAGGCCTGTGTGACCGGAAGCGAGATCTCCGCGATTGCATTCCATGGCTCTTCCTGCTGCGCCACGGCTCGCCACTCTTCCATCAGCTCTGCCAGCGCAAGCACGCACAACAAGTCCGCGGGCTCCAGGGCAGCGCCGGGAATCCGTGCCTTCTCCAGCATGGAGCCTGGGGCAAAGACAGCCGTGAAATAGAACGCGGCGCCGGTTGCCAGATACAGCCGCACCTCGGCGATGCAGTCCTGCTGCTGTGCGATCCAAGTGGGATCGGTCGAGGGCTCGAGGGCGAGTACACGCTCGCGTCCCGCTGCTGAGCCGGTCAGCCGCGCTATCTGCTCCCGCAGTCGCTGCCACTCCAGGGCCGCCGCACTCGTCTCGCGTAACATACTCACTTCTCTATGGTAGATGCGTCGGGGTAGATGCGCTGGGGGTGGATGCGCTGGGGGTAGATGCGCTCGACCAGTAGGCGTTGCGCGCATGCACTGTCAACTCGGGATGCGCCGGTAGGCGTACCTCAATGCGATGCAGGCCTTCTTTGCCGGAAACGGGTTGGAAACTCAGCAGGTACCGGTTGGGCAGGTGATTGGCGAGAATTGCCATTTCCTTTTCCAGTTCGGCCCGATCGTCGAAGCGAAAGCTCTCCCCACCCGACAACTCGGCCATCTCAAATGCAGCATCCTTCTGCAGGGCGCGGAAGGCCATGCCCAGAGGCGTTCCCAGATCGAAGGTCCCCAGCGCCACCGGCCCGAGAGGACTAAGCGCATACGGAGGATTCGCATGGCGTGGGCCTTTCAGAGAGTCGAGCAGCTGCGTCTTCTCCGGCGAGAAGGTCAGGCTGTACAGCTCCACGTTGTTCTCACTCATCTTACGCAGCAGCTCATGGACCGGTGTTTTACTGGCGGTGTCCTGCGGCTGACTAAACAGCAGAATCACCCTGCGCGTCGTCTGCGGCAGAGCCGCCAGAAGATCGACACCTGTGCTCACCGCATCCAGAATCGCCGCGCTGCCATCACCCACCTCGGGCGCCTGAATCGGGTCATGCAGCCTGCTGACATCATGGGAAAAGCGAAGCACTCCTTCCGGCTTACTATCGAAGGTCAGCAGACCGAACCGGCAATCGGCTGCGCCGGCCACATACTGCAGCATCGTCTCCAGGGTGCTGTAGTTGCGGAACTGCCGCGGCGCAGAACCTCCGGTTTGCATTACCACCAATATGGCGAGCGGCTGCGAGGAGCGGTCTTCCAGGCGAAGGTTCATCGCCGCTCCGTCGTCGGTGAGGACGAAGTCCTTTGCGGTCAATGGATCCGCAAGCAGACCGCCTTTGCCGGTCACAAGTACAGGAACCAGAACAAGCCTGGCCTCACGCCGAATCACCGGCGCATCCTGAGCCGAGGCTCCGGCCACAAGTCCCCAGAACAGGATGCAGGTACCGCTCCAACGCATGTTTATGAAACGCATCGGCCGCTCCATCGTTGGCTCACATAACATCGTTACTTCTCCGGCACGCTCGACCAGTACGCATTGCGCGCATGTACGGTCAATTCAGGATGCGCCGGAATACGTACTTCGATCCTGTGCAGACCTTTCTGGTCTGAGGCAGGCTGGAAGCTCAACATGTACCTGTTGGGAAAGTGGTTTGCGAGAATTGCCATTTGCCGCTCCAGGTCGGCTTTGTCGTCGAAGCGGAGGTATTCTCCACCGGAAAGCGAAGCCATCTCAGAGGCCGCATTCTCCTGCAGGGCACGGAAGGCCATTCCCAACGGCTTGCCCAGATCAAGCGTGTATAACACCGGCGGGACCAGCGGCGACAGCTTGTATCGAGGATTAACGTAGCGATCCCCCTTCAGCGAATCCATCAACTCGGTCTTCTCCGGCGAGAACGTTAGAGAGTAGATCTCGACGTTGTTCTCGCTCATTCTGCGCAATACCGTGTCTACCGGCGTCTTACTGGCGGTATCCTGCGGCTGGCTGAGCAGCAGGATTACCTTGCGCGTCGCAGGCGGCAGTGCGGCCAGCAGGTCGATGCCGGTGTTTACCGCGTCGAGGATTGCGGCGCCGTGATCCCCGGGCTCGGGTGAGGCGATGGCATCATGCAGTTTGCTGACATCGTGGGAGAAATGCAGCATCCCCTCCGGCTTACTGTCGAAGGTCAGCAGGCCAAAGCTGTGATCCGCTGAACCGGCCATGTAGTCGAGCATTGTCTCCAGGTTGCGGTAGTTGCGGAACTGCCGCGCGGCTCTACCTCCGGTCTGCATGACGATCAGCACCGCCAGGGGCTGCGACGAACGATCTTCCAGATGGAGATCCATGGACTTCCCGTCGTCAGTGACAACGAAATCCTTTGCGGTCAACGGCTCCGCGAGCAGACTGTCTTTGTCCGTAACCAGCACCGGCACCAGAACAAGCCTGGCTTCACGCCGTATGAGCGGTGAATCCTGTGCCGAGGCTCCGGCTACAAATCCCAACAACAAAATGCAGAGGCTACTGCAGCGCATGTTCATGAAACGCACCTGCCCGCGCTCGGTGAGCTTCCAAAGTATCGTAGCCGGCATAGAGGCGTAGAATTCGTTCCACGGAACTCGTCGTCTCTTCGCTGCGTATCTCTGACTGGTTCAAAAGGAGGCGCGAACAATGACCTGCGCTACCTGTGGTTCCCCTACTGCCGCTGCCGGCGGCTTCTGCTCCCGTTGCGGAGCTCCTCAACCCGCTGCACAAGCCACCCCTCAGCCAGGCGCTGCACCTCAGCCCGCTCCCGCCGGCGTTCCGGTCGCTTATGGCGTGCCTTACATTCCGCGTGTGCCGCGGCACCTGCAAACCCTTGGTGTGTTGTGGGGTGTCTTTGCTGCCTATCGCATCGTCAGCGTCTTTCTCGGTCTGGCTTTTGCCAACGTCATGATGCGCTCGCACTTTTTCCGCTGGAACATGCCGGGACAGATGCCCTTCTTTCACGCCATGATGCCGTTCATCTTCGCCACCACCCTGGTGATGGCCGGAGCGGCCGCACTGGTCTGCTGGAGTCTGCTGCAGCGCAAGCCCTGGGCGCGCGTGCTTGCCATTGTCTTTGGCGTGTTGGCGCTGCTGAAGTTTCCGTTCGGTACGGCTCTGGGTATCTATACCCTTTGGGTGTTGGCGCCGTCGGCTTCGGGTGTTGAGTATGACGCTATTGCGGTCGACTAGTTGCTAGTTGCTGGTTCCTAGTTGCTGGAAGAGGCCCATGAAAAGACATGGCTTACTTGTTTGGGATGGTAAAGGCCGGGCCATGGGGCACCCGGTGCATGGGCTAAAACGAACTTATCGATACGCTCTAGCAACTAGCAACCAGCAACTAGCAACTGCTGCGAAGCAGCCTCGCTGCTTCTTTTGCGAAGTAGGTAAAGATGAAGTCGGCGCCGGAGCGATGAATGGCCAGCAGGCTCTCCAGGATGGTCCGCTCGCGCTCCAACCATCCCTTTTCGAACGCTGCGCAGAGCATCGAGTACTCGCCTGAGACCTGGTAGGCGCCGATCGGCACCTCGAAGCGTTCGCGGGCGGCCAGGATGATGTCCAGGTAAGCGCCCGCGGGCTTCATCAGGATCATGTCTGCGCCTTCCATCAGGTCCAGCTCGATCTCGCGCATGGCTTCGCGCGGATTTGCTGCATCCATCTGGTACGTCCGGCGATCGCCGAACTGCGGCGCGGAATCGGCCGCCTCACGGAAGGGCCCGTAGAACGCCGAAGCGAACTTGGCCGCATAGCTGAGGATCGGCACCTCGGTGAACCCTTCGAGATCCAGCTCTTCGCGAATGGCTTCGACACGGCCATCCATCATGTCGGATGGCGCAACGATGTCCGCGCCCGCCTTGGCGTGCGAGACGGCGGTCTTCGCCAGCAGCTCGATAGTGGCATCGTTGTCGACGTGGTAGTGATCGCCCTCACGCGCGATGATGCCGCAGTGTCCATGCGAGGTGTACTCGCACATGCAGACATCGGAGATCACCAGCAGCCCATCCAGTGCGCGGTCCGCCTTGATGGCGCGGATCGCCCGCTGCACGATGCCGTCTTCGGCGTAACCGCCTGTGCCGGCTTCATCTTTGCTCTCAGGCAGGCCGAAGAGCAGAAGGCCGCCGATGCCGAGTTTGGCGCACTCATGCGCTTCTTTCAACGCCTCGTCGATGGAGAGGTTGAAGACATCGGGCATGGAAGAGATGGGCTTTCGTACACCTTCTCCTGGACAGATGAAGAGCGGATACAACAGCATGCCGGGACGGAGATGGGTCTCACGAACCAGCGAGCGCATCGCCGCAGTACGGCGAAGACGGCGCATTCGGGTGATGGGGAACTCCATGTCTTGATTCTAGTTGCTCATTTGGTTGGTTAGTTGAATGGTTGAATAGTTGAATGGTTCCGCCAATCAGCTGAGGTGGCAGCATCACGATTCAATTATTCAACCATTCAACAATTCAACCGCCCTAGTCTCTTTGAGCCCCGTTCCGCTCAAGCCCAACCGCTTGGCTTCCTGTAGATACCAGAGGATCTTTGCCGCAGCGGCCTTTGGCTCCAGACCGCCGTAGCGGATATTTGAGATGCAGTTGCGGTCTGCGTCGGTCTTGCCTACACGTGGATCCCACGTCAGATACGCTCCCAGGGAATCTGCCGAGGATAGCCCTGGCCGTTCGCCGATCAGTACCAACGAACACTTTGCGCCAAGGGCTTCACCGATCTCGTCTGCTACTGCGACGCGAGCCTGAGTTAGCAGGACGATCGGAGCCAGGGTCCATTCGGCAAGCATCGGGAGGAGAGCCGCCAGCGTCTCAACCGCATGCCGTTCTACTGCCAGCGCTGACAATCCATCCGCGACGATGATCGCCAGGTCATACGCTCCGTGCACGAGCTGGGTGCGTGATGCGTCGCTCAGCTTCCGCCCCAGGCCAGGGTTTCGAAGATACTGTGCCCGATCGGGTGCAGATGTTGTGAGTTGCAATACCTGCGAGACACCTGTCTCCTGCTGCAGCCGCAGTGCCAGACTCGGTAGATGCAGCGGCACATGGACGGCATCGCGTGCCTGTGCGTGCGCCAACTGGAAGGCCAGCACCTCGCTGGTTGCGAGGCTCACGCCGCTAGATGGCAGTGCCACTCGCGCCGGCGTGTAGCGGCGTAGCGTGCTCAGAGCTTGTGTCATGCACCGGCTCCGGCGGTGAGATGCAGGGGACTCGTCTCTGCCAACCTTGCCGCATGCTCGCCCGCGAGCCAGGCTTCAAACTCCGGCGCAGGCTTCAGACCAAGCACCTGCCGCAGGTAGAGGGCGTCGTGGAAGGAGGTGCTCTGGTACTGCAACATCACGTCGTCCGCTCCAGGGACGCCCATGATGTAGTTCACACCTGCTGTGCCCAGCATCGTCAGCAGGGTATCCATATCGTCCTGATCGGCCTCAGCGTGATTGGTGTAGCAGACATCGCAGCCCATCGGCAGGCCCAGCAGCTTGCCGCAGAAGTGATCTTCCAGGCCCGCGCGCAGAATCTGTTTGCCGTCGTAGAGATATTCAGGCCCGATGAAGCCGACGACGGTATTCACGAGCAGCGGTTTGTAGTGGCGTGCCACCGCGTAAGCCCTGGCCTCGCACGTCTGCTGATCCATGCCGTGATGTGCGTCGGCGGAGAGTGCCGAGCCCTGTCCGGTCTCGAAGTACATCAGGTTCTCGCCGCCGCGCCCCAGCTCCCGCGCCATCGCATACGCCTCATCCAGCATTGCCAGCGTGATACCGAAGGACGCATTCGCCTTCTCCGTGCCTGCAATCGACTGGAAGACCAGATCCAGGGGCGCTCCACGCTCGATCGCCGCCATCTGTGTAGTCACATGCGCCAGGACACAACTTTGGGTGGGTATGGCGTATCTTTCGCGCACTGCGTCGATTAATCGCAGCAGGGTTGCGGTGGTTTCTACATTGTCGGTGGCGGGGTTGATGCCAATGACAGCATCGCCGGAACCGAGCAACAGACCATCGAGCATCGACGCCGCGATACCGATCACGTCGTCTGTGGGATGATTCGGCTGCAGACGTGTGGATAGCCTGCCTACAAGTCCAATCGTCGTCCGGAAGCGCGAGATCACCTTGATCTTACGTGCAGCCGCGACCAGGTCCTGCACTCGCATCAGCTTGCTGACGGCGGCAACCATCTCCGGTGTGAGGCCGAATGCAAGTCCCGATAGAACTTCGCCGGTCGCCTCGTCTGACAGCAGCCAGTCGCGGAACCCACCGACGGTCAGGCTGCTCACCGGCGCAAAAGCCACGGGATCATGGCTGTCAGCGATCAGGCGTGTGACCTCGTCCTCTTCGTAGGGAACGAGTGTCTCTTCCAGGAAGGTCCGTAGCGGAAGATCGGCCAGCGCCATCTGCGCGGCGGCGCGTTCTACGGCCGAGCTGGCCGCGACTCCGGCCAGTTCATCGCCGGAGCGCAGCGGCGTCGCCTTCGCCAGCAGATCCTTCAGATCGCGAAAGCCATAGGTCATGCCGCCGATGGTGTGTTGCAGTTGCACGATTGCCCCGAGTGTAGCAATGCGGCTAGAGCATTTTCCCTGTTGCTGGGTAGCCCGGAAGTGGTGTGCAGCGGCGTTTTCTTTGCGGAAAACGCCCATAGATACAGAAACCCTACTCTACACCTACAGGGAAAATGCTCCGTCACCCTGGTTGTAAGCCGGCGTTACAGGCAGACCGCGGTACCGCGTACTCCATCTGCCGGACCACTGAGCCGCATGGTCTGCCAGAGCTTCCACGTCGCGGCGAGCGAAGCCGCGGCCAAAGCTACTCTGAGCCCCATCATGATGCCGAACTGAATTCCCGTCTCCGTCTCGGCGGGGACGCCCGCGGTGATGGTGAACAACGCCTCTCCCGGAAGCACCAGCAGTGCCAGAGCCACGACAGAGCACAGATCGGCCGCCACATAGAGCAAACCAGTCCTTCGGGCCGAATGCCGCCTGCCGATCGCAATCGCCTTCAATACAAGCCGGGTGAGCAGCAGCGCAGCGATAGGCGCAAACATGCGGTGCCAGATGGGTGTGGCTTCGATGTGGAAGAGACGGGCTGCGGGCCCGAAGAATAACAGTACGGGGAAATGCGGCACCGCCACCAGCCATAAGAGTGCTGCTGCATCCGCGATCAGGTCCACAATCGGATGCTTCGGTGCGACGCCATGCAGTACAGGGCGGGGCTGCTCTTGCAGCAGCTTCATCGGATCCCATTGTGCCGTAAGCCGCATGGCTCCGACGTAGTGCGTTACACCGTAATCCAAACCAGCGAAGACGGCGGTGGTTACCGCCCAAAAAAGAAAGAGCACATACGGCACCAAGCCCAGGCGGTACATTAGGCTTCCAGATTCGGGGCTCACAAATGCCAGCATCAACTGGGTCGCGAAGGCAAACAGAATCACCAGGGGAGTTGCGCGTTTGAGCGTATACCAGTAGATCCCGAACAGCGGACCGATCAGCGCCCGCTGCGGCTGGTAGCGCATCGCCACCTCGAACGGATGTCCATGTGCGCGCAACATTGCGGCCTGTTCTTCCAGCGTCAAGGGATGCCCAAGCTCTTCCTCGCGGTCTTCCATGGCTGCCTGCAGGTTCGCTCCCAGCTCGGCCAGGATGTCGTTCTTACGGTGGTTGGGAAGATGCTTGCCGACGGCGGCGAGGTAGGGCATCAGCAGGGCGAAGGTCGTGGGCGGATAGATCGGTTCGGTATTGGGCTGGTTCATGGCGGTCACTCCTTGGTGACAACAGCAGATGAAGCGAGAATTCTTTCCAGGGCAGAGGTCAGCCCGGCATACTCGGCCAGCAGCTTTTCGAAGACGATGACTCCAGTGGCCGACAGGCGGTAGAACCGCTTGCGGCGCTTGTCCTCTTCGCGCCACTCGCTGGTGAGCAAACCCTGGGTCTCGAGCCGCCGCAGCAACGGATAGAGCGTGCTCTCTTCCATCTCGAGGCCTCGCTCGGCGAGTGCCTTGCGCAGCGTGTAGCCGTAGTGCTCCTGCTGCAGCGCTGCCAGGACGGCCAGGACCAGCGAGCCGCGCCGCAGCTCCAGCGTCAGGCTTTCGGCAACTTCGGGAGTGGGGAGAATGGTTTCCATACCCTGTACAACACATACTGTGTCACATACAGTGTATGGCGTCAAGTATTTTTAGTTGAAAGTTGCAAGTTGAAGGGTTGAAACGTACGGCATGGGTTTCTTAGGAGGCAAAGCCACACCTCAAAACTGCTCCAAAGAAGAGTTCAGGGGGTGTGAAAAGGCTCATAGACTGTCAATACGGCACGGCTTCAACTTTCAACTTGCAACTTTCAACGCCTCAGGCCAGCTTCACTCCCTTGAAGCCGCTGTCGGCAATCCCATCACAGAGGTCTTTCCAGGAACAGCCTTCGCAGGCTGCGCGAATGTCTCCATTGTGGAAGGCGGTGCGTAGCATGGCCAGGCGAGCGCCGGTCAGTTCCAGGATCGCTCCCGGAACTACGGGCTCTCCCAGCAAGCGAGAGAGCTGTTGTGCGGCTTTCTGGTCGCGTTCCAGGACGCTTTCGTTGAAGCAGTGGCACTCGCCGCCGGCGACCAGGGGAGCGCAGATGTCATCTGGCCCTGAAACGATTTCGACCGGCTCATTGTCGGCAGCAAGCTGCCGGGTAAGCCGGTCGAAGTTCGCGATAAACTCCGGCGAGTAACCCTCGCCCTTGTACGTCAGCA
>Ga0207647_10003417_pt1 | contig 11908 bp, 9 predicted proteins | sample KBSCornC2_FD_184295 | JGI IMG/M metagenome (GOLD analysis project Ga0207647, IMG submission 184295) | Corn rhizosphere microbial communities from Kellogg Biological Station, Michigan, USA - C2 (SPAdes) (version 2) | ecosystem: Host-associated > Plants > Roots > Rhizosphere ...
CTCACCATGTCACAAAATGAAAGCAACAGACTCTCACGCTTAGGGTTCCCGGCAAACAAGCAAAGTCATGGTAACTACAGGCTAATCGCAATTGTATTGCTGCTTTTTGCCTTCGGAGCAATCGCTTGCGCAAGCTCACTGACTGCTATCACAGCCGATTCACCCGCCGGTTGGATAATTAACGGTAGCGACCTTCCGAATTACGAGATCAGCGTTGATACGACCGTGAAGCACGGCGGCAAAGCCAGTGCCCGCATTAGGTTCATTGCTGGTAAAGCAGATGGTTTCGGCGGTCTTATGCAAGTGTTCAAGGCTGACGATTACCATGGGAAACGCGTGCGGATGTCAGCGTGGTTGAGATCGGAAAACGCTGATTCCGCGCAGCTATGGCTGCGTCTCGACGGTGCGAGGAGCATGCTCGGTTTTGACAACATGGAAAACCGGGGCGTCAAAGGAACGAGCGACTGGAAGAAGTATGAGATCACACTGGATGTTCCCGCCAACACAATCAACATTGCCTTCGGTGCGATGGTTGTTGGCAAAGGACTGGCATGGGTGGACGATTTCAACTTCGAAGTGGTTGGGCAGGACGTGACGCCGACCAACATGCTGACTCCTGAACAAATGAAAGAGGAAACTGAGACGCGACCTGTCGCTAAGTTTCCCTCACGACCCGTTAATTTGAACTTCGAGGAAGGAGTGCTTACCCCAGAAGAGACAAGCGCTCGACTGGCACAGGAACAAGCCAACGCCAAGGCCGCCAGGAGTTGGCTAACCGCCCACGCCATTCGCCTGAACACAGTTGAAGCACGCCATGGTTTCGCCGATATGGAACCGCTGAAGAAGATAATTGGCGATGCGCGTATTGTCTCGCTAGGTGAAGCCACTCACGGCACGCGCGAGTTCTTCCAGCTCAAGCATCGCATGCTGGAATTTCTCGCTACCGAGAAGGGCTTCACGATCTTCTCAATCGAAGCCAACATGCCGGAGGCGTATCGGCTGAACGATTACGTGCTAAACGGAAAAGGCGATCCGGCGGCGCTCATCAAGGGAATGTATTTTTGGACCTGGAGCACGGAGGAAGTCCTCGACATGGTCCTGTGGATGCGTGAGTTCAACCAGTCCGGCAAGGGACGCATCGAGTTTACCGGATTTGATATGCAGACTCCGGAGATCGCAGTGGGGATCGTTAAGGACTTCGTTGCCAGCGTCGATCCTGACTATGCGGCATCGCTGCGCAGTGGAATCCATCAGATCGAAAGCTTCGCTCCCGGCCCAAGCTTCGGCATTGCCACCGCGACGTTTCCGATCAATGGCGCGATTGGCAAACGCGTACGTTTCAGTGGTTACATCAAAACGGACGGTGTCACGAGCGGCTTTGCGGGGTTGTGGTGGCAAGTGGATGGCGCTTCAGGTGTCCTTGCCTTCGATACCATGCAGGACCGTGGAGTCACCGGAACTACTGATTGGAAGCGCTACGACATTGAACTACCGGTCGCTGCCAACGCTAAGAAGATCAACTTTGGAGCGATCCTAACCGGCAACGGCACGGCTTGGTTTGACGGGCTTTCTGTCCAGTTGGATGGTGTGCCGTACCTGGACAAAACCGACTTCGATCTGGACTTCGAGTCCTCAACACCAAAAGGCTTTAACACAACCGGCAAGGGATACGTGGTGGACCTAGACTCGCAGGTTTTCTATAACGCCAAACAGAGTCTTCGCATGCAGCGCTCGGCTGCGGCGACTGAATCGAAGACTGTGGATCCCAAGGCCGCATCCTCCACGTGGAAAGAGATCGTGCGGCATCTGGAAGCGTCTCGCGAGGCGTACGTGAAAAAAGGTGTAGCGAGTCACGATATTGAGTGGGCCATTCAAAACGGGAGAGTGGTGTTGCAAAGCATGCAAATGCGAGCGGACGAAGTCTCGCGTGATCAAAGCATGGCCGACAACATTAAGTGGATCATGGACCACAACCCCGGTGCCAGGATCGTGCTTTGGGCACATAATGGGCACGTCTCGACCGGAGGCCAGGACTCGTTTGATCCTATGGGAGCGGCATTGCGAAGAATGTTTGGTAATCAGATGGTAGTTTTTGGTTTCGCCTTTAACCAGGGTTCCTTCCAGGCAATAGAAATGCCTTTCACTTCTAAAAGCGTTTTGCGAAACTTCAATATCGATTCGTCACCCGAAGGAAGTTTGGATGCGATGCTTGCATCAGCGGGGCTCCAAATAGCGGCCATCGATTTGCGAACATTGCCAAAGGAAGGGACAGTGGCGAATTGGTTCAGCGAGCCCAGAGCCACGAAGAGCATAGGCGCCGGCTATGGTGAGCAGTTCGCCGCCACTTTCCTTCTCAAGCAAGTTACTCCAAAAATCTACGATGCCCTCTTGTTTGTTGAGAAGACCACTGCGGCCAGACCCCTGGGAAAACGCATTGGTGCTCCATGAAGCAAATCTCAGTTAGAGAGACGCGTGCATGCAAAATGCCCGTCCCGCTTGAAGAAATAAAACTCAGATAGCCAATTTTCTCACGGCTTCCCTTTGCGCGCTCAAATGAGAGCAACCTTGCAGATTACGACTTAGATCGTTGCGTGCGGGGCTGGCTCAAGCTTTTGATTACCCAGACCTCTTACCTACTCAAACCGAAAGGAACCTCATATGAATCTAAGGCATGACGGAAACCAAACGTCAGATAAGCAACTGTCGGAGATGAAACGCTCTGATCTTCGCCAGTTCATTTTTATAGTCTCGATAATCTTTGTATTGGGATTGCTCGGGATTTTTGGGGCCTACCTCGTCAAGCACGAAGGCCATATTGGGGATAGGGAGTTTTGGCACTTCCTTCTTTTGGAGATAGGTATTGCTCTCATTACCGCCTGCGTCATAGCAGGAACGGTGGAAGTGTTCATGAGAAATCGAGGTGAACGAACCCATGAGCAACACAAGCTGGAGATTGCCGAAAGCGTTTTCAAAGCACTTTTCGCTACGGCCATTCCAAATGAGCTTGTCGGCGAAATGTATACAGCGCTGTTTGTTCCTAAATTCGTTCGTGAAGAAATTGAAATCAGCTACAGGTTTGAACGTCTCAAGGCTAAGTCAGTTCTACCATTGGACGCGCAGAAATTACGTGTCCGACAACAAATCTCATTCCAAGCACGAAATGTGACAGACACGACGGTGAGCCACTCCAGTGGGCCGCGTGAAGATATTCTCATTGAGGATCCAGATAATCCCGACACCCCCTTCAAAGAGTTCGTAATGGAGATCGTTGGTTCGGATAACACGAGCGACCCGAGGCACAAAATACACTTGCATGAGGCCGCTGAACTATCTGCAGCTACCGACAAAGTAGGCAGCCGCTATCAACTCAAACAGCAAAAGTTGAACGTTGGGCCTGGCCAGGCAGTTCGCGTTGTGCTCGTGATCGAGAAGCTTTGCCGTTATGCGGACACAGACACATGGATAACTTCGTACGCGGCGAATGGCCTTCGGCTACGGGTAGAGCTTGTCGGCGATCCTCCTCCTCAATTGGACTTCTTGGTTGATCAAGCGCATCGACAGAAGTTGGTTCCAGTACCCGAGTCACAACGTACGAATGCCTTGTCATACGAGTGGCGCCTTAACGCCCCCATCTTACGGCATCAAGGAGTAATGCTCAGGTGGCGACCGAAACGAGGGACGGCTCCGATTAGCGCAATGAACGGCTCAGGATGCAGCGAGTGAACTTACGGCGAGGCAGAGCAGTTCCGAAGCACCATCCGGCTGTTGTAATGAATCGCAGTTAAATCCATTACTCATAGCCCCAACTCAGGGCGGCTTACAGCTCGAATAAACGACAACTCGAAGGGACTCTCACAATGGCAGATGATCCGAACAAAAAGCATAACGATGGTTGGTTCGTCTCAAGTCAACCACATGAATACAAATACTTCTTTGACTCAATCAAGGAAATCTGCGCAAAGAGTGCTGATACCGAAATCGCTGAGGCAATCTTTTCTTGTCGGAAGGCAATCCAGCCCTCCGAGGGGCGTACGAAGTTAACTGAGTGCGTAAAGAAGAAGTTAGGTTGTTAACGCTCGAGCGCAAGAATTCTGCGATTGTCATCGGCTGGATCCGCACCCCAGAAGATCGATGAAGCGGACTCCCTTACCTGACAAGTTTCTGGCATGAAGACTGCGAAACCCTTTCACCGTTTATAGTGCGACCTCGCAAAACCTTGCTGTCTTTGGCCTACCTGTTTTGCAGCGATGTCGGATTTCACCACACGTGCTCGTGAGTGAGCACCATTGTTTCGAAAGGAATCTCCCAATGTGCAGGAAACACCTCATCTTCGTGGCTTTCAGCGTCTTTGTTCTCGCCTGCGCGATCTCTCTAGCCAATGCTCAACTGAATCAGGCGCCAAGCGAAGCTTTGACCAATCATCAGATCGTGCAGATGGTCAGAGCGAAAGTCCCGGCAGAAGAGATCATCGCGAAGATCAAACATTCCCGCTGCCACTTTGATACGACACCTACGATTCTGGACGAACTGGAACATCAAGGAGTGCCGGCAGAAGTGGTAAGCGCAATGTCTGAGGCTCCCTTTGGCGAACCAGCAAAACCACAAACCATAGTTGAAACGCCTCGAGTGGAACAAATCCGAGTTGTGCCCACTCAAGATCCTAATTCCGCACGTGAAACGCACGATACTCACACCGTTAACGGCAACACGGTGGCCACCGCAACACCAGCGACGCAGGTTTCCAACGCTGCCGTTACGATACCCGTGACAGGAGATTTAGCGGATGAGATCACTCTCGGTTTTAGCCAGCAGAGGTCAATTCTTTCAAGTCACGCCATAATCAGGGGCACTCCGACAGCAAACCTGGCGCAATTAGTTTTCGCAAACCTACGAGCCACCGCAGCTTTCAATGGCGCGCCCAGCCTGCCTTACGATATAGAAGTCATTGAACGAAGTGATGCAAATGCCTTCAATACCATGGGCGGCCACGTTCTCGTGACATCGGGCTTAGCCGAACTCATCGGTGAGAATGCAGGACTCTGGGCCGCGGTTGAGGGCCATGAAATTGCTCATAATATTTATCGTCATGTTTACAGGAGCTATTTGCGTGAGCAAGAACTTCAGCGCCAAATAAATTACTGGCGCTATAGAATCGCACTCGGAGATCAAAGCGCCAACTGGGGACTGCTGGCAGCCGTTACAGCGGGTAAGCTGCTCAATAAGAAACTGGAACGCAATGACGAGAACGACGCTGATCAGTTAGGCCTGCGCATGATGGTTGAAGCTGGATATCATCCGGATTTCGCGATCAATCTATTTCGTATTCTGAAATCAAGATCAGGAGAGCAGTCAAAGTTCGGAGCGCTGTTTTCAGACCACCCGCGGTTTATCACGCGCGAAGAACACATTCGTAAACTTTATCCCGAAGCTCTCGCTCGCTTTAAATCTATGTGGCCGGACGCAGCAGCCTCCCCCGGGGGTCGGCCACCAATCATTGCAACGTTAGCGAAGGTTTCTTCGAAACAAGATAAGACCAACAACGCTGTTCTTCTTCAACTTTCCTATTCAATACATAACGCGACAGGCCGGGAGGTCGACGCAGTATTCCTTTTCTCGCTGAAGGGACAGCAAGTACCGAGCATTGATTCCACCTTTCAGGGTAAGAATGGTTCTCTCGTCGCCATCAAACGATTCATACCGACTTCGGATGATGAGTCATCTCAACTTGCGTTTGTAGTTCCAACCTCGGCCCTTGGAACGCAACAGCACAAGTTGAAAGCTCGTGGATGTTTACTGAGTAAGAATGAAATTCTTGAATGCAGCAAGGAGTTTGACGTTTCGTTTCCTAGCCATTAAGCGACACAGGTATTGTTTGAATCCTTTTGCTGCTTTCTCTAAGAATTAGCGAGGAGAAGTTTTGCTGCCGTGCGAAATTCCAAGTCATGACCGACAAGAGTTTCTTTGAATGACCGAACCGCCATCGTAAGTTGTTGATTCCATTCACAGGGCGATTTCACTTTATACCCGAACCCACACGGTCGTCGTCCTTGTAGGTTCCGGCATTAGTTGAATTTTGTTCGCCATAACGTTTGACGAGGTTTTTTATAATTGGGTCAGACTTACATCAATGATCGAGACCAATCAAACGTCGGTAGCTAAAGCAGTTGGTGGTGGTGATTGACGCCAATCATATCTAATTAATCCTCTCGCCTGTAAATCTGTCTCGGCTGCGCCAGAACAGACACTGTGGACACGATTCGCCGCTTGGATAGTCGATGCCTTCCTCGTGCGGACATCCGATAATCCGATCAACCATGGAAACGGAAACGACATCGTATTCCTTTAGAAAGGCCTTAATCTCAGACTCGATCTCTGGCACGGATCGTAGATCGGTAGTATCTGAATACCATCGCCGTAGCTTCGGCTCAGCGCCTTCGTAGCTGATGATTCCTATGACGAGTTTGTTCGCGCGGTGATCGTCAGGACCGTAAAACGCAATAGTGGCGACCGGAAAACCTCGGAAGCCTTTGCGAGCTCGTTTGGCGAGAGAATTGTTCGATCGTGATTTGATCTTCATACAGCTGCTCTTAGGACACAAACCACGGCAGATTGAGTTGATAATGCTAGGGGGAGCGGAAAATTTCAAGTATACAGGGAATCGATTGGATAATTTCACGTTATGCCGGAACCACAGCTGCCCTGTGAAAACACGTCCGCCGGGAATTCCTGACGAGGGGACGTGATGATGGATGTGAAGTTTCTGGCCCACTCTTGCCTTGAAAGGCGACGACAACAGAAGCAAGCGTCACTCAGGCAAGGACCAACGAATCATTAACGCTACACCATTCGTTGGTCCAAGCGACTTAGTGACCCCTTTGGCGCCCTGCTCATCGGCATAAAAACAAAACGTTTTTGTACTCGGGAACATTGCCTGCGGGGTTCGTAGTGAATCCACTGATTTTATGCGTGTGATCAATACCGGGAACGGAGAGTGGAGAACCACCCTCCTGCTTCACGTTAATATTGGTCACGCCAGTAAAAGTACTTGACCGAATGACTGTGGGTGTTGCGACCCTACTTTGCATCATTCAAATCCGAGGGAGACGCAAAGTTCGGCTTCTCCAACGCGGCGCAATAAGGAAAAGTGTGCACATGAGAACTATGAGGGCAATGAAGTAGACCATCGAGAGCCTTGGACGCCTTAGAATATCTGAGAAAGTTTCAATCCGAGCAGCTTCTCAAACGCAAGCTAATAGGTTGACTCGACTTTCATCGACGTATTATTTAAAGTTCTCTTTCCCACAATCACGGAGACTTGCGTAAATGGACGAGATAGCTGCCTCAATCAACCTCTCAGAGCTTAATCACCGTACAGATGAACAAGTTACATTCATCCAAGGCATACTGAAGGACCTTCAGCCCCTACAGACAAAAATGCTCGGCGAAAAGACCGTGCGTGCGATTTCGAAAGGCGCCACGTTCGAGACTATCCAGGGTGGCCGGCATCTTAACTTCATGGAAGTTATAAGTGTCCTCAGCAACCTTGCAACTCTCACGCAGATTGTTGTTTTAGCAATCCTTGCTATCAGGAAGCTGCGGGCTAATGCAGCATGGAAGATCGAATACCAGGAAGAGTTGAAGAAGGCTGTAACAGAGAAGATTAAAAATCATGTCGAACTTAGCGACCTCAACAGCTTGATCGCCTCAGACCCAATCATCCTCGATCGCATCATTGAGAAGGTAACCACTGCTCCTGGTTCGCCGGAACTCAAGTAACGTTCGAGATTCATACCAGGCAGTCTCTTTCAGGGTACTTCCATGTGGCGAGGAACAAACTTCCCGCAGAGTAACAGCTATCATCTCGCAGCGTCGTTGGGCCATGCCTACCGGCGATCGGGCTTTCGACTCCTCTCCGATCTGGCCTGGTTCCCACTGTCAACAACTTTCGTCGGAGCACTATTCGTGCTTGGTTTGGATTGGCGACTGTTAATTCTCCTTCCGCTGACACTCACAGCTAGTGCGTCAATTAACCTGCTTCGCTTGTTTCGCCAGACAAGCCGCGTGTATGCGCAGCTTAAGGAGTTCTACGCGACCCATCGACATTGGCGTTTTACTCCGATCCCGACATCAGAGTATTTGGAATCCTTGTTCCAGCACATGGTGATTCCTGGTGTTGAAGTTCCTGAAGGAACTCATGAATTATTCGCACAGTACATGCTTCCACTCTCCGAGTATTACCGTGGAGACTATCTTCGTTTCATAGAAATAGAGACAGACGAAGAAACGGCACCGGCTACGTGGGTGTCGTTTGCTACGTCGCATCACGCCTGGATCTTTTTGTATGAACGTCCTCGAGACATGAACGAAATTGCACACTTCAAAGTGCTTCACGAAGTGGGCCACACCGATCCAGCTTCGACAACGATAAGTTACGTTGCAAGAGGCAACTTTACTATGCTGTTTGCATCCCTGCCTGTCCTGGCCATCATGCTTAAGTGGGAGCCGGCGACGGTGCTTATTTTCGGAATTTATTTGTTGGTCTTCTTCTCGCTAACGAATTTCACATTGAAGCAGTTTGACAAGCATGCCAGATTCAAGGACGAAGTATTCGCCGACTATTTCGCATTTACGAGATGTCCCACCCGCTGGTTTCAGGACTTGTCGGCCAAGGACATCGACGTTTGGGTAAACATGATCTCAGGCAATGGATCCTCTGAGAACAGACACACCTATACAAGTTCCGAATATGACGCGCCTTTGACTGAGGAGCAGGTCAATTGGCGACGGCTTGTCTTACGCGATCAGATCAGCCGCATACAAAAGCGTGGAAGCACTAAGTCTGAGGAGCACATTCCCTCGGCCTCGTTTCGGCGGACGAACCGTCTGATTTTCTATCAGCAAATGTTGTTGATTATTGTTTCAGTGGTCATGGGATTACAGCACGCTCCATTAACAACATCGCGATTTGTGGCACTGGTTGTCGCAATGTTTTTACTGACGATCGTAGGTCTAGCCATGATCGTGATGATTCGTGGGCTGGACCTTCATTGGGACCTGAACGTCAAGGCAAAACAAGTCTCAGAGATGCCGGTCAAAGATCAAAAGGACATCGAGACACTTGAGAATTGGCCAGCGACGGATACGAAAGCTCATCGAATGGCGAGGGGAACGGAGCGGACCGAAACATCGACGATGACCTTCTCGCCAAGAGCATGACCGGAAGACTCTTTTCGTCGAAAGAGGTGGCGCCTTGCGTCGATCCACAAACACTTCAGGCGTGCATCTTTTATAAAAAAGAAATCAACCTTCAGATCTCTCGCTTCGAATACATCCCGCGTACCTATTCAATCGTCGTTGTAATGAACGATGGGAACCGTTTTGATTTGGGCGCCAAAGTGCGGTGGTGGGCGCGACCCCATTTTCTAAAAGCGAAGGAAATCCAACTCACATATATCAAGGGCGGGCGGAAAGAGAAGAGCGCCATGATTCCCGTCTCCACAGTTAAATAAATCCGCGATTGGAGAGCACATGTGGCGAAACCTCAAGCCTCAAAGAACCGAGCGCAAACGCGCCTTGATCCTTTACGTAGAGATGTTTCGTTTCGGTGGCCTCACCGCCATCTTCACTCAGTTTGCCGCGATGCCCTTGACCCTCATTCTGTTCGGATCTCTATGGACCATCGGCTGAAGTGGTGGTTTCTTTTATTCTTTCCTTTGACCTTTCTATGCGCCGCTTCGACCAGCGAATTGCGCTCTTTCCATTGGGCGAGCAGGATCTACCGGCAAATCAGCGAACTCTATCAAAACCATCCACATTGGCGCTTCACACCTATCACCATTGCTGAGTATCTCGAAGCGTTATATCAGAATTCGCTGACGCCAGCTGATCAGGGCGTTGGGAAGCAGGAGCAGAAGTTTGCCAGGTCAAGGCTTACTTCTTCTGAATACTATGGCGGCAATCATCTACGTCTGGTTGTAATCGAGACGCAGGACGACACGGAGATCGGCGTGTTGGCAACTTTCGCCACAATGGAACGAGCCTGGGTTTTTCTCGACAGCCCTCCGAGCGCAATGCAGGGCTTCGAACATTTCAAGGTGTTGCACGAGGTGGGGCACACAGACACTGCGGGAATGATTCTTGGTTATCTCACGAAAGGAAACCTAACCCACTTTTTGTTGACGTTACCTTTAATGGTTTTGATGGTGAAATGGGAGCTTACGAGTTTATTGGCGTCACTCTCTATTGGCTGGTATTTCTTTCGATAACAAAATTCACTTTCAAGTGGTTTCGCCAACGCATGCGATTTCTTGAAGAGGTTTACGCTGACGATTTCGCGTTGGGTCGGTGTCCCCGGCATTGGTTCGATGGTTTTTCCGAACGCGACATAATGGACTTCGCCAACGCTGTCTGTGGCACATGGTTGCCGGCAGACACGCAGCAGCACGGCTCTACGATATATGACGCGCCGCTTACTGAACAGCAGGTGAAGTGGCGCCGGATAGAACTCATTAACAGGCTCAATCGAATGCTGAAGCGCGACGAGTACCTCGCCGAGGGAACAATCCGCATGTTACCGCTTAAGTTAATTGAGTATCTCAACCTCAGTCAGCACATTGTGCTCGCGGTCATCGTGTTCATACTCGGCTTTCAGTATGCAAATCTGACTGCACCGCGGCTAATCGTTTTAGCGATGCTAATGATCCTGACCACAATCGCCGGTCTTGTGGTCTCGAAAACCAGCCACGCACTGGCCGCTTACTGGGACGCCAACCTGAATGCAAAACCGATCTCAGAACGTACAGCGGCGGAACAAGAGTCCCTCACCATGTTCAGCAGAGGCCTTAAGTGGCGAGAGCAGTTCGACGACCGGTGGTACCGCATGCGAGACCGTGGACTCGATAACGACAGGCTAGCCGTTGGGACCACCGGACGATTATTCATGCCGAAAGAAGTCAACCTTTATTTTGATTTCGAATCACCGACATCCTTTATCTACCATGATAAGAGTATCGACTACGATATCTCACATCTTGAATACGACGCCGGCAGCCACTCGCTCGTGGTGGTAATGAACAATCAGGTTCGCCTGGACCTCGGAGTGAAGGTGAGATCGCGAATCAGACCCCTTTTTCTGAAAAACGATGCGGTCCAGATCATTCGTACCGAGAATGGCGAGGTAATCGAGGGGATTACGGTTCCACTATCGAAGGACGGTTCTAAGCATTAGGGCACATACAATAAGCGGCTTACTAAACTAACGAAACACTGACGACAACTAATAGTAAATGAAGGTTTATTTGCGGAGATCGCCCGAAGCAAATTTCAAAATCTCATTGAGCCAATGCTCGCGAGGCTACCGCACACCTGCTGGCGGTTTCGATGAATAGGTTATTAACAGATCGTCGCTGCCGCCAGCGCACAACCAGTCATTAGCGTGGTCGAAATAGCAGTATGTAGGTCAGTGCGTCTTTTGGACGACTCTCATGGTGGTCCACTCGTGAATTATGGTTTCGGCCCCGGTTCTTCACTCGCCGGCTCCTCACGCAATTTTATGACAACGTCCGTTTGCGAGTTGGGGCCTACAACTGCCCGCGCGACGCGCGTGACATCGCCGGCGGCATTCACTCTAATTAAATACTCACCTGGAAACAGTTTGAAGCTGACACTCTTAGCTCCAGCGGGCACTGCTTGCGTTGTAGCCGTTCCAGGCGTGTCTTTTCGAATAACTGAAACATCCAAACTACTCTCGGCATCGGGTATGCCCACTTGCAGGGTTCCACTCGTATCCGTGCCAAGGGGACTAAAATTAGCAATTTGTGTCCTAAGCTCATCCGGCACAGCTTTGAATACAGGAAGCGAGCGTGCGGAGAGTGTGTGTAGCAGACTCGGTCCTCCCGGGCGTCTGCTC
>Ga0207647_10003419_pt1 | contig 11902 bp, 19 predicted proteins | sample KBSCornC2_FD_184295 | JGI IMG/M metagenome (GOLD analysis project Ga0207647, IMG submission 184295) | Corn rhizosphere microbial communities from Kellogg Biological Station, Michigan, USA - C2 (SPAdes) (version 2) | ecosystem: Host-associated > Plants > Roots > Rhizosphere ...
CGCTGATCCGCTCCAGGATGCGCTCCTGTGCGTCGTTGAAGCGCGCCAGCAGGCGCGCCTCCCTGTCGTCGTTCATCTCAGCTCCTTACCAAGCGGAGCGCGCGGTTGTCGGCGAACTCCGCAGTCAGCGCCGCCAAAGCGTCGTCCTCGGTATCATACGGGCCGTTGGTGAAGCTCGCGGTGCGCCAGCCAAACGCTTCCCAGCCGTCATCCCAGAAGACCGCGCCGGCCTCGGTGCCATCAGTGCGGTCCATCAGCCGTAGGCATACAGTCTCGTCGGTCATCGTTCAGCCCTCCACCGGCACGATGCCAAGTCGCGTCAATTCCGAATCGTCTGGCCAGAACTCCCAAACGCCATTGCTGATCGTCACCGGGTCACCGCGGTAATGCATGCATGTCAACGGCATCCCCCACTCCGCCTCGATCAACCCAGACGGCGTGATCTCAACTAAAAGCTGCCCGCGCCCCTGCCGGAAGCCGCGTTCGACCCATTCGCCCTTGATGATACGCATCTTTCAGCCCTCCGCCCGCAGCGTGGCGCGATAGGCGCCGATTGCCGCTGCCAGATCCGCCTCCGAGACATCCCAGGCTTCCAGCCGGCTTTCGCTGTCGGCGTCGTCCTGATCGCGCGGCTGGTCGAGCGTCCACGCCTCGACGCACTCCGCTGCCAGGTCGTCGTCGCTCTCTGGCATCGCCAGGATTTCAGCCGCGCTATTGCCGCCATTGGCGGTCAGCCACGTTTCAGCCACCGCTGCGAGCAGGGCGGTGCGGCTGCTGTAGAGGCAGCCAGCAAATTCGAGAGTGTCGGTCATCCTTCAGCCCTCCGCCTTCATGCCGCGCTCCGTGCTGCGGCGAAGATCCTCCAGCAGCAGCATGCCCTCATACCGGGTATCGGTTGCGCCTTCCTTGAGCAGCCGGTTTGCGTACCGGGTGAGCCAGCCCTGCACAGCGTTGCCGTTAACCTCGCCGCGGGCAGTGCGCCGGGGCAGAACGCTTTCCTTCAGCACCGTAGCGGCTTCCAGCAGGATGGCGGCTTGTGTCTGGATGTTCATCGTCAGGCTCCTTGTTGATGAGCACACAATACGAAAGACTTTCCTAGGGGGCAAGCGCTTTCTTCCGGAATAGCACTATTTCGCCGCCAATAACGTCAGTTTGACAAGGAACCTTCTTATGAAACTGATCGCGCAACGCGAGCTGAAATATGGCGTCCGGACGGTCAAAGCTGGGGAAACGTTCGAGGCAAGCGAGCAGCACGGCAGGGTGCTGAAAGTAATCAAGCGCGCCATTGATGCGCCGCCGGATCCACCACCCCCGCCCCCGGAGATCGCCAAGCCCGTCGCCCCGGCGTATCGCAGCCGCACCCTGGCCGCCGAGCAAAGCCCGCCGGTCGCCGCACTGCCTGACGATCCCGCCCCGACCACGTCGCGCTATCGCCGGCGCGATATGCAGGCCGAGGAGACCTAGTCGTTGCGCATCCTCGGTCTCGAGATCACTTGGCCGCAGGAAAAGCCAGCGGCGACGGACGCGATCAAGGCAGCCGATGGGTTGACCTATGCGCCGGACCATCAGGGCAGCAGCGGCGGTTGGATGGGCGCCGCAGGCTGGTCGTGGCCGGCGATCCGGGAAGCCTTCACCGGCGCCTGGCAGCGCGGTATCATCGCCCGGCCGGAGATGGTGGCGAGCTATCACGCGGTCTATGCCTGCGTCACTCTGATCGCCAACGACATCGGCAAATTGCGCATTAAGCTAGTCGAACAGGGCAGCAACGGCATCTGGTCCGAGGTGCAGAGCCCGTCATTCTCTCCCGTCCTGACCAAGCCGAACAAGTATCAGACCCGCATCCAGTTCCTGGAGCAGTGGATCACCAGCAAGCTCTTGCACGGTAACGCCTATATCCTCAAGGAGCGCGACAACCGCGGCGTGGTGACCGACCTCTACGTGCTCAATCCAAGCCGGGTGAAGCCGCTCGTCGCGCCGGATTCGTCGATCTATTATCAACTCGGCGCCGACTGGCTGTCCGGGGTGCCCGAGGGGCTCGATCCGGTGCCCGGCTCCGCGATCATCCACGACAAGATGAACGCGCTGTTTCACCCACTGTCCGGCACCTCGCCGATTTTTGCCTGTGGGCTCAGCGCGGGACATGGCCTGAGCATCCAGCGCAACAGCGCCAACTTCTTCGCGAACGGCGCGCGACCCGGCGGCATGCTGACCGCGCCCGGGCGGATCAACGAGGACCAGGCCAAGCGGCTGAAAGCGCGCTGGCAGGAGCAATACAGCGGCGAGGCGACTGGCAGCGTGGCCATTATGGGTGACGGCCTGACCTACCAGCCGATGGTCATGACCGCGGTCGATGCGCAGTTGATCGACCAGCTCAAGATGACGTCGGAAACGATCTGCTCGGTATTCCATGTGCCGCCCTACATGCTGGGCCTGGCGGCGATGCCATCGCAGGTCTCGGTCGAGGCGCTGAACCAGCAATACTACACGCAGTGTCTGCAGATCCTGATCGAATCACTTGAGCTTTGTCTCGATGAAGGTCTCGGCCTGGTCAATGTGTCCGGGCACAGTTACGGCGCCGAGCTTGACCTCGACGGCCTGCTGCGCATGGACGCGGCGGCGCAATACAAGACCTACGGCGACGGCATCCTGGCCGGCCTGCTCAAGCCCGACGAAGGCCGCGCGAAACTCGACTTGCCGCCAGTGCCGGGCGGCGATGCGGTCTATCTGCAGCAGCAGAACTACAGCCTGGAGGCACTGGCCAAGCGTGATGCCAAGGCCGACCCGTTTGGCACGAGCAAGCCCGCCGCGAGTGGCCCATCTGACGTCGCTGCATCGGAATCGGCGAATGACAATCAGGCCCAGGCGGACGCCGTCACGCGCAGCTGGAGGAGGGCGACCCGTGGATCATGATGCCGTCGCCGACGCGCTGGTCGCTGGCGCCAAATCCTATATCGACGGTCAGCTTGCTGCGGTCCTGCAGCGGCTGGCGGTGCTCGAGGCGCGTGCCATCGCCGAACCTGTCAGGGCCGTCGGGATCGAAAGCGCGGTTCGCACACTGACAGGCGAACTGGTGTTCGTCTTGAGCGACGGCCGAATGCTTAACATCGGCACCATAGCAGGCCCGCCAGGACCGCCGGCTGATCCCGAAGAGCTGGCTCGCGCCATCGCCGCCGAAGTCACGCGCGTGACACCCGAGCTGCTCAAAGCAGCGGTGACAGATGCGGTTGCGGCGATGCCGGCACCAGCCGATGGCCACACACCGAGCGACGATGAGCTGGCGCCGCTGGTCGCGCGCGCTGTCGAGACCGCACTGACCACCGTGCCGCCGGGGCCTGCCGGCAAGGATGCGGACCCGGAGGTAATCGCGGCCATGGTCGAGCGGGCGGTCGCGGCGATGCCGGCGCCGGCCGATGGTCATACGCCGAGCGAGGACGAACTTGCACCGCTGGTTGCGCGCTGCGTCGAGGCCGCCGTGGCGGGCCTGCCTCCGCCGCCGGCTGGTAAGGATGCGGATCCGGCCATGATGGTGCGGATGATCGAGGCCGAGGTCGCCTCTGCGATGGCGGCAATGCCGCGCCCGGCCGATGGCAAGAGCGTCACGATCGAGGAACTGCACCCGGTGATCGCGCAGGCGGTGGACGTCGCCGTGGCAGCCCGGCCGCTGCCGAAGGATGGCGTGGGACTGTGCGGGGCGCTGATCGATCGCGAGCAGCGGCTGGTGCTGACCTTGACGGACGGCTCGATCAAGCAGCTTGGCGTGGTGGTCGGCCAGGACGCCGATCCGGCCGTGACCGAAGCGATCTGCTTGCGGGAGGTGGCGAAGATCCCGCGCCCACGCGACGGCATCGACGGGCTGGGGTTCGATGACCTGCAGGTGCTGTATGACGGCGAGCGCACGCTGACGTTCCGCCTCAGCCGTGGCGAGCGGGTGGTGGACACAGTGTTCAGCATGCCGATCCCGCTTGACCGCGGCGTATGGCGCGCGGGCAGCTATGCCAAGGGCGACGGCGTGACCTGGGACGGTTCGTTCTTCATCGCGCAATGCGACACCACCGAGAAGCCACTGCTCCACACAGACTGGCGTCAGGCGGTCAAGGCCGGGCGGCCGGGCAAGCATACCGAAAGTGTCAAATACCTGCCCGCCACGGTCAAAGCCGAACATGCCGCGCCCTGACTGGTTTCTTGACTGGACCGACCAAGCGGTCGCGATCGTCGCGTCCGGCCCGTCGGCCAAAAGGGTAGCCTATGGCGCTTTGGAAGGGCGGATACCGCACACCATCGCCATCAAGGAAAACATCGAGCTCTGCCCGTGGGCCGACGTGGTCTACGGCTGTGACCCGGCATGGTGGCGCAATTGCTTCGGCTTGCCGGATTACAAAGGGCTGAAAGTCGCGCATCGATCGTCGTTCTCGACGGTGCAGCAGATCAAGATCGACACGACGCGGGATCAGCTGCTGACGGCTGAGCCGGGCGTGATCGGTTGCGGCGGGAACTCGGGATTTCAGGCAGTCAACCTGGCAATACAGTTCGGCGCGCGGCGCATTCTGCTGCTTGGCTTTGACGCCGCGGATACGCACGGGGTGCATTGGTATGGCCGGGCCAATGGCGACGGCCGCGCCAACCCGGGCGAATGGAATTTCAAGCGCTGGCGCAAGGCGTTTGATCATGCCGCCGTCCAGGCGCCAAGCCTCGGTGTCGAGATCCTCAACGCCTCGCCGCTGACCGCGCTCACCGGCTTCAAGCGGATTGGCCTCGAGGAGGCGCTGGTCAAATGGGGCTTGTAAAGGCGTGTGTATATATCGGCTTTGATCATCGCGAGACTGCCGCCTTCGCCGTGGCGCGCCACTCGGTCTGGCGGCGCCTGTCGCTGCAGATCCCCGTGCATGGGCTGGTGTTGGGCGATCTGCAAGCCGCCGGCCTGTATCGCCGGCCGATGGAACGCCGCACGATCGCCGACAGCCCAGTGATGTATGACGACCACACCGTGTGGTGGGATGTGCTGTCCGACGCGCCCATGAGCACCGAGCATGCCTGCGCACGCTTCTTGGTGCCGCATCTGGCGAAGACCGGCTGGGCGCTGTTCATGGACGGTGACATGCTGGCGCGTGCCAATCTGCTTCGGTTGTTCGATGAGCTCGATCCGAAATACGCCGTCTACTGCGTCCAGCACGACCACGCGCCGCAGCCTGGGGTGAAGATGGACGGGCAGATGCAAGTGCAATATGCCCGGAAGAACTGGTCCAGTTTCATGGTCTGGAATTGCGCCCATCCAGCCAATGCCGCGCTGACTGTTGACCTCGTGAACACTCTGCCCGGGCGCGATTTGCACCGTTTTTCGTGGCTCGATGACAGCTTGATCGGCGCGCTCGATCCGGCCTGGAACTATCTGGTCGGCCACACCGACCCCTTCGTTGTGCCAAAGGTGGTGCATTTCACATCAGGAACCCCGGATATGCCGGGCTACGAATCCTGCGAGTACGCCGAAGAATGGCGCGCCGAATATCGTCGCTGGGCGCTCGGCTAAGTGGGACTGGGTGATCAGCTCCTTGGCTCAGGCCTCGCCCGCGGCGCAGCGGCGCGTGGCAAGCGCATCGCCTTTGGTGACGGCGAGCGGATCCTGTGGGATGAACACAGCCGGATGATCTTCGCCGGCAATCCAAATATTGCCCACCCCGGCACCGAGAAGCTCGGCAATATCCAGTGGATACCGTTCTATAAAGGCCACCGCATCTACAACACGGCAGGGCCGGGTCACTGGGTCTGGAACTACGAATTCCGCGCGATCCCGGGGCAGGTCTATCTGACCAATCCGGAGCGTGTGCGCGGTGCCCGGGCCAAGAAGGGCTGGGTCCTGATCGAGCCGAACGTCGAGCGGTGGAAGTCGGTCGCGGTGAACAAGGATTGGGGCTTCGCCAGGTATCAGAGGGTCGCTGATGCGTTGCGCGACGCCGGTCACCGTGTGGTGCAGTTCAATTACGGCTCCGGCGCCGGACTGATGAATGTTGAAACATTCCGGACGGTCTCATTCCGCGATGCCCTGGCGCTGCTGGCGAACGCAGCGCTCTACATCGGCCCGGAAGGCGGCTTGCACCACGGTGCGGCCGCGGTCGGAACGCCAGCGGTGGTGCTGTACGGCGGCTTCGTCCCGCCCGAAGTCACTGGCTACGACACGCACACCAACCTCACCGGCGGTGCGACGGCGTGCGGCAGCCTCCAGGCCTGCGCCCACTGCCAGGCCGCCCTGGATGCGATCACTGTCGATGCAGTGCTGGCGGCTGCGACCGGCCATCTGACGAAGCACGTCGCGTGAACGTACAGGAAGAGAAGCGCTTGATGCGCCGCGTGGTCGGATATCATGACCTCCGTCTGGACGGGATGCTGGATTTGGTGATCCGCGCCCGCGGTGCGTCGGTGCTGGACATTGGCTGCAACAGGGGGTTGGTCGGGTTTGAGATGGCCAATAACGGCGCCGCCCTGGTGCATGGCTGCGATAACTATGGCGAGGGTATCCAGGCGGCGCAGCATTTGTTCGCTGATTTGCGCAATGTGGAGGCGCAGTTCGAATGCGTCGATCTGACCAAAGGTGCGGTGGCGCTGAAACCGTTCGGCACGACCCGCTACGACATCTGCTTGATGCTGGCGACCTACCACAAGCTTAAGCGCATCATGTCCGAGGCGGCGCTCAGCGACCTGATGACGCATTTCGCCAATCGCACCGTGAAATGGTTCGGCTGGCGCGGCACATCGGAAAAGGCGGCCGAGAATGAGGCGGAAATGACGGCGCTCGACCGGGACTTTCGCAGCTGCGGCCTGAAGCGGATCCACACCTCGTATCTGTCGAAAACCCTCGGCGTGGCGGCAATCTGGGAGCGCGGGTGAATGCCCTATCGCACAAAGCAGCTGCAGGAGCCGGCGGAAATCACGCGGCTGGCCAAGGTCCTGGCAGCAGCGGGTGTGCGTAGCTACCTCGAGATCGGCTCGAAATACGGCGGCTCGCTGTGGACTGTTGCGCAGGCCCTGCCGGCGGGCTCGCGCATCGTCGCGGTCGACTTGCCGAACGGCACCCGCGAGTGGTCAGCCAGCACCGGCTCGTTGCAATCCTGCGTAGAGGACCTGGAGCGGCATGGCTACAATGCGCACCTGATCTGGGGTGACAGCACCGCGCCCGGCGTGATCGCGCAAGTCTCTGCGCTGGGTCCGTTCGATGCGGTGTTTATCGACGCCAACCACACCCGCCCCTACGTCGAAAACGATTGGGCACACTATGGTGGGATGGCGCGCATTGTCGCGTTCCACGATATTGCCTGGGCGCGGGCGCCGACGTGGGTTGGCACCCGGATCGACGTTCCCGAGCTGTGGGATGCGATCAAAAGCGGCTACCGGCACGAGGAGATCAAGCTGTGCCCGACCGGCAAGAATAACGGCATCGGCGTGCTGTGGCGTTGGTGATCACGACTTGGCTGTGGGGTCGGCGCTATGGCCCGGACTATGTCGTGCGGCTGGCGGCCGGCGTGGCGCGGCACCTCAAGCAGCCATATCGCTTCGCCGTCATGCGTCCCGAGCCGGCGGACGGACCGCTCACCGAGATCAGCGGCTGCTTCTGCAGATTGCGCAGTTTCGACCCGGCTTGGCAGGCCCGGCAGGGGATTGCCGAGGGCGACCGGCTGGTGTGTCTGGATCTGGATATGGTCATCACCGGGCCGCTCGATGCGTTGTTCGACCGGCCTGAGCCGTTCACCATCCTGCAGGGGGTCAACAGCAGCAATCCATGTTCCTTCAACGGCAGTCTGTGGATGCTGCGGGCCGGGCAGCACGCTGAGGTGTGGCAGGACTTTTCGCTGGCGGAAGCGGCCAGGGTGCCGTTCTTCCAGTTTCCTGACGACCAGGCCTGGTTCGCTGCCAAGATCCCGCATGCTGCTGCCTGGACCGACGTGGACGGCGTCTACGCCTTCAAGAAGCGCAACTGGCCGAAGGGGGATGCGTTGCCGTCCAACGCCCGTGTGGTGGCTTTCCCGGGCTTCCGCGATCCATCGCAGTTCGGCCATCTCGATTGGGTGGCGCAGCACTGGCGGGCCTGATGGATCCGGCAAAAGTCTGCCTGTTCATTCCGCCCGAGTTGCGAAAAACCAAGCTCGCGTTATTCGAACGGATCGGTGCCGGCATCCAGCGGCACGGTGGCCGGGTGGTGCGCACCGACGTTGCAGCCCTGGCGGCGTTGCCTGACGACATCATCCCGATCATCGGCTGCTCGCCACAACTGCGGCCGCTGATTGACGACTGGATACTGCGGAAACGTAACTACATTTATTGGGACCGTGGCTACTTTTTTCGGGTGTACGCGACGTGGCTGCCGCGTGGCGAGAACGGCGGAATGTATCGCTGGCACCAGAATTCGTACCAGCTTCAGGCGCTGCGTGGTGAGCCGCCGGATCGGTGGAACGCCAGAAAGCCGCCGGTGCAGCCTTGGTCTCGTGGCGGCAGGCACATCGTCATCGCTGCGCCGACGCGGACCTATGCGGCGTTTCACCGTTGTGAAAGCTGGATTGCTGATACTATCGACGCGCTGGCGCGGGTCACCGATCGGCAGTTGGTTATCCGCGACAAGGAGTCAAAGCGGCCGTTGCAAACGGACCTGCACGGCGCTCATGCGCTCGTCACACACGGATCGAATGCTGCAGTTGAAGCAATCATTTGCGGCACGCCGACGTTTACCCATCCCGACAGTGCGGCCGCGCTGGTCGGCCTGACGGACCTGCGCAAAATCGAGCAGCCGATCTATCCGGAGCGCCAGCCATGGTTCAATGCGCTGGCGTACTCACAGTATTCCGAGAATGAACTGACCGACGGCACTCTATGGAAGCTTCTGACCTGAGATGCTGACAATTCCCTCACCCAACACCGACCGGACGTTGCTGACCATTGCCGAGCTGCGCGCGGCGGCGGGCGTCTCGGGCACGTCCCGCGATACCGAGCTGACAGCGTTGGGCGGCTACATCGGCGCCGTCATCGCCAGCGCCTGCGGCGTGGCCCGGGTGGGCGCCATCCCGCCGACCCTGCGCCTGGAGAGTGTCGTCGAAACGTTCTACTGCGGCGGGACGCATTCGCGCGATGCGCTCCAGCTGGCGCGTCTGCCGGTGGCGGCCATCACCACGGTGACCGAAAGCACGTCCACGCTCAGTGCGGCGGACTATCAGCTTGACGGCACGATGCTGTATCGAATGTCCAGCACACGGCGTAGCTGCTGGCATTTCGGCCCGGTGGTCGTGGCCTATAACGCCGGCTGGGCGGTGGTGCCCGATGATCTGAAGTACGCCGCGATTAAGTTCGTGCAGTCCGCGCTGGTGCAGGGCGGCCGCGACCCGATGCTCAAACGCAAGGTGACCGTCGGGGTCAGCGAATACGAATGGTGGGTGGATCCGAGCAAAGATAGCGTCGTGCCGGCCGAAGTCATGGATATCCTCAACATGGCTGGCTACGTCAATCGCTGGGCGTGGATATGACAGTGGCGCAGTTCGAGATCGCCCAGCTCGACCTCTCGCTGGCGGTCGACGGCGAAGATTTTACGCTCCGCCGGGTCACTGGCACCGTCAGCCCGAGCAACACAGATGTCAGCTGCCGGGGCTTCATCCGCGCCTACGGGCCGGAGGAGCTCACCGTCGCCATCATCCAGGGCGACAGCAAGATCATCATGTCGCCAACGCAGATCATCGCCGGATCGTGGCCGGGTGGCACGCCACCGACCGGTCCGAACGCGGCGCTGGATGCCCGGGTGCCGCGGCGCGGCGACAAGGCGGTGGTCCAGGGCAAGATCATGAACATCCAGGACGCCAACCCGATCTACCTCGATAACGTGCTGATTCGCATCGAACTGGCTGTGCGCGGCTGATGACCGCGGCGTTCGAGAAGATCATTTCGCTCAACCTGGCGCCGTTCACGCCCGAGGCGGCGAAGCAAAAGCATATCGAGATCGCCCGTGCCGGGCTGGCAGCGTTCCTGGCGCGGCAGTCGGTGAAGCCAGGTGTGCAGATTTTCGTCGATGGCAGCCCTGCGACGAGCGAAAACGCGGTCAAGCCGTTCGGCGTCATCCAATACCGCATGCTGCGCTTCCAGGAGGCGTGTTTGTGGGCCAAGGCGCAGGCCGTGGCACTTTCGCCGGTCGGGAAGGGTCCACGTGACAAGCATCCCGGGCTCTACAAGCAGAGCTGGTTCTTCCTCGTCGACGGTCACGAGACGCCCGATGACCAGATATCCGAACACGCCCGCGAGGTAATCCTGACGAACGACCAGCCTTACGCACGCAAAATCCATGTCGGCTCAAAGGGCTTCGAGGCATACGTGCCGCCCGGCATCATCGAAAAAGTGCGGCAAATGCTGTTCCGTCGATACGGCAAACTCATTGATGTTGAGATCGAGTTTATCACGTTGGCCGATGGCTACGTGATCCGGGGCAACCAGAGAACCGCGCTGGCCCAGCTCAACCGCAAAAGCAGCGTCTTTCGGGCTGGCGGCACGCGCCTTGCGCGTCGCAAGGACCAAATGCCAGGCGCCGCTATGACCTATCCCGCACTCGTCATGACACCAAAGAGGTTCGTGTGACCTGGACCGACGCCGTCGCGGCGCTGCGGGCCTTTATCGAGGCACAATGGGCCAGCACTGGACTGGCCGATAACATGCCGCTGGCCTTCGAGAACGAGGCCGGCGACTACAACAGCGCGTTCCTCGCCGTTTCCATCGAGGGCATCACCGCGGACAAAACGCTCTACGGCAGCGTCGGCATGCGCACCAGCGTGCTGGTCGGCGCGGTCTTTCTCAACGCTTTTGTCCCGACCGGCTCCGGGGCCGGCACCGCGTTCGCAGCGATCGATGCGCTGACGACGCTGCTCGAGCTGCAAACCATCGCCGACGCGATCAAGACCGAAGGCGGCGCACCGCCATCACCGGTGGCCTATGGCGAGACCGACCGCGACATCAGCAACAGCCAGCCCGGCGGGCAGTTTTATCGCGTCTCCGGATCAGTGCCGTTCATCGTTATTGGCACGGTCTGATTTTCGGTTCGGCGGTCGCGAGGCGGCGCGACAGGCCCAATACCAACCCGCCACCCCCCACAGGAGAGTGAGCCATGGCTGCTACAGGAGTGCTTGGGTCCCGGCTGTACGTTGGTCCGGTTGCGCTTGCCGATATCGAGACGAATGCTGACGCATTGGCGGACTTTACCGCGCTGACCATCGCGGTCGAGATCGGACTGATTGATAACATTGGGGAATTTGGCAAAGTCCACGACATGGTCTCATTCCAGGCAGTGGCGACCGGCAGGACGTATAAGCTCAAAGGCGGCTACAACCAGGGTGCTCTCCAGCTGACGATGGGCTCCGACCTCAGCGATGCCGGCCAGTTGCTGATGTACCAGTACGGTAACGCACAGGACCAGAATACCTACCCGTTCCGCATTACGTTGGTCGGCATGGCTTCCGGGTATGACAACGTCTACTTCGGCGGCAAGATTTTTAGCTACCGCCAGCAGCTCGGATCGGTGAACAATATCATCAAGGCGCAGGTTAATATCGAGATAAACACCGACATTTACTTCGCCTAACAGGAGCGTCTCATGCCGCAATTGACCGCTGGCGACGTGCCGATCACCCTGGCGGGTGAGACGCGCATCCTGCGCCCGAGCCAAACCGCGCTTGCGCTTATTTCGCGTGCTTATAAGGGGCTCGGAAAAGTCCGCGAGGCCTTGGTAGACCAGGACTTTGACGCGGCGGTGACAGTCATACGTTCCGGCCTAAATCTTTCTGTCGCCGAGGAAGAGGATATTTCGCGGAAGGTATATGAGACTGGCTTGGCGTCCGATTTGCTCATCCCGCTGATCCGGTTTGTCGCCGTATTGGCTAATGGCGGCAAG
>Ga0207647_10003421_pt1 | contig 11901 bp, 10 predicted proteins | sample KBSCornC2_FD_184295 | JGI IMG/M metagenome (GOLD analysis project Ga0207647, IMG submission 184295) | Corn rhizosphere microbial communities from Kellogg Biological Station, Michigan, USA - C2 (SPAdes) (version 2) | ecosystem: Host-associated > Plants > Roots > Rhizosphere ...
GGCGGCATGGGACGTGCGAGCCTCGAAGACGACGGTACCAGCGCAAGAGGGTAGCCGAGCGCCGCGATCTGCGTCTTCGCGGCCGCTCCGAACGGAACAACGCAATCGGAACTGCAGCCAACATTCAGACCCGCGGACGGCAATGCCGGTATCATGGTTCCTCTGCCCACGGGACGCCGGCGTGGCTCGGCCACTGTGCACGCGTACATGGAACAACGCGCATGACCACCGTCAACCTTGTTTTCTGGGACAACGGCTTCGGGTTGTCCCGCGATTCCCGGCTGCTCGCCGAGGCGTTGCGACTCAATGACTGCGAGGTCACGTTGACGGCACTGGGTTGGGAACAGGAACACAGGCGCCGCCGCAGATGGATGCGCCCGTACGTGCGTGCGCAGCAGGTGTGGTCCGGGCTGCGCCGCCAATGGCGCCCGCCGCGGATATTCGACCTCAACATCATGTTCGAGCATCTGTGGCCGGGCGAGCTGGTGCGCTCGCGTTGCAACGTCGCGCTTCCGAATCCGGAATGGTTCGATCGCCGGGACCAGCGTTTCGTGGGCTCGATCGATCGCATCTGGGCCAAGACGCACAATGCCGCCTTGATATTCACCCGGCTCGGCCGTCCGACCAGCTGGGTCGGTTTCCACAGCGACGATCGTTACGACCCCGCCGTTCCCCGCGAGCGCAAGTTCTTCCATCTTGCCGGCGGCAGCCGCATCAAGGGCACCGACCGGCTGATGGCGCTCTGGCGGCGGCACCCCGAGTGGCCCACGTTGACCGTCCTGCAGCACCCGCGCGAGGCACACCCCGGCCCGTCCGCGCCGAACATCGTGCATCGACTGGGCTACCTCGACGCGTCCAACCCCGCGCACTACGCCGAGTTGAAACGGCTGCAGAACAGCCACGCCTTCCATCTGTGCCTGTCGGAGACCGATGGCTGGGGGCATTATCTCGTTGAGGCGCTGGGCGTTGGCGCGGTCACGGTGACGGTGGATGCGCCGCCCATGAACGAGCTGGTCACGCCGGAGCGCGGCATCCTGGTGCCGTACGCGGATACCGGCAACATGGCACTGGCCAAGACCTTCTATTTCGACGAACACGCGCTGGAACAAACCATCGAGCACGCGCTGAGCCTCGGTGACGACGAGCTGCGCGGATTGGGTGAGCGTGCCCGCGCCTGGTTCATTCAGAACCGCAACACGTTTGTGCGGCGGGTGGGCGAGGCGCTGGACGCGACGTTGCATTGAGCGACATCGCGACATCCCGTGAACCGTGGCTGGTGCGGCTGGCCTGGGCGGCGCTGGCCTTCCAGGCGTTCTTCGCGATGACCCATTTCGGGAAGTGGTTGCGGCCGGAATACGGCGGTGCTGCAGCGCTGCTGATACTGGTGGTGGCAGGCGGAAAACGTTGGCGCGAGCTGGCCCGGCATCCACTGCCGTGGCTGGTGCTGGCCTTCGTCGTCTACGCCGTGTTGCAAGCCGCACACGTCGCCCGACTGACGCCGGGGTTGTCCTTCGGCAAGCACCTGTCCTACAACGCCGAACCGATCCGGGTCGGCGTGCTGGCGTGCGCGATCGGCGCGTGGCTGGCGGAGCGGCCGCGCCGAATGCCGCTGTTGCTGGGCTTGATGGTGGCGGGCTTCGTCGTTGCCGCGCTGGTGTGTACGCCGTGGCCCCGCATCGATGCGATCGTCACCGGCGCGCTGCGCTTGCGCCTCGGCTATGCCGAGAACATCGTGGGGGAATACGCGGCGATGGGCCTGCTGCTGCTGTCCCTGTACATGCTGTCACGACCACCGCGCCCTCGCGGCCGCGCGCGGGCCGGCTTCGCAATCATGCTGGTGCTGGCGGGCGTGCCGTTGTTGGCTTGCCTGCTGTATGCGCAGTCGCGCGGAGCCTGGTTGGCGGCGGCGGCGGTAGTGCCCCTCGCCTCGTTCGCTTGCCTGCGCGATGTCCATCGCGAGTGGCGCCGACCGGCGGTCATCGTGCTGGGCCTGGCACTGCTCGCGGTGATCGCCGCACTGGTCGCCGGCTACGCGTTGGTGGCGCACCGACTGGCCGGCAGCGAAGCGATTGCGGCGGCGCTGGCGAACGGCGAATTGGCCGACCTGCCATCCAGTTCCGTCACCGTGCGTGTGCAATTGGCTGCACTCGGCTGGCACGCGTGGCTGACGCATCCGTTGTGGGGCATCGGCCTGCGCAGCATCCAACCCATGATCGCCGCCAGCGGCATCCACATGGGCAGCTATGTGCCTCCGCACCTGCACGACGGCTATCTGCAGGCGGTCGTCGGCTTGGGACTCGTGGGTGCGGGGCTGTTGCTGGCCACCTTCGCGATGCTGGTGCGCGAACCGTGGCTGGCGCGGCGTGCAGGGAACGCCGGCTGCGTGCTGTATTGGGCGTTGCTCGGGTGCCTGGGAATCATGTTGATCGTCAATCTTTTCGATTACCTGACTTGGCGCTTCGACTATTTGCGCGCGCCACTGGAACTGTTGCTCGGCTGCTGCTTTGCCGTGTGGCTGCGTCGCCACCGGGACGGTGCAGTGACGACGGCGACACCGCGATGATGGCGTCTTTTTCCTGCAATGCGTGAGTCGAAAGCACCCGCTGACGACTGCACGTCACTCGTCTGCGCCCCAGGCATGCCGCCCATCCTCGCCCCGCCTCTCGTGATCCGCTTCGGCGCTTTTGGTGACATGGTGTTGCTGACGCCGCTGTTGCGGCTGCTGCATCGCAGGTACGGACAGCCCTGTCGCGTGCTGGGTTCGGGCGGCTGGCTGGAGCCTTTGTTCGCGGGCCATCCGGATGCGGGTGCAACGCTCAAGCTTGCCAGCCGCAAGCGTCCCTACTGGCTGGATCCGGGGCAGCGCGAACTGGTCGCACTGTTGCGCGCGCAACCGCCCGGCCCGGTGTACGCATGCGACGACTGGTCGATCGACAAGATCCGCTGGTTGCTGCAGCGCGCGCGTATTTCCGACGACCATTGCGTGTTCGCCAATCCGGACTGCATGTTGCGCGAAGGCGAACACTGGATCGACCGTTGGCAACGTTTCGGTGCGATGACGCCGGCCGCCTTCGCCGATGCGCCGCAGGCCGACGCGCCCGACGCACCTTGCCTGCCGGTCTACCCCGCCGATCACGCCGACCTCCAGCAATGGCTGCAGGCGCGCAGCTTCGACAATGCACCGCTGGTGCTGCTGCAACCGGGCAACAAGCGCACCTTGAAGCGCGGGCGCGCCGGACAACTCGGTGACGACAAGCAATGGCCGCTGGCCAACTGGGTGGCCGTGATCCGTGCCGTATTCACGCGGCGTCCGCATGCGAAGATCATCCTGTGTGGCGCGCCGCCCGAAGCTGCGTTGCTGCGCCAGATTGCCGGCGCCGCGAATTCCGATCGCGTCTTGGCGGCCGGCGATGAATTGCCGCTGCGGCGCCTACTGGCGTTGTGCGAGTACGCCGCCGCGATGATTTCGATCGATACCGGTCCCGCGCAGGCCGCGGCTGCACTGGGCTGCCCAATGGTCGTGCTGTATGGTGCGCAACCGTCGTCGTTGTGGCTGCCGCGCAGCCCAACCGGCAGCGCCGTGGTCGCGCTCGGCGGATTGCCGCAACGCAACCGCGTGGACCAGATCACGCCGGACGAGGTGATCGCGGCGTGGCGCACCTTGCCTTTGCGCGAACCCGCGCACGCCTGATTCGTCGGGGCATCCATTACACTCGCGCGCACCACGGCGCATCCAAGGGCCTATCGACGCTATGCCAAGCGAGCCGCGTTGCTTCCGCAGCGGTTGCCAGACGAGGCGCGCACCTCAGCGCCAGAGGGGTTCTGCGGTCAAGGCGCGCACGCAACGATGGCGGCCGCTGCGGAGCAACCCTTCGGGCCGGGACCCTTTGCCCACATGGCTGCATCATCGCTCGCCCATGTATCGACATACATCTTTCCCTCTTCCTGGCCCTGCGGACAAATGGCCGATGGCGCGGCCGCTTGGCATAGCGTCAAAAGACCCTTCAAGTGACTGACGCTTCCTACGCCCTCACCGAACGCCTGCGCGCCCTCCTGTGGTGGCTGCCGTTGTACCTGCTGGTGGCGCTGATCACGATTTTCATGCAGCCGCCGATTCCGCTGCATTCCACCCGTGCGCTGGCGGTCGCGTGGGACATGTGGACGCACCACCAGTTCTGGGTGCCGCACATCAATGGAGCGCCGTATTCGGAAAAGGCACCGCTGCTGTTCTGGCTGATCCATGCCGGCTGGGCCGCGTTCGGCGTCAACGATGTCTGGCCGCGCGTGCTGATGGTGCTGATTGGCGCCTCGCAACTGATCCTGGCGCAGGAACTGGCGCGGCGCCTGTTTCCGGAGCGGGCATGGGTCGCGCGCTCCACGCCGTGGCTGTTGCTGGCGTTTCCGTATGGGCTCCTGTACGGCCTGCAGATCATGTACGACGGTCTGCTGGCGGTGTGGGTGCTGGGCGCGATGTTGTGCCTTGTCACGGGTCCGCGTCGCGCCAAGCCGCGCTGGATCGGATTCGCGATCTGCATCGGACTCGGACTTTTGACCAAGGGCCCGGTGATGCTGGTGCACACGCTGCCGGTGTGGCTGCTGGGTCCGTGGTGGAGCGCGTACGCGCGCGAGCATCGGGTGCGCTGGTACGGCGTCGGATTCGCCGCGGTGATCGGCGGCGGCCTCATGCTCGCTGCGTGGGTGGCGCCCGCCATCCAGTTGAGCGGTGGGAGCTACACGCACAACCTGCTCTACAAGCAGACCGGCGGACGCGTGGTGAATGCGTTCATCCACCAGCGGCCGTTCTGGTGGTATGTGCCGTGGCTGGCGGTGCTGCTGTTTCCGTTCGTGCTGTGGCCGCGCATGTGGGCCGCCTTCGCGACGTTGCGCAGGCCTTGGTCGCCCGGATTCCGGATGGCGCTGGCCTGGCTGGTTGGCGCATGCGTGATCTTCAGCGCCTTCAGCGGCAAACAGAGCTATTACCTGGTACCGGAACTGCCGGCCGCGGCGATCCTGATGGCAGCGGCGATCGCCATATTGCGGGCGCGCGAGGGCCGGCTCGCGCACAGCGCATGGCTGGGTGCGTGGCCGCTGGCCATCGGATCATTCGCGCTCGCGGCGTTGCTGTTTGCGCTGCCGCTGGTCGGGATGGCCCGGTTGCACGGCCACTGGGTGCGCGATCTCGCAACCGTCAGCGCGCCTTTCGGCGTGCTGTATCTGTTGATTGGGGTCTTCGTGCTGTTGCCGGGGCGCGGCAAGCTGCGCCGCATTGCCACCGCCAGCCTGATCGGCACCGCCGGCGCGTACGGATTGTTTGCGTTGGCGCTGTATCCCGCCTTCGACATGCGGCCGGCTTCGAAGCTGCTGGCGCACGCCGAAGCCGCGGGCCACGCGATCGGCAACCTTGGCGACTACGACGGCCAGTTCGAATTCATGGGCAGGATGACCAAGCCGGTCGACAGGCTGTACGAAGGCCAATTCCTGCAGGATTGGGCCGCGGCGCATCCGCACGGACTGGTGGTCGAGTATCCGGAACAGCTCGACGCCAACGACTTGCGCTATGCACGCCTGGTGCAACCGTACCGAGGCACCTGGATGGTGATCTGGGACGCGCCGACGCTGGCGGTGCTGCGGCGTGGTCAGCAACCGCCGGAACAAGCCGCGCCGACGGTGCTGTTGCCGACAGCGAACTACTGGCGATACGCGCAAGTGCATTGAAGTGCCGTTCCCGTTCGCCCCGGCACGAGGTGCCCCGGGAACGCCGCTTCGACTTCGCCCGCCGTGCTCGCTACGCTCGGCGCGAATGACAAACGGCCAGCCAGGTTGACACACACCGAGGCCAAACGCCGCATCGGAGCACTGCGCGCGCAACTCGGCGGTCCGCGTGACGGCGCACTGTTGCGCCATTCGCTTGGCGCGGCGTTGCTGGAGGCGGGCGACCCGACCGCCGCGATCGTGCAACTGCGCGCGGCCGTCGAATTCAATTCGGATTATTCGGCCGCGTGGAAGCTGCTGGGCAAGGCGTGCCTGCAATCGGGCGACACGGCGGCAGCCGCCGCCGCGTGGCAGCGGGGTCTCGCGGTTGCGCAAGCGCGCGGCGACGTGCAGGCCGCGAAGGAAATGCGGGTATTCCTGAAACGGATCGAACATTGAATCATCCGGCCCCGCCAGGGCGCCCTTGGTCAACCCCATCACCCGTCATCCAGGCCAAAGCCGGGACCCAGTGACCTTGCGCAACGCGTTGAAATTAAAAGTCGCTGGGCGACGCGCCGCATCCTGCGGCTTGCCCTTCGGGCCATCGGCTGCGCCGATGTTCCCGGGCTCCTGCCTGCGCAGTCCGGATATCGCTTCGCGACTGCGTTCGCAGGATCGCAAACGCGAACGCCGAAGCGACGCCTAGCGCGAGCGCCGTGGATGGCGCGAGTCTTCCGGATGACGAGCAGCAGCAGAACTTCAATCTGCGCAATGACTATTCCGCGGCGAACAGCGCGTCCAGATCGGTCTCGTCGAACCTCAGCTTGTCGCGGGTGCCGCCGCCTTCCAGCACCGCTTGCGCGAGTTCGGCCTTGCGTGCCTTCAGATCCTCGATCCGTTCCTCTACCGTGTCCGCGCAGATCAGGCGATACACGAACACCGGCTTGTCCTGGCCGATCCGGTGCGCGCGGTCAGCGGCCTGGGTTTCCGCGGCAGGGTTCCACCACGGGTCGTAGTGGATCACGGTGTCGGCCGCGGTGAGGTTCAGCCCCACGCCGCCGGCCTTCAGCGACAACAGGAACAGCGGCACCTCGCCGTCCTGGAACTTGCGCACGGGTTCGGCGCGATCGCGGGTGTCACCTGTCAACGTGACGTAGTGCAGATGGCGGCGGTTCAATTCGCGCGCGATCAGCGCCAGCATCTCGGTGAACTGCGAAAACAGCAGCACGCGCCGGCCTTCGCTCAAAAGGTCGGGCAGCATGTCCATCAGCAATTCCAGCTTGGCCGATTCGCGCACGCCGCGCGCGGATTCGAGTTTGACGAGGCGCGGATCGCAGCAGGTCTGGCGCAGCTTCAGCAGCGCATCCAGCACGATGATGCCGCTGTGTTCCAGGCCGCGCTGGCGAACCACTTCGCGCACTTCGTCGCCCAAGCTGACGCGCAGCGCGTCGTACAGTTCGCGCTGCTTGCCCGACAGCACCACGCGCCGCGCGATCTCGGTCTTTTCCGGCAGTTCCCTGGCGACCTGCGTCTTGGTGCGGCGCAGGATGAAGGGCGCGATCCGGTGGTTGAGGCGCGCCTGGCAATCGGCGTCGGCCTGGCGTTCGATGGGAATGCGGTAGTGGCGGCGGAATGAACCCTCGTCGCCCAGCAGGCCTGGCACCGCAAGGTCGACTTGCGACCACAGTTCGCCGAGGTGATTTTCCAGCGGCGTGCCGGTCATGCACACGCGGCGCTTCGATGCGATCGACAGCAAGGCCCGCCGCGCCTGCGTGCGCGGGTTCTTCACCTGCTGCGCCTCGTCCAGCACCACCAGCGCGAACGGCTGCTCGCGCAGCACGGAAAGGTCGCGCGGCAGCAGCGCGTAACTCGTGAGGATCACGTCGTGGCCGGCGAGGCGATCAAAACTCTTGACGCGCTCGGGCCCGTGCAGCGTCAACACCTTCAGCGACGGTGCGAAGCGCGCGGTTTCGGCCTGCCAGTTCGGAATCAGGCTGGTCGGGGCGACGATCAACGCGGGCTGCGAGAGTGCCGAGTTTTGCTTGAGCGCCAGGACGTGCGCGAGCAGTTGCACGGTCTTGCCGAGCCCCATGTCATCGGCCAACACACCGCCCAACCCGGCAGCCGCCAAGGCATTCAACCAGCGCAGGCCTTCGCGCTGGTATGGACGCAACTCGCCCACCAGTCCTTCGGGCACGGCGTCGGAGGCGTGTTCGGCAGCCTCGCGCAAACGCGTGGTGAAGCCGGTCAAGTCGCCCGGCGCATCCAGTTTGCCGTTCCTGGGCAGCGCGTTTTCGAATTCTTCCAGCCGGCCGGCCTGCACCCGCGGCAGGCGCAACTTGTCACGCGGATGTGCCAGATATTCCGCGAGCGGCGCCAGCAATTCACGCAAGGTCGCGAGCGGCACCGCGACGCGGCGGCGGTCATCCACCGGCGCGTACCACACCGCATCCTCCGTTTCGTTTTCCGGCGCGGTCAAGGACAACGTGTGTTCCGACAACGCGCGCGCCACGGTCGGCAGCAGGTTGACCCGGTTGCCCTCGACTTCGATGCCCATCTCGAACTCGAAGGCCTCGCCGCCCTCGTCCGCATGCGCAACGCCGTACCAGCGCGGCGGACCTTCCAGCACTTCGAACGGGAAACTGGACGCGTACTCGACGACGAAATCGTCGTGTTCCAGCTTCTCGCGCAAACCAAGCCAGCGCGCCGGCGTGTTCACTTCCAGTGCGCCCGCGTAGCCCTTGCCGGGGAAGACCCAGGCATCCTCCGCCAGCGCATCGGCCATGTCCCACGGCAGGCCTTAGCAATCGACCGCGGGCGCGAGACCGAAGGCTTCCAGCCGTTCCATGCGCGCCAGCTCCTCGGCGCGCTTGCGGATGATTTCCACCAATTTGCCGTTGCGCACGCGCCGTACCGTGGCTTCGCCGCCGCGTCCCGGCAGGCGCTCGCCACCGTAATCGAACGCCAGCCTCGCGTACGCGAGTGGCGGCGTGCCGGCGCCAATCCGCGCGTGCCGCGTCAGCGCCTGGAAAATCATCACCGGTTTGGGCGCGAAATCGGCGCGCTGCACCGCATCGAAGGCCTGTGGCGCGGGGATGCGCGCGGCCCACGGCGAGGCAGCCACCCGTTCCGACAAGGCCTCGGCATATTCGGGCGCGAGCGGCGGCGCCCCGATCAGCGCAACTTCGGCGGCATCGCCATCCAAGGGCCCCAGTTCGGCGCGTTCCGGGTCGAGATACCACAAACCGCCGACCCGGATCAGCCGCTGGTGCGCGGGCAATTTCGGCAGCAGCTTCTGGCGGCCGTCGCGCTCCAATTGCCAATCCCAATCCAGCGGACGCGGCTTGCCGAGCGACAGGCGCAAGCCGGCAACTCCGCCGAGCAGGCTGGGCGCGGCGTTCAGGATTTCGCCAAGCAGCGCATCGCCGAACACACCTGAAAGTTGGGCGTAGGTGCGGCCCTTGCGCTGGGTCTGCGGCAGGCCCAGCACGCTCGCCGCGAGGCGGGTTTCGGCGTCCGGCAAGCCGGCGCTCAGAAGCTGTTTAGGATCCAGCGGCACCGCGCGGCCGAGCCGTCCCTTGGCGACGGTCTCCAGCAACACCGGCGCGATCTCGATCCGCGACACCGCCGGCTCGTCCTGCAGCAGTTCCAGCAGAAAACCGAGCGTGGGCGCCTGACTCGCGCCCGCTTCGCCACCCGCTGCCGCGAACAGACGCGTCCATTCCGCGGGCAACGCTATCCCTCCCGCGGATTTGCCTGCAGCGCGCCCGACGGGCGCTTCACCCTGGTTGCTGCGGTGTTGCATGCGCGATGCTTCCGGCGCTCAAAAGGGTCAAGCATAGCGCATGTTTTTTGCGTTCATCCATGAATGCTGCTCCGTTCGATTCCGCCAAGCATCCGGCCGGCGATCTGAAAGTCCAGAACGGCCTTCCTCGGCCTGACTTTTACGTGTTTTTGCGCTCGTCCTTGAACGCTGCTCCGTTCAACGGCAAGCGAACTGCGCTGCTTCGCGGCCTGAAAGTCCAGAACGGCCTTCCATGGCCTGACTTCTCACCAAAAGCAGCTTCGAACGGAGTTTGCTATTCTCGATTCAGTGAAACAGGTTTTCCGGATATTCGGGCTTGCGTTCGCGCGCCAGCAGCGAATGCAGGGCATCGGTGGGGGTCATCTCGCCACGCAGGACGGCTTGCACGTGCTGCGAGATCGGCAGATCGAGATCGTGCCGCGTGGCCAGCCGCATGACCTCGTCGGCGGTGACCGCGCCTTCGACCACTTGCCCGATGTCGGCCAGTGCCTGCTTGAGCGGCACGCCGCGACCGAGCGCGAAACCGAACCGGTGATTGCGGGAAAGGTCACCCGTGCAGGTGAGTACCAGGTCGCCCAAGCCGGCCAGTCCCATCAGTGTCTGGGCCTCGGCGCCCAGCGCGTGGCCGAGGCGCAGCATTTCGTTCATGCCGCGGGTGATCAGGCCCGCGCGCGCGTTCAAGCCAAGCTGCATGCCATCGGCGACGCCGGTGGCCACTGCCAGCACGTTCTTCATCGCACCGCCGAGTTCCGCACCCAACATGTCATTGCCGGTGTAGGCGCGGAAGCCATTGCCGTGCAGCATCTCCGCCACGCGGTGCGCGAACGCATCGTCGCCGGAATGCACGGTCACGGCGGTGGGCATGCCGGCGGCGACCTCGCGCGCGAACGACGGCCCGGTGACGACCGCGGCCGGCGTACCCGGCATGCGCTCGGTTACCAGTTCGTGCAGGAAACGCCCGGTGCCCGGCTCGAATCCCTTGGTCGCCCACGCGTAGCCGGCACCGGCGGGCAGCAACGGCGCGGCATCGAGCAGCATTTGCCGGAAAGCGTGGCTCGGCACCGCGACCAGCGCGACATCCACGCCGCGCAGCGCTTCCGCCAGATCCGGCACGCAGGCCAGCTCCGGCGGCAGTTCGAGATCCGGTAGATACTGCTGATTGCGGTGGCGGGCGGCGATGCGGGCCAAGGCGTCGGCATCGCGGCCCCACAGGCGGGTCGCGATGCCATTGCCGCACAGCAGTGCGGCCAGCGCAGTGCCCCACGAACCGGCGCCGAGAACGGCAACCGTCGCGCGAGACATGGCGTCAGGCGTTCAAGGCGGGCTTGGCGTCGCCCTGGCCGATTTGCCCTTGCTGCTGACGCTGCTGTTCGGCATACAGGGCGTCGAAGTTGATCGGCTGCAGCAACAGCGGCGGGAACCCGCCGTTCAGGACCAGATCGGATATGACCTGACGCGCGAACGGGAACAGCACGTTCGGGCAATACGTGGCCAGCACCACCGACAGGTTCTGCTGATCGAAGCCCGTGAACGAGAACACGCCGGCCTGGTGCACTTCCGCGAGGTACGCGGTGCGCTCGTTCAGGGTGCAGGTGACCGTGAGGGTCAGCACCACTTCGTAGCTGTCGCCTTCCAGCGGCGTGGCCTTGTGGCTCAGGTTCAACTGGACCTGCGGCTGGCCCTCTTCCTGAAACACCTTGGGCGCATTCGGAACCTCGAACGAGACGTCGCGCGCGTAGATCTTCTGCAGCGCCATCTGCATCTGGGGGGCGGCTTGGCCGTTGCTCGCGGCCGGGGTCTCTTCTGCCATGTTCTTGCAAGCTCCGCTGGGAAAGGGTTAAAGATTGGGGATTGTCCCACACCCTCGGGCGTCGTGCACGTGTTCTGATTGCCTGGAAGGCCGTCTGCTGCTACATTATGCGGCTGTCTTTCTGCCGGTCCGGGCTTTCCGGATGTCCCCGCCGCGCGACGCGGGGCCGAAGCGGCGCTTCCGACACCTCGCGCAGGTTTCAAGGTCGGGCCGAACTTCCGCGGGCCACGCGGATCACCATGAGGAGAATGCCATGGCACGCGTATGCCAGGTCACCGGTAAAGCTGCGACGACCGGCAACAACGTCTCGCACGCCAACAACAAGACCCGCCGCCGCTGGCTGCCCAACCTGCACGAACGCCGGTTCTGGGTCGCAAGCGAAAACCGCTGGGTGAAACTGCGCGTGTCCGGCAAGGCCCTGCGCACCATCGACAAGAACGGCATCGACGCAGTGCTCAGCGATCTGCGCGCACGCGGCGAGAAGGTGTAAGGAGAACTCCCATGGCAAGCAAACGCGACAAGATCCGCCTGACTTCCTCGGCCGGCACCGGCCACTTCTACACCACCGACAAGAACAAGAAGAACACGCCGGACA
>Ga0207647_10003424_pt1 | contig 11898 bp, 9 predicted proteins | sample KBSCornC2_FD_184295 | JGI IMG/M metagenome (GOLD analysis project Ga0207647, IMG submission 184295) | Corn rhizosphere microbial communities from Kellogg Biological Station, Michigan, USA - C2 (SPAdes) (version 2) | ecosystem: Host-associated > Plants > Roots > Rhizosphere ...
CGATCTGGTCGCCTAGCCGGGCGTCGAGCGCCGTGCCGTCATTCTCGAACATCTTGCCCTGCGCGACGAAGGCTGCGCCGTAGGGCGTCGGCCATGCCCGCAGCGCATGCGCGATCGAGCGCAGCGTTACCAATGTCGTGCCGCAGGCGAGCCAGCCAAAGGCGCTCACGATGGCGCCAAATGCGCAGCCGTCGAGATAAGGGCGGTCGTCGCGCGCCAAATCCTCCAGCAAATCGAGCGCGTTCTTGATGGGGCCGGTGATGCTGCCGTGATAGCCCGCCGAAGCGACGATCACGCCATCGCACTCGCGCACGGCTTCGATGAAGGCGCATTCGTCAGCGGTGCGCTCGGTGCGCCCGGGCACGTAAAGCGGCAGACCAGAGATGAGCGCGCCGTCGACCAGCCGTGTCCGCGCGCCCATGCTTTCAGCCGCTCGCAGCGCACAGCGCACGGCGAGCTCGCTGGTTGAGTTCGGTCGCGAAGTGCCGCCGATACCGACAATCAGGGGGGAAAAAGCTTCAGCCAAAGGCGCCTCCCCTACCCGCCTAGCCTTGCCTCCAAGACGGCGCAACCGAATGCCTGCCGCTCGATCAAACTGCTAAGCTGGCCTGTCCGCCGGGCGAGTGCGTTTACTCAGCACCATACGAGCTCAAAGCGTTACGCCGCGCTTCCAGATCGCGATCTCACGTTCGCCGTTGCGTTCGGCCGCAGTTTCTTCTCCGGAAGCTACCGCAACCACGGTATCGAGCAGCGCGCCGGCTGTAGTCTCCATCCCCTCATCGAGCACACGGCCAGCGTCGAAGTCGATCCACCCGGGCTTGCGCGCGGCAAGGTCGCTGTTCGACGCGATCTTGATTGTCGGCACGGGAAAGCCGAGCGGCGTGCCGCGCCCGGTGGTGAACAGGATGGCGGTTGCGCCTGCTGCAGCAAGCGCGGTGGAGGAGACCGCATCATTACCCGGCGCTTCCAGCAAGGTCAGACCGTGTTGACGGACACGCTCACCATAATGGCGTACGTCGGTGACGATTGCCCGCCCTGCCTTCTGTACGGCGCCCAGCGATTTTTCCTCCAGCGTGGTGATGCCGCCAGCAATATTGCCCGGTGAAGGGTTCTCCGAGACCGGCTCACCATGGTCGGTGAAATAGCGCTTGAAGCTGTTCACCAGGTCGACGACCTCGCCAAACACCTGCTCATCGGCGGCACGCATCATCAAAATCTGCTCGGCGCCGAATATCTCAGGAATTTCGGTCAGTATCGAAGCGCCGCCCGCGCCGGTTACGGCGTCGCTCATCCGCCCCACGAGCGGGTTAGCCGTCAGGCCGGAAAGGCCATCCGATCCGCCGCATTTCACGCCCAGTACGAGTTTCGAAAGAGGGACGTCGGTTCGCTCTGTGCGCGCGGCCTGGTCGATCAATTGCTCGACGATCGCGACGCCCTCCTCAACCTCATCGCCGGCAAGCTGAGCCGTCAGCGTGCGAATGTGGTCTCGCGCGCCCGGATCGACCTCCGTCAGCAGTCGATCGAGCTGGTTGGACTCGCAACCCAACCCCACGATCAGTACGCCACCGGCGTTGGGATGGCTTGCCAGCGCGGCGAGGATCTCTCGCGTTCCGTTCAGATCGTCACCGAGCTGCGAGCAGCCGAATGGATGCGTGAAGGCATGGACGCCATCGACCCGCCCCTCCGCTTTCTCTCTCGCACGCGCCGCGATCTTTTCAGCGGTGCGCCCGACACAGCCGACCGTGGGGAGGATCCAGATCTCGTTGCGCGTGCCGACGCGACCATCCGGCCGGACGTAGCCTTTGAAGGTCGGTACTCCCCGGGGGACAACAGGATCAAAATCGCGATGATAGACATAGGCGCCGCTGCCTTCGAGCGAGGTTGCAACATTGTGGGTATGAACATGCTCGCCCGCAGCGATCGGTCGCGTCGCATGGCCGATGGGGAAGCCGAACTTCAGCACCGGCTGTCCTTCCAGCAGATCATGCAGCGCCATCTTGTGACCGCGCGGAATGTCCTGCACGGTGGTGACACCCAGTATCTGCTCGCCGGCCGCGATGTCGCGCAATGCGGCAGCGACGTCGTCGCGTGGATCGACCTGAAAAGCGGCAAGCGTCATTGGACCAACAAATCCCCACTGATATTCCGAACCGCGGTGCAGCCGGTCAGCGACAGTGCCACCTTCATCTCCGCTTCGAACAATCGAAGCACATGAGCGACACCCGCCTCGCCATTCGCTGCAAGCGCATAGATCCACGCGCGGCCGAGCAGCACGCCCTTCGCCCCTAATGCCATCAAACGCACGACATCGAGACCCGAGCGCACACCGCCATCCGCCAGCACGGTCAACCTGTCGCCGACCGCCTCCGCGATCGCCGGAAGAGCAGCGGCGGTCGAAGGTACACCATCGAGCTGCCGCCCGCCATGGTTGGAGACGACGATCCCGTCCACACCCGCGTTCGCCGCCGCGCGCGCATCCTCCGCATCGAGGATACCTTTGATCACGATTGGCCCATCCCAATGCTGACGAATGAAAGCGAGATCGGCCCAAGTACAGGTCGGATCGAAATTGTCGCGCATCCAGCCGAGGAAATCCTCCAGCCCCGTATTCGTCCCGAGCACTGGCGCGACGTTGCCGAGATGATGCGGGCGTCCGCGCAGACCCACGTCATAGGCCCAGCCCGGCTTGCCTAAAGCCTGCAACGTGCGACGCAGGTTTCCGCGGAAGCCCGAAGCGCCGGAAAGACCCGAGCGCAGATCGCGATAGCGCGACCCCGGCAGCGGCATGTCCACCGTGAACACCAGCAGGTTGCAGCCCGCCGCTTTCGCCTGCCCCATCAGATCGACCATGAACCCGCGATCACGGATCATGTAGAGCTGGAACCAGAACGGCTCAGGGCTGGCCTTGGCAACCTCGTCGATCGGGCAAGCCGAGACGGTCGAAAGGCAGAAAGGAATGCCAGCCGCCGCGGCGGCACGCGCCGCCTGCGTCTCACCCCGGCGCGCATTCATTCCTGCCAGCCCGATCGGTGCCAATGCGATTGGCAATCGCATTTCCTGCCCGAATAGCTGCGTTGAAAGATCCAGAGTCGATACGTCGCGCAGCACGCGCTGGCGGAGTGCAATCCGCTCGAGATCCGTTACGTTCCGTCTGAGCGTAACCTCGGCATAAGAGCCGCCGTCGAGATATTCGAACAGGAAGCGCGGCAGCCTTCGGCGCGCCAGTTCCCGATAATCAAGCGCCGATGCAGCTTTCCTCATCAATCCCCCTCGTAGGTGCGACCAACCGGATCAGCGGGAGGCACCCTGCTACGTATATTCGCCTGGCCGCAGTCGACTGGATCGCCGCAGTTGATGTCGATCAGGATCACTCGGTAAGGAAACGGAAGAGGAAAATCGACATTCGGATATCCGTTCACGGAGAGACCTACGCCGATAGGGCTGCGCATTTGGTAGCGTTCCCTAATCTTCCGCAGCCTTGTGCGAACTTCAATAAACCGGCTTTGGTGCAGGGCTCAACCGCGATATCGGGTCCACCCGCCGCTAGACTCACTGAGGACGCATCGATGAAGCTGCTACGCTATGGCCCCGTTGGACAGGAAAAGCCCGGGATTCTCGACCCCCAAGGCAACATCCGGGATCTGTCGGGGCATGTAGCCGATATTACTGGTGAAGTGCTGGGCCCCGATGGGTTGAAGGCGCTGGCCGCGATTGACACCGCTTCGTTGCCAATCGTCCAGGGCGAACCGCGCTACGGGGCACCCGTGCAGGGGACCGAAAAGTTCATCGCGATCGGGCTCAATTATGCGGACCATGCCGCGGAATCGAACCTGCCGATCCCGAGCGAACCGGTCGTTTTCAACAAATGGGTCAATTGCATCCAGGGCCCGAACGATCCCGTCACCATTCCCCCGAATTCGCTCAAGACGGATTGGGAGGTCGAGCTCGGCGTCGTGATCGGCACCCGCGCCTCCTACGTGGACGCGGCAGACGCGCTTTCCTATGTCGCCGGCTATTGCGTGATCAACGACGTGTCGGAGCGCCATTGGCAGCTGGAACGCGGCCCCACCTGGGACAAGGGCAAAGGATTCCCTGGTTTCGGCCCGATCGGCCCCTGGCTGGTGACCGCAGACGAGGTGGGCGATCCACAGAATCTGTCGATGTGGCTGTCGGTCAACGGCAGGCGCGTACAGGACGGCAATACCAAGACGATGATCTTCTCGGTCGCCGAGATCGTCGCCTATTGCTCGCAATTCACCACGCTTGAACCGGGCGACATCATCACCACCGGCACGCCACCCGGCGTCGGTCTCGGGCAGAAGCCGGAGCCTTGGTACCTCAAGCCTGGTGACGTGGTCGAGCTGGGGATCGAGAAGCTGGGTCAACAGCGCCAGCAATTCGTCGCATGGAAGCCAGTTGTATGATTTCGCTGCGCGTGGTGCAGACCCCCGTACCGTCTGACCTGGCCCCGACGCCAGGTCTACGGAAAAGCCATCAACCGCAACGCCATAGGCGTGCTGCATTATAGCTTGGGGCAAGCTGTTCGACGGCGCGGCTGCAGGCGAGCGGTTGCACGTGGACCTATGAGGGCTTCAGCGGCGCCCACCGCCCTGAGCTGCAATGTGATCGGTGAGTGCGCGGTCGAGCGCATGCTTCACCTGCTCCGCATTCCGGTCGATCTCGTCGCAGTCGATCGTCAAATCGCCCGCGCCCCACATTTGGCCCAAGAATTGCGCGATACCGCGGCCAAGCCTGAAGCGTCCGGGGTCGCCCAGCCATAGGGCAATCACAGGCGAGATACCGGCGCGGGTGCGGACGGTGACGAGTTCGACGTTGCCGATCGCGTCGAGAGGCAGGGCACCGCCGGGAAGGCCCTTGCGCAACAGACCCGCTTCCCAGCCACGATAATAGATTTCGACGTCGGTGATCCGCACCGCAAGATTGGGGCCCCGCGCCTGGCGGAGCGTGAAACGGAGCAGATAAAGCGTCACGAGCGCGAAGGGGATCGCCACCGGCCAAAGCGTCAGCACCGCGATCAGGGTCAGCGCGCCGAACAGCGCGAGCGACGGGATAAGGAAGCCGAGCGAAGTGCGCGGGTAATAAGCTTCGAGATAGACGATCTGGGCGGGCACGTGGGCCCGACTAGCTCGCCTGCGCCAAGCGAGGAGCGAGCGGCTGGATATTGACCGCGATCACGCCTGGCAGTCGCTCGATCAGCTCGACGGTTTCGCTATCCAGTCGATAGTCGCGGCCGATCCGCATGCGCGCATTACCGCGGTCGGTCGGGACTGAGACAATGACCTCGCAGCGCCCGCCGCTCGCCTCGCCCAGCAATTGTGCCAGCGGCGCCAGCGCTTCGGCATCCGCTATCTCAATTTCCGCGTGAAGGCGCGCATTGGCGGACAGGCCGTCGAGCGGCTTGGCCGCGCGCACGGTGATGCGCGGCGTCTCTTCGCCCGGGCGCTTGTCGGCTTCAACCTCCAGCAACACGCACGCGCCCGAACGCGCGGCGGCCTCCATCACCTCGGATGCGGCATCGTCGAACGAGCTCGCCATGAACTGTCCCGAAGCATCCGAACAAGTAGCCAGCATATAGCGATTGCCTCGCGCCGAGGTGCGCCAGCGCGCCTCCTCGATCAAAGCCGCCATCCGCATGGTCGAGCGCGGCACCGGGCGGCCGCGTTCGTCGCGATCGGGCTCAGAGGAATGGCCCATCTGGCTCAACTGCTCGTAGGTGCGCACCCCCTCGCTTCTTGCAACATGGCGGTAACGATCCGTCGGATGTGCCGAGAAATAAAAGCCGAATGCCTCCTTCTCGGCGGTCATGCGCTCAGCCACCGACCAGCGCGCGTCCTTGGGCAAGCGGATCGGCGCCGCACCAGTGCTGAAATCGCCGCCGAACAAGCCGCCCTGCCCGCTGGTACGCGCATCATGTGCGCTCGCCGCGTGGGCGAGGATCGTCTCGGCGGCGGCATAAACGCCCGCACGTTCAGGCGCGACGCTGTCGAACGCCCCCGCAGCCGCGAGACTTTCAAGTTGGCGGCGGTTCAAGAGACGTGGGTCAATCCGATCGGCAAGGTCGTCAAGCGTCCGAAACGGCCCGTTGGCGCGCCGTTCCTCGACCAACTGCTCCATCGCCTTCTCGCCGACGCCCTTGAGTGCGCCTAACGCGTAACGGACCGCGCCCTCTTCGACGCTGAACTCGGCCTCCGATCGGTTTACGTCAGGCGCCAACAAGCTCACGCCCGAGCGACGCATGTCGTCCGCCCATATCGCCAGCTTGTCGGTCAGGCTGATATCGTAGCACATGGATGCCGCGAAGAATTCGGGCTTGTGGTGCGCCTTGAGCCAGGCGGTCTGGTAGGCGAGCAAGGCATAAGCCGCGGCGTGGCTCTTATTGAAGCCGTAACCCGCGAATTTGTCGATCAAGTCGAACAGTTCGTTGGCCTTGTCAGGCTCAATCGCATTGGCAGCGCAGCCTTCGACGAAGCGCTGGCGCTGCGCGTCCATCTCGGCCTTGATCTTCTTGCCCATCGCGCGGCGCAGAAGATCGGCCTCGCCCAAACTGTAGCCGGCAAGGATCTGCGCGGCTTGCATCACCTGTTCCTGATAGACGAAGATGCCGTAGGTTTCGGCGAGAATGCCTTCCAGTAGAGGGTGCGGGTATTCGATTGGCGCGCGCCCGTTCTTTCGATCACCGAACATCGGGATATTGTCCATCGGACCAGGCCGATAGAGCGAGACGAGCGCGATGATATCGCCGAAGTTGGTCGGACGGACCGCAGCAAGTGTGCGGCGCATACCCTCCGATTCCAGCTGGAACACGCCGACGGTGTCACCCTTCTGAAGCAGAGCGTAGACGGCGGGATCGTCGAGCGCGAGCAGGCCGAGATCGACCTCCACGCCCCTGTCGGCGAGCATCTCGACCGCCTTCTGCAGCACCGACAGGGTCTTGAGCCCAAGAAAGTCGAATTTCACGAGGCCTGCGCCTTCGACATATTTCATGTCGAACTGCGTCACGGGGAATTCGGAGCGCGGATCGCGATAGAGCGGCACGAGCTGGTCGAGCGGCCGATCGCCGATCACCACGCCGGCCGCGTGGGTCGAGCTGTGGCGCGGCAGACCTTCGAGCTTCATCGCAAGATCGAGCAGTCTTTTGACCTGCTTGTCCTGCTTATATTCGGCGTTGAGCTCCGACACGCCATTCAGGGCGCGATCGAGCGTCCACGGGTCGGTCGGATGGTTGGGAACGAGCTTGGCGAGGCGATCAACCTGGCCATAGCTCATCTGCAGCACGCGACCCGTATCCTTTAGCACCGCGCGCGCCTTTAAGCGCCCGAAGGTGATGATCTGGGCGACATGGTCACTGCCATACTTCCGCTGGACGTAGGAGATGACCTCGCCACGCCGGGTTTCGCAGAAGTCGATGTCGAAGTCGGGCATCGACACACGTTCAGGATTGAGGAAGCGTTCGAACAGCAGGCCGAGCTGGAGCGGATCGAGGTCGGTGATGGTGAGCGCCCAGGCAACGACCGAACCCGCGCCCGAGCCGCGGCCCGGACCAACCGGAATCCCCTGCTCTTTTGCCCATTTAATAAAGTCGGCGACGATCAGGAAATAACCGGGGAATCCCATCTGGATGATGATGTCGACTTCGAACCTGAGCCGCTCGCGATAGGGTTCGCGTTCGGCTTCGGACAGCCCGAGTTTATCGAGACGCTTTTCGAGGCCCGAAATGGCATCCCGGCGCAGCATCTCCGCCTCCGCCTCGCGATCGCCAGCAAGGCTGGGGAGAATCGGCTTGCGCGAGGGGGCGGCAACCGCGCAGCGTTGCGCCACGACAAGCGTGTTGGCGATCGCCTCGGGCAGATCGGCGAACAGCTCCGTCATCACGTCGGCAGGCTTGATCCACGCATCAGGCGAAGAGCGTGGCCGCTCCTCCACCTCGAGATAGGAGCTGTTCGCAATGCACAGCATCGCGTCATGCGCGGCGTGGAAATCGGGTTCGGCGAAGCAGGCGGGATTGGTCGCTACCAAGGGCAGATCGCGCGCGTAAGCGAGGTCGATCAGCGCTTCCTCCGCCGCCTCTTCGACCGGATCGTTGCGCCGTGCCAGCTCGATATAGAGGCGATCGGTGAAGATCGCTTGGAGCCGATCGAGATAATGTTCAGCGGCATCGCGCTGTTCTTCGGCGAGCAAGCGCGCGAGCGCGCCCTCTCCGCTGCCGGTCAGTGCGATCAGCCCATCGGTACGGCCGACCAGCGTTTCGAACGGAATATGCGCATCCTCGTGCGCAGGTCGGTCGAGATGCGCGCTCGAGACGAGCGCGCAGAGATTGTCATAGCCCTTCTCGTCCTGGGCATAGAGAGGAAGCCAATCGATCTGCGGCGACTTGCCTTCGGCCCCACCCGGACGAGCCACACCCAGCAAAGTGCCGATAATAGGCTGAACACCCGCCTTCTTCGCCGCCTCGCTGAACGCCATCACACCGTAAAGGCCGTTGCGATCGGCGATCGCCGCCGCGGGAAAACCCAGTGCGCGTGCCCGCGACGCGATCACCTTGGGATCGATCGCGCCTTCCAGCATGGTGAAAGCGGAGAAGATGCGGAGCGGCACGAAAAGGTTGGCGGCCATCGCCCAACATCTAGGCAGTCGGAACCGCCAGGGAAAGCGGATCGCGCAGACTATCCACAGCTAAGATTGGCCACAGCTAGGATTGGCCACAGCTAAGATCGGCTGGCGCGGATCGCTCCCGTATGCGTGGCACCATGACGCCTTTTTTCCCCCAGCCTGCGGCGGCGCTCCTGGAGCTTGAGCGCGCGCAGGCGCGAACGCTCCTGCTCGTCTGTCAATTTGCGCGAAAAGAGAACAGCCGCGGTGCCGACCCAGCATAGCAGGCTGAGTTCGATCAGATTATTCACCTGAAAGTGCGGCAGGCCGAGGCCAAACCCGAGCACCCGATTCACCTCGGGCAGCGAAAGCGTGCGGATCGTCGTGAACAGGATTAACGCCGCGGCGCCGATAAGGGCAGCAATCACCGCTCCTTCCGCGCGGCGGAGCGTGGTGAGCGCAATCAGCAGGCCGAGACCGCCGAAGCTGGCGAGCGTGATCACCAGCGCGAGCTGTAGGCTCTCACGCTCTTCATACACATCCTCGCCCCGTTGCAGTCCACGCATCAGATCTGCGGCAAGGGCCTGAAGGTCGAGGATTCGGGTCAAGCCTAGTGTCAGCAGGACGCCGGTCATGGTGAGCCAGAAGCGTTGGCGTCCCTGCCGCCGAGCCACGTGCCGTACGACGCCTGTCTGGCGGACAAAGCTTCTCCGTCCGTTGAGCATGCAAAGGCAAGCGGCGATCAGATAGACGAGGAAGGTGGCGAGACCATCCAGGGAGGCCTCACTGACAATGGAGTGGAAACTACCGTTCATGCGTCATCCCCCGTTATCCGTTTAACGCGGTCGACCGCCACCGTTTTCAAGACGGCGTGGTCGCGAAGCATGCACTTGCCGACAGCGTGCTGGGCGCTACCGACTGTGGAAGCAGAGTCATCGCACCCCTTTTCCAGGTCATGCTGATCGTCGCCTGCGTCATGTTTGCGACACCTCCGCATGCTGTATTCGGGGCCGGTGAATTAATCGTAACGTTCGACGTGCTGAGCTGCAGATTATTACGCGCCAGCCCACGGCTCACCGCCCACGATTGCGCATTAGCGATCGTGTCGCAGCCGGTAGCCTTAATGGCGGCACAACGGGCGGTGACATTCGCCAGATCGTTCAATGACTGCTTGGCAAACACCATGCGCCCACCATCAAGCAGCAGGAACAGGAACATCAGGAAGGTGGGTGCCAGAAGGGCGAACTCCGTCGCCGCGCTGCCGGCCTCATTGCGGGCCATTGACGACGTCATGACAGACGCACCACTGCCTGCTGCTGCATCGTGCCGCCGCTTAGATATTTGTTGGGCACGACAACCGACTGGTACGTCCGGGTTGCGCGGATAACCAGATAACTTCCGGGCGTGGCGCCACTCGTGCAAGTGGCGCTACTGCCGGTGCCATTGGGACTGGTGAAGGTCGGCCATCCACCGGAAGTGGCAGGGGCGCCAATGCACATCTGGGTTGCGGTTCCCGAGCAGTCCGTCGACCCGTTGCACCGATAGCTCATCGTCGGTGTTCCGCCAGCCATCGATGTTACGTAATTGCCGATCTGGGTCGTATTCACCGCGCCGGAGCGGTTGTTGAAAGCGATCATCGCCCCCTGCTCTACGGCGCTACCCAGCTTTAAATTCTGCTGCGCGTATACACCGAAGTCCAGGCCCACCATGAGAATTGCGAAGAAGAAAACGGAAGCGAAGGCGAACTCAATGGTCGCTACGCCACGCTGCTGGCGAAGAAGAGCACGGGGACCCATCACTGTATCAACGCCACTTTACCGTTGCCCGAGACCGTAGGAGCCGTGCAGTTGGTATCGCGCGTCTGGCCGCTGCCGGTGACCACCAGCGTCTTTACGATCATTGAGAAGCAAGTCGAGCTGGCCACCGAACCCGCGCCTGAGACGGTCAAGTTGGAATTCGGCATGTAAAAGACACCGCCCAGCGTGTTGGACGAACTGCCGGAGATCGTGCTCGCTTGAGTCGTTTGGCTCGCGAACGCAATACCGCCAATTGCTCCGTTGCTGGCACCATCGGCGCTAGGCGCAGTTAATGTTAAACTCGCAGCACCGTCGGTTTGGAAATAGCCTGACGCGATGATCGTCACGCCATTCGCGGTCGCATTTTGATACGAGGATTTGATGAAGTTCCCGTCGACCGTATAGCGGCCTGCGCCGAGGGTGGCGGCGCTGCCCAGGTTTACCGTGCCGTCGATATAGTGATTGCCGCTGCCAAAGGTGACGATGCTGCCGCCCTCACTGGTGATATTGCCATCGGCATTCAGATCGCCGTCGCCCATCGTTAGCACAGCGCTACCGTTGACGTAGATGGCTCCGCTACTGACCGAAGTTCCGACCGTAACGTTTCCGGTGCCGAACGTCATGTGGCTGGATCCGCCCAAATAAAGGCTACCAGTTCCGCTGAAATTGCCATTGCCGAAAGTGATGTAGGCAGAGCCGCCATGGTTGATGCTATAGCCGTTACTATCCTTGCCAACCACGAAGGTTCCCGCGCCGATGGTGGTCTTGGAAGCGCCGTTGGTGGTGATAGCGCCCGCAACGGTTAAATTACCTGCACCGATAGTGAGTTGATTACCGCCGTTGTAAATGCTGCCAAAGGCATGTGCGCCGGCACCGATCGTCACGTTGCTTGAGCCCCATGTGCTAAAGCTACCCTGCACCGTTACGGTGCCATTACCGATGCTGCTCGTGCCTTTCAGAGTAACATTGCCACCAAAGTAAACATCCATGTTGCCGAACGACACTCCGACCGAGTTCGAGGTATAGCCGTTCCTGAAAGCGATGGATCCACCAATCCCACCCGCAAAGGAGAGCCCTGCTCCGCCGTCACTGACATTCCCATAGACGGTGATTGTGGAAGGCCCTTGGAAGGCGACCGTCATGCTGCCCGGAATCGTAAGGTTATTGATGGCATAGCTGCCCGCAGCGCAGGTATACGCTGAGCCAGTCAGAGTGCAGTACTTCTTTACAGGATCCGTATTCGACAGCGCGCTATAAGCCGAAGCGGTGTTCGGAAACGTCCAATCGGTTGAGGTTGCGCTGAAGCTCTGCGTAGCCGGCATCGTCGGATTCGTGGGCGCGGTCGTCTGACCGAGCAGCGCGAAAGCGGCGGCAAGCGCAGTATTGCTCGCGAAGGGATCGACGGCGGCATTCGCCGTGTTGGGCGACTGTGTACCGACAATCGTTCCCGACCATTGCGGCTTCGTGATTGTCGAGCCGCTGACGATCGCGC
>Ga0207647_10003427_pt1 | contig 11897 bp, 13 predicted proteins | sample KBSCornC2_FD_184295 | JGI IMG/M metagenome (GOLD analysis project Ga0207647, IMG submission 184295) | Corn rhizosphere microbial communities from Kellogg Biological Station, Michigan, USA - C2 (SPAdes) (version 2) | ecosystem: Host-associated > Plants > Roots > Rhizosphere ...
GGGGATGGGAGCCGTGGTGGATGACCGCGGCGGTGGGCGATGTCGGCGCTGCTGGCGATCCGCGGATCGAGCTTCAGCAGGACACTGATGATTTCCGCGGCGAGTACGCGGACTACCGGGAAAGCTTGAGGCTGACGCGGGAGCGCCCTCAGCATTCGTGGTACGCCGCCGCTTATGACGACCGTGCCGGACGCGCCTCGCGCAACGACCGCAGGTTCGCGGGGCACGCGTGGTCGCACCTTCGCGGCGAGACCGAGACGGCCGGCGTGTTCGATATGCAGGTATGGCCACAGTTCCAGCGGCGGGGGCTTGGCAGTGGCCTGCTTCGCGCGGTCGTGGCGGCGGCGGCCGGTGCCGGGGCGAGCAACGCGGTGCTGAACGCGACGCAAGCTGTTGTACGAGTCCTGCGGCTTCCGTCAGATCGGGGTCGGGATCACGTGGTGGCTGCACCTTTCCGGGCGCCAATGACGTGGCAGCGGGCGCTGTAGGTCGCTAACCTTGCCTGGCCCGCGTCCTGGGGATTGAAATCGGGATGGCGGTGCGCACTGGGGGATATTCAGACATGGGGGAAGAAATGTCTCTGCACTCTCGATCTCTGCACTCTCGACGGTCTCCGCACTCTCGACGGTCCAGCGTGCCCGTGCGCGTGCTGTTCGCGGCTGGGGTGATGGCTTTGGCGGCGGCGGGGTGCGCGTCGCAGGGGGTGACGCCTGGCGCGTCGGGTTCGCCGACGGCGTTGCCGACGTCCGGGACGTCGGGCTTGGCACCTGTTTCCACGTCGCCTTCGGACCAGGACTCGTCGTCGGCTTCGTCGTCGTCCTCGTCCTCGGGCTCCGACACGCTGCCCGACGCGGACACATCGTCGTCCACGGCTCCGGCGGGCAAGGTCTACAAGGTCACCGACGTGGTCACCGAGGGTGGCTTCAAACTCAAGATCAACTCGGTCACGATGCCCTACAACCCGCCGGCCGACTCGATGTTCACGCCGGCTCCCAGCAGGGTGTGGCTGCTGCTGGACTTCACGGTCACCAATGTCGGCAGCGAGCAGATGATGTTCTCCACGCTCGGCGCTTTCGACATCCGCGACAGTGCCAAGGCCTCGTACCTGTCGTCGGTCGCGGCCGACGACCAGCTGAAGGCGAAGGCTTTCCAGGACCACGAGATGAACCCCGGCGAGACGTCCAGCGGCGAGCTGATCTTCGATCTCAGCCAGAACGCCTCGGGCTACCGGCTCATCTTCAAGGGCAACATGTGGCACGCGAGCCAGACGCCGCCCACGATCATGCTCGGTCGCTGAGGGGACCTCTCGCGGCGCGCACGACTGACCCATACGAGTGACTCCGCGCCACATGCGCCCCGCCTCGTGCGCGCGCCAGTGGCCCGTACGGCGCCGCCGCACGGGCCGCCCCACCTGGCACCTTCGCCGTGGGCGGGAGGCTCTACCCGAGGTCGCCGGGGGCGCCCATGCCCCCGCCGTCACCCGCACCGTCGCCCCGGTGCCGCACCGTCTCCACGACGTGCCCGACCGCCTCGCGACCCTTGGACGCGGTGTTCTTGGTGATCTCGAACGCCTGCACCTGGATCACGTTCGCGGTCTGGCGCACCGCGGGGGCGTCGGCCACCTTGCGCGCCGCCGCCCGCATCTTCTCGTACTGCTCGCGCCCAGCACGCGTGCCGAGCACATACCCGGCGCCGAGTCCGGCGGCCAACGTCAGCTTCGTCCCAGCCTTCATGGCAGACTCACTACCCATCCAGGGAGATCCTACGAACGGACCTTACGACGGACGGGCGACCCCCCGAAGTTCCCACACCCGCCCCGACCTGCCCAAGAAAGCCGATTGCGGATCTCCCCCCAGGATGCGCTAACCTAGTCACGCACCGCCGGACCGCAGCGCCCAAAGCGCCCAAAGCCCGGCGAGCAAGAACGATCCTGCATAGCTCAATTGGCAGAGCAGCCGGCTGTTAACCGGCAGGTTATAGGTTCGAGTCCTATTGCAGGAGCGCACGACGAACGTCTCCGCTCCCGTGGAACCCCACGCGACCCGGAGACGTTTGCCGTCACTGGGGGGAGTCGATCACAGGGGAGGGTTGATCCGCCACACCGCAGGGCAGATGCCCAGCAACGTCGTGAGCGGCGAGGCACTTCACACTTGGGGCGTTAGCTCAGCTGGTTAGAGCAGGGGACTCATAATCCCTTGGTCGTGGGTTCGAGTCCCTCACGCCCCACTCCTAACAGAATGAAAAGACGAGGCTCTGACCAGCCGAACAGCAGGTCAGAGCCTCTTTGCTTGCCTCAACGCGTTAACTTCGAGCGAGACCCGGCCGCCTCGAACCACCTGGCTCTACCCGACTCTTCACGGCCATTTGCGATGATCTGTGAAGGACAGTAGGCAGGCTAGGTGAACAATCGCGGCGGTGCCAGAAGTGACGTTGAGCTGATCCTGCGTCCGAGAGTCAAGCCCGGTCTTTTCCTCTCCAGTCCAGCGTCCGTGGTCGGCGCTGAGGGGTTCTGAAGAAGTGATCACTTCACTACGCTGTGCGACGTGGGGGAGGTTGTGTCCGGAAGCAGTGCCGAAGCTTTGCCGCTTGGGCAGGGGAGCGCGTCTCCGCCGGCCCCTTCATTGAATGAAGAAGCGGGCAGCAACGTCGGCGTGCGTGAACCGCACCAGCTCGGCGGTTCGGCCCGGCGGCTCCTGCGTACGTTTCGCACCCAGCATATTGAGCGGGTTCGCCGCTGGATCGGTGGTCCGGCGCGGTACGCCGTCAAACAACGCAACCGTTGGTGGGCGTGGCAGGCACGTCGGACATCGGCGCGCCTGCTCGCGGCTTATCGACGGTGTCACGATCCGGCCGAGTGTGCCGTCGAACGGTATCTGGCGGACGCGCGGGATGCCGGCGAGCTGACTCAGGACGTCGTGGAGCGCCTGGCCAAGATCCACCAGTGGGTCTACATCTACGGCGTGACACCCATCAACATCATGTTTCGGCGCTTGGCGAAGGCATTCGCCCTTCTCCTTGTCGGCTCTCTCGCCACCGAGGCCGCGATCGGATTCGCCGATGACTTCAGCGGCAGGCATCACCACGCGCTGGCCCTGCAAGCCGAATCCATCGCCAGGCTTGTCGGGCTTGGCTCCTTCTGGTTGTTTCAAGTCGCCCAGATCTTCCGGATGTTCTATCGGCGCTGGACGCGCCTGCCGGCGATCGCTCAGGAGGCGTTTTGGCCGGTGATGGGAGTCATCACGGCTGCTGGGGCGGCGAAGAGGCTCGAACCGTCCATCCCTGCAGCCGCTGCTCTGCTGATCGGCCTGTCATATCTGCTCGCAGCCGGAGCGCTCATCCTTTTCTACGTTCAGTACCGAATCATCGAGCACTTCCGGACGCTGGCCCGGCTGGGCCGAGTCCGTTCCCGATCCGACCGGGTCGCCGACATCCTGCTCGATCTCGTTGCCGACGTCGACGAACTCAACCGGCGCCCCCTCGTCGGTCCCTTAAAGCTCGTCGAGACGATCGGCGATACCATCGACACGTTCGAGCGAGCCTCGCCGTTGGCGCTGTCGCCGGTGATCTGGGATCGGGCAGCTTTGTGGAAGACGACTCGCGAGATTTGCGTTCGAACGGCTGCCGAACTCCGCCGAATACGAGAGATCGCCATCGATGCGGCTTTACCGGCGCAGCGGGCGGGTGTCTCCGGCGAGCTGCGCAAGGTTTTGCTTGTGGCTCTCGAAGGCCGATGGCAAGACCTGCCAGAGGCGACTCCCGTATCCAAACGGAACCTGGTCACGCTCGTGGGTGGCCGCAGCGCAGCGCCAGCTCTCATCGGTACGTTCGCAGCGCTCCTGCCGCATCTGCCAGGCGTCCGTCATTCGCCGGCTCTGGCCAATCTTCAGACGGGCCTCTACATCGCCGCCGCCGCGACGCTTATCGGCGCACCAGCCGAGGCGCGCAAGACCATCTCCGATGCGTTCGCCAAGGCATCTGGTTGAGGGCCGCACTGCACGCTTCAACGTTCTCATTTCGCTGCCGTCAGACGAGTTCGATCTCGATCGCCAGGACGCCGAGGGCCTCCTTTTCTGGACCGTAGATGCGGCGGATGTTGGCGAGTTGCTGCTCGCGCGGGCTGTCGGGGTTGACCTTCGCCGGGCCCTCGGTGTCGAGCATCTGCTCGAAGGAGCTGTAGCGGGCGACGCGCTTGACGCGCGTGAGGGCATCGTCGGTGCCGCAGATGAAGCGGATGTGGTCGCCGGCGGCGAGGCTGCGCAGGTTGGGGTACTGGACCCGGACTTCGATGGTCTTGCGGCCGGAGGCGACCAGGTCGAAGTAGCGGCGGTAAAGGTTCATCTCACGGGCGCGTACGCCGGTCTCCGTGCTTGGGCGGGCGTTCATGAGGCGGTCGATCTCCAAGGTCGTGTACGAGCGGTAGAAGTGAAGATCAACCATCTTGAAGCGGCTGGTCAGGTGGCTGGTGTGTCAGGGTTGTCGGGTGCTCGTGCTGGTCGTGGGCGGGTGTCTGTGGTGTAGATCGTCCGTCAGGGTGGTTCGTGGCGGTTCCAGCCTGCGTGATCCGGTGCGTTTCCTGATCAGCCCCGCGCCGCCGCGATCTCCGGCGTCCGCCGCTCCACCGCCCCGTACACCGAGTCGAAGATCTGCTGCCGGGTCTCCTCGCCGACGAACCCCAGCTTGCCCGGCACCTCGTTGACCTCCAGCACCACCGGGCCGTCCGGCGTCGGCAGGATGTCCGCGCCGCCGAGCGTCAGGCCCATCGCCAGGCAGGCACGCACAGCCAGGTCGAGCACCTCCGGCGGAGCGTCCACCGCGTCGATCGTGGCCCCGAAGTTCAGGTTGCACTTGAACTGGCCCGGGGCCGGGACCTTCAGGAGCTGGTAGCCGGGCCGCCCGTCGGCCACCACGATCCGGTACTCGCCCTGGGCGGTCTCCATGTAGGGCTGCGCCAGGAGCGTCCCGTAGCGGCCGAACAGGTCCTCGAGCATGGCCTTGTCCGCGTCGAGGTCCGTGACGAGCTCGACGCCGGTGCCGCCGTACCCGGACGATTGCTTGACGACCGTCCGGCCCCACTCGGCCAGCGCCGCCGCCACGTCCTCCAGCGACGTGCAGCCGCGCGTCGGCGGCGTCGGCACGTCCTGCTCGGCCAGGCGCTGGATGGTGCGGAACTTGCTCTGGCTGGCCACCCACACCTCGGCGGGGTCGAACATCGCCAGCCCCGGGACGCTGCTGACCAGCGCCAGCCGCTCGACTCGGTCCTGCCAGCGGCCTACGCTCAGGTCGGCGCGGGAGATGACGGCGTCGAAGGAGGCGGCCGGCTCGGGGCCGAGCATGAGCTCGTAGCCGTTGCGCGCGGGGACGTGGGAGATCTCCTCGAGGGTGAACACGGAGGTCTCGTGCCCGCGGCGGCGTCCGGCCTCCGCCAGACCCGGGGTGTCCGGGTCGCGCTCGCCGTGGTCCCAGCCGAGTATTCCGACTTTCATGATGTCCCCCTTCGGCCCCGGACCGCGTGCGCGGGCGAGCCGCATTATTGTCCCGCTGCGGCGGGTAATCAAGGGGTTACAGAAGTTGATCAGCGGGTGGAGATAATCGCCATATTTCCGGCCATGACATGTAGATGATCGCAACGGGCTACATCAGCGACCCAGCGGTACCGCCCCGGTTCCTAGTGGCGCAGACAACCCGACTTGAAGCGGATGCCCTCACCCCGGGGCCACGGCCCGACCGTCGACTCCCCCGACGCTCATGCGATCTTCTGATCCCTCGAGCACTACTACTTCCACGCCCCAACTCTCGCCGCTACTCGACGTAGGTACCTCTTGCATACGATGCCGGGGAAATGCCATAAGCCGCCTTGAAGTTCCGAATGAAGTGGCTGGAGTTGGAAAACTGCCAGCGCGCCGCAACCTCGACGACACGCACACCGGGAACCGCGAGCGAGGCCTTAGCGCCCAGCAACCTCTGGCGACGGACGTACGCCATGACCGAGTCGCCCACGTCGCTGAACGCACGATGCAACGTCCGAACGGAGATGTGCAGATTCAAGGCGACCATGGCCGGTGAGAGCTCGGGATCGGTGAGATGGGCGTCGATGAACAGACGCGCGGCGTGGAGCGTCACAGACGAGTGAACAACGGATTCTTGGAACGTCGCGACACCGATCAGCGCCGACACGAGCTGGATTCCGGTCTCTTGGCCGGCGTCCCTGCCGAGGTGGGAGAACGATTCGTCATCGAACCGCGGAGCGAGATCGAGAAACCCGGAGAGCATCCTGGCCTCGGCCACGTTGGCTTCCAGGATGACGAAATCGGGCAGTTTCGCCACCCGCGCGAAGATCTTGGTGAAATAGGCTCGGGGAACAATGAGCGCTCGCGCTCTTGTACCAGGCCCGGACCAGACACGCCACGGCTTCGTAGTGTCCTTGAACGCGACCTGGCCCGGGCGCACCATGTACGCGCCACCTCTCATGCCCTCGAATCGCAGATAGCCGGATGATACGAAGTGCACGACCACAGGATCGCCCCCGGGGCCGTTTCCGGAAATCCCCGTGAACGTGTCAGAATAGTGGTTCAGGTACAGCATGTCGGCAATGCGGCCGCCTCGCGCTTGAAAGCAGAAAGTCGGCTGCCTGGCAGTTCGCCGCAGCCGCAACTCCTGCATGTGGGAAAAGGGCGAGACGTCCCATTCCCTCAACATCTCCGGAATCGCTCGGAGATCTCGAGACGGTACGTGTATCTGTGTGAGGATGGGTCCGTATTCAGGCCGAACGAGGCAGCGTGCACATGACGCGAGGGGGCCGAACGGGCTGGCATCGACACTGGCTGGTCGTCCCATGAACACGAACTCCTTTCCCGGACTAGCAGCGCGGACGCCTCATCCCGAAGCCTGGACTCGAAGGCGTGGCGCGACCGGCACCGCGGCCCTGGCGACAGCAAGTGGCACGGGTGGCGGTGATCCCTGCTACAGCAGGCTATTCGGGATTCCGGCAAAGCAACATGACAGAAGCGCTTGATTTCTGTGCCGAAACGCTTGATCAGGCGCGGCTGTCCTTCGCCCGCCACGCTCGTGGAGCGGCGCCGTACTCACGCGCGAAGGCTCGGGAGAAAGCCGCCTCCGAGGAGTACCCGACGGCCTTGCCGATCGAACCCACCGGATCGGCGGAACTCTGCAGGAGCTCCGCAGCGCGTGCCAACCGCAATCGGACCAGGTAACGGCCCGGAGGTTCTCCGACGAGACGGACGAAACGTGCCGCGAATGCCGCACGGGACATCGAGGCGAGAGCGGCCAGGCCCTCGACGGTCCAGTCCTGGTCGGGATGACGGTGGACGGCCGTGAGGGCGGGCCCGAGCGCCGGGTCCAGCGCCGCCGGCAACCACCCCGGCTGGGGGGCGGTGTCGAGAACCGACCAAGCCCGCAGAGCCAGGATGAAAAGGAGCTCGAGGAGTTTCGAGACCATGACTCTCGACCCGGCACTCGGGTCGGCGAACTCGGCCGACAACAGGTCCGTGCAGAGTGGAAGTCTCGCGAACCGCGTTTCAGAGCCTCTGATGACGATGACCGGCGGTAGCACCGCAAGTAATGGTCTGGCGGTGTTCTCCTCGACAAGAAACGTACCGCTCATCCATCCCCCGCCCCCCGTGGATCCGATCCGATGCTCAACCCCGGTTGCCAGCAACGCCAAGTCGCCGGCCTCGAGATGCTGCCTCCCGTCTCCGGCTACTTCGAGCTCTACAGGGCCCTGCTGAACGACATGGATCGATCTCTCGCCCGATCCATGGCTGATAACGCCTCCGTCGGCCATGCTGACCGACGTCAACGCCTCACCTTGCAGATGGATGAAGTCGAGCACATCGGACAGTGCATCGGCGGAGACATCAAGCGGAATCGCGCTGTTCCCGCGGAGACTTCTCATGACTGTTGGCTTTCACATGGTGATCCAGGATCGCCGGAAAACTCTACCCGGCCTTGGCGGCTCTGGCACCGGCAGAGCCAAACGTCGCTATGACCGGGCATCCACATGGTCGTGGACGTAGACTCCAGGGGTTACGCCATACCGCGCCTTGAAGATTCGAATAAAGTGGCTGGCGTCAGAGAAATGCCACTTCGCAGCTATTTGGGATACGACCGACTCCGATTCGCCCGACAACAGGTCGGCGCGTGCCCTCTCGATGCGCAACTGCCGAATGAGCGACATGACGGACTGATCGCCGTACGAGAAAGACCGATGCAACGTGCGTACCGATATCCCCAGTCGATGGGCGATGAGGGCCGGGGAGAGGTCCTCATCCTGGAGATGCCGTTCGATGACTCCCCGCGCAGCCATCATGGTGCCTTCCGCGTCCAGCCAATGATAAAGGGGATCATTCTCGATGAGGCCGGCGATGAAGGCCATGAAGGCGGTCTCCGCCAGGTCGGCGGCCACGGGTGAGTCCAGCCACTCCGCCGTCTCGAGCATTTTCAGATAGTCGAGGACGAGACGAGCTTCAGGGCCTCCCATATCGGCAAGGTGCGCTCGTTTCAAGAGGTCGCGGCTGAACGGCTTCCTAAACAGCGCTCGCGGAACGGTGATGACGTGAGATGCCGTATTCGGCGAGCTGGCAAGTCGCCACGAGTTTCCAGCATCCCTGACGATGAGCTGTCCGGTCCTTACTGTGTGAACTTCATTGGCGGACTCAAATTTGATCCATCCTGATGTGACCGCGTGGATCACAATGGGGTCATCATCTCCCGGTCGCCCTGACGCCGCGGTCACGGCTCCCGAACGTTGAACTGCAGCCAGCACTCTTCCGATATGAAACCCGGAGACCGTCAGCAGAAAGCCGTTGGGGTTCGCCGACTGGACGATGCGCAACTCCTTGAGGTGCCGGAGCGGCAGTGGTTCCAACTCTCTAAGTATTCGACCCGAGTAAGGAATCTGCGCTGGCGCTATACGCAACGTGCCCAGCGGTTGCAGTCGATTTTCGCCGTGTGACCTCAACACCTGTTGCACTTTCGTTCACCGTCCCGCGCTCAAAGTCGCCCACGCGTTCGCGCTGACTGCAGGAACCATGACCTACGATGCAGCACGGTTCGCGGAAGTTCAATCGGGGGCACAGGTCCTGACCGAACATGTCACTCTCGTGTTATGCGGGGTGCCGAGGACGGTTGCCTACGGAGTCTCAGTGGGCGCCTCTCGAGGGAAGCCGATCGGCTCGCGCGTGACGCGTGACGCCACCTTCTCTAGGCGTAAAACCACTGCCATAGCTGGGTGTCGACCTTCCCGCTGAGCAGATAACTATGTGGAGTGACATATAGATTTTCATTTACAGAATGGGTTGGGCAGGAACGCGAGGTGTGTGGACGTCGGCATCGGTCCGGTCCGGTCCGGCCGGTCGTCCGAGCCAGCAGTCGCGTCCAGCAGGTCAGGTCGGCGGCGCTCATGTATCAACCCGCACCTGGCGCAGAGCGAGTGCGGGTCGTCGGCTCCGTGACGTCGTTGATACCGGGTCACGAAGACAACTTATGTATCTCAAACGTACGCCAGTGGGTCACCGCGCCCGCATGTGCGCGATGACCCACCAGTTCCAGATGCTGCCAGGGCTAAGCCTTGATGAAGGCGAGGATGTCGGGGTTCAGGACGTCGGCGTGGGTGGTGAGCATGCCGTGGGGGTAGCCCGGGTAGGTCTTGAGAGACCCGTTCTCCAGCAGGTCGACCGCGCGCGGCACAGAGCTGGCGAACGGCACGACCTGGTCGGCCTCACCGTGCATGACCAGCGTCGGCACGGTGATCTTCCGAAGGTCCTCGGTGTAGTCCTCCAACCAGGAGTTCACCGTCTCGTAGTGGGCCTGCGCGCTGCCGGCCATCGCCTGGCGCCACCAGTTCGCGATGACGGCCTCCGAGCGCTCGGCACCCTCGAGGTTGTACCCGTAGAACGGGTTCTCCGGCACGAACCGGAAGAACTCCGCCCGGTTGGCCAATGTCCCCGCCTTGATCTGCTCGAACCACTCCGGCGGCTGACCGGCCGGGTTCTCCTCGCTCCGGTACATGTTCGGCGTGAGCGACGCCACCAGCACCGCTTTGGCCACCCGGTCCTGATACCGGGCCACATACCGGGCCACCTCGCCACCGCCGGTGGAATGCCCGATGTGCACCGCGTCGCGCAAACCCAGGTGCTCGGTCAAGGCGGCCAGGTCCTCCACCCAGTGCGCCATGTCGTTGCCCGAGCCCACCTGGCTGGAGCGCCCATGCCCGCGCCGGTCGTGCGCGATCACTCGGTAGCCGTGGTGGAGGAAGAACATCATCTGCGCGTCCCAGTCATCGGCCGACAACGGCCACCCGTGACTGAAAACGATCGGCTGGCCGGACCCCCAGTCCTTGTAGAAGATCTCGACGCCGTCCGATGTCGTGATAGTAGGCATTGATTCGTTCCTTTCATCTCCCCGGCCCTCGCCGGCCAAAGCCGACACAGCGGGGACGGATCACCGAACGCCCGACGGGACAGAAAACGACACGCCATAGGAATCCGCATCAGTGGCGCGACTGCGCGTTTTCAACCCCGCGAGCAGATCCTTCCCTTCGAAGGATCTTGCCCTGCGAAAGTGAAAATAGGTCGCCACGTAGAAGAAGGGATAGAAGATGAGGGCCGTGGCGGCTCGCCTGGCACGCATCTTCGCCCGCCCGATCGGGGCCAGGAGTCTGAGATGCCGTCAGCGGCGGCTTCGACGAACTTGCAGCGCCTGGCTGGGGCTCTTCGAACTTGACCGTGATTCCTGTGCCGCGGGTGGGCTGGCGACGGCACCAGGGGCTTGATGGATGTGAGGCGCCCGTGGCGCTTGGCGATCATTCGGGTTGCGAAGCTTGAAGGATCCCATGAAGGGCCACGGGCTTGTCCGACGATACGACCCGTCTGTTCGGCCTGTCCGGGGTGGAGGTGGTCGCCGTGGAAGTCGGCGAGGACGACCTCCCGATACTGGACCTGGTCACAGCGTGCGAGCAGGCCCGATGCCGTCCGGGCTGCGGGGTGCGCTCGGAACATCCGCATTCCTGGGTCCAGACCCGGCCCCGGAACTTGCCACTACGCTGGCCACCTGGACCCGATGGTCGCCGATCTGGAAGGCCTGCCGAAGAAAGATCGGCAAACCGATCCTGGCAGCCTGGAACTGCAAGGAAGACCTGATGGACCTCCTTGCGCTGCACACTTCGTCGTTGGTGTTGATCTATACGGCAGCGTGCATGTCGAGATCGCAGCGAACAGGAAGCAACTGGCCATAGCGAGATCGATGGCTGATGTCGGCACCGGCAACATCGGCAAATGGCGCATCCTCGACGAGGCGTGGCCGGAACTTGCCTACACGTTCGACTGGCCCCAGCGTCACGAAGACCTGGAATACTACTTCATCTCAGAAATGGCGTGAGCCGGCATCAGGCACGGTCAAGTTCGAAGAGCCCTGATTCGCCGCAGGGGTTGAATCGTAAGATCTCCGTATGCGCAGGACGACGCCGCGGTTCAGCGAGCAACAACACTGCGACTCTGGCTACCGGCCACGGCAACTCACGGCCGGGCAGCGGTATCTACCTCGCCTAATCTGATGGCGCCTAGGAAGCGGTCAAGCCCCGCTCATCGCACCTTCGTACCCGCCAACGATCCAACGGATACGACAGCCTCACGCGATCCGTACGAGCGTCGACACCGCGAGATCTTCGAGCTCGTCTTGAAGGCGGTCGAAACCCAATCGACCAGCCATCGGAGCAAAGAACGACAGGGTTTCGCGGCTCTTCCGTCTCTGCTTTTCCACGCTCACGAAATCGATCGTCTGCATATTGTGCAGGCGGTCGGCCAGCTTGAGGGCCAGCACGCGACGCTCTGTGGCCTCCAGGACTGCTGCTATCGAGGCCTCCGGCACCGAGTCGAGGGCGA
>Ga0207647_10003429_pt1 | contig 11895 bp, 10 predicted proteins | sample KBSCornC2_FD_184295 | JGI IMG/M metagenome (GOLD analysis project Ga0207647, IMG submission 184295) | Corn rhizosphere microbial communities from Kellogg Biological Station, Michigan, USA - C2 (SPAdes) (version 2) | ecosystem: Host-associated > Plants > Roots > Rhizosphere ...
GCCAGATTGGCGACCTCTTGCAGCGCGTCGCGCTGATCTTCGGTGAGGACTGGCTCAGACATACAACCCGTACTCCTTGAGGATGGGCAGTACCGCCTCCGGCGTCACGGGTTTGGCGATGAACGCCGCGGCGCCGAGCGTGCGTACGCGTGCCTGGGCCATCGGCTGGATATCGGCCGAGACGACGATGACGAAGGTGTTCAGATCCTCATGCTGCAGTGCCTCGAGTACCTGATAGCCGTTCATTTCCGGCATGGTCAGGTCGAGGAACATTACGGAGGCTTTCCCTTGACGATACAGAGCGAGGGCTTCGCGCCCGTTCGACGCGTACGACACGTCGACGTCCCAGTCCGGCGGCAATGCCTTGGTGAGCACCTTGCGGGCAAGCAATGAATCATCGGCGATCACGATTGGCAAAGGCATGGCGGGTCGAAAGACGGAATAAGCTCGTACGGGTTAACGGCGGATAGCGGAATTCCTTTAGGGCGGAGTCTGGCAAGCCGCGAACTGTGCGTTGCCTCGGTGGAAGGCTGCTTGCGGCCGCGCGGGGAGGTGGCGCGGCGACGCGCGTCTCGCGAAACCATGGCGCGCGCAAGGCTGCGTGCGCTGGACGACGGTTATGACCGGCATGTGAGCCTACCCCGTAGATGAGGCGCGGCTGGTTGGATCGGCTGGTCCCGTGCCGCGCGCGTGTTTTCCGCGAACGCCGGCACTCACGCGTAAACGCGTGATCCGATGCCCTCGCGGCGTATGCGTTCGAACATAGCGGACGCACTTTTTGTCATTGCGTCGATTCTCAAAGCAAACCAGTCGAAATGCAATACGCGGTATTTTCGTCCTGATAACAATATCTTCCTTACACGGACGTTATTTGAAAAAATACGCCCCGCATAATAATAGTTTCAATCCCGTTTATACTTTTGTGTACGTTTGCGCTTCTCGATTCTTCACTGTTTTAAAAGGGCAATGAATAGGTGTCGAAATGTCTGGCGCCCTCAATTACGGTAACTTCTACCGCCATTCTGCGACTATGCTTCTCGTATCCGCCGTGCCTCCCAGCCCCGAAGACCTGAGCGCTTAACAAATGACCCATAACCGGTTCGACCCGCATCGAGCGAGCCGCCTTTCCGCTGATGGGCAGGACGAGGCTGTGTTTCCCGCGGTGCCGGAGCAGAACTTCCAGATCCGGCGAATGACTTTGATCGCGCTGCTGGTCGCCGCGATCGTGCTGCCATGCCTCTACGTCGCAATCATGGCGTTCAGCGACCTGCGAACCCGCGAAGCCGATGCCACCAACATGACGCTGCGCACCGTGCGCGTCGCCGAGGAGCATGCGCTGAAGGTCTTCGACATGAACGAGACGCTCGACACGCGCATCGTCGACCTGACGGAAGGCCTGGACGACGACGGCATTCGCGCGCGCGAGGCCGCCATTCATCGGAAAGTCCGGACAATGGGCGGCGGCTATCCGCAAGTGGCCGCCGTGTCGATTTTCGGCCGCAACGGTGCGCTTCTAGTGAGCAGCCGGGTTTATCCGGCACCGCCGGTTTCCGTTGGCGAGCGCGACGATTTTGTGGGCCTTCGCGATGGCCACGACCTCGAACACGTGTCCAAGGTGATGACGGGGCATGTCGCCGGCGAACAGGTCTTCAACACCGGCGTCGAACGGCGCGCGCCCGACGGCACTTTTGCCGGCGTGGTGTCGGTCGCGCTGCGCCCCAGCTATTTCGACGCGTTCTATCGCGAACTGCTCGGCGGCAACGACGGCGCGCCGATGACCATGATCCTCGTTCGCTCCGACGGCGCGGTCCTCGCACACTATCCGCGTCGCCCGCGCGAACCGGCGGTCGTCGCGGCAGATTCGCCGTTCGCCGACGCCATGAACCAGGGACGGCGCGCCGGGGTCGCGCGCATGCGCTCGAATATCGACGGCGACAACATGATCGTCGCGTTCCGGCACGTCGGCTCTTACCCGGTCTACGTCATGTGCGGGTATCGCGCATCGGCGATGTGGGCCGCCTGGTATCGACACCTGGCCGTGTTGATCCTGTCGATATTCACGCCGTCCGTCGCGCTATGGTCCGTGATCTGGCTGTCACTGCGGAGGCTCAGCGCCGAAGAAGAGGCGTGGGAACGCTGGCAGGCGGAAGCGTCGATGCGCCGTTCGATCGAATCCGCGTACCGGCAGTCGCGCAAGATGGAAGCGCTCGGCACGCTGGTGGGCAGCGTCGCACACGACTTCAACAATCTGCTCATGATTCTTGCCGCCAACGTACAGATCGCACGGCGGCGCGGCGCGCCCGGGCTGGACCGCGAATTGTCGGCCATGGAGCGGGCGCTGAAGAGCGGCCAGTCGCTCACGCGGCAGTTGCTCGGCGTCGCGCGCAAGCAGCCGCTGCGCAATGAAACCGTCGCGCTCGAGCGTTGGCTGCCCGCATGCCGCGACCTGCTGCGCGCGTCGCTCGGAGCCAAGGTTTCGCTGGTGATGGATATCGGCGCCGGCGCCTGGCCGATGCGCGTGGACGTTGCCGAGCTCGAGCTCGCGCTCATCAACGTCGCCGTGAACGCACGCGACGCCATGCCCAACGGCGGGCGCTTCACCGTGCGTGCGACCAACATCACGTTCCGTCACGAAGACGGCTTTCCGCTGACAGGCGACTTCGTCCAGGTGTCGCTGGAGGACACCGGTGCGGGGATGGCGCCCGAGGTGCTCGCGCGCGCCTTCGAGCCGCTCTTTACGACCAAGGCAAAGGGCATGGGAACGGGACTCGGCCTGCCGCAGGTGTTTGCCTTCTGCGAGCGCTCGGGCGGGCTTGCGGCAATCGACAGCGCGGTGGGTGCCGGCACTTCGGTGCGGCTGTATCTGCCGCGCGCGCCCGAACAATCAGAGGTCGACGCGCCGGTTGAAACGGACGCAGAGCACCAGGGCGCGCTGCACGGGCTGCGCATCCTGCTCGTCGAGGACAACGAAGAAGTGGCGGCAGGTACGGAAGCGTTGCTGCAGATGATGGGCCACCAGGTCACATGCGTGTTCAATGCGGACATGGCGCTGCGTCTGCTGCGCGACGCTTACGCGCAGCGGGTGCGCACCGGCGACCCGGTGCCGTTCGAACTCGTGCTGTCCGACATTCATATGCCGGGCGCCCTTAACGGCATCGATCTGGCCGAGGCGATCAGAACGCTCGATGTCACGCTGCCCGTCATTCTCGTCACCGGCTATGCGGAAGAACTCGATCGGGCACGGCATGTGAACGTACGCGTGCTCTCCAAACCCTTCGACATCGCCCTGCTTGAAAGTCTCCTGCAGGGAATCCAGCGCGAACTCGCCCAGACCGGGCTCGATCCGGCCACGCATCACGCGCAATAGGACCGAACACAGTCAGCGGCTTTCAGCCGCTCCCATCCCCGTTTTGCGCAATTTGCGCTGGATTGTAAAAAGCGCGGCGGGCCGGCCGGCGCGTCGTTCACCTCAAGCGCTTCGCGCAGGCCAGCAGGGCCGGGCGTGCGGCGCTTGAACCAGGACTCCGGCATGAAGGTTGCGGCAACTCTTGGATAGTCAGGATGGCGCGCGCCGCGCTATTCGTCCTACCCAAAAACGGGAGACAGCCATGCGACATACCGTGATTGGTTTGTTTAACACCTATCCTGAGGCCGAAACCGCTCGGGAGACGCTAGTACAGACCGGTTTCGCACGCGAGACAATCGAGTTGCAGGCCAACGCCGAACCGTCAGTCGGCTCCGCAACCGCCGAGGTCGCGGGTTCGGGAGTGCTCGCGAACATAGAGCGCTTTCTGTCGAGCCTCTTTGCCAGCGGTCCACGGGCGCCGGAGACCGCGCGTTACACCGAAGCCGTGCGGCGGGGGGCCGTGCTCGTCGTAATCGACGCTGCCAGCGAATCGCACGCGGAACTCGCTCGCAACACGCTGACGCGGCTAGGCGCGACCGATATCGGCGAGCGTTCGCCGGACTGGAGCACGCAGTCGGCAACAGAGAATGCCCGCGAGCATTCGTTACTCGACGAACTGGGAATCGGCGCGGTCACGCCGGGAACCCCGCGTGGCCCCGAGCCCGGAATGACGACTTCGACGGTCCGGGAAACGCCGGCATCCGTCAGAACCGAGACAGCGACGCCGGGCGGCGTCGGAACACCTGCCTCGCCTGGTTTCAGTGCGAGCAGCGGGCCTGGGGCTACGGCGGCTGATCCGCTGTACACGACCTCGCCTCGCAGCACCGACGCGGAGCCGTTCGTCCCGCCGCCGCTCACCGGAAGCCGCGCGTCCGATCCGCTGAACGATCCTCTGTCGGACCCGCTGGCGCCCGACGCGGGACGCAGCGCGATTGCAGCCGGGTCCGCGCCGGGCTCAGGCGCTGTGATGCAGCCGTCCGAAGTGGTTTCCGGGTCGGCTCAACCGACGGCCGGTCTGAGCGGCCAGATTCCGAACGAATATCTCGAGTACGAAGAAGATTTCCGCACGCATTACGACGAGCAGTACGCCGCCGACGACGCGCGCTACGAAGACTACGTTCCGGCCTACCGCTATGGTGCGGAAATCGGCAAGGACGTGCGTTATCGGGACAGGGCGTGGGACGACGTCGAACCGGAAGCTCGGCGCCATTGGGAGACGACGTCTCCTGACAGCACCTGGGAGCGCTTCAAGCTTGCCGTGCGTCACGGCTGGGAGCGCGTGACCGGGCATCACCACGTATAAGAGCAAAAACGCGAATAGCGGAAGCGGCGGCGCGCCAGGAGGCGTGGCGGCGCCACCGCGTTTAGGGCAGTCGGAGCTAGACAGTGTCAGGCAGCGGTATGCCGCTTGACCCACGTAACGTAGCGGTCGACGAAAGTCTGCAGGAACTTGCGCGTCCCATCGTTCAGAATCTCGCCCTTCTCATTGATGACCGCGGGATCGTGCTTGATGAACACCTCGGGCTGACCGAGCACCGGCACGTCGAGATAAGCCAGCACATTGCGCAGATGTTGCTGCGCGAGGGCCGAGCCGGTCGCGCCCACCGAGGTGCCGATCACCGCACCCGGTTTGTTACCCCACGAATTAGTGCCCCACGGACGCGAGCCCCAGTCGAGCGCGTTCTTCAGTACGCCCGGAATGGAGCGGTTGTACTCCGGCGTGACGAACAGCAGGCCATCGGCGGCCTCGATCCGCTGCTTGAGTTGCTTGCCCGCTTCGGGATAATCCGCGTCGTAGTCCTGGCTGTAGAGCGGCAGTGAGCCGATGTCGATGAACTCGAACGTGAAGTCGGACGGCGCCAACGAGATGACAGCTTGCGCCAACTGACGGTTGAACGACTCGCGACGCAAACTGCCGACGACAACTGCAATGTGTAAGGCCATGATTCGCTTCCTCGAATAAGGCGCTCGACGCGCAAAGGGTACGGACTGTCATCATAGGCAAAAAGCCGGAAGAAGGCCTCCGCCCGCACCGCGATGGACAAAGTGGCGGAAAAGTACGGCGGTTTTACGCTGACGCAGTGGATAACGCCGCAGCCGCAAAAGTTATCCACAGTTTTACTGAATAACCTTGTGGATAAGTGCTACTTTTGCCTTGTCAATCAAGCCTGCCTCCGGCCTACGCTATTTGGAGGCAGCGGCAGTTTTTCGGTGATCAGCCGTGAGGGGTGACGGTATGCGGCTTATCGCACGTTCAAGCAGTCGTGGCTTGGAATCGGGCCGCGAACACGCAGGTCAAAACGCGTGGTCGGAGCGGAGGAATGTGCAGGTGGCGTAGGCAGCGGCGCGGATTTGGTAACGGGGGATCTGACCCGTGAGTGGTTTTGTTCTGACGTTGCTACGAAAAAAGGGCGCCCATCTGGGCGCCCTTTTTCGCTTCGGACAGGTCGTCTCAGCGTCTTCCGCAGTCAATGCTGGTGCCTGCATCGATGCAGGCGGCCGGTAGCCGGAGCTTAATTGCCGAAAAACACGTTGCAGTAAGATGCGGGGCCATTGCATTGCGCCGGGGCAGCAGCCTCGGCTGCGCCGGAAGCGGCGGCGAACAAAGCGACGGAAGCAATCAGGGCGGACAGGATGCGTTTCATGGTGCTACTCCTCGTGGTGTTGGCTGGCGATCTGGTGCGATCGATGGCCGAAGAATAGCGATTCAGTGCCTACCTAAAAATGGGCTAGACGGGAAGACTTCTTTTCACTAACTGAAATAATGCAGTCGCAACGAATACCTCGCTTGCCCATCCCTTGACTGGCGTGCCTTTGGTGAGAGAGAAACGCCAGGTGCACGAGGCCCGAACGTTATTTTCGTTTTTCGCAATAGTCGATTTCTGTTTGTCACAAGATGCCCGCCCAGCGCGACCAACGCCTACAAATCCCCCGCGTTGGAGACCGCATATGCCCAATATCCATTCGCTTGCGCCGCAAGCTGCGGCAGAATGGCGCTCGTGCCAGAACCCCGTGCGAGACAACCTCTCCGTTTATGAGCAACAACCATTCAGACGACCGCGCGCACGCTTCGCGGAGCGTGCAGCGGAGCCTACCGTGACGCAGGCGAGCGCAGGGACACTCAGCGACCCTGTTTATCTGGCTCAACTGCGTCGCGACCTCGTGCGCTTCGCCCGTTTGCAATTGCGCGATGCCGCGGCTGCCGAAGATGCTGTCCAGGAAGCGCTCGCCGCAGCCTGGACGCAAGCCGACCGGTTTGTCGGGCAGTCGGAACATAAGACGTGGGTATTCGGCATCCTGCGGCACAAGCTCGTGGATACGCTGCGCGCCCGGCAACGCACGGTGAACCTCTCCGCCCTCGAGTCAGAACTCGACGGCGAAGCGCTACTCGATCGCGAATTGTTCAAGGACAACGGCCACTGGTCGCAACAGACCAAGCCGCGCCCGTGGCCGACGCCCGAAACGGCGCTGCGTCAGCAACAATTCTGGGCGCTCTTCGAGGCGTGCCTTGAGCACCTGCCCGAGCATATTGGGCGCGTTTTCATGATGCGCGAATTTCTCGACCTCGACACCGATGCGATCTGCGCGGAACTGCAGCTGACCGCCAACCATTGCAGCGTGCTGATTTATCGCGCGCGCCTGCGCTTGCGCACCTGTCTGAGCGAGAAAGGCCTATCAAGCGAGGATGCAAATGGGGAAATGTAAGCACATCACCCGGCTGCTGTCCGACGCGTTGGACCGTCCGTTGACGACTGGCGAATGGGTTGCCATCCGGCTGCATCTGCCGACTTGCAGCGGCTGCCGCAACTATCGCAAGCAGATTCGCTTGCTGCGTGACGCCGCTCGTACCATGAGCGGCATCTCGACGCCGGACGGGATGAACGGCGACGATTGATGCTGAGGTGCCGGTGGACTTGGGGCGCTTGCCGTAATGCTGCTGTCGGCGACGCGTATATACCCAAGCGTCAACGTTCGCCGGGTGGCGTAGTGCGATAGCGCCCGAGAAATTCGGAGTGCGAGGCGTCGTCGATCGCAACGGCGGTTCGCTCGCTACGGGCCGGGTGCTTTGCTAACTGAGCACGCGTGCGTATCGGTCGATGTGCAAAATTTCCGCCGCAGTTAGGGCATACGTTGCGCAGAGTCGTCAGCGCGCACACTTCGCAGAAAGTACATTCGTAGGTGCAGATCATCGCGTCGGACGCATTCGGCGGCAGCGACTTTCCGCATCCTTCACAAGATGGGCGTAGTTCAAGCATTCGGACTCCGTTTTGTGTTTGTGAGCCGCACACGCGGGGGTGTGACGCGTCTGTTCCTGTTGCGCTAGCGTAGCTCGTGTCCTGTATCGGGAAGGGACAGGTCTGCATTAATTACTGCCAGTGCGATGAATTTTTCCGGGCGCGTCGCTGTCTGCGGACGGTTGCGCGACGCACGGCGCGTTGCCCCTGCGTCGGTCGGACCAAGTCGACGCTAGCGCCTGGGACGCGTTGTTGTCACCCAGGGCGTTGGCTTCGTTTCCACCGACGTCGACTCACGGCCTCGATGAGATGTCATTGCATTTGGTTGAGCCGGTGCAACGCATGCGAATGTTCGTCGGTGCAAGCATATTGCCTGAACGAAGCGGATCGCTGACTGGTTGAGATGAGGTGCAAATCATGCCAACACAGTTGCGCAAGAATATGGCGCTGGACGAGGGCGTCTCACCTCCAGAGCACATTGCGTAGGGGCCACGCAGTGCACTTCATTGCTGGGCGCTGGTGCGGTCCTGGACGAACAAGCTCGCCACCTTCTCGGGTGGACGGCCGATCACAGCACGCCCGTTTCGCACGACGATCGGCCGTTGCAGAAGTGTTGGGTGCGCAGCCAATGCTTCGTATAACTGAGCGTCAGTTAACGTGGACTCAGATAGGCCTAATGACTCGTATTCGGGCTCGGTGTCGCGGATCATTGCGCGCACCGGACAAGCCAGCTGCATGTTCAACTGCTGCAATTGGGCGACGGTGAGCGGATGATCCAAATATTCGATGACCTCAACAATCTCCTCGCCGTCGCTATAAGTGCCGGTAATCAGATCGTAGGTCGCGCGGGATTTGGAGCAACGAGGGTTGTGGTAGATGGTGATCATGACGCGATTGGTGGTTAAGAGGAGAGGCGGGTACGTCGGGGACGTTGTTGTCGGATTTTATCCGCTATCTGCGGATGCTTTGTTGCCCGGTCTGCCTAGTCTCGGCGCCGCCCGCCGCTGCCTCGGTGCATGACTGACGGGGGGGCGCGGTCGCCATGTTGTTTGTGAGGAACGCGTTGTTCTGGGCTTCTGCAAAGCGGCCGGTTGGGAATGCAAAAGTCTTCGATGCCGACAGCCGCTCGCACGGATCAGAGCTGGTTTGAATGCCAGCTTTAGGGGGTAGTCCCGATGCGGCGGCGGGACCGCTCTGCATGGTCCGCGAACCGAATTGATCTCCGTCGGCCTTATCTACTCGGGGCGCGGGAGATAGCAACTTTATGCGCATAAAGCCGCCGACGTTTGCCCGGCTCATCCTCCCGTGCCTGCGGCGCCGGAATGGGTGGACAGCGGGTTTTGTGCCCGTTCTCTTAGCGACCCGCGATGGCCCAGGTCTGTAGTTGCCGCCATGTGGCAGGAGTCTTGATCCACATGCCACTGTGAAGCAGCGAACCAAAATGAGCTCTCCGGCAACGGCACTTTATGCGCATAAACCGGCGGACCGCCTATCGCCAACGGGCGAGTTGGGGCTTGATGTCCCATCGACACAGCTTGCCAACCTGTATAGCGCAGCGAAGTAGCAGCGGGGCGTGCGCACTTTGCTCTGCGGTCATTACTTGAGGTGCCATAGAGTTGCCGGGTAGCCGCCGCGACGCGATTGGCACTTACGCCAAGCGGACCCGCTCACAAGCGCCGATCACTTACCCGGCTGCGCATGTGGCCACCTATTTCTCCGCCACGCCTCACTTCGCATCGCATCGCGCCTCGTCATCGCACCGCGCTGCGCCGCAGCCAGGTTTATGCGCATAAACCTGGCTGAACGGCTAATTCCATCGCGATTCAAAAGAAACGATTGAAATACGAATTCTTCCAGGTAAAATCCATCTGCGCTTAAAAAAGAGAGGTGAACATTGGCAGCTGAAATCATCGCGGTAACTCAGCAAAAAGGTGGAGTCGGGAAGAGCACAATCGCGATGCATCTCGGGGCCGCTTTCCACGAGAAAGGAAAGCGAGTCCTGGTCGTGGATGCCGACGGTCAGAACACATTGATCCACTGGGCCAGTGCATCCTCGGACGGTGACACTGGCATCCCGTTCCCCGTCGTCAATCTCTCTGAAGCCGGCAGCCAGATTCACCGTGAGATCAAGAAGTTCGTTGGCGACTACGACATCATCGTCGTCGACTGTCCACCTTCCATTACGGAAAAAGTCTCGGGCGTCGTACTGCTCGCGGCGAGCGTTGCGGTTATCCCGACGTCGTCGTCGCCCGCTGACTATTGGTCGAGCATTGGCTTAGTCAAACTCGTCCAGCAAGCTCAAGTCATGAACGAAGACCTGCGCGCAGTTTTCCTGCTCAACAAGACGGAAGAAAAGCGCATGCTGACGCGCGAGCTCAAGCGCGCGTTAGAAGAGCTCGGATTTCCCCTCCTCAAGACCCAGATTCCTACCCGTGAAGCCTACAAGCAGGCAATGGCATTGGGTCAAACAGTGCTACAGATGAGCGATCGTGGCGCCAAGCTCGCCGCCATCGAAGTACGGGCGTGCGCGAATGAGATCGCCGCCTTGCTCCCGTGAATTTATGCGCATAAAGGACCCTGAATGAAACCCTCCCAATTTGCCAAAGGCTTTCAAGCACGTCCTGATACGACCAGCAGCGAGAAGCGAACGGCGCTAGACCGACTGAACGCCATCGACGGGCTGGTCAAAAACAATGCCTCGAAAGCCCCCGACGGTACCGTGCGACCACTTCCGGGCGTAGTTCCGCAAGCCGATTCGGGCCTCGACACCGTCGATACCGAAAACGAGTCCGCCGCCTATCGTGCATGGAGAGTTGGACACGGATATCGCCCGGGCCAGGTCATCGAGCTTGCACTGAAGACGATCAAGCCGAGCCCCTTCAATCCGCGGCACTTCTACGTGAAGTCATCGATTGCCGAACTCGCCGTCAATCTGGCGAAGCAAGGACAACAGCAGGCGATCCACGTCATTCCTGACTATGACAATCCCGGCACCTACTTCGTCAGCGACGGCGGTAGACGTGTGCGGGCGTTGAAGGAAGCAAACAAGGAATCAGTGAAGGCGATCGTTATCGATCTGCCAATTGGAATTCAGAGCTACAAGCTCGGCTACGATCTCAACGTCCAGCGAGACTCGCAGACAGTGTTCGACAATGCGGTGGTCTGGAAACGCTTTCTTGACGACCGCCATTTCCAAAGCCAGAAGGAACTGGCTGAGCATCTTGGTTTGGACGAGTCGACGGTGGCTGTGGCGTTGTCGATTGCCAAGTTGCCCGAAGCAGTCATGCATGAGATGGTCGCGCGGCCTGACCGTTTCGGCTCCAACATGGCATATCAGGTCGGCCGATATCACGCGGCTCGCGGTGCCGACGCGACGCTGCGTCTGATCAACAAGATCCTCTCTGACGACCTCAGCACGCGGCAGGTTGCCGACATCGTCAAGGGCAGAGCGACTGCGCAGGAAAGCACCAAGCCGGCAGGTCGCCAGCGCTATGCGCAGCGGCTGGAAGTAAAGCTCGACGGAGTGTCGGTCGGCGACCTGAAGACCTACGGAGAGGACCGCATCGAATTGCGCCTCAAGGGCCTCACACGTGAAAAGCGGGACGACATTCTTCGACAGATCGAAAAGATGTTGAAGTAATAGTCGCTCAATAAGCGGTCTGGCGGCGGCCGCCGTCAGATGCGCCGCCGCGAACCATTATTGTCGGCAGCGTGCCGGCTAATCAGGCAGCGCGCGACTGACTCAGTGTGAAAGCGAGCAGATCGCCGTCGGTCGGCTCGCCCCACGTCTTGCGAGCCAGCCAATCGAAGAACGCCGTCTCGACGATCTTCGAATCGAGTCCCCGACGACGCCAGTCGTCGCGCATATGGGCGCCGAGCCCCGGCAACTCTTCTTCCTCGAACGACTGCCGCGCGATGTCCCGTTCGGACTCACCCTGTTCGTCGTAGAGCTCGCGTGCTTCCCTGCGGCGATACGCGGAATACTCGCCCAACAGGCGCGCCTTCAGATCGTCCGCGGGGGCCGCGACGGCAGCCTTAGCGCTACCAGCAGATGCCACGGTCTCGACAGGCGGTGCGTACCCTTTCTTCAGCGCGTCCTTGAACAGCGCCGGCGCACTGCGGACCGGCGGCAACGACGTGCTACGCATGCGTTGCTCGGTCATCTGCAAAGCCGCGCGGATGCGGTTCTCCTCGCTGTCCGCGTAGAGCGTTTGCGCCTCTTTCAGCGGAATGCCGATCTTGACCATCCGATCC
>Ga0207647_10003431_pt1 | contig 11895 bp, 7 predicted proteins | sample KBSCornC2_FD_184295 | JGI IMG/M metagenome (GOLD analysis project Ga0207647, IMG submission 184295) | Corn rhizosphere microbial communities from Kellogg Biological Station, Michigan, USA - C2 (SPAdes) (version 2) | ecosystem: Host-associated > Plants > Roots > Rhizosphere ...
TAGCGCCGCATTCGCGATCATCGAGGCTCAAGGCGGCCCTCCGCTCATGTCGGCCCCAAGGGCCTGCCCGCCCCCGAGTCCACACGGCGCGTTTCGTGCCGCACAAGCCAGCACGCCGAAGCCCGCCCCCCCTGTAGGAGCGCGCTTGCGCGCGATCAACCAACAAGGCGGTGATGCCGCGCCCCTCGCAGATGCTGGGCGCACCGGCACGGACGCACGGCGGCAGCGCGGGTTCACCCAGCGACGCGGTCATCGCCAGCAACCCTTGCGGTGGACGTACAGAAATTGGGCTTGCCGAGCGAGCTCATGGAACGCCATCACCGCTTCGTTGGCTTATCGCGCGCAAGCGCGCTCCTACAGGGCGCGACGCGCATATCGGCGTCGGGCTGCGTGCTCTCCGGCAATCCACCTCATCGTGGGGTGCGCGGGTGGGCAGGCCCTTGGGGCCGACATGAGCGGAGGGCCGCCGCGCGATTCGCGCTTCGCGGTAAAGGTGCCTACGGCCCGGTCCGGAGGTCCGCGACTGGCGGACCCAAGGGCCTGACCATCCGCGCCTTCCTCAACCCGACAAGCACGAGGCGGCGTAAGCCGCTGGAAGCACGCATTCGCAAGGCGAATGAACCGGTTCAAACGAGCCGGCTGCGCCAGCGACCCCGAAATGGGCGATGAACCAACTTAATGCACTGACGGGAGACCGGGAGTTCTTAAAATATCGGCACCAGGCGATGTGCCAGGAAAGGAGGTGTACCATTTCGTCATTCGCATTGAGGCACCCCCCATGTCCCAGAAAATGAAGATCGATTTCGTCTCCGATATCGCATGCCCCTGGTGTGCGATCGGCCTGAGCGGCCTCGAGCGTGCACTGGAAAACCTGCACGATGTCGTGGAGCCGGAGATCACCTTCCACCCGTTCGAGCTCAACCCGCAGATGCAGGCCGGCGGCGAGAACATGGTGGAGCACATCGTTGCCAAGTACCGCATTCCCGCCGACGAAGCGCGCACGAATCGCGAGCGGATCAAGCAGCGTGCGGCCAGCGTGGGCTTCACCATGAACACGTCGGATGCGAGCCGCATCTACAACACCTTCGATGCGCACCGCTTGCTGGCGTGGTCGGCGGAGCATGGCAAGCAGCACGCACTCAAGCGCCAGCTGCTCGCACTGAACTTCACCGAACAGACCGATCCCGGCAACCACGATGCGCTCGTCGATGCCGCGGACAAGGTCGGCCTGGATCAGGCGGAAGCGCGTGCCGTGCTCGCCTCCGATCGCTATGCCGATGAGGTGCGCCGCGACGAGGCCCTGTGGCAGAGCCGCGGTATCACCGGCGTGCCAGCGGTCATCATCAACGATAAATGGCTCATCTCGGGCGGCCAGCCGCCGGAGGAATTCGAGCGCCAGCTGCGCAAGATCGCCCAGGAAGGCTAACCCCTCCCGGGGCACGCATCGCCTAGGTATTTCTGCGGAATCACCCTGGGCGCGCCTACTGAATTCCCGTGAATGGCATCGGGCTACCTTCGTCGTACAAGACAAGGAGCCCGTGCCATGCGCCTGCAGCCCATTGCGTTTGTTGTCCTCCTGGCAGTCGTCTCGGTAGCGGCCGTGGCGGCGCCACCGCCGCATAGCGGCTTTCTTGAGTCGTACCCGGCGCTGAAAGCCGATCCCAAGCATCCGGGCGGCTATATCTACGTCGCGCCGGGCTTCTCGCTGAAGGGTTACAGCAAGCTCGAACTTGCTCCCATCACGATCTGGTACGCGAAGGATTCGCCCTACCAGGGCATCGATCCTGAGGAGCTTTCGGGTGTCACCAAGAACCTGAGGGCGGCGATGGTGCGCAACCTGGAGCCGGACTACCCGGTGCTCGAGGTGCCGGGCAAGGATGTACTGCAGCTACGCATCGCGATCACCCAGGTCGTTGCCGAGAAGAAGAAGCGCGGCATCCTTGGCTACACGCCGATCGGCTTCGTGGTGGGCGCCGCCAAGGACATGGCCACGGCAGGCCCCAACGTGAACCTGAAATCCGCGACGCTCGAAGCGGAGCTGCTGGATCCCTCCGGAAAACAACTGGCGGTTTCCGTCGATCCGCTCGTGCCCAGCGACTTCAACAAGGACACGATGACCTGGGCTGACCTGGGCCAGATCATGGATGCCGCGGGCAAGCGCATGCGCGCACGCCTGGATGGCGATAACGCGCACTGATCAGAAGCTGAGTCCCAACGGCCGGTTGCAGCCGTACTTTTCGTTGGCGCGCTGCACATCCGCTGGTGAGAGGTGGCGTGCGACCAGCTCATCGGGGCTCAGGCTCTGCCACACCTCCACATCGATGCAGTGCTTGTTGGTCACGCCGAACAGGCGCTGCGTGTTGCGCAGCACGGCGCCGATGCCCTGGTTCATGGGGTCGGTCATTTGCATGCCCGGTGCCCTGCGCAGATCCGAGCCGGGTACGCCGTGAATCGCCTGTCCTTGCTGCGCGTTGCGCAGGCGTTCGGCGAAGCCGCCATCGGTGAGGTTGCCGGGCGTGCTTGCGGCAACGTTGGGAAGTGGTGCCGCTGGTAAACCTCCGGATGCCGCCGTGCCTGCGGCCGTGGTTGCGGCGTGTGGCGGGGTCACATCTGGCCGCGTCACGGATTTCGTGGCGTCGGCAGGTGCCGTGGTCGATCCGCTGTTGACGGCGGCGGCGGCCTTCGTTTGGCGCTTCGCGGCTGGACGCGCGATGACACGGGGTATGGGTGCGGGCGGCGCGGGTGACGCTACCGCAATCGTCGGAGGAACCAGGCGTAACTGAAGCGTCGAGTCCGGTTCGCGATCGATCCGTGCCGGTACCCACCGAAAGCTTGCCGGCGGCAACAATGCGACAAGAAGGCCGGCGTGGCTGGCGATGGCCACGACCATGGCCGCGATCCTTCCCCTGGATAACCTGCGATTCCCCGCTGCCATGCCTTTGCCGTGCTCCGGCTCTCTTGATGGGGTATGGACGGCCATGCGTCCGGTTAGTTCCCCGGTGGGCGCCTGATGCCGAAACTGTGACCCGCATGGCGGTTTCCACACGCGCGCACCGTCGTGGCCACCGGCGTGCAGAAACTGTCATAACCGGCCGTGACAATCGCCGCCGCAGGGGACAACTCAGCCTACGGGGCAATCATGACCTCCCAGGATCGGCGGCACTTCCTGAAGCTTTCCCTTGGCGCCGCGGGCGCCGCTTTCACGGCATCGGTGGTGCCGCCTTCGATCCAGAAAGCGCTGGCGGTGCCGGCCGCCCGGCGCACGGGCACGCTCAAGGATATCGAGCACGTGGTGATCCTGATGCAGGAGAACCGCTCGTTCGATCATTACTTCGGCAGCATGCGCGGCGTGCGTGGCTTTGGCGATACACGGACGCTGACACTCGGCAGCGGCCGCTCGGTATGGCACCAGCCGTTGACGGCCGGCAGTGACGACTACCTGCTTCCGTTCCGCCCGCAGGCGGATAACCTGGGCCTGCAGTTCCTCGAGGACCTGCCGCACGGCTGGAACGATACGCAGGCCGCCTTCAATGGCGGCAAGTACGACCAGTGGGTGCCGTCGAAGGGCACCACGACCATGGCCTACCTTACGCGCGAGGACATCCCGTTCCATTACGCGCTGGCCGATGCGTTCACCGTGTGCGACGCGTACCACTGCTCCATCCTTTCCTCGACCGATCCCAACCGCTATTACATGTGGACCGGCTACGTCGGCAACGACGGGCAGGGCGGTGGCCCCGTGCTTTCCAATGCCGAGCTGGGTTACGGCTGGACCACGTACCCCGAACGGCTGGAAGCGGCGGGCGTGTCATGGAAGATCTACCAGGACATCGGCACCGGACTGGATGCCGCGGGTGGTTGGGGCTGGGGTTCGGACCCGTACATTGGCAACTACGGCGACAACTCGCTGCTGTACTTCAACCAGTACCGCAATGCCGAGCCGGGCAGCCCGCTGTATGACAAGGCACGCACCGGCACGAACACGTTGAGCGGCCAGTCGCTGTTCGACATCCTGCAGAAGGATGTCGCGGCGGGGATGTTGCCTGCCGTCTCGTGGATCGCTGCGCCTGAGGCGTACACCGAGCATCCCAGCTGGCCGGCGAACTACGGCGCCTGGTACGTCGACAAGGTGCTCGATGCGCTGACGTCGAACCCGGAGGTGTGGAGCAAGACCGCGCTGTTCATCACCTACGATGAGAACGATGGCTTTTTCGATCACACCTTGCCCGCGTTCCCGCCGGCAAATCGTGACCGTGGTCTGTCGACCGTTAGCATCGATGGGGAAGTTTATCCGGGTGGTAACGGATTCAACGCAGGGGTCTACGGCCTTGGTGTGCGCGTTCCGATGCTTGTGGTGTCGCCGTGGAGCAAGGGCGGCTGGGTGTGTTCGGAAACCTACGACCACACGTCAATCATCCGCTTCCTCGAGCAGCGCTTTGGTGTACGCGAGCCGAACATCTCGGCATGGCGCCGCGCGATCTGCGGTGACCTGACCCGCGCGTTTGATTTCGATGAGCACGATGGTCGTATCCCGCGCCTGCCGGCGACAGGCAGCTACGAACCCGATCGCGGCAACCACGACACGCTCAGCCCGCCGGTGCCCACTCACCAGCACATGCCGAAGCAGGAGCGTGGCCAGCGACCGGCGCGTGCGCTGCCGTACGAGCTGGATGTCACCGGGAAGGTCGATCAGGGGCAGGGCCGTTACGTCCTGGCTTTCAATAACACCGGTGATGCGGGTGCGTGCTTCCACGTCACGTCGTCGCTCCGTTCCGACGGCCCGTGGGTTTACACCGTGGAAGCCGGTAAGGCGCTCTCGGACTACTGGACCAGTGCCAACAGCGGCGACGCCTACGACCTCACCGTGCTCGGTCCCAATGGCTTCCTGCGCCAGTTCAGCGGCAAGCAGCCCGCGAAGGGCGATGACCCGCGTCGTCTGGCCATGCCTGAGGTCACGCTGAAGTCGGGCCGCCGCAATGGCGACCTGCACCTGGTGCTGGTGAACAACGGCGGCCGCCCCTGTGCCATTACCGTTACGGCTAACGACTATCTGCATGAGCCGCCACGCCGCTTCTGGCTGATGCCCGGCCAGCAGGTCGAAAGCCGTTGGGATATCACCGGTTGCGACCACTGGTACGACCTGACCGCCACCAGCGACACCGACGAGCTGTTCCTGCGCCGCTTCGCCGGCCACCGCGAAACCGGCCAGCCCTCCGTCTCGGATCCCGCCTTCGGCGGCTGATCCCCCCGGATACCGCCAACCTGTAGGAGCGCGCTTGCGCGCGATGGTTGCTTGACGTAACCCCTATCGCGCGCAAGCGCGCTCCTACAGGGGTTCGGCGGTTGATAATCGTTAGGGGCGCCCCATATACGCGGCCAGCCATACCAATGTCTGTATCAAAATGACATTGCCATGACTACAATATTCCGCGCGCTCCAGAGGGGTAACCACGAGGATCTTGAGCGCAGGATGCGTCTGCCATGGCTTTGCCCTTGGCGGGCGCCGATTCTGTGGTTTATCCGTCGGAGGTTCCACCTTGAGCGCGTCGGCCTCGCTGCGTGTCGTCCCGGTTGCCAGCAAGGCAGATCTCGGTCAATTCATCAGGGTGCCTGCCACCCTGCTAGGTGATGATCCCAACTGGATCTCGCCCCTGCTTCTTGAACGCACCTTGCACCTTGGTGCAAAAACCAACCCCTGGTTCGAACACGCGCACCAGCAGGGCTGGCTCGCGTACCGTGGTGACAGGATCGTCGGCCGCATCAGTGCGCAGGTCGATGACCTGTACCTGGAGCGCTACGGCGATGCCACCGGCTTCTTCGGCATGCTCGATGCCGAGGACAACCAGGAAACCTACGATGCGCTCATCGCAGCGGCCGAGCAGTGGCTGCGCGAAAAAGGCATCAAGCGCGTGCGCGGCCCGCTCAGCCTGTCGATCAACGACGAAGTCGGCCTGCTGGTCGATGGCTTCGATACGCCGCCCGTGTTCATGATGGGCCACGCCAAGCCGTATTACGGCGCACGCATTGAGCAGGCCGGTTACACCAAGGCCAAGGACATGCTGGCCTACATGATCGCGCCGGATTTCCCGGTGCCGAAGGTGATGAACCGCCTGCTGGCCAAGTTCATGCCGCGGATCAAGGTGCGCCCGCTCGATACCAAGCGTTACACCGAAGAGCTCGCCGTGTTGCGCGATATCTTCAACGACGCCTGGTCGGATAACTGGGGCTTCGTGCCATTCACCGAGGCCGAGTTCAAGGACCTGGGCACCAGCCTGAAGCTGCTCGTCACCTCCGACCTTATCCAGATCGCCGAAGTCGATGGCGTGCCGGCGGCGTTCATCGTCGCGCTGCCCAACGTCAACGAGGTGATCAAGGATTTCAACGGCAAGCTGGCCCCGTTCAACTGGGTGAAGCTGCTGTGGGGCCTGAAGAAGCGCTTCCCGACCTCGTCGCGCGTGCCGCTCATGGGCGTGCGCCGCAGCTTCCACAACACGCCGCTGGGCCCGGGCCTGGCCTTCCTGGTGATCGATGCCGTGCGCCACCACCTCGTCGCGCGCGGCGTGAAGCAGGTGGAGCTGTCGTGGATCCTTGAGGACAACGATGGCATGCGCAACATCATCGAGCAGATCGGCGGCCACGATTACAAGCGTTACCGCGTGTACGAGAGGACCATCGCATGAGTCGGCAAGCATCGCGTACCTGGGTGGCGGTGCTTGCAGGCATCGTCGTGATCGGCGGCATCTGGTGGGTGGCCAAGGGCCCCGGCGGCGGCAAGTCGCAGGCCGACCAGACCGTGCCGGTCGTGGCTGCCACCGTGCGCCAGGGCGGTTTCGTGGTGTACCGCTCGCAGCCGGGCACGGTCACACCCTCCAATAGCGTGCTCGTGCGCAGCCAGGTCGATGGCGTGCTCAAGCGCGTGGACTTCACCGGCGGCCAGCTGGTGAAGCAGGGCGACCTGCTGGCGGAAGTGGATCCGCGCCCGTTGCAGGCCCAGGCCCAGCAGGCCGGCGGCGACCTGGCCCGCAGCCAGGCCCAGCTGGCCAACGCGCAGGAAGTGCTGAAGCACTACAACGCGCTGCTCGCCCAGGATTCGATCTCGCGCCAGCGCGTGGCTGACCAGGAGGCCCTGGTGCGCCAGTACCAGGCCGAAGTGAAGGCCGGGCAGGGCCGTGCCGATACCGCCCAGCTGCAGCTCTCCAGCGGTCGCATCACCTCGCCCATTGCGGGCATGGTGAGCCTGCGCCGCGTGGATCCGGGCAACCTGGTGGGCCCGGGTGATGCCCGCGGCATCGCCGTGGTGACCCAGTCGCAGCCGAGCAAGGTGGTGTTCTCCGTGCCGGTGAACGTGGTGCCGAAGGTGCTCGAGCGCATGCGCGCCGGTACCTGCATTCCGGTGCAGGCGGTGGGCGATGGTCCGGATGACGTCCTGGCGACCGGCCACCTGCTGGCAGCGAACAACCAGGTCGACCCGGCCACCGGCACGGTGAAGTTCGAAGCAGAATTCGCTAATGCCGATAACTCATTGCTTCCTAACCAGTTTGTCACGGCGAAGCTGCCGGTACAGGTGCTCGCCCAGGCGGTCCTCGTACCTTCCGCAGCCATCCAGCAGGGTGCGCAGGGGCCGTTCGTCTATGTGGTGAAGGACGACAAGACCGCGGCCGTGGTGCCGGTGAAGGTCGGCGCCTCCGATGCCACGACCACGGTGGTGACCTCGGGCGTGACGCCGGGTGCCCATGTGGTGGTCGAAGGGGCGGATCGCCTGCGTTCGGGTACCGCGGTGAACGCCACGATGGCGCCGGAGCCGCCCGCCGCGGCCGTGGATTCCGCCGCGTGCCGTGATGGCAACGCGGGCGCCACGTCACAGGCACCGAACGCGCGCCCGTGAACCCGTCACGTCCCTTCATCCTGCGGCCCGTAGCCACCTCGCTGCTGGCGATCGCGATCCTGCTCGTCGGTCTCTTCGGCTACCGGTTCCTTTCGCTGTCGGCGCTGCCCGAGGTCGATTTCCCGACCATCGAAGTGGTGACGGCGTACCCGGGCGCCGGCCCGCAGGTGGTGGCATCGACCATCACCTCGCCGCTGGAGCGCCAGCTTGGCCAGATGCCTGGCCTGGCGCAGATGTCGTCGACCAGCGCCATCGGTACCTCCACGATCACGCTGCGTTTTGAACTGGCGCTGCCGCTGGATGTGGCCGAGCAGGAAGTGCAGGCCGCGATCAATGCGGCTTCGCCGGGGCTGCCTGCCGACATCGCGCATCCGCCTATCTATCGCAAGGTGAACCCGGCGGATACGCCGGTGATGACGCTCGCGCTCACTTCGCCGACGCTGTCGCTGCGCACGCTGCGCGAGTTGGCTGATACGCGCCTGGTGCCGAAGCTGTCGCAGGTCACGGGCGTTGGCCTGGTGAGCCTGGATGGCGGCCAGCAGCCGGCGGTGGTGGTGCAGGCCGATCCGGTGCGGCTGCGCTCGCATGGCCTCACCCTGGATGACGTGCGCAACGCGATCCGCGATGCGAATTCGAACCAGGCCAAGGGTTCGCTGGACGGCGCGACGCGCTCCTCCGAGATCGCAATCAGCGAGCCGATCGATAGCCCGGAAGCCTTTGAACGCCTGACTGTCGCCCACCGCGATGGTGCCGTCGTGCGCCTGGGCGATGTGGCCCATGTCGCCGAGGGTGCGGAGAATGCGCGGCTGGGTGCGTGGTCGAACGACAAGCCGGCGATCATTTTGCGCATCCGCCGCCAGCCCGGCGCGAACGTCGTCGAAGTGGTCGATCGCGTGCGCCAGCTGCTGCCGGCGCTGCAAGCGACACTGCCTGCCGCCGCCGATATCGACACGCTCTCCGACCGCACCGAATCGGTGCGCGCTGCCGTGCACGATGTGCAGGTGGAGCTGGTGTTCGCGGTGATCCTGGTCGTGCTGGTGATCTTCCTGTTCCTGGGCAGTGGCACCGCCACGATCATCCCGGGCGTGGTCGTGCCGCTCTCGCTGATCGGCACGTTCGCGGTGATGTACCTGGCCGGCTTCTCCATCAACAACCTCACGCTGATGGCGTTGATCGTCGCCACCGGCTTCATGGTCGACGATGCGATCGTGATGATCGAGAACATCGCCCGCTATATCGAAGCGGGCGAGCGCCCGCTGGCCGCGGCGTTGAAGGGCTCGCGCCAGATCGCCTTCACCGTGGTGTCGCTGACCGTCTCGCTGGTGGCCGTGCTGATCCCGCTGCTGTTCATGGGTGGCCTGGTGGGCCGGCTGTTCCGCGAGTTCGCGGTGACGCTGGCAGTGGCGATCCTGATCTCCGGCGTGGTCTCGCTTACGCTTACCCCGATGATGTGCGCGCGCATGCTGCGCAAGGTCCCTGAGCAGCGTCAGAGCGCGTTTTCGCGCCGCGGCAAGGCGTGGCTCGATCGCGTGCTCGCCTCGTATGCGCGTGGGCTGGAGTGGGTGCTTGCGCGGCAGACCCTTACCCTGGCCGGCGTCGGCCTGATGATGGTGCTGGCCGTCGTGCTTTACGTCGTCATCCCGCGCGGGCTGTTTCCGGCGCAGGATTCCGGCGATATCCAGGGCATCTCCGAAGCCCCGGCGTCGATCTCGTTCGCGGCGATGGGTGAGCGCCAGCAGGCCCTGGTAAAGGCCATTTCTGCCGACCCGGATGTGGCGAGCGTGGCCTCGTCGATCGGCGTGGGCGAAGGCGGCACGACGCTCAACAGCGGCCAGCTGCTGATCCACCTGAAGCCGCTTGCGCATCGCGACCGCGTGCCGAAGGTGATGGCGCGCCTTGCCGATGCGGCCGCCAAGGTCGAGGGCATCCGCCTGTACATGCAGCCGGTACCGGACCTCACCATCGATGACCGCGTGAGCCGTGGCCAGTACCAGTTCTCGGTTTCCAGTACCGATCCCGCTCAGTTGGGCCCGTGGGTGTCGCGCGCGGTGGAACCGCTGCGTGACTCGCGCAAGCTCGTGGATGTGGCGAGCGATCAGCAGGATCACGGCCTGGAGGCGTACATCAACGTCGACCACGACATGGCCAACCGCTACGGCGTGACGTCGGCCGCCGTCGGTGATGCGCTGTACAACGCTTTTGGCCAGCGCCAGGTCGGCACGCTGCTCACCTCGTCGAGTCCGCGCCGCGTGATCCTGGAGGCGAAGGCCACCGGTGGTGATGCCGCCGATGCGATGAACGGCATTTACCTGGCCGGGCAGGGTGCGGCGGCGAATGCCGATGCCGACCCGAACGATCCCTCTTCGTCGCTGATCCCGCTGGCGTCGTTCGCCACGGTGAGCGAGCGAGCGGCACCGTTGCTGGTCACCCGCATCGATCAGCTGCCGGCCGCGAGTGTTTCGTTCAACCTGGCCCCGGGCGTCGCCCTGGGCACGGCCATGCACGAGATCGACAAGGTGCACGCCGGGCTGAACCTGCCGGCCAGTGCGCAGGTGAAGTGGGAAGGTTCCGCCGAGGCGTTCCGCGTGTCGCGCGAGGGCCAGGCGTGGCTGATCCTGGCTACGTTGATCACGGTGTATATCGTGCTGGGCGTGCTCTACGAGAGCTACATCCACCCGCTGACGATCCTTTCCACGCTGCCTTCGGCCGGTATCGGCGCGCTGCTGGCGTTGCTGATCGGCGGCTTTGAGCTGGATGTGATTTCGTTGATCGGCGTCATCCTGCTGATCGGCATCGTGCAGAAGAACGCGATCATGCTGATCGACTTCGCGGTGGAAGCGCAGCGCAACGACAAGCTCAGCGCCCGCGATGCCATCGTCCAGGCCTGCATGCTGCGCTTCCGTCCGATCCTGATGACCACGCTCGCGGCCATGCTCGGCGCGTTGCCGCTGATGTTGGGCGGCGGCATGGGCGCGGAGCTGCGCCACCCGCTGGGTGTGGGCATCTTCTGGGGCCTGGCGGTGAGCCAGGTGCTGACCCTGTTCACGACGCCGGTGATCTACCTGGCGTTCGAGCGCGTGTTCCTGGCGCGCGGCCAGCGCGCCTGAGCCCGCCGGCATGAACATCTCACGGCCCTTCATCGACCGCCCGGTAGCGACCTCGCTGCTGTGCCTGGGCCTGGTGATCGCCGGTGCGCTGGCGTGGCGGCTGCTGCCGATCGCCTCCATGCCGGAGGTGAACGTCCCGACCATCAAGGTCTCGGCCGAGCTGCCCGGCGCGAGCCCGGCGACCATGGTGAACGCCGTGGCCACGCCGCTCGAACGCACCCTGGGCCGTGTTTCCGGCCTCACCGAAATGACCTCGGTCAGCGCGAACGGCACGACCGATATCCGCCTGGCGTTCGATCTGTCGCGCGACGTGGTCGGTGCCTCGCGCGATGTGCAGGCCGCCATCAATGCGGCGCGCGGCGAGCTGCCCCCCGAGATGCCGGCCAGCCCGAGCTACCGCGAGGTGAGCTCGGCGGATGCGCCGGTGCTGGTGCTGGGCCTGACCTCGAAGCACGCCACGCCCGGCCAGATGTACGCCGTGGCGTCCACGACGTTCAGCCAGGCGCTCTCGCAGGTGGATGGCGTGGGCGATGTGGAGCTGGTGGGCAGCTCCATCCCCGCGCTGCGGATCGAACTGGACCCGCAGGCGATGAACGCGCATGGCGTCAGTTTCGATCAGGTGCGCCGCGCCGTGTCGGCCGCGCTGCCGAACGCGCCGCTGGGCGCTATCGAATCGGGTGAGCGCTACCTGCAGGTGGCCGCGAACGCGCAGGTGGATTCGGCCGCAACGCTCAGTGCACTCACCGTGGCCCATGACGGCGGCGGCAGTGTGCGAACAGGTCGATCGCCGCGAGCAGGAACGGCAGCAGCGCCGCCAGCAGCACGAGTTCGATCGCCCAGCCCGGCAGCACGCGCGGGCCGAAGTAGACGTAGCGGGCCGTTCCGGGCGCGAGCTCCGCGCCC
>Ga0207647_10003433_pt1 | contig 11891 bp, 7 predicted proteins | sample KBSCornC2_FD_184295 | JGI IMG/M metagenome (GOLD analysis project Ga0207647, IMG submission 184295) | Corn rhizosphere microbial communities from Kellogg Biological Station, Michigan, USA - C2 (SPAdes) (version 2) | ecosystem: Host-associated > Plants > Roots > Rhizosphere ...
CTTCCGTTGGGCGGGATTCATATTGCAGAAGTAACCTCCATATAGAGAGGACTTGAATAATCCGCCCACTGCCGTGGGCGGGATTAACGACTTTTAGTGCAAAGCCGTTCTGAGTTCTGAGACGCTTTGCATTAAAAGCCCGTTCGGGCTCGGTTACACAGCAAAGTGCTCCGGAGGAGCACGATGTTTATAGTCTTGCGGTTTTTATGAGCTCCGCGCTCCGTAGGAGCGCAATGTGGTGTGGGCGCTCAATTACATGCCGCTCCTGACGGAGCGGAATAGCTCGAAGCCGGAGTGCTATAAACATGTCGCTCCTCCGGAGCAAGACCTTCGATACCAATGACGACTTTTAGTGCAAAGCCGTTCTGAGATTTCTCTGTGGCCCTCTGTGTCTTTGTGGTGTTTTTTTCCCTCGGAATTCATTAACCACTGAGAACACAGAGTTGCACAGAGAAGAGCGCCCGGTGCCCTGGGACTGCGGGCTTTAGGTTTTTGGCAGCGACACGTTCTGCAAAGTGCGTTGGACCACGTCGGCGCTGAGGCCCCAAAGGAAAAGGCCGAGGTAATCATACAACCCACCAACACCAAAGCTCGTGCCGTTGTCGATGTAAAGACTCTTCAGCCCCATGAACGTCAGCAGCAACAGAAGAAGCAGAAAGAAGATCGGTCGCAACACCCAGAAGCGTGCGCCTGCGCTCATCAGGTCAGAGCCGGCCAGCGTCGCCAGGAGACGCTCTGGCCGCCCCGGTATCCTTGCGGGTGTCACATTGAAGACCTTGTCAGCTTCCTGCCCTGTGATCCTGGCTTCGCGCGCGGAAGCGAGGGCACTCTCGACGCGGACCACCTCGGCCGCATCGGCCGCGTCAGCCGCATTCGTTTGCGCCTCCCGCAGGCTGACCTCGATTTCGGTGATGAGTCGCGCGCACTCGGTGGCGTTACCCTGGAGAAGCGTCTGAGCAGCGGTGTCAATCTTCGTCAAAATCTGAGTACGCAAGGTCACGTCTGTAATCTGCGCAGCGTCGTCCTCCAACATCTCGAGCCTGCGCAGGAGGCGGACCGCAATTTCCAACTTGTCGAGCTCCTGTGTCAGAACTTGTTCAGTCTCGCTGCCTGAGTCAATCCGTGCCTTGAGATCCTCAAGACGGCCCAGCAGGATTTGCCGGTCGCGCCCCGACCGCAACTGCAGCATTGAGTCCTGAATGCGAAACAGCCGTTTCAACAGCTTGACCTGTAAGAGTGCCTCCGGTGTAGACATCTTCTGGATGAGGCGCCCAGCGACAACGCCGAGCAGAAGGATAACGAGCGGCGCCCAGGGAGCCGTGCGAACGTTGAGCGTAAAGCCGACCACAGTTGGACTCTCTACGCCCTTCAACCCAAGACGCAACGTGCCGATGTAGTTGTCCGGCGGAATCGTGTCTCGATCGACTACATCGAGGTCGACGGGGACAGAACGACTGGCGGGGAGAATCCGGGAGGCGACGCTCGGGCGGACCTCCGCGGCAGTGAGGATGCGCCCCGTCCTCTCTCCGCGCAGGACGACGTACTGGTCCTCGATGACCACGTCACTGGGCGTCTGGTTGTCGAGAAGTAGTCCTCGCTTATTTCCGATGAGGTTCTGTGGTAGCCAACCCGACAAGCGACACGGCAACAGCCCGCAATGTGCGACCTGTGCCGACGCTCCGGTTGGGGGACTCACGACTACCCTGGGGGCGACGTTCAGGGTTAGGTTGATGACCTCGGCGTCGGCCTCGGTTTGTTCAGGCAGCCATAACTTTATCGTCGCTGTATATGTGCCTGCGTGCGTGACATTGTTGACTGTCAGCGCCGCGTCCATCGTCTGATTTGGTTTCAGGGCAATGGCGGCTACACTCAGGTTTCCGCGATCCAGGATCTCGCCGTTGGGACCCGGCATAACCAGGTCGGAGCGCCTGATCTGGATCTGTTTGGCTTCCGCACCGGTGCCACCCACTAGCGTGACAGTGAAGTGGCGCGTGAAGCTGGTCGTTCCAGAGGCAAGGGTGCCGTTGATGACCAGAGTCTTGTCCTCCGGGCTGACGGCGAGCTTCTGCGCGCGGCCATCGCGCGCGGCAGCCGACCAGAGGAGCAGGAACGTCAGGAGGTAAAGGAGACGAAGCTTGCGCATGATGTTTCTCATTAGAGTAACTCCGAGAATACCGCCGCGCGCGCGAAGACGTCGGCGGAGTAGTTTCGGTGGGCAGTAAAGGTATCGACGCTCAAGCCCCTCCTGATGGCTCGCAGTACGTTACCTTCGCCACTGTTGTAAGCCGCCACACTTCCACGCCTCAGCAAATCACCATCGACGCCCCTCTGCGATAGAAAACGTTGCTTCCCGCTAAGGACTCTGGCGCCCATCAGAATATTTAGTCTCGGGTCTTTCCATCGACCGGAGTTCGCGAAGTCTGGAAACGAGCGGTCGTCAATCTGCATGATGCCGCGGCCATGACCGCCGTCACCGAGGATGTTCTGAATGTTGCTTTCGCGTGAGGCGATGGCGAGCAGTAGTGCAACAGGAAAACTGAACTGGCTCGAAGCCTCATTGAAAAATGGAAGCCAACCGCGCTCTCTTGTGCGGTTAAGTTGCGTAAGGAGCACATTGCGCGAGGGGCCGAGTTGCGGCGCGTCGGTCACTTCTTCAGTGGCACTCAAAATACGCGCCTCGCCGGCTGAGACGAGATCGGGAACGCCGCCCGCGTCTGTCGTAACCTTCGACGATCCGGGCGTGAGATCGACGCTAATGCTGACGCGCGCTGCATTAGGTGGGACGCGCGCGAAAATTTCGGCCGCAGCGGAGCCCGATGTCTCGACAAACGTCTTGTTGCCATTGGTGCCCAGGCTGTCTGTAGGCGCCAGGGTTTCGGATATGAAAAAGTCTGTGTCATCGACCGTGTTCGGGGTCGCATCGTCGATGTTCCCGTGCGTCAACTGTGGGGGCAGAGCGCCGTCCGCGCGGATCGTGATGGTCACGAGTCCGTTGCGGTCCGTGCGCACCCAGTCTATCCGTTGGCGATTTTCGTTAAGCAGTTCGAGGATATCCGGATGCGGGTGATGGCCGCGAGCATCACCGAGACAGATGCCGTAAAGCTTCGTGTCGCCGAGTTCCCCAAGAATCTCTGCGGAGAATCCGTTGTCGCTCCCATGGTGCGACAGCTTGACGAAAGCGTAGGGCGCATCCGCGCTGATGTCCTGGCGCATTCGCGTGACACCGTCGTGAAGCAATTGGCTATCAACTTGCGGATCGGAGAATTGCATGTCGCCGCCGAAGAGAACACGTTGCCCGTTGAACCTAAAACTCGTGACAATGCTCTGAAGATTCATCGCTCCTCGATTCCTTGGGACGGCGTCGGTTGGGGCGGCGACCATGCTCCGGTAGATAGTTGCTACGTCTACCGGCGAATCGACAGCAAAAAGCTGATCGAGTTCTTCGAACGAATCGTCCGAGCTCTCGCGCACCAATCGTGCGCATTCCTCCAGGTGCTCTCGCGTTGGCCCAATGACCTTCAACCCGATGCCTGTGAAGGCAGCGAGAAGCTCAGTCTCGTCTTCGCCGTGGAGGACGACCCTGGTCCCCTGATTACGGAGCCGGTCAATCATCATCCGGTAGCGCGTCTCGAGATTTCCGAGGTTGTCTATGAACGGCGTCAGCTCGTCGTCGGGCATATCGGAGCGATCGTGTTCAAGAACAGCTTCCGCCACGCTGCGCATGCGACCGGGCTGCAGGGCGAAACGCGCGTCGGTGTCGCCGGGATTACCCCAGCGATATTGCGGGTCGGTTAAGAGTGCCCAGTCGGCGGTCAACTGGCCGTCCGCCACAAGCTTCGGTAGGCAGCCGATGTGATCGTCGTGTGGGTGCGTCGTAATGATTAGACTCACGTGGACCGGCGACTGATTGAGCACGCTCTGGAGCTGCGGGAGGATGATTTCGGCGTCGTTGCTGTGACCGCCGTCAATGAGTACCGAGATGTTTCCGAACTGGCAGAGGACGCAGTCGCCGTATTGATGACTGCTTCCCCTTCCCAAATCGAGGAGGTGAATTTTGAAACTTGCAGTTGTATCCGCGTTTGTGTCCTCGGTTGTGTTTTGCGTCATTCGTTTGACTCTCCTTTATCTACCCCGAATCGGTGGGGTTGTGTGTAAATAACTCTTCTCGCGTCGAAGGACTCACTCCGCACTGTCGTCACCGTAAAGATCGCATTCAACGACTGGCTCGTAACCCATCTCAGCGAGCGACTCCAAATCCGAATTGCTTGCGATGAACCGGAAGACACGTTCACGCGCGCCGCCGACGCGATCAAGTCCCCGGTCATCAAGCACGCGGACCTGTTCAGAGATCGGCGTATCCGGCAGCGCTTCGCACCGCACCTTGAACCTGCGCCAGTCCTCTGGAGGAAGCGCCTCAACCTCCAATGACTTCGCGGCCAGTATTGGACCAGTGGCAGTATTCTCATCAGTGGGCGGCTCCTGCTGTCGTCGCGCAAGCAGAGCAGCAATGTCGAGTCCGGTCTCACCTGCGGCGCACATTCCCAGCATCTTGACTGCCTGCGCTACTTCGAGCGCGGCCGTCACGGCCTCTTCGACGGGGGGCTGAAAGTCACGACCGCACTCGAGGTCGAAGCCAAAAATGTGATGGCTGAAGAAGAGAAATTCGTCGGTCGTGCCCGCGTGGTTGCTCGTGCTGCCCGTGCCGTACTGTGTGCCTTGGATCCTGGCTATGCCGGCGTTCATGCGGTCCTCGAGATGGCGATAGGTCGCGTCGTCTTCCGCCGACAACGGCTCAGGCCCGACGAACTCACCTCCTGCCAGCGAAGGGCGAAAGATGGCCTGCCCGAAGGAGTGACTGTCTACGGCGAAGATGATGTTGCGTTCGCTCTCGACGAGTGCCGCAATGTTCGCGGCCTCCGGCTCCGAGAGTGCGGAGGGTCCGCGATAGGTTTCCGCACACGGCACGCCAGACGAGCCCGCTTCGCCGAAAAAATTGGGGAAGTTTCGGTTACAGTCCACGCCCGCGCAGCCCCCGGCGACCTCCGGCGGGCGCAGGTTTTTGCGCCACATTCTGCGTCCCTCGTCGAAGAAGCTCAGACGCGCGCCATCAGGATTGCTCTCAGGGATGATGAGGAACTCAACGCGTTCGAGTATTCGCGTGATTTCCTGAACCCTCGTGTCGGTATCGCCGGGTTTGAAGTTTTCAACCAATTGCCGCGCGACCTCGACAATGGCTAGCGGGTTGATCCACTCGCGCGCATGATGCGAGCGCATCAGGAGAACGGCTGGTTTCGAAGTTGTGCTGTCCGGAGCCGTAACGCGCAGAACGCGCGTCGGATGCTGACCGCGCGCCTCTACGCGCTCGCCCTCGTAACCATGACTTAGAAAGGGAAGCGTCTCCAGCCGGCACAAGTCAGAGAACTCCTCTACCAGGGCATTAATCTCAGCCTCGACCTCAAGCGGGTTCAGATATTTCGTTACGAAGCGACTGAGAAATGTCATCCGCCATTGCCTCTCGCATCAGGATCTTTGAAAGCGGCGGCCGTCCTGCGAGCAGCGCTACCGCTATACATTTAGTGCTCACCCGTATATGTCGAATGCGAAAGAAATATTTCAGTTGTCGTCAGGCTGGAGCGCCCTTCTCTGTGCGACAGAGAAATCTCAGAGACCAGGAGTCGTTACTTGGAAATCAAATGTATTAATTATTTGGGGATTTCCATTGTTGGAGACTCCGCTGAGGACCAGGCGATACTTTTGTTGTCTCAGCGATTGGGCAGGAATATCAACAGAAATGATTTGGCCTGTGTCTTCACTGGCAGGTTTTAGATTAGACCACGACTTAACCGGCTTTTCCGAATTCGTTTGTAGTACTACTCGATAGCTGTCGTAGCCTTCTTCTATCAAAGGAACCTTCAAATTTACTATGCCTGCGTCGGCCGGAACTGTAATCTTATTGACACCACCTTCACCTCTAACCTGGCGGATAGGCAAAATTAAAAATGAGTATCGCGCAGTGGGGTGCTGCGGTGGTCGAGGATTCCCGGCGCTGCTTTCTTTTCCTGTCTCTCCCTTCCGGTTTGCGTTGGAAGGCTCAACACTCAGGTTTTGATTATTCTGGCCCGGCTGGACCTGTGCGGGCTGTTCTGGTGAGGGTTGCACACTGGTGATGTGGGTAATTGAGGGGCCGGAGTTGTTCTGCCCCATGCGCACCACGAGCCACACAACTCCCGCAACGATCACGATCACTGCTGCCGCCATCGAGAACCGCAGCGCGTTACTTCTTAGACCAAGAATGTCGAGAATGCTTCTTTTCGCCGAGAATGCTGTCGCTGGAACTTCACCGGCATACTCCGTCGCTGCACTCGAGCCATTTTTAACAATGTATTGTTGTAGCGCTCGCGCCACTCTAAGCGATTCGCGGCGCTCTGGTGTGGTAACAAAATATTTTTCGAATCGTTCCCGCTCACTTCCGTCGAGATCGCCATAGAGGTATTCGTCTATCAGCTCGTCCTCCGCTGCACGGAACTGGCTAAAATATTCCGGATCCGCAAACAACCTCTCCTCGACTTCGCTCTGCTCACTTTGAGACAGCTCGCCCAGCAGATATCTTTTGAGTAGCAGTTCTTCTTCGACAGAATATTTCATAACGCTCAGGCGGCCTTCTGCTTTAAGCAGTCCGTGATGCACTCCTTCAGCGTCATCCTGATCCGGTGTGCCTTCAGCCTCAACTGGGGCAATTCCGTCTTGAGATGTGTCGCCATTTGCTTCCTTAACTGTATCTTGATTCCCTTTTCGCCCTGGTAATACTGAATGACGAGGGCGCGGCTACTGGGGCGGAGGTGGTCCATGCACTGTTCGAGACAACCGAACTCCTCCTCAACGTCTTCAGTAGCGTCGAATACTTGCATGTCGTCAGGCAGATCTACCAAATGTTTTCGTCGCTTTATATGTTCCAGGTGGACGTAATGGGCAACCCGGCGAAAATATCGCACCGGCGCGCCGACGTAATCTCCTGCGAACTCCGGCAGTTTGATGGCAACTCGGTTTATGGTCTCGTCCGCCAGCTCATCTGGCACCGTACAGCCGTGAGCGCAAAAGCCCTTGATAAGCGAATTACGAATCTCCTCGTAAATCTGTCCGGCGCGGTCGCGGTCAGTGTTGAGCCACTTAAGCAGGTCATCAAACCTCTCCTGCGTCAGGCTCTTTGCGTTTTCGTCAATGGGTGAAGCGTTCATCAACGAACTCCAGAAGATTGGTTGCTCTTGACAGGCGATTGCCCCAATTGCGAACGACGCCAGTCGCCCTGCAGGACAAAGCCGGCCCAGAAGTACGGCGAGCGCCACTCAGCTCTCGCCTGCATAACCTCGGACCTCGCGAGCCTTAGGGCGGCAGAGGCCGGCATTCCCTCTTTCAACATGTGCAAATAGAAACTCTTCATAAACGTTGCTGTTGCCTCGTCGTCCACCTTCCAGAGAGTGGCAACGACTTTACTAGCGCCGGCATACATGAAGCCACGCGTCAGGCCAATGAGTCCCTCGCCACTGACTTCTCTGCCGATACCGGTTCGGCACGCACTCAGGACCACCATGTCAACAGGTAGTTTCAGATTATATATGTCGCCAAGCCGTAGAAATCCGTCTTGTGGGCGGCCGCGCTCGTCAACCAGCGACATTACCAGCCCAGACAGTTCCGGTCGCTTGTCATCGAGCAGAGCGTGCGTCGCGAAATGCACGATCTTGTAGCCACCCACTGCCGGACTAGTCGCATTTGAACGGCTGGCACTAAAGCCCGTCGCTTTCATTCCCGAGCCGGCAGGTACGACGGACATGATCGCATTGGCTTCATCCCTCGTGTAGACCAGTCGTTCCAGAGACGCATCACCTGTAGTCAGATCAAAATCCCTCAGTGCGCGTTTGAGAGCCACGAGCTTCACCGATTCTTGTGAGCCGGGCGGAGTTCGTCTGTGGGCAGCTGCCACACGATCGTCATCGAGGCCGAAGACCGGATCGGCGAAGACCGCGACGTTTTTGCTGGCGGGCCGTCCGCGCGGCAGGGATCTTATAAGCGCGAGTGTTGAGGCCGACGGCAGATAGACCACCTCGTTTGTTATGCCAAGCGGCAGACGGGCATCACTTCCGCCGGGTGCAAATAAGGCCTCGAAGGGGATGAATTGTAACGATCCATCGGCGACGATGACGAGGCGCTTCGACCCAATGCGTCCAGCGACTGGTCCAAGTATTAACTGACTCAACTCGGCAGCGCGCCGTGCATATTGTTGCGAGAACTCTTTGAGACGAGTCAAGTACTGCTTATCGTTCTCGCCAGGCTTTATCGAGCCATAAGACGCAATAAGATCTCTGAACTCTTCCGCCGCTCGCTCAATCTCCTTGCGACCACGCAAACGATGCCCTTCGATCCCGGAGCGCGTGACCACCCAGAGGTAACTGCGCTCGTCGGCAAGAGCATATTCCAGCAACACGGTGTCGGAGTCGAGCAACTCCCTGAGCTTTGATGCTTGCGGTGGGGCGGGCTGTGTCAGTTCGGCGTAGCGGGGACTTACGCGCCGGATGCGCGCCAGCACTCCGTCGTAACGGACAGTTAATGAATCGAACTCTTTTTTCAGCGTCTCGATCTCAGTGGAAACTCGCGCGCGGTCCGAAGCCCGTACGCTTGACGCGCGCAGCAGCAGCAACCTATCGGATACGACCCTCAAATTCCTCTTAATCTCAGCCTCCTCAGCCAACAAGTCAGGCCTGACTCCAAAACGGATGTCCGCTCTTTCTTCGGAGAGGAGATCGGCGAGACCGCGAGCGCGGCCGTGTTCGCTTGTTTCGAAAGCGGCTTCAACGAACGCGTCCGAGGTAGACTCACTAAGGCGCATCTTCACGTCTATTTCTAATTTGTAATAGTCGTATTTGGACGCGAGCAGTGTGGTCCTCAGTTGCTGGTTGGCTGTTCTGGCACGCAGCGATTCGACGATCCTTATTGCCTGCCCGATCGCATCGCGCGCAGCCTTCAGGTTGCCACGCGTATTCTCTACGCTCGCGAGATCGTAGAGCGTCTTCGCACGCCCGCTCTCCTCACCTAACTCGGTCCAGAGAGTGAGCGCATCGCGAAAAGTAGCCACCGCCCGTTCCGGATTCGGTACCAACGCGTAAGCATTTGCTAGCTGGTTTAGCGTGATGGCAAGACCTAGTTTCAATCCGCTGTCTTGCTGAATCTTCTTTGCTTTATCGTAGCTGTCCAGCGCGCTGGTTATGTTGTTTGTAACTGCATAGAGCATGCCCAAATGAGTGAGAACGGCAGACTCGCCCTGCTTGTCGCCAGCCTCTCCATAGAGCCTGCGTGCCTCTTCGTAAGGGCTCGAGGCCTCGTCGTACCGGCGAAGTAAGTAGTAGGCGTAGCCTATTTTGTCTAGAGAAGTAGCTTGACCGCGCTTCTGGTTGAGACTTTTCCAGATAGCCAGAGACTGCTGAAAGTATTCGAGCGCTCTCTCCGTATCACCCATGTCGGCGTCGGCCATCCCGATATTGTTCAGTACATTGGCCTCGCCGGCAGCGTTCTTCTTTTCGCGGTGCAGAGCAAGCGCGTGCTCGTAGTTGTCGAGCGCCGTCTGAATATCGCCGAACCCGTGGTTGACCGACGCGACGTTGTTATAGGCGGAGGCAAGCCTATCGCTACCGATCTCTTGCCAGATGTTCAGCGCCTGCTGGTATTTTGTGAGCGCCTGTGTGGCGTTGCCCAAACTCTCGAGTGCTCCACCAATATTGTTGTATGCGTTCGCCTCCATGTTGCGGTCGTGCACGGCCTGCCACATCAGCAGTGTCTGCTCGAAATGGCTGAGCGCTTCACGAAACTCGCCGAGCCGCGCGAATGCGATGCCGATGTTGTTCTGTATCTGCGCTTTGCCCCACTCATCATTCGTACGTTCGTAGAGTTCTAAGGCCCGGTCGTAGTAAGGCAACGCATTACGTGGGTTGTCGAGGTCGCGTATAGCCGCGCCGGTGTCGTTGTTCACCATCGCCTGGCCTACGAGATCGTTCAGCTCGCGGAAGATAGCCAGCGCCTGATTCATAAAGTCGAGGGCGGCGGTAAGGTTGTCGCGTGCTGGATCAAGCCGGCCGCGCGCCAGGTGGTTTGTGTCGCCAAGAACATAGAGTGTCCACGCCTCGCTGTAGCGATCTCCCAGTAACCTCCATAGACCAAGTGCCTCTGTGAATTTCGCGACCGCATCTTTGCTCGATGTTTCAGTACCGATTTTTCGGAGCTTCTTCCCTTCCAGGTAGGCAGTCTCGGCCTTGACGCGTTGCAAGTCTGCTTCGGTGGGCTCGCGCAGGGACTCAAGCTCGACTTTGTACTTACCGGGCCGTGCACCTTTGTCATCCGAGCGCACCACTAACAGGTACTCACCTGACGCGGGCGCCACGAGCGAGACCGACTCTCGACCTTGATACCCGTTTGGGCTGTCCATCTGAATTAACGCGGGACTCGTACCCATAACCGCGGTCAACTCCGTGCCGGGCGCGAAGAAAGAGACACTGACGTCTATGCCCTCCTGCATCACGATGGTCCGAAGATACCGGTGCTGCAGCAGCGGGACACGGAATACGTGCGTGTCACCTCCGTTCATCTCTTGATGGTTTGAGTTGCCGGGCAGCAACTGCCCGAAGTCTTTCGGTGCGGGCGGTGGATTCTGCGTCTGCGATGCGCGCGCCGCAAACGTCGTGCTCAGCATACTGCTAAACAGACAAATAATCGTTCCCGTCAGCAGACCATATCGTTTGGCAGCATTGGAAGAGTGGGATCGCATAGTCAAACTCGCGCTCCTCGATTGCGGTTGTAAGGTGAAATTTCAGGAGTCACCTTGGGGCCGTTCTGGGCAGCCACGAAGACTCTTTGGGATCGTCGGAATGTTGACGAGGCGGCGCAAATCTTAATTACAGACGGAAGAGGAGTCAACTGCTTTTGCATGCATGCAGATCTAGCAGGCCGTCGCGGTGCGCGAAGTGCGACGTTACGACGTCGTGAGGTTGTAGAGCAACACATTTGGGATCCAAATTTTAGTACCAGTTAAGACGGCCGGCAGCAGATAAATGCCATACAGAGTCCGCCGCCGGCATTCAAGACGCGAATCGGGACTGTCAATCCGTCCTAACGCGCGCGTTTATTACTGACATCACCGTCATTGTCTTCGTTTTCGTTTTCGTTTTCGGCCTCGTCATCGTCATCGTCGTCGTCATCGCCCCCGCCCGGCCTGCTGGTTTCCCACGTACCTGTATCGCCGCCTTCGGGGTGACCGGGGACGTGTACGTCTCCAGTAATGGTCACGCCGCCCGTCACTGGGTCAACAACTCCGTCGCCTGTATATATGAATTGTTCTGGGGGCCGCACAGTCAGGTCGAGCCGGTGCATCCTGATTCGGAACTTGTTAGGACCGGTGTCAACACACTGTGTGTTCGTAAACACAGTTAAATTTCCCTGCGCGTCACGGTGTTGGCCTGTAAATACGGCGGTGCCTGGGTGGGGGTCAATTGTAAACTCGCCGTCCGGCAGCGTCAGCGGTGGATTTTGAATTTGGCCGTTTTTTCTGTGCCAGTGTATTGTCGAAACGGGATAAAAACCTGAGCAGTCTGCCATGTCGTCCTCCTTCTTCCTGGGAGCATTTGTTAGTGATAGAGCTTCGAACTGAGTGGACTGATTAAAGCACGAATATCTTAGCCGCACGGGGATTATTGCTAACCGCGCAGCTTCACGGAAACTGGCCCTCGCTGCATCCTCCGTTTATGTATGGCGCAAACGTCGGAAAGGTATCACTCACATCGCAAAGGGCCGGCCAGCGAACTTTCGATGCGATTCAGTTGACATTAGATACGGCTTGAAAATAATTGGTC
>Ga0207647_10003434_pt1 | contig 11891 bp, 6 predicted proteins | sample KBSCornC2_FD_184295 | JGI IMG/M metagenome (GOLD analysis project Ga0207647, IMG submission 184295) | Corn rhizosphere microbial communities from Kellogg Biological Station, Michigan, USA - C2 (SPAdes) (version 2) | ecosystem: Host-associated > Plants > Roots > Rhizosphere ...
CGGCGGCCACGGTACGCATACCGCCGGTACGATCGCCGGTGTGGGTGTCAACAATGACGGCACGCCGTACGGCGGTCCGTGGAATACCACTGCGCCTTATGGAGGCGGCCTCAAGATCGGCCCCGGTGTCGCGCCGGGAGCTACGCTGTACGCGTTGCGCGTATTCGGCTGCGGTGGCAGCACCAACTTGGTAACCGACGCGATCGACTGGGCAATCGACCCGAACAACAATGGCGACCTCAGCGATCACCTCGACGTGATCAACATGTCGCTCGGCTCGCCGTTTGGGGTCGACATCGGCACCGGCTGGAATTCGGATATCGAAGCGGTGAACAACGCTGCAGCTGCCGGGCTCATCTCGGTTTCCGCCGCCGGCAACAGCGGCGATACGTTTTTCATTGCCGGCGCCCCGGGTGCGGCGAATGCCGGCCTGATGGTGGCGGCCAGTGTCGATCCGAGCGTCCCCGGCGTCGTGCTGGACGAATCCGCTCCGAATACGCAAGGATTCGTCGCTACCGCTTCGGCCTATGCAAATCCGGCCGGCGATCCGATCCCACCACCGGTGCCGAGCGGCCAGTCCGGCAATGTCGTGCTGGCGTTGGACAGCGCCGGCGGCACGTCGAAATTCTGCGGCGCGGTCAGCAACGCCGCGGCCATGATCGGCAATTTCGTGCTGATCGATCGCGGAACCTGCAACTTCGTGGTGAAGGTTCAGAATGCACAGGCCGCAGGCGCAACCGGCGTGATCGTGGCGGACAACAGCGGCAGCCCGATCCCCATCGCCATGGGCGGCACGGCGACGACGCACATCGCCATCCCGGCCGTCTCGGTTTCATCGGCTAGCGGCGTCATCCTGAAGTCGCAACTTTCGAGCGGCACGGTAACCACGGCGATGGACAGCGCCAATTCCGGCGATACCCTGGCTTCGTTCTCCTCGCGCGGCCCGGTCTCCGGCGCCGACGGTGTAATCGAGCTCAAGCCCGACGTTGCGGCTCCGGGTCTCAACATCCCGTCCGCGCAGACCGGCTACACCTGCAATGGCACCACGACGACCGGCTGCATTACGCCGGACGCCAGCGGCTTTCTGCCCGGCGGCCAGGTGTTGACGATCAGCGGTACCTCGATGGCCACTCCGCATGTGACCGGCTTGGTCGCGCTGTTGCGTCAGATGAATCCGACGATGTCGATCGAACAGATCAAGTCGTTGGTCATCAACGGCGCTGACCACGACGTGACGCTCGGTGCAAACGCGTTGCCGCCGCTGTTCGGTGCGTCGCGCGTAGGCGCAGGACGGATCGATGCGGCGACTTCGGCAACGAACACGCTGCTCGCGTACAACGCCGACGTCCCCGACGCAGTGTCGGTCACGTTCGACGTGGAACCGGTCGGTGCAGGATTCACGGCCACGCATAACGTGACGCTGGAGAACCTCACCGCTTCCGCTGCTAGCGTTACGCTTGCTCTTGAAGATGTGCTTGTCGCGCCCGGCGTTTCGTACTCGATTCCGAGCGGTACGATCAGCGTGCCAGCCCATGGCACGGCGAATGTCGCGGTGACGTTGAATGCCGACACCACGGCGATGAGCTGGAAGTTCGACCCGTCGATGGGTCCGACGCAGTCCGCCACGGCGTATGCAACGTTGTCGGCGTCGCTAAAGCGTCAGTTCATCTCCGAAAGCTCCTCGGTGCTACATGTGCTTGACAGCACCACCAGCAACGACCTCGCGCGCATACCGTTGTATACGGCGCACCGCCCGCACTCGACGATGGCCACAGCCAGCGATCTGGGTTCGTCGGCGCCGGCCAGCGGCACTACGAACCTGACGCTGACGGGCAACGACGTATGCACACCGGGTGTCACGGCTGGTCCGACCTGTCTGACCGTGTCGCGCTTCGACGAAAAATCGTACGTTTCGGTGTTCGAACTGCAGTTCACAGGTGCCCGGGACCTGAATCTTCCCGGTTGGGCGAGCCTGCACTATGTCGGGGTGAACACTGACGGCGCCGGCAATGTGTTCTTCGGCATCGCCACCCACAGCAAGTGGCCAACGCCGACTTACGCGTCGTACAACGTGTGCATCGACAGCGACAACGACGGCCTGTTCGACGCGATCCTGATGAACACGGATCTCGGCACGATCGATCAGCAGTTCGGGCTTACCACGAACTCCGAGGACAACTTTGTAGCGGCAATCTACGATAACGTGGGCGGCACCCTCGGCGTGGAAAACTACCTCAACCTCGTGAGCGCGGGTGTGACGGATACGGGCGCGCTGAACAACAACACAATGATCCTCGCTACTGCCCTTGGTGACGTGAACGTTGCTGGTACGCAGTTCCACTATGGTCTCGCTGTTTGCCCGGGCTGGAACCCGCTCTGCGGCGCCGCAGATTGGTCCGGCGGTGGTCAGGGCACGGCGAATTGCGGCACGCCAGGCGGCGGCGCCTTCCAGTCGTTCAATGGTCCGTTCGTGTACGACTCGGCGAACCCCGGTGTGGATGGCAATGGCAATGTGTTGATCGGGGACCTCAATGGTGGCGTCGTCGATGTGAACTACGACGTGAGCAAGGTGGTCGCCAATGGATCGACCGGCATGCTGTTGCTGCATACCCATAATACGGAAGCCACCAGTGCGCAAACCGTGATACTGGATCGCATCTTCGCGGACGGTTTCGGTAACTGATCCTTACAGTTGCAACTTCAAGGGTGCGGGCGCAAGCCCGCACCCTTTTTTATGGCCAGGGATGGCCGGTATGCCGGAAATGCAGGAGCACTCCGGCTTATGCCTACCGTTTCGGCGACCTAGACTACCCGCATGAAACCCCTGCGCCCGCAACTACGCGGCCTGATCTTCAAGCTCACGCTTTTCTATGTGCTGCTATCACTGCCGAGCCTGGTGCTGGTGGAAACCGGCAGTCTCGTCTACGAATTCAACGAGCTCATGAGCAGCGTCGAAAGCGGTTCGTTGACGCGCGCGACACACGCGGCAGCCGACGAACTGGCGCGCACGTGGCCGGGTGACGGAACGCAGGCGCGGCAATACCTGGCGGCGGCTTGCGAGGCGCTGGTGTTGCGTTTGCAACGTCCGCGCGGCGGACTGTTGCAGGAAGATTCTTCCATTCTCACGGAATTGAGCACCACGCCGCTGGCCGCAGCGGTGTTGTCCGCGGACGGCCAGGTGCTCGCCACCGCGCCAATGAATTCCGCACCGGGTCTGCGGATTCCGCAGCGCGATTCGGAGGAATGGCGCGCTCTCGCGGCCGGCCAGCTTGTCGATATCGCCGAAAGTCCTTTCCGCATACGCCGCGCGCTGGCGCCGATTCGCGAAGTCGGCTCTGCACCTTATGGATATCTGCTGATCGAGCTGAGCCTGCCCGTGCCTTGGCATCGTTTTCTGCTCAACCTGAGTGTCGAATGGCCCATCGTGCTCGGCTATCTGCTCGTGTTCGGCATCGCTTCCTCGTTTTTTCTCGCGACATGGGTCACGCGCCGGCTCAATCGCGTCGCGCGCGCGGCGAGCGCGTGGAGCCGCGGAGATTTTTCCGATCGCATCGCCGACACTGCCAACGACGAACTCGGCCGAGTTTCGCATCTGCTCGACGATATGGCTCTGCAGCTGAGAGATCTGTTGCAGTCGCGCGCGCAACTGGCCACGCTCGCCGAGCGCCAACGCCTCGCGCGCGACTTGCACGATACGGTCAAGCAGAAGGCGTTTGCACTGAGCCTGCAGCTGGCAGGTGCGCGCCGTCAGTTGGAGGGACATCCGGCCGGCGAACGCATCGCGCAGGCGGAGAAACTCGGCCAGCAGATTCAGCAGGAACTGGCGCAGATCCTTGATGAATTGCGCGCCAGCGACAGCGCGATGCCTTTCGCCGCGCGGCTGCGCACGCGCGCGCAGGAATGGGCGCAATTGAGCGGCATTCGCCTGGACGTCGACATTGCCGAACTGCCGGCGCTGCCTGCGCAACATGAGGACGCACTGCTGCGCATCGCCGACGAGGCGCTGGCGAACGTGCTGCGTCACAGCGGCGCCAGCAGCGCGCAAATCCGCCTGCATCGCGCGGCCGATGCCGCGGAAATGGTCATCGTGGATAATGGTCGCGGCGCAAACGAGGAAGCGCGGCCGGGCATGGGCCTGGGCAATATGCGTGAACGCGCCGCATTGCTGCCATCCGGGCACTTCGAATTCTCGAGCTCCGAAAGCGGCACCCACGTTCGTATACTTTTTTCCCTGAGATCCGAAGCGACATGAATTCAACACCGATCAGCCTCGTCATCGCCGACGATCACGTGCTCGTGCGCCAGGGCATTCGCGCATTTCTCGACACCCATGCCGATCTCGCCATCGTCGGCGAAGCCGAAGATGCGGTGAGCGCGGCGCAGGTCTGCGCGCGGATGAAGCCGCAAGTCGCGCTCGTCGATCTGGTCATGCCAGGCGGCGGCATCGCGGCGACGCGCGACATCCGCGCGGCCAGCCCGGTCACGCAAGTCGTATTGCTCACTTCGTTCGACGACTCGCGCCAGATTCTCGCTGCGATCCAGGCCGGTGCGCTGTCGTGCCTGCTCAAGGACATCGACGCGGACGGCCTCGCCGACGCGATCCGCAGAACGGCGCGCGGCGAAGCGGTGCTGCATCCGCGCGTCGCCGGCTACCTGCTCGATGCAATCCGTCGCGGCGCCACGCCCGGCGAGGAACCGCTGGCCACCTTGAGCGAACGCGAACGGGAAGTGCTCGAGGTGATGGCTGAAGGCATGAGCAACCAGTTGATCGGCGAAAAGCTCAATATCTCGGAAAAAACCGTGAAGACGCATGTGAGCAACATCCTCGCCAAACTCGGCGTGGCCGATCGCACGCAAGCGGCGGTGTATGCGTGGAAATCCGGGATGAAACAGGCTTGATTGCATTCGCCTCTCCCGCTGGCGGGAGAGGCCGGCACGCGCAGCGCGCCGGGTGAGGGTGGCGCTCGGAAAAGGAAAACGCCTCGTGACTTCATTGCTGCTCTATTGCCGCGCCGGTTTCGAACGCGAGTGCGCGCAGGAAATCGAAGCGGCCGCGCAGGCGGCGGATCTCAATGGCAATGTGCGTTCCGAGGCGAATTCGGGATTCATTGAGTTCGCATGCAGTGCGGATGAATCCGCTTTGCGCGCCGCAATTCATTGGCGCGACCTGATCTTCGCGCGCCAATGTCTGATCGCATTTGCGCGGTTTGAAGGACTGCCGCGCCAGGACCGCCTGACGCCGATCATGGCCGCGCTGAATTCGCGCGGCGAGAAGTTCCAGGACGTATGGGTCGAAGCGCCCGACAGCGACGCCGGAAAACAGCTTGCGGCGCTGTGCAAAAGTTTTGGCAATGCGCTGATCGGCGCCCTGAAGAACGCGCGCCTGCTCGACGCGGCCGCGCCGCGGCGACTGCACGTGTTTTTCCCGCAAGGCGACCAGGTACACCTATGCGCAGCCGATCCAGATGGCAGTGCGCCGTGGCCGCAAGGCATTCCGCGCCTGAAACTGCCGCGCGAAGCGCCAAGCCGTTCGACGCTGAAACTCGAAGAGGCATTCTTTTCGCTGCTGACCGACGACGAACAGAAGCGCTGGCTCAAGCCCGGCCTGCGCGCGGTTGATCTCGGCGCCGCGCCGGGCGGCTGGACGTACCAGCTCGTGCGCCGCTCGATCCGCGTCAGCGCGATCGACAATGGCCCGATGGATCGCGCCCTGCTCGATTCCGGACTGGTCGAGCATCTGCGTGCCGACGGTTTTCGCTATCGCCCGAAGAAACCGGTGGACTGGCTGGTCTGCGACATGGTTGAACAGCCGCGTCGCATCGCCGAATTGATCGCGCAATGGCTGGCCGACGGCTGGTGCCAACGCGCGATCTTCAATCTCAAGCTGCCGATGAAGAAGCGCTACGACGAAACGCAGAGCTGCCTCGCCCGCGTGCGCGCGGTTGCGCGCGACGTGCGCGCGCGACAGCTCTATCACGACCGCGAGGAAATCACGGTGTTTGCGCAGCGATAGCCGTGGGGAAGCGGTACAATTCGCGCTCTCAATTGTGACGGGGCCGATTGGCCCCATTTTTATGCGCCGTTTTCGCTCCTTTCTCCCGCTCGTTGTGCTGATTGCAGTCGGCATCGCCTTGCTTTCGACCGGCGTGCTCAACCGCTTCCGCCCCGATACGCTCGCCGCCGAGCAGGCCAGTCTGCAGCTGCAGATTGCGGCGCATCCGGTAATTGCCCCGCTGCTGCAGATCGGCGTCATCACGCTATCGATCTCCACCGGTATTCCCGGCGTCGTGGTGCTGATCATGGGCGGCGGCATGCTGTTCGGCGTGACCGCCGGCACCATTCTTTCGTCAACCGGCGTGTTGCTCGGCGCACTGGTGTTGTTCTTTGCCAGCCGGCACGCATTCGGCGATCACAGTCATGCCAGCGCGCCGGGTTTCGCCAAGGCGCTGCGCAGCGGGTATCTGGCGCATCCGGTGAGCTACACGTTCTTTCTGCGTCTGGTGCCGTTCTTTCCATTCGGCGGCGTCACCGTCGGCCTGGCCTGGTTGCGCTGTCCGCTGTGGTTGTTCGTGGCGGCTACCGGAACCGGAGGAGCGGTGATGACCGGCATCGAAACGGCACTGGGTTCCGGTTTGGCCCGGAATATCGGCGAAAACCGCGCGATCAGCGCCGACCTGCTCGCCGATCCGAAAGTGGTCGTACCGTTGGTGGCGATGGGGTTGCTTGCGCTGGTGCCGATCGGCATCAGCAAGTGGCGCGGCGCGCGTGCGCAAACGCAAGTCCCGCCAGCGAATTGAGCGTTATGGCGCGGTCGGCTATCCTGCGGCGGCTTTGCCGTGAATCCGCTTGGACGCATTCTTGAACGCCACTCCCGCTCCGCCGCACAAACCGTCGTTTTGGCGCGCGCTGCTGCTCGCCGTGCTCGTCGCCGGCTTGAACTTCGCGCTATGGCAGGCGCTGAACCGGCCGACGCAACCACCGAACTGGACCGGCAAGGTCGCCGGCTTCGCGTACGACCCGTACCAGCGTTATCAAAGTCCGATCAAGCAGATTTTCCCGAGCGTGGAGGAAGTCGAGGGCGACATCAGGCTTCTGTCGCAACACACTGATCGGCTGCGCACGTACGACGTATTGAACAACCCGGTGATTCCGTCGCTGGCGAAGAAATATGGCCTGAAGGTGCTCGCCGGCGCCTACCTCGACAATCGCTGGCAGCGCAACGAAGACGAAGTGGCCGCAGTGATCGAGGCCACTCGCCAATACGACAACATCGATCGCGTGATGGTGGGCAACGAAGTGTTGCTGCGCTCCGACATGGGTGTGGACACGCTGATCAAGTACATCGATCGCGTGCGCGCGCAGGTGAAAGTACCAGTATCCACCGCCGAGCCATGGCACATATGGTTGAAATATCCCCAGCTCGCGCAGCACGTGGATTTCATCACCGTGCACTTGCTGCCGTATTGGGAAGGCTACCCGCGCAAGGACGCCATCGGCCTGCAGGTGTTGATGCGTTATTACGAACTGCAAAGTGCGTTTCCGGGCAAGCACATCGTCATTGGCGAAGTCGGCTGGCCATCGTCCGGCGATCGCATCAAGGGCGCGCAGGCTTCAATCACCGACCAAGGCTTGTTCATTCGCCAATGGCTCAACGTCGCCGCGGAGCGCGATATCGATTACTACATCATGGAGTCGATCGACCAGCCGTGGAAGGAGCCTTTCGAAGGTCGCGTCGGCGCGTATTGGGGCATGTTCGGCGCCGATCGCCAGGCGAAATTCGCGCTCAGCGGTACCGTTGTCGAAGACCCGAGCTGGCCGTGGAAAGCCGCGCTGGCGAGTTTGCTCGCGTTACTGCCGATGTTCTGGTTTGCGCGACATTTCATGCGCTTCAAGGCGCTTGGGTTGCTGTTCTTCTGCGCGCTGATCCAGCTTTCGGCTTCACTGCTGGTGTGGTCGGCGACATTGCCATACGCGTTTTATCTGGACCCGTTCGACTGGACGATGCTGCTGATCCTCGCGCCGGCACAAGTCGCCATCATCGCGATCCTGCTGATCAACGGTTTCGAGTTCACCGAAGTGTTGTGGCGCAAGCGCTGGCTGCGCGAATTCAAATTGCTGGAACCCAAGCCCGGCGACAAACAGCCGTTCGTGTCGATTCACCTGGCCTGCTGCAACGAGCCGCCGGAAATGGTGATTCTCACTATCGATTCGCTCGCCGCGCTCGATTACGAGAATTTCGAAGTACTCGTAATCGACAACAACACGAGACTCGACGAGGTCTGGCAGCCGGTCGAGGAACATTGCAGGAAACTTGGCAACAAATTCCGTTTCTTCCATTTGAATCCGTGGCCGGGTTTCAAGGCTGGCGCGCTGAATTTCGGACTCAAACAGACCGACCCGCGCGCCGAAGTCGTCGCCGCGATCGACGCCGATTACGTCGTGCGCGCCGATTGGCTCAAGTCGCTGAGCGGCTATTTCGCCGACCCTAAAGTCGCGGTCGTGCAATGTCCGCAGGCGCATCGCGACTGGGAACACAATTCGTTCCGGCGCATGACCAACTGGGAATACGACGGCTTCTTCCGCATCGGCATGCACCATCGCAACGAACGCAACGCGATCATCCAGCACGGCACGATGACGATGGTGCGGCGCGGTGCTCTCGAGGCGACCGGGGCGTGGAGCGAGTGGACGATCTGCGAAGACGCCGAACTCGGCCTGCGCCTGATGCATGCCGGCTACGACACCGTCTACGTCGACGAAGTGATGGGCCGCGGGCTGACGCCGGCGGATTTCACCGCCTACAAATCGCAGCGCTACCGCTGGGCATTCGGCGCGATGCAGATCCTCAAGGCACGCTGGCACTGGCTGGCCGAACGCGGGCCGCTTTCCGCCGGCCAGCGCTTCCACTTTCTCACCGGTTGGTTCTCGTGGTTCGCCGACGCCTTGCATCTGGCGTTCACGATGCTGGCGTTGATCTGGACGATCGGCATGATCGGCCTGCCCGAGTACTTCAATCTGCCGCTGGATCTGTTCATTTATCCCATCCTGGGATTCTTCGTTTTCAAAGCCGTGATCGGCATCTGGCTATATCGCGTACGCGTGCCGTGTTCGTGGAAAGACACGATCGCCGCGTCGATCGCCAGCATGGGCTTGAGCCACGCCATCGCGCGCGGAATTTATCTCGGGCTGTGGAAGCGGCACGGCGAATTCGTCCGCACGGCCAAGGGACGACGGATGTCCAAACGTCCAAACCCGTTTGCCGCCGTCAACGAAGAATTGCTGATGTTCATCGCCATCATGCTCGGCATCTTCGGCATGCTGCGCGCAGTCGGCATCAACTACCTCGAAGGCAAATTGTGGATCGCAATCTTGTGCGCGCAGGCGATTCCGTATTTGTCGGCGCTGATTGGCGCGGGCATCGCGGCGCAGGCCGGTGAGAAAAGCGGATAGTTGCTAACGAGGAAATTCAGCCATGCGGATCGCTCTTAGGTTTGTCGCAGCTTTGCTCGGAGCAGGTGCAATTGAAAGCTTTGCTTCCACGAACGGACTCGATGCGAGTTTCGGTACTGGCGGTGTAGTGACAATCGGGCCTACGCCGACCAGCGGCCGGTACATCGGAATCATCTATGCTTTAGCGCAGCAAACGGATGGCAAGATAATTGTCGCTGCCAGAGCCAGCGATCCAGGCAGCCCCACGTTTGTTCCGGCGATCGGCCGACTGAATTCCGATGGCAGTTGGGACACTACCTTTGCCAATGACGGCCTTTTCGTCCTGTCAGCCGGGGCCGCATCGCTTCCTACGGGCGGCCAGTTGGATCACGTCAGCTTGTTTTCCGACGGAAGCATCCTCGCGTCTGGGGGATCCTACGACGGGTTCGGACCCACCAACTTCTACGGATGCACGCTGTTGGTCAAGCTGACCAGCTCCGGCACTTTGGATACCAACTTCGCACCAGACGATAGCGGCAGCTTCTGTTTCGCTTTTGCCCTTCCTCAACACGATACATTTTTTCATTTCGATGGCCTTGCGATCGACAGTGATGACACGTTTTATCTGACAACGCCAGAGACCAATCGCGACAGCGGTGCGGTTGCACACTTCGATCAAAACGGCGTTTTGATTCCGACCTTTGGGGACTTCGGCATTGCGTCCCTGCCGGGACTCTATGCAAATTTGCTGCAACTGCTACCCGATCGCAGTCCGGTTGTTGCCGGAGTAGCTTATTCGGGACCGTCACAGCCGTACGGAGTCGGCAGCGCGCACCTGGACGTGGACGGAAACCTCGATACGACGTACGGGATCGGCGGGCTATTCATCAGCCCATCGACTGCGACGATAGGCGTCGCCCCCACTTGGGCAGCGCTGGATTCACAAGATCGGCTTCTTGTCTCGGATAACGATTTTTACGATCCGCCGACCTATGCGAGCTACCGGCTCGTTCGAGTCACCCCTGGGGGCTTTATCGACACGGCGTTCAATGCCAACGGACAACAGCCTGGCTATCCGGGATTCGCGCAGCTCGTCGTTTCCGGCGACATGTCCACGGATTATCTTGTCAGCGCGCAACCGCTTCCCGACGGCCATATTTTCGCTGTCGGCAATGCGGGCTACGTCGCCGCGGGCGATGGCGCGACCGACCTCGCTCTGCTTCGTCTGAACGATGATGCTGGTTACGATACGAGTTTCGGTGATTCCAATCACCCCGGATGGGCATCGCTCAACATAGGCGCCACCACCTCGTCGAACACGTATGCGCAAGCAATAACAGTGGATTCGAGCGGGCGCGTACTGATCATCGCTTTGGTCCAGGGCGATATTTCCGGGCATTTGTGCCCCGCTCTGATCCGCGTCATCCCGGATCGGGTCTTCACGGGCGACTTCGATGCACAGGTCGCGTTCCCTGCCTGTCCTTAAGAGAGGTGACCTGCGCGCAACGCGCGATCATTCTCTCAGCGGTGCTATTTTGTCGACCATACTCGCATAGCCTGATCGCCACAGCACGCAGCGAACTCGGAATCGCGCCCGCGGCTGCCCTATCGGCCCGCGGCGCGGCCGGAAAAAAAGCGCTTGAGCGGCGCGATCGTGTTGACGACGTCGAGGCCGAATCCGCGCAGCGCCGCCAGCGGCCTGCTGTCGCTGCCGAAGATCCGCTGGATTGCATCGAAGGCGTATGCAGCGACTGCGCTGTCGCTGCGTCGACGGCGTTCGTAGCGCCGCAATACCGCATCGGCGGCGAAATCGCGCTTCGCGTCGCGTGCTTCGAGCAGTGCGTCGCACAGTTCATCGACATCACGCAGACCGAGATTGACGCCCTGCCCGGCCAGTGGATGCACGACGTGCGCGGCGTCGCCGATCAGCGCGAAACGCGGCGCGGCGTAGTCGTCGGCGAGTTTCATGCGTAGCGGAAAAGCCGCGCGCGCGGAGCACCCGGTAATCGCGCCAAGACGAAAATCGACCGCGGCGCCGAGTTCATTGCGAAAAGCCGCGTCGTCCAGCGCGAGCAAGCGTTCGGCTTCTGCGTTTGGCACCGACCATACGATCGAGCTGCGCCGGGCAGGAGCCCAAGTGCCCTGGAGGCCAGGGATGGCCGCGAAGGGCCGGCCGTCGGCGAGCGGCAAGAACGCAATCGTGCCACCCGGAATGAAACGTTGCCACGCCGTTTCTTCGTGCGCGCGCTCGGTGTGCACGTGCGCGACGATCGCGCGCTGGGCGTAGTCGCGGTCCTGTGTGCCAATAGCGAGCATGTCGCGCAACGCCGAATCCGCGCCGTCGGCGGCCACTACCAGCCGCGCGGCGATGCGGCCGCCGTCGGCCAAGTGCAACACGCGACGCTCGCCTTCGATTGCCGTCGCAGCGACCTTGGCTGGACAATGCAGCGCAATGCGCGTAT
>Ga0207647_10003436_pt1 | contig 11888 bp, 13 predicted proteins | sample KBSCornC2_FD_184295 | JGI IMG/M metagenome (GOLD analysis project Ga0207647, IMG submission 184295) | Corn rhizosphere microbial communities from Kellogg Biological Station, Michigan, USA - C2 (SPAdes) (version 2) | ecosystem: Host-associated > Plants > Roots > Rhizosphere ...
CGTCACCACCATCGACACCGTGGTCCGCATCCGGACCGGAGAGAGAGACGCCGACGCGGTCTGATCCGCGCGGATATTTTGGACTTCATGGGCGGCGCCGAGCGCGCCGCGTCAGTATCACGGGGAAGGGCTTTCTAATGGCGAATAAGGCGTCCGACGTTCTGAAGATGATCAAGGACAAGGAGATCGAGTGGGTCGATCTTCGCTTCACCGACCCGAAGGGCAAGTGGCAGCACCTGACAATGGTCTCGGGCGTCGTCGGTGAGGACGAGCTCAACGACGGCTTCATGTTCGACGGCTCGTCGATCGAGGGCTGGAAGGCGATCAACGAGTCCGACATGATCCTGAAGCCGGATCTGGACGCGGTTTGGGTCGATCCCTTCTCGGCGACGCCGATGCTGATCCTCGTGTGCGACATCGTCGAGCCCTCAACCGGCGATCTCTACAGCCGCGACCCGCGCTCGACCGCTAAGCGCGCCGAGGCGTTCCTCAAGTCGACCGGGATCGGCGACACGGTCTATGTCGGCCCGGAAGCCGAATTCTTCATGTTCGACAACGTGCAGTTCGACAGCACGTACAACGAATCCTACTACAAGATCGACGATATCGAGCTGCCGACCAACTCGGGCCGCGAATATGAGACGGGCAATCTTGCCCATCGTCCGCGCGCCAAGGGCGGTTATTTCCCGGTCGCACCGGTTGACAGCGCGGTCGACATCCGCGGCGAGATGGTCTCGACCATGCTCGAAATGGGCCTGCCCTGCGACAAGCACCACCACGAGGTCGCCGCCGCGCAGCATGAGCTCGGCCTGACCTTCGGCACGCTCGTCCAGACCGCCGATCGCATGCAGATCTACAAGTATGTCGTGTGGCAGGTGGCGCAGGCTTACGGCAAGACCGTGACCTTCATGCCGAAGCCGATCGCCAAGGATAATGGCTCGGGCATGCACACGCACATGTCGATCTGGGAGAAGGGCACGCCGCTCTTCGCCGGCAACGGCTATGCGGGCCTGAGCGACACCTGCCTCTATTTCATCGGCGGCGTGATCAAGCACGCCAAGGCGCTCAACGCCTTCACCAACCCGACCACCAATAGCTACAAGCGTCTGGTGCCGGGCTATGAGGCGCCGGTGCTGTTGGCTTATTCCTCCCGCAACCGTTCGGCTTCGTGCCGCATCCCGTATGGGGCGGGCGCCAAAGCGAAGCGCGTCGAGTTCCGCTTCCCCGACGCGATGGCCAATCCGTACCTCGCCTATGCCGCACTGCTGATGGCGGGCCTCGATGGTATCGAGAACAAGATCCATCCGGGCGAGGCGATGGACAAGAACCTCTATGATCTGCCGCCGGAAGAGCTGGCCCAGGTGCCGACCGTGTGCGGCTCGCTGCGCGAAGCGCTCGATGCGCTGGCGGCGGACCACGCGTTCCTCACCAAGGGCGGCGTCTTCACCGAGGACCAGATCGAGGCCTATATGGAGCTCAAGTGGCCGGAAGTCGCCCGCTGGGAGATGACGCCGAGCCCGGTCGAGTTCGACATGTACTACTCGGCCTGATCGGCATCGATCGAAATGATGAAGGCCCGGAGGGAAACCTCCGGGCCGTTTTCTTTGGAGCGGGGCAGGCTGGCGGAGGATCATTGCCGAGATGGTCACGGCATCGCGCCTCCGTCGAGCAACAAACACGCCGTCATTCCCGCGGAGGCGGGAATCCATAATCTGTGCGGGCGCGAATCTACCTGTAACGGCCCCCTTATGGATCCCCGCCTTCGCGGGAATGACACGACTGCGAGAGGCGCACGGGAAAAGGACGCAACGTCCTCACGCCCAGTCAATCGCCTCGACCCTGCGAATGATCACCGCCCATCCCAGAATTCCAGCCAGGCTCACGCCGGCGGCGATGGCAAAGGCGAGGCCGAATGTCCCGGTCCGGTCGACGACATAGCCGGTGATGATCGGCGCGAAGATGCCAGCGAGATTGCCCAGGCAATTCTGCACCCCCATCCACTTGCCCGCCGCATTGGGCCCACCAAGCGTCTGGCCGATCGGGAAGATTGTCGCGGTGTTGATGCCCAGGAACAGCCCCGAGGCGACTAGCCCCAACACCGATGTCACCGGCCCGCCGATGGCGCAAACAGCCATGCAGAGCGCCACACCCAAATGGCCGACGGTGATGATCGTCTTGCGGGCTTGCGTGCTGCTCGCGCCCGCCGCCATCCAGCGATCCGCGATCAGCCCGCTTGCAACAGTGCCGATCGCATAAAGGATATAGAGAAACGCCCCCAGCTCCGACATTTCGCGCAACGAAAAGCCACGCGATTTGACCAGGTAGAGCGGAAGCCAGGTGACCAAGAAATAGAGCGCATAATTGTGTGCGAAATGGCCGAGGCTCGCGCCCCAGCATTCGCGCTTGCCGAGGATCGCCCGGAAGGAGGGCGGCGGCGCACGGTCGGCGGTATGTGTGTACCCGGATGCACTCCGTGCGACGAAAAGCCAGGGAATGAGCCACAGCGCCGAGATGAGGCCGAACAGTACGAAGATGGGCCGCCAGCCATAGCTCGCCATCAGCATGCCGCCCGCAAAAGTGCCGATGGCAGGTCCCAGCGCCTGGCCGGCACCGATCACCCCGTTGGCCGAGCCGAGATGATGCGGCGTGAGATCGCGCGCGAGGATTTTGGCGTTGGCAGGAAAGACGCTGCTCTCGCCCACACCGAGCAGAAGCCGCAGCACGAACAAGCCGGCGAAGCTTCCCGCAATCCCGATCAGTGCGGTCGCCAACGACCAAAGCGCCACGCCGAGCGCAAGCGTGCGATACGGGTTGATCCGTTCGGCGAGCCAGCCCGCGATCGGCTGAAACGGCGTATAAGCCCAGAAGAAGGCGGAGAGGAGAAATCCTGCCTGGGTATTGTTGAGGTGGAGCTGATCCTTGATCAGCGGCGCGGCGGTGGAGAGGTTGCCTCGGTCGACATAATTGATGAACATGCCGATCGCGAGCAGCCCGACCACGCCGAAGCCGATCACGCTTCGCCCCGCCACCGTCGGTTGGCCGCTCGCCACTTCCATGCTCGCCTCCCCCGCGTCGATCGCTAAGAGTGCGCGCAACCGCAGATCGGCACAAGTGAAGCGCCGGGGGCGGAAGGGGGAGCTAAGATCGATGCGTTTGTCACTAGGCTTGGCTTTAGGTTTGCTGCCGATGGCAGCCGGCGCCCAAACCATGACGGCCACCAATTACATGGTGGACGAGCCGATGGCGCTGCCGCCCGATGCCAAGCTGGTCTGGGCCGACGAGTTCGACGGCAACACCCTCGACCTCAGCAAGTGGGACTATGATCGGTCGCGCAACAAGGACGGCTGGTACAATGGCGAGCTGCAATATTATGGCGCGCGCCCCGAAAATGTCCGGGTCGGCAACGGCCAGCTGATCATCGAGGCAAAGCGCGAAAAGCTCTATTCACGCAGTTATCCGGACTATGGCGGGCAAGCCTATACGTCGGGCAAGATTACGACCAAGGGCAAGGCGGCGTGGACCTACGGCTATTATGAGATACGCGCGCAACTGCCCTGCGCACGCGGCACTTGGCCCGCCATATGGATGATGCCGGAAGGCACTTATCGCTGGCCGGACGGCGGCGAAATCGACATCATGGAGCAGGTCGGATCGCAGCCGGAGGTGGTACACGGCACGCTCCACACGACGCTTTTCGTCCACACCAAGGGTACGCAGCGCGGCGCCGAAACCAGAGTGCGCGGCAGTTGCGAGGCCTTCCACGCGTACCAGCTCGATTGGCGGCCGGACTCGATCCGCATCGGCGTCGACGGTCGGGCCTTTATGAAGGTGCTCAACAATCAGCCTGGCGGACAGGGCGCTTGGCCGTTTGACCATCCATTCCACATGATCCTCAACCTTGCGATGGGCGGCAACTGGGCGGGCGCCAAAGGGATAGATGACGCCGCTCTGCCTCAGCGCATGCTGGTCGACTACGTGCGGGTGTATCAGAGGCAGAGATAGCGGCGAGCCGCTTTAACCCCCAAGGAAGCCGGGCGGGACCTTCCGACGGCGATAACTCGCCGACCTTCGCGCTGCAGCTCGGAACGATGCGCTAAACGCACCGATCGCGTGCGAACATTGCCATCTTCGCACTTCACCGACTCACCCGAAAGGCACATCGATGCGCCCGCGCAATGAAGCGCCTTCAGGGAGCAGTGCCATGCCCTACGTCACGACCGCGGACGGGACCGAGATCTTCTACAAGGATTGGGGCCCCAAGGACGCCACGCCGATCGTCTTCCATCATGGATGGCCACTGAGCGCGGACGATTGGGATGCGCAGATGATGTTCTTCCTCGGCAAGGGTTTTCGCGTGATCGCGCATGACCGCCGTGGTCACGGCCGTTCGACCCAAACCGACACGGGCAATGAGATGGACACTTATGCCGCCGACGTTGCGGCACTGACCGACCATCTCGACCTGAAGGGCGCGATCCATGTCGGTCATTCGACCGGCGGCGGCGAGGCGATCCATTATGTGGCGCGCGCTAAATCCGGCCGCGTTTCCAAGGCGGTGCTGATCGGCGCGGTTCCGCCGATCATGGTCAAGTCGGACAAAAATCCCGGCGGCCTGCCGATCGAGGTGTTCGACGGCTTCCGCGCTTCGCAGAACGCCAACCGCGCGCAATTCTTCCTCGATATCGCGAGCGGGCCCTTCTACGGTTTCAACCGCCCGGGGGCGAAAATCTCCGAAGGCGTGATCCGCAATTGGTGGCGCCAGGGCATGATGGGCGGTGCCAAGGCGCATTACGACTGCATCAAGGCCTTCTCCGAAACCGACTTCACCGAGGATCTGAAGTCCGTCGATGTTCCCGTGCTGCTGATGCACGGCACGGACGATCAGATCGTGCCGATCGCCGACTCGGCCCTGATCGGTGTCACCCTGCTCAAGCACGGTACGCTCAAGACCTATGAGGGCTTCCCGCACGGTATGTGCACGACCGAGCCGGATACCATCAACGCCGACCTGCTCGCCTGGATCGAAGGCGACGAGGAGGCCTCTTCCTCAGCCGCTCAGGATCGTGAGGCGGTTCCGGCCTGATCGACGAGGGGAGCAGCCCTCCGGTTCGCCCTGAGCTTGTCGAAATGCCGCCTTTTCTTGAAGACAAGGACAGGGCTTCGACAAGCTCAGCCGAACGGGTTGGTCACGCCCGCTTGAACAATTTCCCCACGAACGAGCGATCCCTCAGGATCGCTTTGGCCGCATTGTGCCCCGGCGCGCCGGTTACACCGCCGCCGGGGTGCGTGCCCGCCCCACACATATAGAGCCCGCCGACCGGCCCGCGATAGGCGGCATTGCCGAGGATCGGCCGCGCTGCCCATAATTGGTCGAGCGACATATTCCCGTGCATGATGTCTCCACCCATCAGGCCAAACTTGCGCTCGAGATCGAGCGGCGAATGGATCTGCCGCGCAATCACGCTCCTGGTGAAGCCAGGCGCCCACTTCTCGACCGTCGCAATGATCAGGTCCGCCGCTTTCTCGCGCTCGTCATCCCATGAGCGGCCGTCGGGCAGCTCGGGCGCGAATTGCTGGCAGAATAGGCTCGCCACATGCTGGCCGGCAGGGGCGAGGCTGTCATCCACGGTGGACGGGATCAGCATCTCGACGATCGGCTCTTTCGACATGCCGGTCGCGCGGGCGTCGGTATAGGCGCGGTCCATATACTCGAGCGTGGGCGCGAGGATGATGCCGGATTTCAGATGGTCGCCGGGTTCAGGCTTGGCCGTGAAGCGCGGCAGTTCGGAAAGCGCGACGTTCATACGGAAGGTGCCCGAGCCGACCTTGAACCCCTTGGCCCGCCGCGCGAAATCGGGATCGAGATCCTCTGGGGCGACCAGCCGATCATAGAGCAATTTCGGCCCGACATTGGCGGCGACGATCGCTGCGCGATGCTCGCTCCCGTCCTCCAACCGCACGCCGACCGCATGGCCCTGCTCGACCAACAGACGCGCGACGGGCGCGTCGGTGAAGATCTCAACCCCCAATTCCTCGCATGCCCCGCGCATTGCCTGCGTGATCGCGCCCATGCCGCCGACGGCGTGCCCCCAAGCGCCCTTGTTGCCGTTCACCTCACCGAAGACGTGATGCAGCAGAACATAAGCCGAGCCGGGCGTGTCGGGGCTCGCATAATTGCCGACGACGGCGTCGAAACCGAAAGCGGCCTTGACCGCTTCACTCTCGAACCAGGCATTGAGGAAATCCCGCGCCGACTTGGTGAAGAGATCGAGTATGTCGCGCTGCCGCGAGAGCGGCAGTTTCGCCAACCGGCCGCCTTGCTTCGCCGCTGCCAGTAAAGCCGCCGGACCGCCCGTCGCGTTCGGCGGAATCTGTAACGCAAGGTCGCGCAGCACGTCCGCCACGCCCTCCAGCATGTCGTGATAAGCCGGCAGCGCGCGCGCATCCGCCTCGCTGAACTTGGCGAATTCGGCCTGCGTCTTTTCCAGCCCGCCGCCGACCAGCAGATAGCGGCCATCCGCCTGCGGCAGGAAATTGGAATAAGGCCGGTCGAGGATGCGCAGGCCCCGCTCAGCCAGGCCCATGTCCGCGATCACCTTGGGCTGGAGCAGGCTGACCGTGTAGCTCGCCGTCGAGTTGCGGAAGCCAGGATGAAATTCCTCGGTCACCGCCGCGCCGCCGACGATGTGCCGCCGCTCGAGCATCCGCACCTTGAGACCGGCGCGCGCGAGGTAGAAAGCACAGGTCAGCCCATTGTGGCCCGCGCCCACGATCAATACGTCAGGCTTCACGAAAGCTCCCATGCTGTATTGGAGCCTGAGTCAGGTTCCGGAAGGATCAAACCGTGTATCAATTCGACATCGCCGCCGGAAGCAAGGCCGACCTTTATCGCGACCTAGAAAGCGCACTCGACGGGCTGACCGCAAACGAACCCGACGCGATTGCCAACATGGCCAATGCGGCGGCTTTGCTTTGGGAATATCTTCCCGATCTCAACTGGGCCGGCTTCTACCGCAATGTCGGCGGAGAGCTGGTGCTCGGCCCCTTCCAGGGCAAGGCCGCCTGCATCCGCATCGCATTTGGATCCGGGGTGTGCGGCACCGCCGCCGCGACACGCGAGACCCAGCTGGTCGAGGACGTCCATGCCTTTCCCGGCCACATCGCTTGCGACGCGGCTTCGGCATCCGAGATCGTGGTCCCGATCATCGTCGACGGTGAATTGCTCGGCGTGCTCGACCTAGACAGTCCCAATCGGGGCCGCTTCGATGCGGAGGATCAGGCGGGATGCGAAAGATTGGTGGCGCTATTGGCCCCCCGGCTGCGGGGCGGCCGCTAAGCCGCGATAGCCCCCGAACTTCCAACGGTTGCAGGATCAAGATGGTGTGTTAGTATACTAAGGCAGCCGATCGCAGCAGGAGTCGTGATCGGCTGAAGTAGGAGGGAAGTCATGGCTGATTGTCCCAAATGCCGTGGGCTGATGACGCCCGGCTATGCTTTCATCCCCGATACTGGTTCCCGCGTAAAATGGTTGGACGGTGAAGCACCTGGGGGATGGAAGGCGCTCGCGGCGTCGGTCGGGATAGGGATCAGACCAAGCGACCTGAGTTCTCGCCGTTGCAGCGAATGTGGATTCGTCGAGTTTTTCGCGGATCCAAGCGCCAAACCTATCAAGACTCTTTCGTCCGTAGAGGAAGAAACGGCGCAGCTCCGCAGCCTCATGCTGAAGGTGCAGGACCGGCTAGCAGTTCTCGAAACGATCGCGACTGACCCGGGAGAGCGTGTCTCGCGTGAGATCGAGAAGCTGCGTCATTCCCCTTCGGGTGGTAGCGACACCGAGAACCAGTAGGGCGGCTAGTTTCCTTCAACCGCTGATCCGACCTGCTCAGTCCAGCAGGCTTGCCCCCAGCAACGTCAGCAGCTTCACGTCCATGAACATGCCCTGCGCGCGTTTGGCAGCCACGAAGGCGGGCACCTGGGCCACGGGCACACGGTGAACGATGATGTTCTCGCCGGGCTCTCCCCCTCCCTCTCCCATCTTGGTGAGGCCGGTCGCGCGCACCAGGCAGAAGGTCTCCGAGACCATGCCGGGCGATGAGGCGAAGCGGCCGATGATCTCGACCATTTCAGGCCGATAGCCCGTCTCTTCCTCCAGCTCGCGCGCGGCGGCGGTCTCGATCTCCTCACCGTCATTGATGTCGCCGACCAGGCCGGCGGGAAGCTCCAGGCAAGGACCGCCAAGGGGGACGCGATATTGCTCGACCAGCAATACGTCACCGTTGATTACGGCCAGGATCACCGCGGCATGGATGCCGCGTGCGCGGCCGACATATTCCCACGTCCCCCAGCGGCGGACGGTGATATATTCGCCCTGCCACATGATCTCCGGGACGCCCGGCTGCGGTGCGCTCATAATTCGATCAACCTATCGGGCATTTCGTTGGGGTCGGTCCCGGTGCGCGGGAAGTGTTTCGCCAGCACCGCGCCGATCCGCTCGACTGCGGCCGCCATGCCGTCACCGGGGCGGCCATCGTGCATTGCGGCAACCAGCGCCGCCATCGCCTCGCCCCATTCCTCCTGTGGCGCCTTGGCATGGATCGCGGCATCGGCGACGATCTCTGCGCGGCGTTCGGCGAGGCTGAGGTAAAGCAGGACACCCGTGGTGCTGAGCGTGCGCTGCTCGGTTCCGGTGCGGAATAGCATGATCGCGCGACGTCGCACGCGGCGATGCTTGGTGGCAGCCGGGGTCAGCGCGATGCGGATTGCGCGAATGCCAATCACGTAACGTGCGATCAGAAAGGCTGCGATCGTCTTCACCAACAGCAAGGTCAGCACGAAGCGGAGCGACGGCTCCTCCCACGGGCTGATCAGCGATGCGCCCCACAGCAGAAGATGCGGCCAGGCAGCGCTAATGGCGAGTGGCAGCAAGGCGAACAACAACGCCCAATGCAGCACGACATCGTTATAGCTGTCCGACGAAGCAGCCACGATCGCGGCGATCTCGCCATCCGTTTGCGCTTCGGCCGCCTTGATTGCGGCGGCGACCTTCGCGCCGTCATCGGGCTTGAGATACATCACCAGCTCCCCGATGCGCCGCCGCCGCCGAAGCTGCCGCCGCCGCCGCCAGTGAAGCCGCCGCCCATCCAGCCGCCGCCTCCGCCGCTATCGCCGCCACCACCGCCGCCCCAGGAGGAGCCGCCACCCCATGACGAATGATGTCCACTGTCGCGCATCGCCTCGCTCGCCGCCCACAGCCAGATCGGCCAGTCACTGCCGCCACCACCGCGATGATAACGACGTGCGCGACCCATGCCGCGGCCGATGCTCGAGAGCACCACGACGCCGACGATCACGATCCAGATGATCGCACCGACCGGGATATGTCCGCCGCCACGGGCCTTATGCGCCTTGTCATATTCGGCGATCGCCGCCGTGAGCTTGGCCTTGGCTTGGTCATCGGGAAGGCTGAGCTGCTCGATGATCGCATCGACCCCAGCCTCTATCCCGCTCGGCATATCGCCCGCCTTGAAGGCAGGGATGATCCGCTGCTGAATGATGACGCTGGAGAAAGCGTCGGTCAGCACAGGCTCCAAGCCATAGCCGACCTCGATCCGCACCTTCCGGTCCTTGGGCGCGACAATCAGGATCGCGCCATTATCCGCACCCTTCAGCCCGACGGCCCAGGATCGCCCGAGCTGATAGCCATAATCGGCAATGTCATAGCCCTGGAGATCCGGGATGGTGGCGACCACCAGCTGGCGGCCGGTCTGCTGCTGGAACGCCTGCAGCTTCGTCTCCAGCGCTGCCTTTCGGTCAGCAGGGAGGATGTTCGCGGCATCTGTGACGAGGCCGGCGAACTGCGGGAATTGAGGACCGCTCTGTGCGAAGGCCGGCAGCGAGATCAACGCGAGCAGACCGAGGAGGAGATGCAAATAACGCCGCATCACGATGCCCTTGCCTTTTCGAGCGGTGCCGCAGCGTTGAGGCGAGCTAGGATCGCATCAGCGCCTGCCTGGATACCGCCAGTCAGATCGTTGCGTTCGAAGCGAGGCACGATGCGGTTACGAATTATCTCGGCGCAGCGGGGATCCGTCAGCGTCGCTTCCAGTCCATAGCCCACCTCAATGCGCACCTTATGCTCCTTCGGCGCAACGAGCAGTACCACACCGTCATCATAATGGCGGCGGCCGACGCCCCAGAATCGGGCGAGCCGTAACGTGTAGTCGTTGATCGAATAGCCCTGGAGACTGGAAACGGTGACGATCGCCAATTGGTGGCGCGTCTTGCGTTGCAAATCGGCAAGCCCGGCATTCAGGCGCGCCTCGGCCGCCGGTGGCAGGATATCAGCCTGATCGACGACGAAATTGGTGAATTTCGGAAAGGTCTGAGCCGCCGCCGGCAAGGCAAGCAGGCCGAGAAAAAGGGCCAAAGCGATCAGCAGGGTTCTCACCGTGCCGCGCCGCGCCCCCGGGCTTAATCGCCTCTCCCTAGCCCTCCCCCAGAAGGGGGGAGGGAAGGCGTAGGTACTACTCACCTCAGAAATTCACCGTCGGCGCGCTCTGCGCGTTGGGGGCGGTAGCCTGGAAGGTCTGCATCGGCTTGGCGCCGTAGAAGACCTTGGCGCCGATCGAGTTGGGGAAGGTGCGGATCAGCGTATTATATTGCTGGACAGACGCGTTGTAATCGCGGCGCGCGATCGTGATCCGGTTCTCCGTCCCTTCCAGCTGCGATTGCAGCGCCAGGAAATTGGCGTTGGATTTGAGGTCCGGATAATTCTCCGTAACCGAAAGCAGGCGGCCGAGCGCGGCCGAAAGCTGGCCCTGCGCCTGCCCGAACTGTTGGAGCTTGGACGGATCTTTGAGATCGTCCGCGCTGACCTGGATCGAGGTCGCCTTGGCACGGGCTTCGGTTACGCCGACCAGCACGGTCGATTCCTGCTTGGCATAGCCCTTCACCGTATTGACTAGATTGGGGATCAAATCGGCGCGCCGCTGATATTCGTTCTGCACGTCGGCCCATTTGGCCTTGGCGTTTTCCTCAGCGGTCGGAATCGAGTTCAATCCGCAGCCGCCCAGCGCCAGTGCGGCGACGGGGGCGAGCAGGGCGGGAGCAAGACTCAGGCGGCGAGACATTTGGAGGCACCTTCCTTGGTGGTCGTCGTGAGCGTTTTAGTCTGGCAACACACATTGCGCAATCGGGCTTGATCGGCAGCGCAACGAGGTGCCTAAACGCGCGAATAGCCTGAAGGAGACGAGCCATGTTCAAGGAGTTCAAGGCATTCATCGCCCGCGGCAACGTGATGGATCTGGCGATCGCCGTGATCATCGGCGCGGCTTTCGGCAAGATCGTCACCAGCCTGACTGACGACATCATCATGCCGGTGGTGGGCAAGGCTTCCGGCGGCCTCGATTTTTCCAGCCATTTCCTGCAGTTGGGGCCCGTTCCCGCCGACTTCAAAGGCTCGCTTACATCCTATGCCGACCTCAAGAAGGCCGGCGTGCCCTTGCTTGGCTATGGCGAGTTCCTGACCCAGGTGGTCGACTTCCTGATCGTTGCCTTTATCGTTTTCCTGATCATCCGCGGGGTCAATCGCGCGATCAGCAGGTTCGATTCTCAGAAGGAAGCAGCGGCCGCGCCCGATTCGGCTGAGGTGGTGCTGCTGCGCGAAATCCGCGACGAGTTGCGCTCGGCGGGCACCAACCCGTCGGCCAGAAAGTTGCCGCTCGAGGGGCAGTAGGAACCGGACTGCTTCGCCGCGGCACGTTCCCCGACGAAAGCCTGGGTCCGGCCACTGTTGCCGATTTGGATCCCGGCGTTCACCGGGAAACAGTAACTGCCGGGGCGAGCAGAGCCCCTTTAATCCGCGCGCACAAGGTCCTATATCCGTCCTG
>Ga0207647_10003437_pt1 | contig 11884 bp, 6 predicted proteins | sample KBSCornC2_FD_184295 | JGI IMG/M metagenome (GOLD analysis project Ga0207647, IMG submission 184295) | Corn rhizosphere microbial communities from Kellogg Biological Station, Michigan, USA - C2 (SPAdes) (version 2) | ecosystem: Host-associated > Plants > Roots > Rhizosphere ...
CACGTTGCCGGTCGCTGCGTACTGGAATGTCTGGCGGATGTTGTCTCCGAAAACCAGTTTCGGTTTTACACGGTCCCAGATGCCAACACTCTCGAGTGCCTGCTTTGCTGCCAGACCGTACGGAGCGTGATCCGGATTGGCAATCGCGATCCGTATCACCTCGGGACGTGCAAGATCAGCGATACCTTGCAGTCGAATGTTGCTCGTGTTTGGCGTCCACAACGTGATCCGGCCGCGCGCGTAAACCGCTTTGCTGTCCGAAATGACCAGACCTTTCTTTTCAAGTTCATCAATGTAACTCACGTTCGCAGCCGCAAAGAGATCGAATGGCGCGCCATTCTCGATCTGTCTCGTGAGCATACCTGTCGATCCAAAAGTAAAGACGACTTTGGTCTTGTTGGCGGATTCAAATTCGCGGCCGAGTTCTTCGAACGCGGGGGTGAGATCAGAAGCTGCGGCGATCGTCAGCTCGTCGTGAGCAGGTGTGGTGGTGGATTTGTCCTTGCACGCGGTGACGCACGCCAGCGCTAGTATTAACGCGGCGAGCGGCGCCAGCCGCGTCTCAGGTCGGAAAATCATTAGGCGTGTAAAGATCTATCTTTGGACTACCCACCTTGTAAGTATGCAAAACACCGAGCGGCGGCGCATAAATGTGAATCGTGATGAGATCCTGACCACTGACGTCGGGATTTCCGAGTTGATGAATATCCGGAACTCCGGCACCCGTGACTGTGCCAGTCGGACATTCACGAGCAGTGTCGTAACACAAACCCTGCTCGTCGTCGTACTTGAAAATCGTTTCCCACATCAGTCCTTTTTGAACTCTTACCACACCGTGAGAGCCGTTGTGATCGTGAATCGGCGTCTTCTGACCCGGACGCCAACAGATCACCAGCATCTCGACCGCCTCATTGCGACAAACTCGATGGCGCCAGTAATTGCCGTCCTTGAAGCCAAGATACGGATTCAGATCATGGTCTGTAATCTCGACGTTCGCGACCCAGTCATTCAAATCTTCGAGGGTTGGGGCCGCAGGTTGGCTGTTTAGACGTTCGATCAGCTCTGAGAACGTGAGCGCCGTGCCATCGTCGGGCGGTTTGGTATTAATGGGAGTGTCGGTATTGATAAGAGTAGACAAAACTTGGGATCTCCGAGAAACGTTATACCACGGATTTAATGGATCTTTAAAAAGCGATTTACGCGGATCGAACTCAAGTTTGTATCGGAAACGTGGCCGCGGCGCTTAATACATTATTTACCTTGACCCGCAGGCTCAAGGTCCAGTTGTCGTTTGGTGTGACGTTTGGAACGGTAGTGACCACAGAGTAATTCAGGTGGTCACTGTTCTCCGAAAATTCTGATGCGCTCGTGAGCGCAGTCAGAGTCGGATGAATCCATTCAATAACCGCCCCGGAGGTGTCCATGCCTTGGGCGGTGATGGCGATCTTCTGCCCTGGGGCAACTTTAGTAACAGGAACTGCTGTAGGGTAGGTTGAGACAGCCGTGATCACCGGCGTGCCGGGGATAATTGAAATGGTAATGGGAAACTCTGGCGAAGACACGGTCTTATCCGCATTCGTCAGGCGAATAGTTGCCGGGCCGGGATGGAGATTCACCGGCAAGCGAACGAGCGCCTCTTCGGGCGCTGTGTAAGAAGTCCATTGCGGCAAGTGGTCACTTCCGTCTTGCGAGATGAGAACAGTGTCGGGCAAGTCGACTCCATGAATGAGAAGCATTTGTCCGAAACCGGCCGCCACCTGGTCGGCCGGCGTGACGGAGAGAATTGTTGGTTGCGGGGTTTTCGTAGGCAATCCACTCGCGGTCCAGCGGTTTGTGAGATTCCGGTCGGTGACCGTACCGGAGCCATGTGAATTGTCGTCAAACGATCCTTCATACGTGATCGCGCGACCCGCGCTCGTGTCGATCGCGAGAAGAGTTCCCCTCAACAGGTTCATCTTCCCAGGTATCGAATCACCGTCCGGGGTCTCGCTAAACGATACTCGGACTTTGCGAAGCGCTGACGTGGGGTCCAATGCCGGTTGATTGGGATCCTCGGTGATCAGGATCTCAAGAAAAGGTAGATCGTGCCCCTCGATAGTCAGCTTCAATGGACCAATCGGCAGACTCACCTTTGCCGGCAACGGTGGCCCATCGAAGTGCGGAACGATCGACCAATCCGACCAGACCTTCTGTTGAGTCTTAGGGTCGACTTGCTCCCAGATCGCATAGAGCTTGCCATCCGCAAACGCCCACAGCCGCATGAATTCTGAGCCCGGTGCGCTTGTCGCTGCGGTCATCGCAACGATATTCTTTGGCGCATTCGCATTCCACTCTCCCGACCACGGCGACCAACTACCCTCGTTGGGCTTAAGCATCGCGCTCCGCAGTGTCCCCTGATCGTCAACGCCCCAGAGTTGCACTCTGGATAGGGATCCCTCCTTTGCCTCACAGGCACAAATGAGACGTAGCTTGGCGGGCTTGTCGTCGATCTTAGGCGGCACCCAGTTGTTCCAGCCTCCGGCGCTGGTCTGCGACGAAGAATATAGATCGCCATCGGCCAGTCCAAAGAGATGACCCGTGCCGCCGGCAGACCCTGATGCGGTTAGGCATGTAATGTTCTTCGGAGCGTCCCTTCTGACTTGCCATTCGAGCCAGATGGTCTCCTTGAATGGATCGAATTCCTCGCCGATGTTTTTCGAATGTTGAATAGCGTAATGCAGTTGACCATCCGCGATACCCCAAATCGAAGCACCCGTCGTAAGTTTTGTGCCGGTGTCGAACATATAAGGGCAGGCACAAATCACTGTGAACTTTGGCGCATCTGGTAACTGAGTCCAGGATGTCCAACCACTCACGTCTCTATCGGGCTGCCCGATATTCTGCGTGAGCTGCATGGTGTAATAAAGTCCGTCGTCTGTCAGTGCGAACACCATCCCTCGACCCTTGGCATTGTCGGACGTCATGCAGGCAGCGAGTTGCGTTGGTGCTTGCGGTGCATCAACGTTCTTTGGTCCGCTAAACCAGCTTTCGACATTCGTCGGAAGAGTTTGTCGAAGCGGATTCTGATCGGTGTAATAGTATTGCAGCGCACCTTCACGGTTGGCGACCCAAAGGACTGACGACCAATAGGCGTTTTGGTGACCCGCACAAATTGGCGGATGCGCCTGAAGGTTGGGATCTTCGGCAATCGTCATCCACTCCGTTACGTAATCACGGACTGCGAGCATTGCGTTTGTCAGCATCGGCTGCAAGATGGGCCTTGTCCTGTCCAGCACAAGTGCGTGCCTGTCCGGAACCAAAAAGGGGTTTGCTGCCACGGCTGTGTAATAGTCCGGCACTAACTCAGATAGCCCGTCACGCCAGATTTTCTTGGACTTCCGAGCGAGGTTTTTGAAGAAATCGTCTGGAACAGTGGTTAAAAGATCGCCGTTAATTGTATCTCCGGCCGGCATAGGACATTGGTTCTGGATTTCCATCACCACCCGTTCAAACATCGAATGATAAAAGGGTGGGTTGGATACATTGGTGAAATTGACGGCGTGCATCGGTTGGCCCAGGTCGGTCAAATAATGAAGCGAAACGCCCAGAGCATACCCAGCCAGATCGATCCTTCCGGCACGGTAGGCCGCCACGGCTGAATTGAAGAGCGCGCTCCCTCTCGTCAAAGCAGTTGGGTTCGCGTGCTTACGCCAGTTCAAACCAGTATCGGGATCATAGAAATGTGCTTCATATGATGGTGTTGATTTTGGTCCAATGGCGGGACCGTTGAAAGAGTCGACGAAGTCGGCATCATAAACGCCCTGGCAGACCGCCTGATGAAAAACACTGCCACCCGGCGAGGTCTGACTAGTGTCGGGTTGAAAAAGCTGCTTGAATTTAACGCCTGATGCGTCATTGGCCAGAATTGCGCCCCGGTTCACAATCCAAAGGTGGGTACTCTTGTTTTCGTTGAATGGGTCTTCTGTATCGAAGCGCGAGGTCTGAGTACGACCCGTGCCTAATGTTAACGGGCGGCCCTCAGTCAGGTCTGCGAGGTTTCCATTACTATCGACCACAACGACGTTTGCAAGACTTCCGGCGCTGACCATTTTCAAACCCTGGCCGCCGCAATCAAGCCAGCCGTCTTCCAGTTGGACCAACATATTCCCTTTTTGGCCGATGGCAAAGGCGTAGCCGTCCTTGGGTACACTGATATCGAGCAACCCCGATCCGGTGTTTTGCCAACTACCATTTTCGCCAAGTGCGTAAGCATTGCCATTACTATCCAATGCCATTACGTGTTTGGCATCACCCACCGATATCCTGGTGAAAGGTATTGGTTGAGACTGAGGCAGCCATACGTTGCGGCCTGTGTCGTAGATAAAAGCCTTGCCGGCAGCATCGAGTCCCCAGGTCGTACCATCAGCGGCCGCGCTTAGAAGCGCGAGCGTTCGGTCGCCGACCTGGCGTGTCGCGCTCACGCTGGCGAATCGGATGGTAAGAACACCAACCCGGCAAACATTCCCAACTGTATCGAGACACCAGAGTTCCTCACCCGGGTCATCATCACTCGTTTGGCCAACTACCACCTGCTTCCATGCCCTATCGGATGAGACGCCTTGCCACTTTATCTTCCGCTCGCCGGTCGCCGGATCGACAGTAAACTGTGCGGTTTCCAAGGCTCCTGCGAGGTTCGTTAACCAGATCGTGCCATCGTAACCGGCGCACAGCGAGGTGAATACTTGCCCCTGTGGCTGGACTGCCGACTTGTCGATTTGTTGTGCCATGGGAGAGTTCTCGTTTCTTGTGGATTCTGGATTGGTAGGGCTTGTTAGGGCAGGTGGAGACGTAACGCGGAAAGCTGCCGTGCGGGCCTTATATCATGGCCGGCCTATCCCCACAATGTTTTCGTCAAAAAATTCCGCAGGTTTATCGATGTGATTTGAGCAGAATTCGTAAATCGCGGACGTTTGTGCCCGTTGGGCCAGTGACTATGAGGTCGTTGAGTTGTTCGAAGAACGTGTAGGAGTCGCTGCGAGCGAGATACTGTTCGGCGTCGAGGTTCAGGGTTCTGGCTCTTTGAATGGTTGTTTCGTCGGCAATGGCTCCAGCGGCGGTACTGTTGCCGTCGATGCCGTCAGTCCCTGCGCTTAAGATGACGGTGTGCGAGGTTTGGTTATCAAGACTGATTGCGCAGCGCAGGGCGGTTTCGAGATTACGGCCCCCGCGTCCGTCTCCGCGGACTGGACATGAGAACTCGCCGCCGGAGATCGCCGAACCGGTACTTGCGAGAAGAAGATCGCAGCCCTCTTGAATAGATTGTTCATTGATGTGGTCCAACACAGAACAGTTGTAGCCGAGTTCGACCGCTTTCTGTTGCGCGGCGCGGGTGGCAGTTCGGTTGTCGAGAAGAACAACGTGTGAAGCGTCGATCGGTTCACGAGAGGTCCGGTCTTGACGAATGGCGTTCATGATTGATTGCGGCAAGATCGTGTCGAGACCATAGTGCTCGACTACTTCAATCGCGTTTGGCGCATCGGGTGGGGCGGCGAGTGTTGGACCTGAGGCCACGCTTGCTTCGTCGCCAGGATTCGTGTCGGAGACGATGAGGGTGAACATTTGTGCTCGCGGCGATCGTCGTGCGAGTCCGCCACCTTTCACTGCGGAAAATGCGCGGCGTACTGCATTCACTTCCGCGATGCTTGCGCCGCAGGAGATGAGGTCCTGATTGGCAGCTCTGAGATCGCGCAAAGAGATGTCATCGCTGACGGGCCATTCGATCATCGCTGAGCCGCCGCCGGAGATTAGAAAGATGACGATCGCGTTCTCTTCGTTTGCGCGATCGATAAGTGCGGAGGCGGCACGTGCGGCAGCGAGGCTGGCTTCATTTGGTAAGGGATGGCCACCGATAAAGCTTTTCCAGTTCGTTGATTTGTGTGGAGTCGAGGAGACGATCACGCCCGCGGTTAATCGTTCACCGAGCGCGTCGTCGAGGCCGAGAGCCATCGAAGTCGCGGCTTTGCCGATAGCGATTGAGTAGATTGGGCGAGATGTGATGTTGAGTTGATTAACCGCTTGTGAGACTGCTGGGCGAGAATCTACAGACGAGAGTGCATGATCAAAGATTAAGCGAGCATCTTGCTGTAGGCGCATTTAGACAGGATTACAGGATGTAACAAGATGAACAAGATTTCTTTTTTGAGCTTTATGTGCCTTTTTGTGGCTAAACTTCCGTGCCCATTTCGTCCCAGTCGGCGACCATCTCGTAGGCGCGACCGAGGACGGGACGCGGGCGCGAGCCGTCAGCCTGGCCGATCAGTCCTTCGCGTTCCATGATGTCGAGAATGGCTGCCGCTCGCCCGTAGCCGATACGCAAACGGCGCTGCAGCACGGACGTCGACGCGCGCTTCATCTCCACGCAGATCCGCAATGCTTCTTCAAACAGTTCGTCGTGCTCGCCTCCGGTGCTTTCTAGCCCGAGTGCTTCTTCGTCGGATTGAGTGATGCTCTCGTCGTACGACGGTGGACCCTGCGCCTTGATGTGGGCCACGATGCGTCCGATCTCCGTCTCGTCAATATAAGCACCGTGAACACGGATCAAGCGCGACGTACCCGGTGGCAGGAACAACATGTCGCCGCGACCGAGCAGCTGTTCGGCGCCGTTCGTGTCGATGATCGTGCGCGAGTCGATCTTCGACGACACGCGGAACGAAATACGGGAAGGGAAGTTTGCCTTAATCAGGCCCGTGATCACATCTACCGATGGCCGCTGTGTTGCCAGCACGAGGTGAATTCCGACTGCGCGTGCCATTTGCGCGAGTCGCGTGATCGACTCCTCGACTTCACGTCCCGAAGTCATCATCAGGTCGGCCAGCTCATCGATTATGATCACGATATAAGGCAGCGGTTTCCACGGCTCGCCTTTATCGTCGTACTCCTTGACGAGATTGCGGCGCATGATCTCGGTGTTGTAGCCGTCGATGTTGCGCACGCCCCAACCGGCGAGGTCGCGGTACCGGCGTTCCATTTCCGCCACGGCCCACTTCAACGAACGCGACGCCAGCTTCGGATCGACGATGATGGGCGCCGCCAGATGCGGAATATCTTCATAGAGTCCGAGCTCGAGCCGCTTCGGATCGATGAGGATAAACTTCACTTCATCCGGACGCGCTCGATAAAGTATCGAGACGATCAACGCATTCACGCCGACCGATTTACCCGAACCCGTCGTACCCGCGATCAGCAGGTGCGGCATCTTTGCGAGGTCGGCAACGTAGTTGAGACCATCGATCGTTTTACCGAGCGCAATCGTCAGTTTCGAACCCGATTCACGAAACGGGCGCGACTCGATCACTTCGCGTAAAAAGATCGTTTCGCGACGCGGGTTCGGCACTTCGATGCCCACGTGCGGCTTGCCCGGCATGCGGTCGATGCGGATCGATTCAGCCTTGAGCGCCAGACAGAGATCGTCGACGAGTGAGACCACGCGTGAATACTTCACCCCCGGATCCGGCTTGAACTCGTAAGTGGTTACAACCGGACCCGGACAGATGTGTTTGATCTGGCCCGTGACGTTGAACTCTTTACACTTCTCAGCGAGTCTCGTAGCAAGACTCAGCAACTCGGTGTCAGCCTGTTCGCTGTGCGGCGGAGCCTCATTCAGAAACTCCATTGGCGGCAAACCGTAATCGGTGTAGTTAACTTTACGCGCCGCATCGAAGGGTAGTTTGCCCGTGGCAGGCTGTTCGGCTTTCACGCGCAGCACCGACGCGCCCTTCACCATCTCTTCCGCGCCTTCTTCCTCCTCGACCTCGGGAGTCGGGAAGATCGAACGCCGTCCCGATCGACCCGTGACAACTGTTGCCGAGGGTGTCGCAACGCCAACGCCCGCACCTGCCGCACTCGCGCTGGCTGCTAACGCAGTTGATTCCGTCTCGACCGTGCTACGCTTCGCTTCAGTGCGAATCACCGGTGGTGGCGGTTCAGGCGCAATCGGTTCCTTCATAAAATCCGCAACGCGCTCGGCCGGAGTAAGATTCAATGTCTGTTTCAGCGTGCTTTTTGCAGCCTCGCGTTCGGCTTTGATTGCCGCCTTAGTTTCATTCTTCAACCGCGCACGTTCCGCACGCATTTGCTGCCACGCTCTGAATCGCTCCGGAATCTTGCCGACAAAAGCAAAGCGAGTACTGATCGCATTGACGACGATTTCGTAGAGTCGAACAAACGAGAAATTCGTGGCGAGCAACAATCCAGTTGCGGCAATCGCGACGAGCAGCACCGTTGCGCCTACACGGCTCAAGCCGCTTGCGAGTCCCTGTGCGACTACGGCTCCGAGCAGCCCACCCGGTTGCACACTCGAATCAAACAGTGGATGTAAATGTGAGATCGACAGCAGTGCCGCGGCAGCAACAACGAGCACCACGAGTCCAACAACTCTCGTCCAGGGACTATGAATAGTCCCGGTGTGGAAACGTCGCCATGCGGCGGCGAACAGAAGCAGCGGCAACAAAAAGGCTGCGAGACCAATAAACTGAAACGCCATCGCCGCGACATTCGCTCCGATCGATCCGGCCCAGTTCTGCGTTTCGGCCTGGCCCGCAGAGTTCCACGACGGATCGTTCGGATAGAACGACGCCGAGATGAGGCAAAGCGCCAGCAGCAATCCCAGGGCGATAAAGAGAATCGCGAGGATCTCGTTGCCACGACCAGCGCGTGGGATGATCAAGCGCGGCTTATCTTCAATGTGTGTAGTTGTTGCCATTGATACTCCAACTGCAAACTTCAACTGCAAACGCCAGGACCTATGCAGCTTTGCGTGCGAGCAAGTAGGCCTTGATGAAGTCGTCGATGTCGCCGCCGAGCACAGCCTCGACGTTACCTCGTTCCAGTTTCGTGCGAGTGTCTTTTACGAGCTGATAGGGAGCCAGTACATAACTTCTGATTTGCGAACCGAATGAGATGTCGGCCTTGTTGGCTTCGAGTTCGGCAGTTTCGGCCTGTCGCCGCTCCAACTCGAGTTCATAAAGACGTGAGCGCAGCACCTGCATGGCAACTGCTCGATTCTGATGTTGTGAACGTTGATTTTGACAGGATACGACGATCCCCGTGGGGATGTGGGTAATGCGAACGGCTGAATCCGTCGTGTTGATGTGCTGTCCACCCGCACCGGTGGCGCGATAGGTATCGACGCGCAGATCTTTGTCGTTGATCTCTACTTCGATGTCCTCGTCAATCTCCGGATAGACAAACAATGAAGCGAAGGAAGTATGCCGCCGCGCAGCTTGGTCAAAAGGCGAAATCCGGACCAGCCTGTGTACCCCGGCTTCGGCCGCGAGCAAGCCGTAGGCATATTCACCTTCAACTCTGAACGTAACGCTCTTCAGTCCCGCTTCCTCGCCTGGTTGATACTCGAGCACTTCCGCTTTGAAGCCACGTTGCTCCGCCCATTTGAGATACATGCGCAACAACATCTCGGCCCAGTCCTGAGACTCGGTGCCGCCTGCGCCCGGATGAATCGTGCAAATAGCATTGCGGCGATCGTTATCGCCCGCGAGTAACATCTCGGTTTCGGCCTGGCTCAACTGATGCCCAAGACGTTCGAGCAGCGACTGTAGCTCTTTGAGCGACGATTCGTCTTCTTCCGCAAACTCAAACAACACTTCAGCGTCGTCTTTTTCCGATTCGAACTGTTCCTGCCGCTCTATTTCCTTTTCAAGTCGACTGCGTTCCTGCAGCAGTTTCTGTGCGGCTGCCTGATCGTTCCAGAAATCAGGCGCGGAGGCCTGTGCCTCGATCTTGTTCAACTGTTCGCGACGTGCCGGGACATCAAAGAAACCTCCCGAGCTGGTCTACGCGCGCACGGAGGTCGTCAAACGAAGTACGTAATTCCTGAATTGTTAAAAGTTCGGTCATCCTAAATCCTGGAGCTCCTTCTGCTGGTAAAAACGATCACGCCTAACACGAGCAACGTGATGGCGGCGCACGCCTGGACAAAAAAGTCGCCGTACTTCGTGTAGAGAGTTGTCTCAACTGACTCTGACGATACTGTCCACACTCGAGTGTCAGCGTTAAAGGCCGAGGGCGGGTCCATGAACCTGCCTTGGGGCGTAATCTGCGCCGTCAAGCCTGTATTCGTGACCCGCAGGACCGGTCGCTGGTTCTCAACAGCGCGAAAGATCGCATTCGCCAGGTGCTGTCTCATTACTGCGGTCGGTCCGAGGTAACCATCGTTCGAGATGTTTACCAGAAAGTCGGCGCCCTCACGTGTCAGCGTGCGAGCGATCCATGGATATGCCGACTCGATGCAGATGAAAACACCTGCTCGAGCACCATCAGCCCCGATTGGCATCAACGTGTAATTGCTGCCGGGAGTAAACTCGCCGACGAGCCCGGATATCAAAGAAGCTCCCGGCAACCAGCGCGGCAGCGGCACATATTCGCCAAACGGCATCAGGCGAATCTTATCATATTGCGAGATCAGCCAACCTTCTTCATTTATGAGCAGTGCGGAATTGTAAAAGCCATCGGCTGAAGGTTCCTGCGAGTTGAAGAGGAGATAGATTCGATTGTCTCGAGTGAACGCGGACAAACGTTCCTGGAGAACCCGATCCGAGCTGTAAGTAAAATTCATCGGCGACTCAGGCCAGATCACGAGTCTTGGTCCATAACTCTTTGCTGATATTTGGGCGAGTCCGGTTTTACTCAATGTGAAATGGCGTTCGATCAGCTCTTGTGTTTCGGCGGGAGACTTAACCAGCGTCATCGGTACGTTTGGTTGTACTGCTATGACGGCGATTGCGGGCTTTTCCAGGGAATCGAATTTTGATTGCCCGTATTCCCATATGGGATCCAGGCCCGACAGTGGGATCGCGAACGCCACATACAAGATCATCACGAGAGCAGCGGCGAACGTCCATTTATCTCTTCTGATCATCAACAAGGCGATCGCGGAGTTGACGATCAAAATGAGGAAGCTTACGGCGTAGACTCCGCCCCACGTTGCTGCTTGTATCAGCAGCGGGTTGTAGGCTTGCGAGTAGCCGAGTGCATTCCAGAGTTGTCCTGTAACAATGAGACGAGTCCATTCAAGAGCCGGCCAAAAGATCGGGGCCAGCACGAGGGCCAGCGGACCCCACTTTCGAATCGCGAGTGCTACCAGCACGGCGAACAGACCAGGAAAGAATCCGACGACGGCCGCGGCAGGTATCAATAGTAAATAGGCGACGACCGTAGGCAGGCCGCCATAGTGAATCATCGAATAGGTGAGCCAATAGCAGGAGACGTAGAAGAAGACGGTTCCCATTGCCCAGCCCATCATCAAGGCTCTCGTTGGCGAAGGCCGGTGAGCGATGGCCCACAGAAGTGGAACCAGGCTGATCCACGCCAGGAGATAGTTCTCGAAGTTTGGAAAAGAGAGTATGAGGAGACCGGCGCTGACTGCCGTCAAAGCCCACTCGTGTAGAGTTGGAGCTTCAAGACGCGCGCGGGCAATAACTTCTTCAACCACGCGCTGAGTTTAACAAAAAAATTTTTTCAGTCACGGATTCAAGCTGATTGAGAGAGGTCAATTCGCTGAAATTTGACTCAAAAAGACAGAAACCGTCACTGTCGAAGTGACAAATTTCGGTAGCGCGGATAAACGCGGAAGAGAAGCCGATGTGCGCAGATCTGAGATTTAAAAGCAGGAAGACCCGGTCATTACTGACCCGGGTCCACGTTTCGGGGGGAAGCACTGAAGGAACGCTCGGAAGGTAGCTGGCGCAGCGGCAGGCGGCGCTCAGGGGGAAGTTGGCGGCGGGGACTCGGTCGACTTTGCGTCTATTCCGTGTCGTGCCACTTCTCCTATGAGCACCTCGCATGCCACAAAAAAGTTTTTCTGGAAACGGGCCACGATTAAGAATAAAGA
>Ga0207647_10003438_pt1 | contig 11884 bp, 8 predicted proteins | sample KBSCornC2_FD_184295 | JGI IMG/M metagenome (GOLD analysis project Ga0207647, IMG submission 184295) | Corn rhizosphere microbial communities from Kellogg Biological Station, Michigan, USA - C2 (SPAdes) (version 2) | ecosystem: Host-associated > Plants > Roots > Rhizosphere ...
GTGGGCCGGGCTGGTCCGGGAGGCCGGGGGCGCACGCTGGCCGGCCGCCGGGCTGATCGCTCACGGGTACGCAGGTGCCGCCCAGCTCAGGGTGGTGTGCGTGATGGCGCTGCAGGACGCGGTGTTCGCGATCCTCGCGGGCCGCGTCGACGGCTGCGAGCGCGCCGAGGACGGCGCCGGGCCGCCCGCTCCGGTCGCCGTGGGCGAGCCGCCCGCCCGGCTCCTGGAGGACGCCGCCCGCAAACTCGCCGCCCTCGCGGCCCTGACCCGCCCCGTCCACCCCGACCGCGAACGGCCCGTCCCCGCCCGGCAGTCCAACGGCACGCTCACCGGGCTGCAACGCGCGCTGCTCGACCACGCCGACGGCCGCCGTACCGCCCGCGACCTGGCCTTCCGTGCCGGGCGCGGCGTCTACACCGTCACCGTCGAGGTCGCGCGGATGCTCGGCGAGGGGCTTTTGGAGTGCCCCGCCGCGCCCGCCCCGATCCCGATGCGCGCGGCCCCCGACGGCATCCGGCACCGCACCCCGCCACCGCCCGTACCACCCCCACCGCAGCCGCCGACACCCGTCGACCTGCCCCGCCGCAGACCGGGCGGCTTCTTCCGGCTGCGGAACGGAACCCCGAAATGAACCAGCCGAACAGTTGCCGAATACACGAAATGCGAAGAGAAATAGGGGAGTTGAGCATATGGATCACGAAGCCCTGGCGCTCGAAATGCGCGGCCTCCGGGAGCAGGTGACCGGAATCACCGACACCGCGGTCGCGGCGGCCGACGGACTGCTGATCGCCGCCGACACCGCCGACTCCATCGACCCGGAAGGTCTTGCCGCCCTCGCCGCGGCCGGCCTCGGTCTCGCCCGCCGCACCGCCCAGGCGGCCGCCCGCGGCACCCTGCGCCAGACCGTGACGTACGGCAGCCACGGCTGTGCCGCCTTCTACGCCGTCGGCGACACCGCCCTGATGGTCGTGCTGGGCGACGAGGGCATGGACGTGGACCTCCTGCACCGGGCGAGCGGGCCCGCCCTGGACCGCATCGGCTCGATCCTCATGCACCAGAACAAGACAGCCGAAGGAGTCTGAAGGGATGGCGACGAAGCGTATGACCCCAGGTTTCTCCGACCAGGTGATGGGCCTGGTCAAATCCCTCCGCACCGACGCCCCCGACTGTGTCGCCTCGGGCGTCGTCGACATGTCCACCGGCATGCTGCTGTCGTACGAGACCGTCGACAACCACCCGCCCGAGGTCCTGGACCTGCTGGCCGGCGCGACCCTCGACCTGTTCCAGGGGCGCACGGTCACGATGATCGAGGACGTCTTCAAGGAGCGTCGCGGGATCCAGAGCGACAACCACTTCTTCCAGGAGATCCTGGTCAACAGCGAGAACCTCACACACCTGTTCGTGCGCATGAACGAGCAGCAGGACGTCGTCGCCGTCGTCGTCTGCCGCAAGTCGGTCAATGTGGGCATGCTGTTCGCGCAGGTGAGGCGGGTGGTGCGGGAATACAGCCTGTGAACGCGGCAAGGCCCCTCCCCGTCGTGGGGAGGGGCCGTACCGGAGGTCACTCGGTGCGCAGACCGTCCGGGCGCATCAGCCGCAGCAGCGGGGGCAGACTGAGCAGGGTCACGGCGAACACGACCGAGGCGCCGATGGCCGTCATCGACAGCACGCTCGCCCAGTCCACGCTCACCGTCTCGCCGGTCATCTTCAGCAGGACCGCGCCCAGCGTCAGCCCGACCACCGACGCCAGCACGAGGCCCAGGGCGATCGGGATCGCCGTCTGCCACAGCACCGACAGGCTCAGCGTGCGCCGCCGGGTGCCGAAGGCGACCAGTGACGACAGCAGCTTCTTGCGCTCACGCAGCTGCTCCAGCTGCGAGACCAGCAGACTTGCGCCGATCAGCAGCAGGACGCAGGTCGCGCCGACGAACAGTCCGTTGCGGATGGAGCGGAACTCCTTGGACTGCTCGCTGGCCGCCAGGGTGAACACATTGGCCAGCGGATCCAGCCGGGCGGCGGTGTTGCGCGCGTAGTCACCGGCGTCCGCCACCGACGGGTCCAGCGAGACGAACACCCTCTGGACCAGGCCGGCCGCCGCTGCCTGAGGCAGCGCACCCCTGGTGACGAGCAGGCCGCTGCGCGCATAGCCGGTCGGGTCCTCGCGCTGCGCTGCCGTCTTCATGCCGGCGGGCACCTTCCAGGCCACCGGGTGGCGCTGCGTCCCGCTGTAGGTCGGGTCGAAGTACGCGGTGCTGCCCGGCTTGGTGATCTTCTCCGTCTCACTGTCGTACTCACCGCCGACGATCTTGAAGGTGTCGCCGTCCCGGCAGGACGCCAGCCGCGCCACCTCGCGCAGTTCGGCGCAGCTGCCGACCGCCACCTCCAGCTCGTTCTTGGGATCCTTCGCCCGCTCTCCGACAGAGCCGAAAGCGACGGCCGAGGCACGGCGTACGCCCTTGGTCCGTGCGAGCTGCCGGCCGGCCTCGGCCAGCGAGTGGCCGCTGCTCACGGAGACGTCCATCTGGGCCCGGTGGAGGTCGTTGCCCGTCTGCTTGGTGTAGTCGTGCTCGACCCCCGCGAACAGCATCTGCAGCGCGATCGCCCCGGCCACCGCGACCGCGATGCCGTTGACCATGCGGGCGGCCGAGCCGCTGCTCAACTGCAGCCTGCGTACGGCGAGTTGCCAGGAGACCGAGCCGGAGTCCAGCCGGGCCACCACGGCCTCGACGACCCACGGCAGCAGGGCGGTGACGCCGACCAGCAGCAGCACGGTGCCGCCGATGACCATCCACTGGTTGAAGTCGCCGTTGTCCCTGCCCTGCCCGATCATCGGGTACAGCAGTGCCAGGCCGCCCAGCGGCAGCAGCAGCCGCCACCACAGCCGGCGCCGCGGCGGCTTCGCCGTACGGACCACACCGAGCGGTTCGATGACCACCCCGCGCAGCGCGAACAGTGTCACCAGGACGGCCGCGGCCGGTACGGCGACGGCGACGAGCGCGGCCAGCGCGGGCGACGGGTTGAGGTCGCTCGGGAACACGCTCATCTGCCGCACCTTCAGCAGGGCCGCCAGCTGACGCCCCACCAGGAAGAAACCGGTGCCGAAGACGAGCCCGAGCAGCGCCCCGGCGAGGGCCTCGCCGCCGGCGATCCGGCGCGCCATCCCGCCGTCCGCGCCGACCAGCCTGAGGGCCGCGAGCCGGCGGTCCCGGCGCTCGCCGCCGAAGCGGACGGCCGCCGCGATGAACACGCCGACCGGCAGCAGCAGCACCACGAAGATGATCATGATGAGCAGGATCAGGATCGGATCCAGCGAGTCCTGCTGGTGCCCGGGGGCGGGCCCGAAGTAGTCGATGCGCTCGACGACGCCACTTTCCAGATGGTCCTGGAGTCCCGTGGCGCCCGCGTAGTAGGCGAGTTCGGAGGGCCCGATCAGTCCGGACTGCGCGATGGTGCCGGTGATCCGGTAGGGGATGCGCGCGCGCAGCAGCTTGCCGGAGCCGGACTCGAGCAGCTTCTTCAGGGCCGGCGAGACGACCATGTCGCCCTTCGCGGGAAAGTGCGCCACACCCGGCGGCAGTGGCGCCTTCGCGCCCTCGGGCTCCAGGAGCCGCGCGCGCACGTCGTTGCCGCGGAACGCCGTGTCGACTTCGGCGATGACGAGCGTGTCGTCCGCCTTCTTCAGCAGCTTCTGGCTGTACGTGAAGTCGTCCCGGGAGCTTTCGCGGTGCTGGCGCTGGGACAGTGCGCTCGGGATCGCCGTCGTGAGCAGCAGCAGAGCCACCCCGAGCCCGACGCCGACGGCCGTCAGCAGGGCCCGGACCCATCCCTCGCGCCCGCCCGTGAAGGCGAACCGAACCCCCATGGCCAGATCGTCGGCCCACTGCCGCATCCTCATACGATGCGCTCCATGTCCCGGGACTTGCCGTCCCGCACCACGATCTCGCGGTCCGAGTACGCGGCCACCCGGGCCTCGTGCGTGACGAGGACGACGGCGGCGTTGGTGGACCGGGCGGCGTCCGTGAGCAGGTCCATCACGCGCTCGCCGTTGAGCGAGTCGAGCGCGCCGGTGGGCTCGTCCGCGAACAGCACACGGGGGCTGGTGACCAGCGCCCGGGCGACGGCGACGCGCTGCCCCTGACCGCCGGAGACCTCGCCGGGCCGCTTCTTCGCGAGGTCGTCGACCTCCAGCCGCTCCATCCACGTCAGGGAGGTTCGCTCGGCCTCCTTGCGGGAGGTGCCGTTCAGCCTGAGCGGCAGGGCGACGTTCTCGACGCAGGTCAGCTCAGGTACGAGCTGGCCGAACTGGAACACGAACCCGAACTCGGAGCGCCTGAGCGCACTGCGCTCCGCATCGCTCATGGTCGCCATCTCGCGCCCGGCGTACAGGATCGACCCCGAATCGGGCGTCACGATCCCCGCGAGACAGTGCAGCAGCGTCGACTTGCCGGACCCGGAGGGGCCCATCACGGCGACGACCTCACCGGGGTGGATGGAGAACTCGGCGCCGTCGAGCGCCGTGGTCGGCCCGTACGACTTGCGCAGCTCGTCGGCGACGAGCAGGGAACCTGCGGGAGTCACTTGGCCACCGCCTCCGCGAGCTTGTCGAGGCGCGCGGCGGTGAGCTCCAGCCAGCGCAGGTCGGCCTCGAGATGGAACAGGGCGTGGTCGCAGATGAGCTGGTCGGCCAGGTCCCCCTTCCGCTTCCGGTCGGTGAGGATCCGCATCATCCGCAGGTGCTCGGAGCGCTGCGTGTCGAGGATGTCGGCCGCGTTGCGGTGGGTGAGCAGTGCGAGGACGACCTTGGTGTACAGCGTGGACTGCAGATACGGCTCGGGTGCCTCCGGCGTCGCGAGCCACCGCTCCACGTCGGTGATCCCGGCGTCGGTGATGGCGTACCGCTTGCGCTCGGGCCCGCCGCCGGCCTCGATGCCGTCGACCTCGACGAGCCCGTTCTTCAGCAGGCGGGACATCGTCGAGTAGACCTGGCCGTAGTGCAGCGGCCGGTCGTGACCGAACTTCTCGTCGAAGGCCCGCTTCAGGTCGTAGCCGTGGCGGGGCCCGGACTCCAGGAGCCCTAGAAGGGTGTGACCGATGGACATGTCCACGACTCTACACATGGTGTATACGCCTCGTGTATACGCATGGTGTTTAGATCATGGCGGGGTGTACAGGCGGGACACAGCTTCGCAGGTGGGGGCCGATTGTCACGGTTCTGCTACACGCCACGGTTTCTGCCGAACGCCCGGTTCGGCAACCTCCAGCCCGTCCGGCGTTTGAGGACGAGGCCGTTCAGGCCGACGGGGGTCCGGAGGCGGAGCCCCCGGGTGGGCGCCCGCGACGGGGAATCGGCCCCGCCTCGCCGGGCAGCCGCCCCGCCTCCGCGAGAGCGCGCCGCAGCAGGAACTCGATCTGGGCGTTGGCGGAACGCAGTTCGTCCCCCGCCCACCGGGCGAGCGCCTCATAGACGGACGGGTCCAACCGCAACAGCACCTGCTTGCGCTGCTGCGGCCGGCGCCGGGGCGAAGCCCCCTCGGAGGGATCCGTCACTGGTAGAGGGTCCCGGTGTTGAGCACGGGCTGCGGGGCACGGTCCCCGCACAGCACCACCATCAGGTTGGACACCATCGCCGCCTTCCGCTCCTCGTCCAGTTCCACGATGCCCTGCTCCGCGATCCGGGCGAGCGCGGCCTCGACCATCCCCACCGCTCCGTCCACGATCTGCCGCCGGGCCGCGACGACCGCCCCCGCCTGCTGCCGCTGAAGCATCGCTGACGCGATCTCGGGAGCGTACGCGAGATGCGTGAAGCGCGACTCGATGATCTGGACACCGGCCGCCTCCACGCGCGCGTGCAGCTCGGCGGCGAGCTTCTCGGTGATTTCCTCCGCGTTGCCGCGCAGCGACAGCCCGCCCTCGTCGTGGGCGTCGTACGGGTACTCGATGGCGATGTGCCGCACGGCCGCCTCGGTCTGCGTGGCGACGAACTCGAGGTAGTTGTCCACCTCGAAGGTGGCCTGCGCGGTGTCCCGCACCTTCCACACCACGACCGCGGCGAGCTCGATCGGGTTGCCGTAGGCGTCGTTGACCTTGAGGACGGCGGTCTCGTGGTTGCGTACCCGCGTGGAGATCTTCGTGCGCGAGGTGAAGGGGTTCACCCAGCGCAGGCCGTCCTGCCGGATCGTCCCCCGGTAGCGCCCGAAGAGCTGGACGACCCGGGCCTCGCCCGGCGCCACGGTGTTCAGCCCGCGCAGCGAGATCACCGCCGCGACGAGGACGACGGCACCGCCGGCCGCGAAGGCCGGATTTGCCTGCGCGGCCGCGAACAGGACGACGGCGACCAGGAGTCCGAGCAGCCCGAGCAGCAGCGCGAGCGCGCCGCCGATGCTGTGCGCGGTGAACTCCCGGACGCGGGGCGCGGGCATCTCCGGTATGTCGGCGTCAGGAGTGGTGTCGTGTATGGGCATGGGTGGTCCCCCGTGGTCGTGGTGCGGTCCGTTGACAGCGCCTTCAAGCGAAAGCACGTACCTAGCTAAGTGATATCACTTTACCCCGCAGAGCAACCCTGAACCCTTCTCGGCCGTCGGTTCCATCGGAGCGGGTGCTGATTGTCACGTCCGCAAAAGAGCGGATCCACCGACCTTTGTCACATCTCCCGGTGTTAGCTTTCTGAGCTGACCTGTGCTGTGAACCTGTGTTGCAGAAGAGCACACAAGACCGAAGCGGAGCGGAACGGACCCATGGGACGAGCGGAAGAGAGACGAGCGCGACAGCGTGGTGGCCGCCGCGCGGCGCCCCCCACGCGCTCGTCCGGCATGGAGTCGTCCGAGGCCGAGCCCACCGTCATAGGCGGCCGGGCCGCGGCCCGCCGGGCGGCTCAGGGCAAGGGCAGGAGCAAGGCCAAGGGCAAGCCGGGCAAGGACGGCCGGAGCTTCATGCGCCGGCTGTTCACCTGGAAGAAGATCGTCGGGACCTTCTTCGTGCTCTGCCTGCTCGGCATGGGCGCTTTCGTGGCGATGTACATGATGATCAGCGTCCCCCAGGACGGCAACCTCGACGCGACGCTGCAGAGCAACGTCTACAAGTACAGCGACGGCCAGCTGCTGACGCGCGACGGCCAGAAGAACCGCGAGATCGTCGACCTGTCCAAGGTCCCCAAGCCCGTGCAGCGCACCTTCGTCGCCGCCGAGAACAAGACCTTCTACAAGGACAACGGCGTCGACCTCAAGGGCACCGCCCGAGGCATCCTCAACACGCTCTCCGGCAAGGGCGCGCAGGGCGGTTCGACGATCACCCAGCAGTACGTCAAGAACTACTACCTGACGCAGAACCAGACCGTCACGCGCAAACTGAAGGAACTGGTCATCTCGCTGAAGCTGGACCGGACGAAGACCAAGGACTTCATCCTCGCCGGCTACATCAACACCAGCTACTACGGCCGCGGCGCGTATGGCATCCAGGCCGCCGCGCAGGCCTACTACCACGTCGACGCGCAGAAGCTCTCGGTCCGGCAGGGCGCCTACCTCGCCGCGCTCCTCCAGGCACCCAACCAGTACGACTGGGCGATCGCGTCCGACACCGGCAAGAAGATGGTTCAGGCGCGCTGGAACTACGTCCTCGACAACATGGTCGAGGAGAACTGGCTGGACAAGGCCAAGCGCGACGCCATGACGTTCCCGATCCCGAAGGAGCCCAAGCCCTCCGCCGACATGGGGGGCCAGACCGGCTATCTGGTGAAGGCGGCCAACGCCGCGCTTGAGAAGCGACTGATCGATCAGGGCACGGCCGAGAACGCCCAGCAGGCCGAGGCGCTCGTCAACGCCGGCGGCTGGACCATCACGCTCAACATCGACAAGAAGAAGCAGACCCAGCTGGTCAAGTCCGTCAAGGCGCAGCTGACCAGCAAGCTCAATGCGAAGAAGCGCACGGTCGACGGGGATGTCCAGGCCGGTGCCGTGTCGGTGAACCCGAAGACCGGAGCGGTCGTCGCGATGTACGGCGGCTCGGACTACTTCAAGCACTACCTCAACAACGCGACCCGTACCGACTACCAGCCCGCCTCGACGTTCAAGCCGGTCATCCTCGCCGCCGCTCTGGACGGCAGCGGCCAGACCCAGTCCGGCCAGCCGATCACGGCGAACACGATCTACGACGGCACGAGCAAGCGCCCGGTCGTGGACCACGGCACCAAGGTCGGCTTCGCGCCCGAGAACGAGGACGACCGCAACTACGGCCCCGTCACCGTCCAGACGGCGATGAACAAGTCCATCAACTCCGTCTTCGCGCAGCTGGGCGCCGACGTCGGCATGGACAAGGTGCTCAAGGTCGCGGGCCAGCTCGGCATGGACACGGCCGACCTCAAGCCCGTCTTCGCGCAGACCCTCGGCACCATGGGCGCGAGCCCGCTGCAGATGGCCGGGGTCTACGCCACCCTCGACAACCACGGCAAGAAGGTCACGCCGGCCATCATCAAGTCCGTCGAGAACAGCAGGCACGAGGTCAGCCTGCCGAACCCGATCGGAGGCCAGGTCATCAGCGAGGAGGCCGCCGACTCGGTGACCTCGGTGCTGACTGGCGTGGTCGACGACGGTACGGCCAAGTTGTCGGTGGCGGAGAACTCGAAGCGCGACGGCCAGCAGGTCGCCGGAAAGACCGGTACGTCCGACAACAACAAGTCGGCCTGGTTCACGGGTTACACGCCGGACCTCGTCACATCCGTTGGCCTGTTCGGCGAAAGCGCGAAGGCTCCGCATCCGCAGGTCCCGCTCACCGGCGCCACCGGTCTGATCCCGCCACCCGGCCGGATCAACGGTGGCGGCTATCCCGCGCAGATCTGGGCGGCGTACATGTTCGGGGTGACCAAGAGCAACAGCAAGTTCGAGCTGAACACCACCCAGGGCGCGGCGGTCCAGCCGACCTGGACGCCGACGGTCACCCAGTCGCCGAGCCCGACGCCCAGCCAGTCACCGACGAGCCAGAAGCCGTCCCGGAAGCCGACGCAGACGCCGACCCAGACTCCGACCCAGACGCCCACTCAGACTCCGACGCAGACGCCGACACAAACTCCGACCCAGACCCCGACGGCTCCGACGGACCCGCTCGACCCGAACGGCCAGTAGCAGCCGCCACACACAAGGGGCGCACGGCAAACGCCGGGCGCCCCTTCGTCATCCTTGAGTGCGACTCGTGCGCCGACTACGAGGTCGAGATGGTGGTCGTGCCGATCGTCGACCAGATAATGCCGCCCGTGGGCGTACCACTCCATTCGCCCACAACGGCGCCGAGCGCAATGGTGCGGTTCTCCGGCAGGTCGAGGTTCACGTGCCGAGTAGTCCCCTTTCGCAGAGCGCCAAGGTCTGCGCGCTGCGGGCCGGCAAGGGCCCGTCGAACAGACCGGACTCGATCACCGAGAGTCCCTTTCCGCTGTCTCACGTCTGCCGTTGGAGCGACGGAACCTCGGTCGACCTGGTGCCCGCGTGGATCAACCCGCTGCTCTACATCTGCCTGGCAGCAACCTCACCGTGGCGGTCCGCGACGGGCCGTCGCGACCGTCCTGCTGCACGTCGCCCGGCGCTTCCACTACGAGATCGACACCCTGAGAACGGGCGACGTCATCGGCCACACGACCAGGCGCACGCTGCAGCAGGCGTACGAGAGCAACTACCTGTCGGGCACGGCGATCGCGATTCGGCCGAAGGGCTACCCGGTCGGGGCGGAGAACAGCTACTTCCCGCACGAACTGGTGGTCATGCGGGACATCCTCGCCGAGTGTGAGGGCGTCGTGCGGTGGGGAGGCGACGAAAGGGTCCCCAAGGAAAGTCACTTCCAGATCGACGTGAGGCCCGGCGACGCGCGGTTGAGAACGGTCGCCGCGAAGATCGTCGGCTGGAAGGACTCCCCGGGCCGGGGCGCGGGCACGGTGGACGCTTTCGAGCCGACGCGCCGCCGAGCGGCCAGGAAACTGGAGCGCCTGCAGCAATCCGTCCAGCGGGAGTACGACCCGGCGTGGGTCGCACGACTGGCCTCTTCCTGCACCGGAACGCAGGGGAGGCCGGCCGTGAGCCCCGGAGGTCGCCTCACCTCCGACCGAGCTCGAACCAGACCACCTTCCCGGTGCTCAGCCGAGTCGCCCCCCACCGCCGGGCCAGCTTGTTCACCAGGTACAGCCCACGACCGCCCTCGTCCGTCGCCCGCGCCTGCCGCAGCCGCGGCAGCTGCGGTACGTCGTCGCCGACCTCGCAGCGCAGCACGTCGGTGCGCAGCAGCCGCAGCGTGACCGGGCGGGACGCGTAGCGGACGGCGTTGGTGACGACCTCGCTGACGAGGAGCTCCACGGAGTCACTGAGGTCCTCCATGCCCCAGCGGGACAGCGCGCGCCGGGCCAGCCGGCGGGCGCGGCCGGGTGCCGCGTCCTCGGGCTCCAGGAACCAGTACGCGACGTCGCTCGGCGCGATCCCGTCGAAGCGGGCGGCGAGCAGCGCGATGTCGTCGTCCCGGTCGCCCGGGCCGAGCATGTCGAGCACCTCGTCGCAGAGTGCTTCCAGCGGCGGCGGATGGTCGGGCCCGGTCAGCTGCGCGGTCGCCGCGAGCTTCTCGCGCAGCTGCTCTATGCCGGTCCACACGTCGCGCAGCCGGGACTCGACCAGCCCGTCGGTGTAGAGGAGCAGGGTCGCCCCGGCCGGTGCGTCCAGCTCCACGGCCTCGAAGTCGACGCCACCGACACCGATCGGCGCCCCCGGCGGCACCCGCAGTACCTCGGCGCGGCCGCCCAGGTGCAGCAGGACCGGCGGCGGATGGCCGGCGTTGGCGATGGTGATGCGGTGCGACACCGGGTCGTAGACGGCGTAGAGGCAGGTCGCCATGCGGTCGGTGCCCAGGCGCTGGGCCTGTTCGTCGAGGTGGTGCAGGACCTCCTGCGGGGGCAGGTCGAGGCCGGCCAGGGTCTGGGCCGTGGTCCGCAGCTGGCCCATGATGGCCGCGGACGTCATGGAGTGGCCCATCACGTCACCCACGACCAGCGCGACCCGGCTGCCGGGCAGCGGGATCGCGTCGTACCAGTCGCCGCCCACCCGCGCGGTCTCGGCGGCGGGCAGATAGCGGGACGCCAGCCGTACGCCCGTGGGCCGCGGGAGGGTCTCCGGCAGCATGGTGCGCTGCAGCTCGTCGGCGATGTACGCCTCGCGGCCGTACAGCACCGCCTTGTCGATGCCGAGGGCGCTGTGCGTGGCGAGCTGGGCGGCGACCAGCAGGTCGTCCGCCTCGAAGGCCATGCGCTCCGGGCGGCGCAGGAAGAGCGCGGCGCCGATCACCCGGCGGCGGCCGCGCAGCGGGGCGAGGATCGCGCGCTGTCCGCCGGGTACGACGAACTCGCCGCCGTCGCCCAGGAGTTCGGGCAGGGCGGCACGGGCGGCGGGCGCGTCCGTGAAGACCGGGCGGACCCCGCGCAGCACCTCGGCGAGCGCGCTGCCCGGCCGTACCTCGCACAGTTCGGCGCCGACCGCGTCGAGCCCCGTCATCTCCGGCGGCTCCGGCTGCAGGGCGGGCGAGAAGCCGCCCTCGGTGTCCCGCTCCGCCGGGATCCGGTCGGTGCGCCGCAGCCGCAGCAGGAGCGGGCCGGTGGGCCGCTCGTCGCCGACGGGCAGCGGGTCGCGCAGATAGACGAGGATCGCGTCGGAGAAGGTCGGCACGGTGGCCCGGCACAGGCCCATGACGATCTCGTCGAGGTCGATGCCGCGGGCGATGCGCCGGGTCGCGGCGCCGACGAAGCGCAGCCGGTCGCCGTCCCGCCGCATCGGCGTGGGCTGCCCGGGCGTCGTCATGCCCTGCCCGGTACGGCGCTCGCCGCCGGCCCCCTGCGGCCGGTCCTGCTCGCCGTCCGGCTGGTCCGGGA
>Ga0207647_10003443_pt1 | contig 11872 bp, 9 predicted proteins | sample KBSCornC2_FD_184295 | JGI IMG/M metagenome (GOLD analysis project Ga0207647, IMG submission 184295) | Corn rhizosphere microbial communities from Kellogg Biological Station, Michigan, USA - C2 (SPAdes) (version 2) | ecosystem: Host-associated > Plants > Roots > Rhizosphere ...
AATGGACCCCCCCCCAACGCAGACCGGTGGATGCTGGTCGAAGAGCTGGAGCATTTGGCGACCGGGGCCTGGATCTTAGGAACCGGCGGCGGCGGCGATCCCTACCATGCACTACTGGAGTTGAAGGAGCTCTATCGGCTGGGTCACAGGATAAGGATCGTCGACCCCTTGGGTTTGCCCGATGATGCCCTGATCGCTTGCGTTGGCCAGATGAACGCTCCGCTGGTGGTTCAGGAGCGCTTGAACGACGGCGTGATCATGGCTGAAACGGTTCGAATGATGGAGCGTTATATCGGCCAGTCGTTCGACGGCATCATGCTGTGGGAAATTGGCGGAGCGAATTGCCTCCAGCCCTTTCTGGCTGCCGCACATCTGAACTTGCCGGTCGTAGATTGCGATGCGATGGGCCGGGCATTCCCCCAGGCCGACATGACGACCTTCGCGATCTGCGGCTTGAAGCCGCATCCGTGGACGATGGCCGACATCCGGGGGAATTCGATCATCTTCACCGAGGCGGTCGACTGGGCTTGGATGGAGCGGATGACGCGGCGTGCATGCGCGGTTTTCGGATCGTCGGCGGCGACGTGCAAGGCGCCTCGCTCGGGACATGAAGCCAAGACGGCAACGGTCCTGCACACGGTCACCAAGGCGCTGTCACTCGGCGCGGCGGTCCAGGAAGCTCGAGACCGCCATGACGATGTGGTGAAGGCGGTCATTGATCGAGAAGGCGGCTTGCTGCTGTTCAAAGGCAAGGTTGCCGATGTCGAGCGCCGCGCCACCGAAGCGCATCTGCGTGGTCATCTCATCATCGAGGGACTGGATCGATTTTCCGGCAGTCGATTCGAGCTCGATTTTCAGAATGAATTTTCAGTCGGCTGGCTCGATGGAGAACTGAGCGTCACCGTCCCCGACCTGATCTGCGTGCTCGACACACTTTCCGGCGAAGCGCTGGGAACCGAAACCATTCGCTTCGGACAGCGCGTGTCGGTCATTGCGTTGCCCGCGCCGGCTATCCTCCTCAGTGAAGCTGGATTGCGCCACGTCGGCCCTCGCGCCTTTGGCTATGACCTCGACTTCAAATCGGTGTTCGCTGCATGACTCAACGTATAGGCATCGATGTCGGAGGCACGAATACCGACGCTGTTCTGATCGCGGGAAATGATATTGTCGCGCGGATAAAGACGCCGACCACCCGCGACATCACGTCCGGCGTCCTCGCGGCGATGAACGCTCTCGTACAGAACAGGACGACAGCGCAAAACATTTCGGCCGTGATGATCGGGACGACACATTTCGTCAACGCGGTGGTTCAGAGGGACGGCTTGTCGCCTGTTGCGGCCATGAGGATCGCCCTGCCCGCGGCGGCGCAGGTCCGTCCCTTCGCCGACTGGCCCGAGGATCTTCGCCGCCATGTCGAAGGCCCCGTGTTCCAGATCAGAGGCGGGCATGAAGTCGATGGAAGCCCGATCGTTCCGCTGGACCATGAGGCCATCGCTCAAGCTGCAAGGGCTATCCGCGCCTCGGGGATAAGCGCGGTCGGCGTCACCGCCGCATTTTCCCCGCTGACGGCAGCTGCAGAGATCGAAGCGGAACGAATTATTCGCGACATTGCGCCGGAGGTTCTGGTGACATGCTCGCATCGACTGGGCCGGATCGGTCTGCTCGCGCGCGAGAATGTGACGCTACTCAATGCGAGTCTTCAGGATCTCGCTCGTCGAACGATCGAGGGATTCCAGCAAGCGCGCTTGGCCAGCGGGATCGCTGCCCCGCTCTTCATTACTCAAAACGACGGTACGATGGTCAGGGCCGAGCACGCCACGGCGTACCCCGTGCTCTGTTTCGGATCTGGTCCCACTAACAGCCTCCGTGGCGCAGCTTTTTTATCTGGTTTGAAGGATGCGATGGTCAACGATGTCGGTGGCACCACCTCGGATATCGGGACGCTGGCCAGCGGATTTCCGCGTGAAGCAAACAATGTTGTCTATGTTGGGGGCGTCCGCACGTTGTTCAGAATGCCAGATACCTTCTCGGTGGGTCTGGGAGGCGGCACTATAGTGGACCAAGCCAATCCGAGGAACATTGGACCGAAGAGCGTCGGATTCCGCCTGGCCTCCGAAGCGCTGGTCTTCGGGGGTAATACACTGACATGTTCAGATATAGCTGTGGCCGCGGGGTTGACCGACATGGGCGACCCATCGCGTGTCTCGCATCTATCCGCGCAATTCGTGAAGGACGCGCTGCATCGTATTCATGAAATCGGTATCGATGCGGTCAATCACATGAAAACCAGCTTCGAGGATGTCCCCTTGATCGCAGTGGGCGGGGCAGCGTTCCTCGTACCGGATGAGATTCCCGGCATCTCAAACGTCGTCCGCGTAGCGGAACCAGGGGTGGCGAACGCCGTGGGTGCTGCGATGGCGCAGGTCAGCGGCGAAATCGACCACATCTTTCAGGATGTTTCGCGCGATGACGCACTGGCTACCGCCCGGTCCCTGGCGGATGCCAAGGCCCGTGAGGCCGGCGCGGAGCCCGATTCCATCGAGGTGATCGAACTCGAGGACCTCCCAATAGCCTATATGCGAGGGAACGCCCTGAGGGTCAGAATCCGGGTGGCCGGGAGAATGGCGCAAGAAAATCTGATGCAGGGAGCGATCGAATGACGAACCGAGCACATGCGATCGATGCCGCGGTGGCTGTGATTGATCGGGGCGAATTCCGGGCTGAGTTGGCCCGCCTCGTGAGTATCCCCACCGAGAGTCAGAAACCCGATCGCGCGCCAGAGCTCTATCGGTACCTGGACGACGTCTTGAGAAAGCGGTTCGAAGAGCTTGGGTTCGAATGCAAGTTGTTCCCCAATCCGTGCAGCGGCCCGCCCTTCCTGGTCGCGCAGCGCTTCGAAGACGCTGATTTCATCACTGTCCTGGGATATGGACATGCCGACGTCATCCGAGGGCTGGAGGGCTCGTGGCAGCGCGACCGATCACCATGGCAGCTCGAGGCGGATGGCGACCGATTATATGGTCGGGGGACAGCGGACAATAAAGGGCAGTTGACCGTCAATCTCGCAGCTCTCCAGAGCGTCATTGAACAGCGCGGCGGCAAGCTTGGATGGAACGTGAAATTCCTTGTCGAAGCAGGCGAGGAGCTCGGTTCGCCAGGACTACACGAGTTCTGCCTCGCGCAGCGTGAGTTGCTGGCCGCTGACGTGCTGATCGCCTCGGACGGGCCGAGATTGGCGGCCGACGCACCAACAGTTTTTCTAGGATCGCGCGGGGCCGTCAATTTCACGTTGCGGGTAGAGCCACGCCCGGCGGCGCATCATTCCGGAAATTGGGGCGGCCTTTTGTCCAATCCGGCCATCACGCTATCCCATGCCATCGCGCATCTCGTGGAGCAGAGCGGCCGTATCGCTTTGCCCGAACTGCGACCGACACATATTCCCGGCGACGTGCGCGATGCGTTGTCGCGCTGCGTAGTGAGCGAAGATGGCGATGGTCCGGCAATCGACCATGACTGGGGCGAGCCGGGCCTGACACCTGCCGAGAAGCTCTATGGATGGAACAGTCTGGAGGTTTTGGCACTTAGCTCGGGGACGCCGGCGGCGCCCATTAGCGCCATTCCGGGCAAGGCGGTCGCGACCTGCCAGCTGCGCTTCGTGGTCGGTACGGACATCGAAGCGGTCGTGCCGGCCATCCGCCGATCGCTTGCGGCCGCCGGTTTAACCTCGGTCATCGTCGAACGAACCGCGGATAAGCCGTTCGTGGCCACCCGCGTGCCACTCGACAGTCCGTGGGTTGAATTTGCCTCTCGTTCCATTGAAAGCACGTTAGGGCATCAGCCCGTCATCTTGCCAAATCTGGGAGGCTCGCTGCCGAACGACGCATTTGCCGAGATATTGGCGATGCCTACGCTATGGATTCCGCATTCCTATCCGAATTGCGCCCAGCACGCACCTGACGAGCACATGCTGGAGTCGATCGCGCGTGAAGGCCTGGCGATGATGGCCGGCATATACTGGGACCTCGGTGATCCCGGCATGGTCGGCCGCTAAGTATTCGACCGAACTGTCTCAAGTCTAAGCGTGCCATGGGTACGCCACACCCATCAGGGCGTCGCCGCGGTTTACCGAAAGACTGCTTAGGCGATAGAGGACAAACCCCGCCCGTTCGGCGGTTATCGTGTGGAGGACATCCCCAAAGATGTTCCTTATCACGCCCAGCGTATCTCCCTCCGCCACGGTGTCCAGCAACTTCTTCGCTGGATACCACAGGCCGGATTCCGGTGCCTTGGGGTCCCATTTTTCGATAAGATTTTCCTGACCGCGGGGCGCATCCGTAGGGCCGTCGTACATACCCAGCGAGCCTAGGACGCGCAGGATACCGCTTCGCATCAGCTGGACGTCGTCGGCGCTCCACAATCCGTTGCCGCTGGTCTCCGCGATGATCGCCGGGATGCCATGACGGCTCGCCGCTTCGATTGCGAAGCCGCTACCCGGGGACGCGAGGGACAGCCCCAGCGCAAATGTTGCGGCGAGTTCCCGCGATGCCTGGTTGGCTGCGGGAAAGATCGTGAATGGCACCAGGTCTTCGACGATGTCTCCATTGTGCAAATCGATATAGGCATCAACTTGAGGAAAGACGTGCTGGTCCAGCCAAAACGCCAGCCGCTGGCTGGCACTGCCGTCGGGCAAACCAGGGAAGACGTGGTTTAGATTGCGGCCGTCCTCGGGCATCACGAACGGCGCTCGCGCGTAAAATCCGCGAACGTTGAGAACGGGCAGGATCAACAATGACCCGCGATCCAACTGCGGCGGATCTGAGATGAGATCGGAAGCGCTGGCTACCGCGCCGAACTCCGCGCCGTGGACGCCGGCCGAGATCAGCAGCCGGGGCCCAGGGAGCCCGGTTTCGATGATGGCGAAGGGGACTTGAAGTTCGGCATCCAGCCGGACCGTTCCGGTCCGACGGCCGCTTGGCTCGGTGCCAAGCTGGGGCAATTTGTCTAGCAGCACGATTTTTCCCTCACTTCCTGAAAGTCGAAGGGCCGATTCCGAGAGGACGCTCCTTAAAGGACACCCACTTCCTTACCCGCAGCGAGGAAGGCGGCGAGGGCCATGTCGATGTCCGCTTCGCTATGCGCGGCCGAGATCTGGGTACGGATCCGGGCCATGCCCTTGGGAACGACCGGGTAGGAAAAGGCGGCCACATGAACGCCGTGCCCGCGCAATGCGTCGGCGAGGCGCTGCGCTATCGCCGCGTCTCCCAGCATGACGGGGATGATCGGCGTTTGGCCTGGCAGCAGGGCATATCCGATTCCTTCGAGGCCGCGACGAAAGCGGGTGGCGTTAGTGGTGAGTCGCGTGCGTGCCGCACCGGCCTGTTCCACCAATTCCAATGCCTTTAGCGCGCCGCCGGTCATGGCGGGAGCGAGCGCATTGGAAAACAGATAAGGTCGTGCGCGTTGGCGGAGCATGTCGATGATCGGCTGTCGTGCCGCAATGAAGCCGCCCATTGCGCCTCCGAGCGTCTTTCCGAAGGTTCCCGTGATGATGTCGATGCGATCAGCCACTCCCATCAGGCTCGGCGTTCCCCGACCTGCGGGCCCCAGATGGCCCGTTCCATGACAATCATCGACAGCCACAATCGCGCCATATCGTTCGGCCAGGTCGGAAATTTCCGCCAGCTTGCCGATTGTGCCGTCCATCGAAAACACGCCGTCGGTCACGATCACCAGATGGCGCGCTTTGTCGAGCTTCGCCGATTGTAGTTTTGTCTCAAGATCGGTCATGTCCCCCGTAGCGAAACGATACCGCTTGGAACGTGAGAGCCGGATACCGTCAATGAGTGAGGCGTGGTTGAGCGTGTCTGAAATGATCGCGTCGCCTTCATCGAAGACTGCTTCGAACAGCCCCCCATTCGCATCGAAGCAGGCGGCGAACAAGATGGCGTCATCCTTGTCCAGAAACGACGCCACGGACAGCTCGAGTTCCCGGTGCAGATCAAGCGTGCCGCATATGAATCTGACCGACGCCATGCCGAAACCATAACGTTCCATCGCGGCGGTGGCGGCCTGAATGATTTGCGGATTGTTCGCCATGCCGAGATAATCGTTCGAGCAAAGATTGATATAGTCTTGACCGCCCGCAGAGATCCGCGATCCTTGCTTGCGGGTGATGATCGTCTCCTGTTTCAGAAGGCCGTTGGCGGACATCTCGGCGAGTTTTTCGTAGAGCTGAGCGGGGAGGGTCATGGTCATCGGCGATCTTTCATTAGCTTATTCCACCAGGCCTCGCCTCGCACGATCCGGATATCACGACCGTGCGCCATCCGATGCGGCTGGAGACAGCCCATTCCAAGGGTGTACGTGACGTCGTAATTACGGATTATATCAATGATCGTAAGGCCGCAATCCCCTTTGGGGCGTCTGCGTCGCACGACAGGCAATCGTCCATTGACGTAATCAATAATTACATATCTAAGAGTTTTGGATGTCGGTCAGCACGTGCCCCGTCAGCGAGGCCAAGGAAACGGGGGCTGAGATCATGGGGGCGATCATAACGGAGATTATAGCTCGTGGATGACGGCGATCATTACGTCGATCGGCGGTCCGTTTTGAAGTCGCCCGCGCTGCTATTGGGGACGGTGCTCACCGGCTGTGATCCCGGGCCTGAGGCGTCGTCCGCTTCGATTGTCCGCCTGCCTCGGGCCGCAGACGGAATGACGGCAACATCGCTAAAAGGATTCAAGCCGTTTCAACCGAGCAACAGGCGCGGGCCAAAACCTAATTTTCCCCGCCGTATCGGCTTTGTCGCGCCGACGATAACTGAATATATGTCGGGCCTGAGCGATGCGTGCCGACGTGCCTGCAGCGATCGCGGCGTCGAATTTCTCTATGCGGTTTCGGACAGCGATCCCGTCAAGAATATAGATCAGCTCTGGCAAATGGTGAGACGTGGCGTCGGCGGGTTGATTATTCCTCCACTCGACGCTGCGGCGCAGAGCCAGGTCGCCCAGCAGGCGATCGATCTCGGCATATGCGTGATGTTCTTGGTATCGTCGCCATCGACGGTAGAAACGATGTCGTACCAGTGGTCGTTTGGCGAGGCCCAGGCACGGGCAGCTATCGATTGGGTGCAACAACACATACCCGGTAGGGGCAAAGCCGCATATCTAAACCGAGACCAATTTGAGGCTTTGCAGCCCCGGACGACCGCAGCCAAAGCCGAATTTGCCAAAGCGAAGGTCGACCTGGTCGTGAATCGTCAGGACGCCAAAGGCACGCAGGCCGAGGGGTTCAGGCTCGCGTCATTGCTGCTGCAATCACATCCCGAGATCAACGTCTGGGTGGGCGAGGACGATACGATTCTGGGTATCGACGCCTATCTGCGGTCGATAGGCAAGGTGGCCGCCCTGAACGACATCGCGCTTATATCCGTCGGTGGCACGACCGCCGCAAAACAGACACTGGGCGATGATGGCAGCTTTCTGCGTGCTGTCATCGCCAGCTATGACAATCTTTCGTCTTACGCCTGCGGATCTTTCTGTGCGGATTGGCTGGACGGCAAAGTGATCCCGCAAGTGCTGGATGTCAGTTGCGTTCCCCTCAAGTCAAAGCAGGATGTGAGCCGCTTCGATGCTGCAGCTGCGGATCCGGCGGGTGCGCTCGCGAAGATGAAGGCACACCGCTTTCCGGCAATAAGATTGTGGGGAGAGGTCGATTACGCGACCCGCTCCAATTATCTGCGCAACGTCATCGGCGACTAAGGTCGGAAACGAGAATGGCAAATATCACTATGCTAAGAATATTAGGTCCAAAGGACTCGCCATGGGACCTCAGAAATCGGTTTCCGCTTGGTATTTTCCTCATCCTGCTAAGCGTTACGCTCAGCTTTTTATATGAAGGATTTCTGAGCGCGGGAAATGCGCAAGGGCTGCTGCTTGCGATGACCGCGACCGGCATCGCAGCGATCGGCACGACGCTGCTTATAATCACGGGGAACATCGATCTGTCGATCGGTGGTCAATATGCCATTATCTCGATCGTCGCGGCGACGGTCGCGCACGAAACGCAAAGCGCATTCCTGGCCGTGAGTGCCGCGGTTGGCCTTGGTATATCGCTCGGTCTTGTGAATGGGCTGCTGGTTCGCGCATTGCGGATAAATCCTTTGATCGTGACGTTAGCCGCCGCGTCCATCCTGCGCGGCCTTGCTTATGTCTTTTCAGAAGGTCGCTCGGTTACGGGATTTCCGCCTGCCCTCCTGGCGCTGGGCCGGCAACATCTGTTGGGTGTGCCAGTGCCCGTCGTTATTGCCCTCGTCATCTTTGCTCTCGCTGCGTTCGTTCTCGCCCGCACGGTGTTGGGTCTGCGCCTCTACGCAATCGGCGGCAATAAAGACGCGGCGATGCTGAACGGCATCCACGCGAATGGCTATATCACCGCGCTGTTCGCCTTCAACGGAGCGTTGATCGGCATTGTTTCAGTACTCTCGATTGCTCGACTAGGTAGCGCCTCACCGGCGATTGGGACGGGTTTCGAGCTGGACGTGCTCACATCGGTCTTACTTGGTGGCGTGGCCTTTTCAGGCGGCGCAGGTAACCTAATCGGCGTGGCGCTGGGTGTTGCCACGATCGTGATCATCAACGCAGGCATTATTTTTGCCGGGGTTCCTGATTTTTGGCAACAGGTTACGAGCGGTGTGGTGCTGATCGCCTCGTTAATCGGTGACCAGTTTTCGGCTACTCGCCGCGATCGGGGGCCCAGGACGCCGATCAGCCGGTCCGACATCACCGACACTTTAAGCCCGTCGCAACTAAAGCCGGTCATCCCTGAGCGGGCGATACCGAACGAGGCGAGCGGATATGTCCTCGAATGTGAGGCATTAAGCAAAACATACGGGTCAGTTCAGGCGGCGCGGGATATAGGATTCAAGGTTCGTCCTGGCGAAATAGTGTGCCTGGTGGGTGATAATGGCGCCGGCAAGAGCACCACGATCAAGATGTTGTCGGGTGCGATCACGGCCGACACCGGCGTGCTCAAGATCAAAGGCCGGACGATAGACCTGCCTTCGCCGGCCGCGGTCCGCGAAGCCGGAGTAAGTACAGTCTATCAGGATCTTGCGCTGTGTCTGAACCTGGGCGCGGCACATAATCTCACGCTGGGATGCGAACCCCGCTTGTTCGATTTCGGTCTTCTGTCGTTACGCGACGACCGCGCTGCCGCGCGGATCGCGCAGGAACGGCTGGCGGATCTTGGCGTCGACCTACCCGATATGTTTCGGCCAGTGCGGCTGATGTCGGGTGGGCAGCGTCAATCGGTTTCGATCGCGCGTGCGACAGGCGACGGATGTTGCGTGATTCTGGATGAGCCGACGGCAGCGCTCGGGGTAAAGCAGACACAGAATGTCTTGTCACTCATCAGGACCCTGGCGGCAAAGAATGTGGGCGTCGTGCTCATATCGCACGATCTTGAAAGCATCTTTGATGTCGCGGATCGAATCGTTGTCCTACGCTTGGGAACAGTGGTGTGGGACGGGCGGCGAGAAGATATCTCTCGCCCCGAACTCGTCCACCTGATGGCGGGTTTCGCACCAGCTTCACGATGACATCCGGATGACCATCAACCATCTAGGCTATCTCGGCGCGAACGAGATCGCCGCACTCATCCGCCAGCGGAAGCTGTCACCTGTAGAAGTCATAACGGATATCTTAGAGTGGATCGAAAGGGTCGAGCCACGCATCAACGCGTTCGCCCATTTCGCACCGGAAGAGGCGCTTCGGTCGGCAAGGCGAGCGGAGGAGCTTATCCTCAGGGGTGACCCGTTGCCCCCCCTTCTCGGCGTTCCCGTCACGATCAAAGACCACGTGGACGTTCGGGGTATGCCAACTCGATCGGGCTCGACGTTGACGAAGGCCATGGCAGCGGCGCACGACAATCCACTCGTGACACGCCTGAAAAATGCGGGTGCGATCGTCTTAGGAAAAACAACCACATCCGAATTCGGGTGGAAGGCGGTGAGCCAAAGTCCGCTTCACGGAATTACGCATAATCCGTGGAAGCATGGTTTCAACGCTGGGGCATCCTCCGCCGGAGCGGCGGCGGTCGCCGCCGCCGGCTGCGGGCCACTGCATTTGGGAAGTGATGGTGCGGGATCTGTTCGCCTGCCGGCCCATTTTTGCGGATTATATGGCCTGAAGCTGACCTACGGCCGTATACCGCTCGTGCCGCAAATGAAGGGTGATCACGTCGTTCATTTCGGGCCGTTGACGCGAAATGTCGAAGACGCGGCCTTGATGATGGATGCCCTATCCGGCCCGCATCATCTCGATCCGATGAGTCTTCCCTCATCAGGTGAGAGCTACTCACGGGATATTAGGTGCCGGCCGGGCTCGTTGCGTATCGCTTGTAGTGAGGACTTGGGCCATGCTCGCGTCGATCCGGAAGTAAGGGCTTTGGTGGCAAACGCGATCCGGAGGATTGCTGGATTTCCGGGTGTGATTTTAAGCTCAGTTACCCCGGAGTGGGGCATAAAGGGGCGCGACCTTCAGCGGTCGCTCTGGTGCGCTCATCAGGTTCATCATTACGATGATGTGGCTCAGTTCGGCGACAGAATGGACCCGGGGCTTGTTGCATGCGTAGAACAGTCTCGCGATATTTCGCTGGCAGATTACGACGCACTCCGAACACGGAAATATGCGTACGTAGCCGAAATCAACGCCTTCTTTGACGAATGGGATTTCCTATTGACCCCGGCGGCTTCGGTGGCAGCGTTTCCAGCTGATCGCTTGCAGCCCGCCGATTGGCCACAGCACCCGTGGGACTGGATGAGTTGGGCGGAGTTCTCCTACCCCTTCAATATGAGCGGCAATCCAGCAGCCTCCATCCCCTGCGGCGTTACGTCCGAAGGTCTGCCCGTGGGGTTGCAAATCGTAGGGCGCCGCTTTGATGATCTACGTGTTCTCCAACTAAGCTTGATGGTCCAGTGTCTAGAGATGTCCCCCAAAAATCGGCCTTACATCGATGCGTAATGTCTCTACAAAAGATACCCTTGCCCGGCCAGCGTGTCATGTAGTTCAGTAGAACCACAGGATGACCTTTCTTTATTTTGAGATATTCGGCATACTGGCCACAGTCAGGCTCCGGGTTCGGTCTGCAGGTTGATCTGCTTCTCGGATTTCTTGCGAAGGTGCGGCTGAGGCGACGACGCGCAAAGCGGAATGGTTTCGATCGATGCCCCAGCCTTGGATCGGGCGTTAGGCCATCGCTAACGTCGATCCGCAGTCGGCGATGCGTCGGCGACCATTCCACCAAGGCCCAGTTGCGCAAGATCGCGGAGATAGAGCGCTTTTTCACGAGTACGGGCGTCGCTAAACCGGCAATTCACAAGGTCGAAGTCTATGAGGCTCACCGCCCTTGCTCGACACAACCGCGACGTCGCCGCGCCGGGCATCGGCCGCCTTGTCGACATGGGAGACGATGAACGCGATCCGGGTTCCGTCCGGGCTCATCGCCGTGCTCGACAGATCCGCTATGGCGTCATAATCGCTGAGCGTCAGCCGCGATGCCTCCTGGGCCGCCAACGGCGTGGCGGCCAGGATGGCGGCAGGCAGCAACGTGCCGGTGCCGAAGCGCTTCATCATCATCATCCCCTCTCCTTTTCCGACTTAGAAGCTGGCCGAAAGCACGACGCCGATCGTGCGCGGCTGGATGAAGGTTACGGTGGGTGCCAACTGCGTCCCGCCGTTATTCTCCGACGTCAGCACCGAGTCCTTGTCGAAGAGGTTGCGGACGTAGAAGCTCAGGTCGAACCGCTTATGGAAGCTGAAGCCCGCCCGCAGATCGACGTTCGAATAGGACGGCAGCTGCGGGCGAGGGG
>Ga0207647_10003444_pt1 | contig 11871 bp, 8 predicted proteins | sample KBSCornC2_FD_184295 | JGI IMG/M metagenome (GOLD analysis project Ga0207647, IMG submission 184295) | Corn rhizosphere microbial communities from Kellogg Biological Station, Michigan, USA - C2 (SPAdes) (version 2) | ecosystem: Host-associated > Plants > Roots > Rhizosphere ...
TCGAATGTCTCGAGGCGAAAGCGGCGAAGTGCCGGGCGAAGGCCGGCGGCGCATTGCATCGCCGCGGGCACCGCTCGACGACGGCGGCCAATGCGTCACCCGAGCGTCGAACCTCGCCCGGAATCGGCAACCGCCAATCGTGAACCGGCAACCGTACCGGGCAGCATTCCACCGCCGCCCGGCCGGCCCCGGCACTTCGCCCCTGCTTCGGGCGATCAGAAGAACCCGAGCGCCTCGGCCTGGTAGCTGACCAGCAGGCACTTCGTCTGCTGATAGTTCGACAGCGCCATCTTGTGCGTCTCGCGACCGATGCCCGACTGCTTGTAGCCGCCGAACGCCGCGTGGGCCGGGTACAGGTGGTAGCAGTTGGTCCACACGCGGCCGGCCTCGACCTCGCGGCCCATCCGGTACGCACGCGTGCCGTTGCGCGTCCACACGCCCGCGCCGAGCCCGTAGAACGTGTCGTTCGCGAGTTCGATCGCTTCCTGCTCGTCCTTGAACGTCATCACCGACGCGACCGGCCCGAAGATCTCTTCCTGGAACACGCGCATCTTGTTGTTGCCGAACAGCATCGTCGGCTTCACGTAGTAGCCCGTGCCGAGATCGGCGCCCGGTGCCGTGCGCTCGCCGCCCGTCAGGCATTGCGCGCCTTCGTCGCGGCCGATGTCGATGTACGACAGGATCTTGTCGAGCTGCTGCTGCGACGCCTGCGCGCCGATCATCGTCTGCATGTCGAGCGGGTGGCCGGACTTGATGCGCTCCACACGCGCGACGGCCTTCTCGATGAAGCGTTCGTAGATCGATTCCTGGATCAGGATCCGCGACGGGCACGTGCACACCTCGCCCTGGTTCAGCGCGAACATCGCGAGGCCTTCGAGCGCCTTGTCGAGGAACGCGTCGTCCTGGTCGAGCACGTCGGCGAAGAAGATGTTCGGGCTCTTGCCGCCCAGTTCGACCGTCGACGGGATCAGGTTGTCGGCCGCCGCACGCAGGATGTGCTTGCCGACCGGCGTCGAGCCCGTGAACGCGATCTTCGCGATCCGCTTGCTGGTCGCGAGCGCTTCGCCCGCTTCCTTGCCGAAGCCGCTCACGATGTTGATCGTGCCGGCCGGGAACAGGTCGCCGATCAGCTCCATCAGCACCATCACCGACGCGGGCGTCTGCTCGGCCGGCTTCATCACCACGCAGCAGCCGGCCGCGAGCGCCGGCGCGAGCTTCCACGCGGCCATCAGCAGCGGGAAGTTCCACGGGATGATCTGGCCGACGACGCCGAGCGGCTCGTGGAAGTGATACGCAACCGTGTTGTCGTCGATCTCGGAAATGCCGCCTTCCTGCGCGCGGATGCAGCCCGCGAAATAGCGGAAGTGGTCGATCGCGAGCGGCAGGTCGGCCGCCATCGTCTCGCGCAGCGGCTTGCCGTTGTCGATCGTCTCGGCCACCGCGAGCAGCTTCAGGTTCTTTTCCATCCGGTCGGCGGCGGCCAGCAGCAGGTTCGCGCGCTCGGCGACCGACGTCTTGCCCCACTTGCGGCGCGCGGCGTGCGCGGCGTCGAGTGCGACCTCGATGTCGTCGGCGCTCGAGCGCGGCACGCGGCAGAACGGCTTGCCGTTGATCGGCGACACGTTCTCGAAATACTCGCCCTTCACCGGCGGAACCCACTTGCCGCCGATGTAGTTGTCGTACTGCTGACGGTACGGATATTCGACGTCGAGGCCCAGTTGTTTCAGGTCAAACGGGTTCATACATGTCTCCTGTTCATCGTGCTTGTGTGAATGCAGCGCCGGTTGGATCGCGCTGCACGGTTTACGCAACATGCGTGCCACACGGGCCGAAAACGGAACAGCAGCGGTGCGTCCGGCCGCCCGCCGGGCGCGGTGCCGGCGCACGCAAAACGAGTGTGCCGATTCTGAACACCGCGACGGCACAGCGGCGCGGCGGGTGTTCGGATTTTTCACAGCGCACTTGTGCACGCGTCGCCGAGCGCCACGCGCGCCGCATGGCATGTCGCTTGCGTGAGCAATGCAAATCCGCACGCCGCGGCCACACGCCGACCGACACCATGAACGAACCGGGCCCCCTCAGCGACGATGCCGTCGCGTTCATCCGCGAACAGGCGTTCCTGCTCGTCGCGACCGCGAACGCGGCGGGCGACAGCGACTGCTCGTATCGCGGCCGGCAACCGCGCGCGGACGGTTCGTTCGCCCCGCTCGTCGACCTGCCCGATCGCCATACGCTCGTGCTGCCCGACTTCGAGGGCAACAACCTGTTCAACACGATCGGCAACCTGCTCGTGAATCCGGCGATTGCGCTGCTGTTCGTCGATTTCGTCCGGCAGACGACGTGGCTCGTGCAAGGGCGCGCGACGATCGACGAGGACGCGGGAAGCCACGCGCACCTGTGGCCGGCTGCGCTGCGTTACGTGATCGTTGAAGTCGAAAGCGCGCACCCGCGCGCCGAAGCGGGGCTGCCGCCGCTCGTGCTGGCGTGATGTTGCGCCATGTCGCCGTTGAAACGGCGGGTGCATGCGCGCGTACCGACGCGGCGGCGCCCACCGCGCGTGCCGACATGACGCGGGAGCCGGCTCCTCCTGCAGCGGGGTGACGCGCACGAAATACCCGACCGCTCCTGCGGAAGCGCCAGCCCCCGTCGACGCCCCCACCGTTCACCGCCCGTTTGCCTCCGCACAAGCCGACTCGGCCCGGCGCCGCGCCGGTGCGTCGGCACGCGCATGGTCGCTTTCATCGCCGCGCCCCTCCGCAATCGCCGGCCGCGCGCCAAGAAACGCGAACACCACGCCCGCGCACAGCACCGTGACGACCGCGAGCCCGATCAGCAGCCGGTCGAACGCGTGCGTATAGCTCGCGAGCAGCGCCGCACGATCGACGCCCGGCAACACGGCCGCCGCGCCGGCGAGATCGCCGGTCGCGAGCCGCGCAGCGGCCCGCAGCGTCGCGCCGGACGTGCCGGCCGCCATCCGCCGCAAATCGCCATGCGCGAGCGTCGCGAGCACCGCGCCGACGATCGCGAGCGCGATCCCCTCGCCCGCCACGCGCGTCGTGCTGAAGATCCCGGTCGCCATCCCCGCGCGCTCCTTCGGCACGACGCTGACCGACAGCCCGTCCATCAGCCCCCACGGCATGCCGGCCCCGATGCCGATCGCGAGCATCGGCGCGATCGCCGCGCGCCCCGCGCCGCCGCGCAGCGCGACGTCCAGCCACACGAGGCCCGCCGCCGCGAGCAACAGCCCGAGCCCCGAGATCACGCCGGCCGACAGCCGGCGCGTGAGCGTCGCCGCGACGAACGGCACGACGAGCATCGGCGCGGAGATCGCGAGCATCAGCCAGCCCGCGTCGATCTCGCTGAAACCGTCGATGCCGATGAAGCGCAGCGGCAGCACGACGAGCAGCACGATGTAGCAGCAGCAGGTCGACACCGGCAGCACCTGCACGCCGACGAAGCGCGGAATCCGGAACAGCGACAGGTCGAGCATCGGCCGCGCGACGCGCGTCTCGATCGCGGCGAACGCGCATGCGCCGAGCGCCGCGCCCGCCAGCAGCGCGACGACGAGCGGATGCGTCCAGCCGCGCGCGGGCGCCTCGATCACGCCGAACGTGAACAGCGTGAGCGCGACGGTGAACGCGGTCGTACCGGGCCAGTCGAGCCCCGTCGCGTGCGGATCGCGCGATTCGTGCATGCGCGGCAGCCCGAACGCGAGCGACAGCGCGCCGGCCATCGCGCCCGTGACGAAGATCGCGCGCCAGCCGTAGTGCGCGATCAGGCCGCCGGCGAGCACGGGCCCGAAGGCGAGCCCGATCCCGAACGTCGTGCCGAGCAGGCTGAACGCACGCGTGCGCGCCGCGCCGTCGAACTCCTGCGCAAGCGCGGCCGTGCCGCCCGCCAGCGCCGCGGCCGCCGCGAGCCCTTGCGCGGCGCGCAGCAGGTCGAGCGCGAGCATCGACGGTGCGAACGCGAGCGCGACCGACATCAGCGTGAAGCCGCCGACGCCGATCGCGAACACGCGCTTGCGGCCGAACTGGTCGGCCAGCGCGCCCGCCGCCATCAGGAAACTGCCGAACGCGAGCATGAACGCGTTGGTGATCCAGTTCATCGCGACCGGCCCGCCGTGCAGGTCGCGGCCGATCGCGGGCGTCGCGACCGCGCCGCCCGAAAACGACAACGGCAGCGCGACGGCGGCCATGCAGACGGCGGCCAGCACCCACGCGCGCCGGCGCGCCGAGCTGGCCGAATCGGGTGAAAACGGGTGATCCATCATCGCTCCTCGAAAAGCGGGCGCGGATGCGCCGCCAGAGCGATCAAAGATAAATCCGATTCAATCAGCGAAAAACCGTGCAAGACTCCGGATATAACGGACTAATATTCCGCAATCTGTCTCTTCTCCGCTTCTTGCCGGCCCGCTTATGTCGATGGAAAACCTGAACGGCATCGCCGCGTTCGTCCGCACCGCGGAAGCGCTCAGCTTCGTCGCGGCCGGCCGTGCGCTCGGCATTTCCGCGTCCGCCGTCGGCAAGACGATCGCGCGGCTCGAGCAGTCGCTCGGCGTTCGCCTGTTCAACCGCACGACGCGGCGCGTCACGCTGACCGACGAAGGGCGCCATTTCTACGAACGCTGCCAGCGGATCCTCGAGGATTTTCGCGATGCGGAAGCGACCGTGACGGCCTCAGCGCAGCGGCCGCGCGGCAGGCTGCGCGTGAGCCTGCCGGTGATCGGCTACCGGTTCCTGCTGCCGGTGCTGCCCGAATTCAGGCAGCGCTATCCGGACGTCGAGCTCGACCTGGATTTCAACGACCGGATGGTGGATGTCGTCGAAGGCGGCTTCGACGCGGTGATCCGCAGCGGTCCGCTGTCGGATTCGAGCCTGATGTCGCGGCGGCTCGGCCCGTTCGCGTTCGTGCTGTGCGCGACGCCCGCGTATCTCGCGCAGGCCGGCACGCCGCGCGCGCCGCACGATCTCGAAGCGCACGATTGCGTGCGCTACTGCTTCCCGACCACCGGCAAGCTGCAGGACTGGGCGCTCGCCGCCCGCGACGGCACGCCGCTGAAGCTGCGCACCGCGATGACCTGCAACAACATGGAAGCGCTGCGCGGCGCGGTCATGGCGGGGCTCGGCATCGGCTACATGCCCGACTTCCTCGCGCGCGACGCGCTGGACACCGGCGCGCTCGTCACCGTGCTCGACGACTACCGGATCGCGCCGGGGCAGTTCTCGATCGTGTGGCCGTCGAGCCGGCAGTTGTCGCCGAAGCTGCGCGTGTTCGTCGACTTCCTGTGCGAGCGGCTGTTCAAGTAGACGGCTGACGCGCTAGGCACCCCCGCCCCGTCATTCCGCGCCGATCCGCTCGGCGTCCGCCTGCGGCAGCAGCGCATCGCTGTCGTCCTTCAGCCCGACACCCGTGAGCCCGAGCCGGCGCGCCTGCGTCATCAGGTAATGCAGCTTGTGCGCGGCGGCGGCATGCGGGAGCCCCTCGGGCCGCACGTTCGAGATGCAGTTGCGCAGCGCGTCGTGGCAGCCGACCTTCGGCGCCCACGTCAGGTACACGCCGAGACTGTCGGGCGAGCTGAGCCCCGGCCGTTCGCCGATCAGCATCGCGACGACCTTCGCGCGCAGCAGCTCGCCGATCTCGTCGCCGAGCGCGACGCGCGCCTGCGTCGCGACCACCACCGGGCCGATCCGCCAGCCGTCCGCGTCGAGCCGCGGCCGCACGGCCTGCAGCAGCGGCAGCGCCTGCTTCGCGGCCGCGAACGCCGACAGCCCGTCGCCCACCACGAACACCACATCGGGCGCATCGTCCAGCGCCGCGCCGTAGCCGGCCAGCAGCCCGCGGCTGTCGTCCGACAGCTTGCGGCCGAGGTCGGGCCGGCGCAGATAGTGGTCGCGGTCCGGCGCGGCGCTCTGCACGCCGAGCGTCGGCAGCAAGCCGGCCGCCTCGATCTCGCGCCGCAGCGCGTCCGCATCGAGCGGCTGGTGCACGGCGTCGCGCGCCTGCGCGTGAGACAGGTTGAACGCGAGCAGCGGCGCGGTCGGCAGGCTGTTGCCCGCGCGGCCGAGCGCGATCCGCGCGTTCGTGAACGACCTCAGCTGCGCCCACGGGTTCTTTTCGACGGCGTCGCTCATGCGGAAATCCCCATCCAGTCGTTCGCGCCCGCGAGCAGCGGCACGCGCGCGCTCGCCACGCGCAGCGCGCCATGCGCGTCGGCGATCTCCATCGTCTCCAGCCATTCCTCGAACTCGGGCGCGCGACGCAGGCCGAGCACCTCGCGCACGTAGAGCTGGTCGTGAAACGACGTGCTCTGGTAGTTCAGCATCACGTCGTCCGCGCCCGGAATCCCCATGATGAAGTTGATGCCGGCCGCGCCCAGCAGCGTCAGCAGCGTGTCCATGTCGTCCTGGTCGGCTTCCGCGTGGTTCGTGTAGCAGATGTCGCAGCCCATCGGCACGCCGAGCAGCTTGCCGCAGAAGTGATCCTCGAGCCCCGCGCGGATGATCTGCTTGCCGTCGTACAGGTATTCGGGCCCGATGAAGCCGACCACCGTGTTCACGAGGAACGGGTCGAACTTGCGCGCGACCGCGTACGCCCGCACCTCGCAGGTCTGCTGGTCGATGCCGAAGTGCGCGTTCGCCGACAGCGCGCTGCCCTGACCCGTCTCGAAATACATCAGGTTGTTGCCGACGGTGCCGCGCCCGAGCGACAACGCGGCCTCGCGCGCCTCGCCGAGCAGCGCGAGCGAGATGCCGAAGCTCGCGTTCGCCTTCTCGGTGCCCGCGATCGACTGGAACACCAGGTCGACCGGCGCGCCCTTCTCGATCGCGGCGATCGTGTTCGTCACGTGAGTGAGCACGCACGACTGCGTCGGCACGCCGTAGCGTTCGCGGAACCCGTCGATCATCGCGAGCAGCTTCACGATCGCCGCGAGGCTGTCGGTCGCCGGGTTGATGCCGATCATCGCGTCGCCGCAGCCGTACATCAGCCCGTCGAGCATCGACGCGGCGATGCCCTTCACGTCGTCGGTCGGATGGTTCGGCTGCAGCCGCACCGACATCCGGCCGGGCAGCCCGACCGTGTTGCGAAAGCGCGTGACCACGCGGCGCTTCCGCGCGGCCGCGATCAGGTCCTGGTTGCGCATCAGCTTCGACACGGCCGCGACCATCTCCGGCGTGAGGCCCTGCGCGATCCGCTCGAGCGCGGCGCCGTCGGCCACGGGCGACAGCAGCCAGTTGCGGAAATCGCCGACCGTCAGGTGCGAGATTTCCGCGAACGCGGCCGCGTCGTGATCGTCGAGGATCAGGCGCGTGACCTCGTCGTGTTCGTACGGAATCAGCGCCTCGTTCAGGAATGCCTTCAGCGGCACGCCCGCGAGCGCGATCTTCGCGGCGACGCGCTCCTCCTCGCTCGCCGCCGCGACGCCGGCGAGCTGGTCGCCGGAACGCAACGGGCTCGCCTTCGCGAGCAGCGTCTTCAGGTCCGCGAAGCGGTACGTGCGCGGGCCGATCGTCTCCGTATAGGCCATCGTTCGAATCTCCTTGCCAGTCCTTGCTCATCCGTGCCGGACGCCGACGGCGCGCCCGTTCGACGGGGCGCGCCGGATGCCGTCAGGCGCGGCCGCGCGGGTTCGCCATCCTCACTCCTCGAGCGCCACGTCGCCCGGCGCGCTCGCGCGCTGCGAACGGGTCGCGAGGAAGTACGCGTAGCCGAGCGCGAGGAAGCCGACGAACACCATCGCCACCAGCCCGTTGAAGTACACCATCGTCCCGAGGCAGACCAGCGCCGCCAAGATCGCGAACGCCGGGAAGAACGGGTACAGCGGCGCGCGGAACGGCCGCGCCATGTCCGGGTGCGAACGGCGCAGCTTGAACAGCGCCGCCATGCTTACGATATACATCACGATCGCACCGAACACCGACATCGTCACGATGTTCGCGGTGAGCGTCTGGCCGCCGAACTGGATCAGCTCGTCGCTGTAGATCGCGGCGATCCCGACCACGCCGCCCGCGAGAATCGCGCGATAAGGCGTGCGAAAGCGCGGATGCACCTTCGCGAGCCATTCGGGCAGGTAGCCCTCGCGCGCCAGCGCGAAGATCTGGCGCGAATAGCCGAGGATGATCCCGTGGAACGACGCGACCAGCCCGAACAGCCCGAGCCACACGAGCATGTGCATCCAGCCGCTGTTCGCGCCGACGATGTACTTCATCGCCTGCGGCAGCGGGTCGTTGATGTTCGCGAGCTTGGTCCAGTCGCCCGCGCCGCCGGCGAACACCATCACGCCGATCGCCAGCGCGACGAGGGTCAGGATGCCGGCCACGTACGCGATCGGGATCGAGCGCTTCGGGTTCTTCGCCTCCTCGGCGGCCATCGCGACGCCTTCGATCGCGAGGAAGAACCAGATCGCGAACGGGATCGCCGCGAACATCCCGTGGAATGCGCCGACGCTGAAATGATCGGCGCCCGACCAGCCGCCCTTCATGAAGTTGCTCCACGCGAAGCCCGGCGACACGACGCCCATGAACACCAGCAGCTCGAAGATCGCGAACAGCGTGACGACCAGCTCGAACGTCGCGGCGATCTGCACGCCGACGATGTTCAGCGCCATGAAGACGAGATACGCACCCATTGCCGCGTGTTTCGGTTCGAGCCCCGGAAACTGCACGTGCAGGTACGCGCCGATCGCCAGCGCGATCGCGGGCGGCGCGAACACGAACTCGACGAGCGTCGCCGCGCCGGCGAGATAGCCGCCCGCCGGGCCGAATGCGCGGCGCGCATACGCGAACGGGCCGCCCGCGTGCGGGATCGACGTCGTCAGTTCGGTGAAGCTGAAGATGAAGGTGGTGTACATCGCCGCGACGAACACCGCGGTGATCACGAAACCCAGCGTGCCGGCACTCGCCCAGCCGTAGCTCCAGCCGAAGTATTCGCCGGAAATCACGAGGCCGACTGCGATGCCCCACAGTTGCCAGGTCCCGAGCGTCTGCTGCAGCGCGGGCTGGCCGGACGACTTGGCGCCGGCGGCGGGCCGGCCATTCGACTCTGCTTTCATCGGATTCTCCTGAAAGGCGCCGGCCTGCCGGCCCGCGCGACTGAGAATCGATGCTAGAGAGTCATTAAAGGACGTGTTATCGAAATTCGGCAAAGATGAGGGCGGGTGTTTCGCTGACGACAACGCCGGCTGTGGCGCGCGATCGTCCTGCGCTCCTTCATGCGCGCGCCATCCGGCCGCGCTAAGCGACCGGATGGGCGACACGACGCCGCTTACTGGCCGCCGCCGCGCTGGTTGAACCAGCGGTCGAGCAGCTTGCCGGCCGCTTCGCGGCCGCCGAGGCCGAACGACAGCGCTACCGCTACCGCGATCGCGCCGAGCACGAGGCCGAACGCGAGCTGCACGATCTCGTTGGCGATGCCCATCGCGCGCAGCCCCATCGCGAACACGAGGCCCAGGATCGCGAATTGCGCGATCCGCGCGAACAGCACGCTGTGTTCGCGGTCGGCCTGCTCGATCACGCGGCGCGCGAGGCCCGCGAGCCACACGCCGATCACGAGGATCACGCCGCCCATCAGCACGTGGCCGCCGAATTCGATGAACAGCGTGACGACGTCGCGCACCTGCGTGAAGCCGAGCCGGTTCGCGGCCTCGACCGCCGCGAACAGCATCGCGAAGAACACGATCAGCCGCGCGACCAGCACCGACGGCTGCAGGATTCCCGAAAACACGCGCTCGACGCCGAGCATGGCCGGCAGCCCGTCGACGCCGGCGGCTTCCAGCAGCCGCTGCGCGAGCGACGCGACGAAGCGCGCGAAATAGTACGTGACCAGCACGATCACGATCGCCGCGACGATGTCCGGCACCGCGCCGAGAAACTGGTTCAGCATGTTGGTGGCGGGAATCGAGATCGCGTCGATCTTCAGCGCGTCGAGCGCGGAGATCAGCGTCGGCACGAACACGAACACGTAGACGATCGTGCCGACCAGGCTCGACACGCGCACCGGCGTCGGGCTGTCCAGACTCGCGGTGAGGCGGTCGGCGCCGGCCGCGACCAGCAGGTTCGTCACGAGGCCGCGCAGCACGCGCGCGACGATCCAGCCGACGACGCCGATCACCGCGGCCGCGAACAGGTTCGGCACGATCGCGAGCAGCTTGTCGACCATCCCCTGCACCGGCGACAGCAGGCCGGACAGCGCGAACGACCCGAGGATCGCCGGCAGGAACATCAGGATTACGAGCCAGAACAGCACGTCGCCGAGATAGCCGCTCATCGGCTGCATGCCCGCGCTTTCGGACAGCTTGTCGTCGACCTTGCTCGCTCGCAGCGCGCGGTTCGCGAGGCTGCGCAGCAGCGACGCGATCAACCACGCGATCAGCGTTAGCGCCGCGCCGCCGATCAGGTTCGGCAGGTAGTTGACGATGTGCGTGACCAGCAGCGAGAACGGATTGGACACCGCGTACAGGTTGAGCACGTTGAAGATGCCCACCGCGGTGACGAGCAGCACGAGCCAGAACAGCCCGCCGGCGATGATCCGCTCGACGCGTGCGCCCTGGCCGGTGCTTTCGGTGATCCGCTGATCGACCTTCAGCGCGTTGAGCAGCCGGAGCGTGCCGGCCCGCACCACCACGGCGATCAGCCAGCCGATCACCAGGATGCCGATCGCACCGGCGATCTTGGGCAGGTATCCGCCTAGCGTGGTCTGCAGCGACGTGATGAAGCTGGAAGCATCCATTTCTTGTTCTCCCGAAAAACGTGGCGTTGCCATTGAACATCGACGAACTACCTGCGTACTTCGAAAACCGTGCAGTGCGGCCCGACCAACTTACCCGAGAAAAATGACACGTTCACCCGATTTCACCGTCTTTAACTTTAGACAAGATCGACGGGGACGAGACCCAATTTGTTCGAAATAAAAAGGGGCGGATTTGGTGGTCCTACGTATCTCCGCAAGATTCATCGATTGCAGCGTGCTACCGTGGCGTCGATTCGTGCCGGGGATGCACGCGGGAGCGTCGAGATGAAAGCCGGGGCGGTGGCGTGGGCTCCGCAATGCGACACGCAACGCGTCGCGCGCTGTGCGGCAAGTCGGTCGTGCGGATGGTGCGACGGGGCGAATCCACCGGCCGATTTATCCGTTACAAAGAGGAGAGGAAGACATGTTCACGCATGAAGTCGAGATCCGGCGGCTGCCGGAACTGCGCGGTTATGCGGTGGCGCATACAGGCGCGTACCTGAAGATCGGCGACGCGTTCGGACAGATCGGCGCGTGGGTGGGGCAGCACGGGCTGATCGGCCCCGGCGCGAAGATGATCGGAATCTTCTACGACGATCCCGATACCACGCCGCAAGCGCAGTTGCGCGCGAAAGCGTGCTTCGTGCCGGCCGACGGCGCGCCGGACGTCGAGCCGGCGCCGCCCGTCGAGCGCGTGACGGTCGCGGCTGGCGAGTACGCGGTGCTGCTGCATACGGGACCCTACGCGAACCTGAAGGCGGCTTACCAGTGGCTGTACGGCGACTGGCTGCGTCAGTCGGGCCGCGAAGCCGCCGACGCGCCGCCGTTCGAGCTGTATCTGAATACGCCGATGGATGCGGCGCCGGCCGACTTGCGCACCGAGATTCATTTGCCGCTGCGTTGATCGGCGGGCTGGGGGTCGAGGAGTTGGGCGTTGTGGCGTTGTGGCGTTGTGGCGTTGTGGCGTTGTGGCGTTGTGGCGTTGTGGCGTTGTGGCGTTCCGGCGTTTTGGCGTTCTGGCGTTCCGGCGTTCGGTCAGTCGGACCGCCGGTCAGTCGCTCAGTCGAGCTGTCGAGCCGTCGGGCGGCGCGAGACAGCGCCCTGTTGCGACACCATGGCCGTTCCAGGCGTCATGCCGTCGTC
>Ga0207647_10003447_pt1 | contig 11867 bp, 7 predicted proteins | sample KBSCornC2_FD_184295 | JGI IMG/M metagenome (GOLD analysis project Ga0207647, IMG submission 184295) | Corn rhizosphere microbial communities from Kellogg Biological Station, Michigan, USA - C2 (SPAdes) (version 2) | ecosystem: Host-associated > Plants > Roots > Rhizosphere ...
CCGCCGTACTCAGCGGATCGCCGTTCGGGGCCGTCGTGTCCGGGTACGCCCGGCCGTTGAGCAGCCAGAAGCTCGGGTCGTAGTCGGTCCAGTCGTTCACCTGGATGTGCGCGTCCCGGTAGTGCGCGGCCGACCAGAGTTCGGTGATCATGAACGCGAACTCCCGGTCGTACGCCGTCGAGCCGTCGCCGTCGTTGTACGCGTACCGCTCGCCCGGGTGCAGCGGCGTCCGGTTCTGCGCCGGACGGACGAACACCATCCCGGTCATGCCCATCTGGACGTGCTCGACGTCCTCGAAGTGGCAGTGGTACATGTACGTGCCGGCGTCGTGCGGCCGGTAGAAGTACGTCAGGTCGCGGCCGATCGGGACCGCGAGCGACAGTTCGGGGACGCCGTCGAACAGCGGGATCGCGTTGACGAACCCGTGCCAGTGCAGAGTGTGCCCGTCGAAGAGATCCGGCCGCTGGGCCAGCCCCAAATTGGTCAGGGTCAGGTAGATGTCGTCCTCCTCGTCGAACGACAGCATCGGCGCGCTGAGCTGCGCCTTGCCGCGCTGCGCGGCGACCAGGTTCGACGTCATCCCGGTCACGTCCCGGAAGCCGAAGACGTAGGTGTTGAACGGGCTCGGCGCCAACGGATCCGGAAAGAACGGAGGGTCGGGCGGCGCGTCGCCGGGCATCCCCACCCAGCCGTCGGTACCCGCCAGATGCAACTGGCGCACCGGGTGGGCCGCGGCCGCCGACGCGCCGGCGACGGCCGCCGTCCGGCCGGGCGCGGCCAGTACGGTGCTGGTGGTCAGCAGCCGGCCGCCGAGCGCCACGCCCGCGGCGGCCGCCGCACCGGTCAGGAAAGAACGCCGCGTGGGTCCACGCGACACAGATTTGTCGGTCACTGGTGTCTCCCGTTGCTGGTTCGTGGTCCGCAGGAGTGCGGCCCGCCGCTAGGGAACGGCGGGCCGCACGACTCACGGCGTCATCTGGTCGGATCCGGCGTCGTAGCGGCGCAAGGCTCCGGTAACCGTCGGCCGGGGCTGGCCGTCGATGTCCGGGCTGGGGGCCGTCACGGTGTAGCTGAAGCCGGTCGTCGCGGTCCCCCACCGGACGACGGTGTTCGCGCCGCCCAGCCCCCGCGCCGACGAGGCCGGGGTGCCGGTGGCCAGATGGAAGTCGCCCATCAGGTCGGGCGGCAGCAGTTGCGCCACGATGACCGCCTGGCGGAAGGCCGGGTAGGACCGGACCGCGAGGATGTTCACCGAGACCTCGTACGGCGACACGAACCGGGGGTCCGCCGACGAGTTGGTCGCGTCCGGCGCCGTCCCGGTGGTGTCCTGCAGCACCGAGTGCGTCGGTGTCAGCAGGGCGTCGGGGACGTCGGCCACGCCCAGATCCCAGGTGTTCACGGAGTTCGCCGTACCGTCGGGCAACTGACCGCCGATCCCGTACACGTACCCGCCCGAGAACGAGCCGGCCCGGTTGTCCCAGAACACGTCGTTCAGCAGCGTCGGCTTGCTGTACGTCGTGGCCGCCAGCGCCGCCGATCCGGGGAACAACGACGTGTTGCGCAGTCTCGCCTGCAACGGGTCGCTGTTGGCCGCGGTCGACAGGCCGGCCGGAGCCGGCAGACCGTTGCTGGTCACCGCCGAGGCCGTCGTCAGGTTCTTCGTGATCGTGTTGTTGACGACGTTGACGAACACCGCGTCGTCGAGCGCCAGCCCGCCGCCCTCGTGCGCCGAGATGTTGTCGGCGATCGTGTTGTTCGTGATCGCGACGGTCTGCGGATCGGACCGGGAGATGTGCGACCCACTGACCTGGAGCAGCCGGATGCCGCCGCCGTCGTCGTTCGCGAGGTTGGCCTGGATCACGTTGGCGTCGATCGTCACCGGACCGGATCCCGGCGACAGCGCGGTCGGTGTGGCCGGCAGCTCACCGGCGATCATCACGCCGCCGCCCTCGTCGTAGGAGGCGTTGAACCAGATCCGGTTGTTCGCGATCCGGCCGCCGGTGCTGCCGCCGGGATTCGCCATGTACCCGAAGGCGGTCAGCGCACCGCCGTACTCGGCGGAGAAGTTCCCGCACAGCGCGTTGTCCACGACCTGGTAGCCGTCGCTGCCGGTGAACAGCCCGATCCCGCCGGCCAGGTTGGTGCCGCCGTTGTCGCGGAGCTGGTTGCGCGCGATCACCGGGTCGTAGTTGCGGTTGTCGCCGACGTACGGCGTACCGATCCGGACACCGCCGCCGTACGAGCCGCCGTTGCCGTGGATGACGTTGTCGGTGAGCCGCAGGCCGCGGACGTTGGAGTGCACGTAGACGCCGCCGCCCTGCGTGACCAGCGCGCCGTCCGCGCCGTACGGCGTGCTGATCGCACCGGTCAGCACGTTGACGTTCCCGGGGATGTCCGCCTGGGCGCCGCCGGTGATGCTCAGTCCGTCCAGCGTCACGGGCCAGCTCGCCGGGACGAAGCCGGCCCGCGCCGGATCGTCCAGGACGGTGACGACCGCCGAGTCCGGCACCGCCGGATCACCGGAGTACCGCAGGCCGCTGAGCAGGTTGATCCACGCGGCCCCGTTCGGGTTGTCCAGGTTGAAGCCGGAACCGTCGAGGATCGAGCCGGGGACCCAGGTGCCGGACGGGTCGAAGCCGCCTGGACCGACGCCCTGGATGCGGACCTGGTGATGCACGATCAGGTTCTCGTTGTAGTCGCCGCGCGGGTTGGCGCCGGTCTGCGCGTTCGGCCACACGACCACCAGCCAGTACGGGCGCAGCCGCGTCGGCGTCGCCGCCTCCAGGGCCGCTTGCACGGTCTTGTAGGTCTTGGTCGGTCCCACCTCGGCGATCAGCGGGTTGGCCGCCGACGTCCCGGCCAGCAGCGGGATGTTCAGGCCGAGTACCTGCAGGGTGAGACCGTTGACACTCTGCTTGCCGTTGTGCCCGGTGATCTCGAGTACGGCGGCACCGGTCGCGAAGCCGACCGGGACGGTGAAGGTGATCTTCTTGTCGGTCCAACTGGTGACCGACATCGTCGTGCCGTTCAGCGTCAGCCTGTCCGGGCCGCCCGCGTCTCCGAAGCCGAATCCGGTCACGGTGATCGACCGGTTCGCGTCGCTGCGCCGGATGTACGGCCGGTCGACCGCCAGCAGTTGCGGGACGTTCGGGCCGAGGTCGCAGATCGTCGGGTTGACGGTCGTCGTATCCGGTGCGAGCACGGTCGCGGCGACCTGCGTGGGTGCCTCGTCCGTCACGGTGAACAACCCGGGCCAGGCCTGGAAGTTCGTCGCGATCGTCCGGAACCGCGGGTTGTAGTCGGGATTCAGCGCGCCCGGCTGACCAGGATCGTTGCCGACGAACCGGTACATGTTCGGGCACGGGCCGGCCGGCAGCGGACAGTTGTACGTGCCCGTCGACGGCTCCAGCGCCTCGTACAGTCCGTTGAAGTCGGTGTGCACGGTGTCCACCAGCCGGCCGGACCAGTCGTACAGGCCGACCGGGACGAACGGCAGGCCCTGCGCCTCGCCGTAGTTGACGCTGCGCTTGTCGAGGGTCAGGCCGAGGTCGTTCAGCGTCAGGCCCCAGAAGTGCGTCGGGATCGGCACATCGGTGAACAGGCTGAAGTTCGGCGCGGTCGCCTGGTTGGCGCGCAACCCGACCAGCTTCGCACCGCACGACGGGCGCTCGTACCCCTGGAAGGGGCTGCCGCCGCCGGCGTTGAAGTTCGGGTTGGTCACGTTGACCGTGTGCAGCGGTCCGGCGCACGGCGAGATGATGCCGGCCTGCTGCGAGGGCGGCTCGGCGGGTGGCGTCGGCGTCGGGTCCGGCGGTCCGGCCGGGTCGTCGGCCTGTGCCGGGGTCGCCGGCGGGTAGTTCTCCTGCGGCAGGTAGGTGTCACCGTCGAAGACGTTCACGTCCTCCTCGCTGGTGACCTTGTACATCGGCTTGCCGTCGACCGGGTCGTTCGGGATGTCCACCGCGACGAGGTAGTCGCGGGCCGGCAGGTCCTGTTCCTGCCCGTCCGGCAGCGGCGCGTACAGCTCCAGCCCGTCCGGGTTGTGCACCGTGTCCGTCGGCGGGTACAGGTTGATCTTCGACGTGGTGAAGCCGTAGTTGCCGTTCACGGTCTGACCGCCGCCGGCCCGGTCGCTGGCTCCGACCGTGACGCCCATCATCGGCGCCTCCACGCACAGGCGGTTCTCGGTCGTCCCGAACGCCGGCAGCGCCTGCTGATCGGTCAGCGGCCGGCCGTCGTACGTCCGTGCCGTACAGCCACGCGGCGGCGCCCACTCCTCCGACGTGTACGCCTCCTGAACCTCGGGTCCCTTGACGAACGCGCCGTACGCCGGGTTGTCGACCAGCCCGCCGTTGCCGTCGGAGATCTGCTTCGGCTCGGTCTCGTAGCCTTGCCGGCAGAGCTCCGCCGGGGTGGTGTCCGTGCAGGCCTTCGGCAGGTACAGGCGCACCGGGACCCCGGGGATGCCCGGCTGGTACGGCTCGGTCGCCGCCATCGCCGGGTCCAGTTCGTTGCGGGTGGTGTCGTAGGTGACCGTGCCCACGATGCCGCCGTTCGTCCCGGCGTCGTACGGCTGGACACCCCAGTCGATCCGGCCGCGCAGGCCGATGATCGGCAGGAAGTTGATGTCCACCAGGCTGCCGAGCTGCGTGGTCGGCTTGGTCTCGTTGGCGGCCTGGTAGGTGATGCCGGTCGTCTTGTAGCGGGTGTTGAAGCCCTCCAGGACCAGCCACTTCCCGAGCGGGTAGGTCTCCTTGATGTCGTAGTTGCCGGCCGAGTCGGTCACCACCGTGTTGGTGTACTGGTCCATCAGCGAGTTGTCGCGCTCGCGCACGGTCAGGCCGAAGCTCGGGACCGCCCGCTCGCCGGTGTCCCGCTTGCCGTTGCCGTTGGCATCGATGAACACGGTGCCGTTGACGTGCGTGAACCAGCCGACGAGCATCTTGTTGCCGACGTCGGTCACGTCGCCGTTGTGCACCTCGACGTTGAAGCTCCACAGGATGTAGTCCTGGTCGTCGTCCCACAACGTCAGCTGGTAGGTCCCGTCGGGCACACCGGTGATGTCGAAGCTGCCGTTCGCGGCACCGCGGCCGACGTACACCGCCGCGTCGCCGGCGTCGAGGTCGGACAGCGCGACCCACGGGTACGGGATCGGGCCGTCGGACTTCGCACCGGCGAAGCCGGTCTCCGGCACGACCTGGCCGTTCTGCCCGCCGATGTACGGCAGGCCGGCGATCGCGACGCCCTTGACCTCACCGGTGGTGCCGGCGGGCGACGTCATGGCCTTCGCGCGGACGAAGCCGAACTGCACGGCGGACACCAGTTCCGCCCCGCGAACCTGCTCGGTGTCGTAGCCGGTCTCGCCCTCCTGCTGCCAGATGTCGTGGTCGTGACCGCCCTCGAGCGTGGTGGTCTGCACCCACTGGCCGGCCTGCGCCGCGGGTGGCGTCACGGTGGCGGCGTACCGGTTCGGGCCGAGGTTCGGGATCACGATCGCACCGGTCGCGTCACTGACGCACTGACCGGTGGACCGGGCGGTGTCGATGATCGGCCGGTTGTCCGCGTCGAACAGCATCGGGCCGGAGCCGTTCGCGTTCGCGTGCTTGTAGATCGTGCACAGCGGGTTGCCGTAGTAGTCGGTGCTCACCAGTCCGAGGACGTCGGTGAGGCTCGCGGTGAAGCCCGCGAGTCCCTGCTCGGCGTCCACCTCGTAGGTCCCGTCGACCGGGACGCTGTCGTTGAACACCTGCAGCCGGAGCGTGGTCAGCGGCAACGGCGTCGGGTTCATCCGGACCACGGCACGGGTGGTCTGCCCGGCGCTGATCGTGAAGTGCTGACCGTCGATCTTGAATCCGTCGGCGGTCACCGAGATCAGGTACTTGCCGGGCGGCAGTCCGGTCAGCGGCGTACTGTCGCCGAGGTCCGCCTCGGTGCCTTGTGCAACGATCGGGGCGAATCCCGACGTCGGCCGGGTCGACGGCCACGGACACGTGTCCGCGTAGTCCGGGTCGGCGGAACCGCCCGGCGCCGTCGCCGGGAGGCACCGGTCGGTCAGCTGGTTCGTCCGGGTGCCCGGGTCACCGGTGTCGTCGACATTGATCAGCCACTTGTACCGCGGCACCGGATCGTTCTCGTGCACGAATCCGGGACCTGAGTTCACCGATCGCGCGCTGGCCACGTGCAGGGTCAGGCTCCCCGGCTCCGCGGCCCGCGCCGGCGCCGCGGTGCGGCCCAGTTGCGCCGCGGACGTCATCGCCGCGATCAGAACGAACGCGACCGCCATCCGCAGCCATCGCCGCGGCACGGATCTCCACTGCTGTGTCACGATCCCTCCCCCACTCGCGCGCCCCGTCGGGCGCCGCGCCATCAGCGCAACAGTGGGGCAGGGCGACCGGCGGCAGGATCGGATGACAGAGTTCTCATCTACTTCTCATCGGTCCCTTCGCCGGCAGCGGACCGTCCGACACTCATCCGTCATGGAGTGCTCAGGAGTCTTTCCGGCGCCGACGCCGGCGGTGAGCCACGAGCAGGGCAACGATCACGGCGACGACGAAGGTGCCCAGCAGGAGCCCGCTCACGAGGCCGAGGCGTTGTTCGAGGGCGCGGTACGAGGCTCCGGCGAGGTAGCCGCCGGCGGCGACGAGGACGGCCCAGGCGACGCCGCCGATCACGTTGGCGACGGTGAAGTGCGAGCGCCGCATGCGACTCATGCCCGCGATTCCCGGCACAAGTGCGCGGAAGGCCGCGGTCCAGCGCCCGAGCACGACCGCGGCGGCGCCGCGGCGGGCGATCAGTGCCAGCGTTCGATCGATCTGCTCACGACGGCGAAACCTGCCCGGCAGCCGGCCGAGCAGCGCCGGGCCGTGACGTCTGCCGACGACGAATCCGATCTGGTCGCCGACGACCGCACCGACCGCGGCGGCGACCATCACCGCCCACAGCGGCAGGGCGCCGGAGTGGGCCGCGACTCCGCCGATGATGACCGCGGTCTCACCCGGGACGAGCAGGCCGAGGAAGGTCGATGCCTCGAGCGCCGGCAGCAGACCGGCCACCGTGATCACCAGCCACGGCGGAAGGCCGGCCAGCCAGTCGATCACCGCGTTCAGCGTCGGGACCGCCTCCTTCCACCCAGCTCCGGACCTGTCAGTAGAACGGTCCGGCCGCGCGGGCCGTGTCGTCGAACTCCCACGTCAGCTCGTTGCGGACGCTGACCACGCCGTCCACGCCCGCGACCAGGCTGCCGGCCAGCGCGGCGGTGCTGCGCTGCGGGACCTGCCCGGACAGCGTCACGACACCTTCGAGTACGTCGATCTGGACAGCCAGCGGTTCGTCCCACAGTTGCCGCTCGACGACATCGCGGCGGACCCGCGCCAGGATCTCCTGATCCGGAGCGAGGAAGGCGCGCAGCAGATCGGACCGGGTCACGATGCCGGCAAGCTCGTCGCCGTCCATCACGACCAGCCGGGTGATCCGGCGTGCCGCCATCAGCCGGGCGGCCTCGTCCAGCGTGCAGCCGCCTTCGATCGTCACGGCCGGGCTGGACATCAGCAGCTGGGCCGTCGTCGCGTCCGCCTTGGTCCGCGTCCCGCCGCGCTGCCAGGGACGGCGCGGCCGGCGCTGGAACTCCTCCTTCCGCAGCAGGTCGGTCTCGGAGATGATGCCGACGACACCGCCGAACGTGCTGCGCACGGGCACCGCGCTGATGTGGTGCTCGGCCAGGACGGCGGCGACGGTCTTGAAGGGCGTGTCCTCGGCGACGGTGACGACGTCCTTGGTCATCACGTCCGAGGCCGTCAGGTAGTGACGCATCATGACTCCTTGGCCCGGCGGACGATCGCGACCGGCGACGCCGCATGGTGGAGAAGACTCTGACTGACCGAGCCCATCAGCAGCCCGGCCACGCCGCCGCGGCCCCGGGAGCCGACCACGACGAGCGAGGCGGTCGCGGACCACTCGATCAGTCGCGCAGCGGCCCGGCCCGCCACGACGGACGCGTGCACGGTGACCGTGGGGAACTTGTCCCGGTACGGCTCCAGGCTCTCCGCGAGCCAGTTCGTCAACAGCTCCTCGGTGCTGTCGATCGACGCCGTGTGGTCGGCCTGCGGCTGCCAGCAGTACACGACCTCCAGCCGCTCACCGGTCCGCGCCGCCTCCTCGAAGGCGAAGCTCAGGGCGTTCTCCGAGTCCGGCGACCCGTCGTTGCCTACGACAACGGGTCCGGCGCGGCGTTCGCCGCGGACGACGACAACCGAGCACGGCGCCTTCGCCGCGACCGCGGTCGCCACCGAGCCCAGGAACGCGGCCGACATCTTGTTCCGCGAGCGGGTCCCGACGACCACCAGCTCGGCGTGCTCCGCCTCGGTCAGCAGCGCGTCCGACGGATCGGTGTTCGCCAGCCATCCCGAGCCGCGCTCGTACCCGAGCCGGTCGCGGGCGTACCGCACCGCGGCGTTCAGCTCGTGCTCGAACCTGTCGAGCGGCATCGGCGGCGGGAGATACCCCTCGGCCCCGACAGCCGGCCAGCGGCTGGCCTCGTCCAGGTACGCACGGACCACCCGGACCGGCAGATCGCGCTCCGCGGCGGCCTCCACGGCCCAGTGCAGCGCGATCTGCGCCTCGGGCGAGTCGTCCACACCGACGAGGATGTACTTCGACATGACGGGAATTCCTTTCATCGACTGGGGTGCTGGACGAGGATTTCCTTGAGGCCGTCGACGAACGCCAGCGACTCGTCGTACCCGCGCTGCCAGACATTGCGGCCGAAGATCAGCCCGAGCCCGCCGGCGTCCATCGCCTGCTCGGCCTTGCGGTACATCGCGTCGTCGCCGGCCCGCTCGCCGCCGGAGACCAGCACCAGCGTGCGGTTGGCGGAGCGGACCACGCCGTCGATCGCCTGCTGCGGCGAGAAGATCTCCTCGTACGGCGGCTTGACGGCGTCGCGCTTGTCCGGGTGCGGGAAGTTCACCTTCACCACGTCCGCGCCCAGCTCGCTCGCGACCCGCGCGGCGTAGTCGACGGCGTAGAACGAGTCCTTGCCGCCCTTCGCCTCGATCGCCGAGCCCCGCGGGTACGCCCAGACGACCAGCGGCATGCCGAACCGCTCGGCGTCGGCACGGATCGTCCGGTACTGCGCGAAGTCCGCCTCCTGCGCGGGCGATCCGACGTACAGCGTGTAGCCGACCGCGTCGGCGCCCAGCCGGACGGCGTCCTCGACACTCGCGTGCACCGGGGACAGCGCGGCGGCGTCCGGCGGGACGTCGGTCTTGCCGTTCAGCTTCAGGATCAGCGGGATCTCACCGGCGTAGTCCCAGAAGAACTTCTCCGCCAGCCCGATCTGCAGCGCGACCCCGTTGAACTCGCCGGCGATCGCCAGTTTCATGATGTACGCCGGGTCCGACGCGACCGGGTTCGCGAAGAAGTCGCGCGGCCCGTGCTCGAGACCCTGGTCGTACGGAAGGAACAGCGCCGTACCGTTGCGCAGGCCGTGGTCGAACAGGATTCGCCGCAACCGCGCCTTCTTGCCGGCGTTCAAGCCGAGTTCGTTCAGAGCCGGCCTGGTCTGCATGATGCTTACCTCCACTCACTCAGCCCCACGTCCACTGTCGTCCCGCCGCATTCCGGACGGCAGAGGCGACGGGCCCGGTTCCGCCGGGACCTTGGACCGATGGGCAGTCGACGTCGATCGAGGGGCTCAGTCACGGTTGTGGCCCTTCCCTCGCTTGGCTGTGTAGACCGCGGCCGTGACGAGCAGGGCGCCGACGACCAGCAGCACCAGCGGGGCCGCGAGTTCGCCCGGGAACCACTCGTTGACCACGACCGGCAGGACGTTCAGGGCGCCGAGCGCACCCACCGCGAGCAGCAGCAGGTCGCGGACGACCACTGCCAGCACCACGACGGCCACGACAGTGCACAGCGCGAGCACCATCCCGACGTTCGTCGGCAGTGTCATCAACGCGCCGATCAGCGCGGCGGCGGCCGCCAGCGCCTGGACCTCGCGGCGCGGCTGCACCGTTCCGAACCACCCGAGCAGGAACCAGATCCCTCCGGTGGTCCAGACGGCCAGCCCCGGGAGGTGAGGGTCGGTGGTCAGCTGGGCGACGGTCGCCCCGGCCGCGACCATCGTGGCCACGAAGAAGGCCGCCTGCTGCGCGAGGCCGGGCAGGCGCCACCAGAGCACCGCGGCGAGCACGGCAGCTCCCCCACCTGCGACCATTCCGATCGCGCTACCGTCCAGCTCCAGGACGAGATCGGCGAACAGCGCGAGGAACGCTCCGGTACCTGCGGTGCACAGCAGCCACAGCACGGACCGCAGCCGGACACCAGGAGCGCTGTGGACCGGGACCAAGGCTCCGGCCAGCAGCAACGCGGCCGCGGCACCTCCGACGACGGCGAGTTGACCTGTGTCTCCCAGCTCGCTCCAGTACTGCGCACTGATCAAGCCGGCGGCCACCATCACGATCACGCCGCCGAGGTACGCGAGGGCTTCCACCACCAACGACGTACGGCCGCGGCCGTCGGCCGGAATGTCGTGCGGGACGGGGTGCGGACTACCGTCGAGTTCGGCGCGCATCCGGTCGGCCTGCGCGGACGTGATGAGGCCGTCGGCCAGCCAGTGGTCGATGAGATTCGACATCGACCGTCGATCGCTGGCGGATGCCCTCATGTTTCCAGCATCGGTCGTACGGTCCGCGCCGAGCAGGGCCGAATGTCCTGTGCCGGGTAGGGCCGACGGTTCAGCGCACCACGGCCACCGGGCAGGTCGCGCGGTGCAGGACGGCGCGGCTGACCGAGCCGAGCAGGAAGCCACGGATCCGGCCTCGGCCGCGCGATCCGACGACGAGCAGCTCGGCGTCGCGAGACTCCTCCTCCAGCACCCTCGACGGCGCCCCGTGCACGACTGTCTCGGTGACCTTCACGTCCGGATGGTCGACCGTCTGACCGGCGACCGCCTCGCTCAGCAGGACGGCGCTGTCCTCCTCGAGCGCGTTGAGGTCGTGGACTGGGAACAGCATGTCGCCGGGGCCGGTGCTCTGCGGGTCGTGCCACGCGAGCACGGCCGTGACCGAGGCGTCGGTCTGCTCGGCGAACTCGAACCCGAACGCGACCGCGTTCCAGCTCTCCGCCGATCCGTCGACACCGACGACGACCTGGCGCGGGCCTTCCGGCCGCGGCTGCCAGTCCGCCGGTACGACGACGACCGGGCTGGTCGCATGGGTGGCGATATGAGCCATCACCGAGCCTCCGGCGAGCTCACGCAGTTCGCCCAGACCGCGGGAGCCGAGCACCAGCAACGAGGCGCCGGCCGCTTCCCGCAGCAGCACCGGAACCGGGTCGCCGATCACGACCTCGGCGTCGATCAGCACACCGGGGTATGCGTGACGGATGTCCCGGCAGGACTTGTCCAGCAGCCGCTCGGCCGCGCGCCCGAGGGCATCCGTGCCGAGCGCGACCGCGGCGCCGCCGCTGCCGCGCAGGGCCGGCCAGGGCATCACATGGATCATCCGCACCCGGCGCCCGACCCGCTGCGCCGCCCCCGCGGCCCAGCGCGCCGCCGCGTCGCTCGCCGCCGAGCCGTCGTAGCCGACCACGATCGGCCGCCCCTCGAACCGTCGTGCCTTGCCGGACCCGTCCACGGAAGCTCCTCTCGCCGTGCCCCCGATCCTGACCGCCGGAACGCCCGTCGTGGCAGGGACCAACGGCCCTGTTTCGGGGCCCAACGGACCTGCCCGCCGGGCGGGCACGGTGCGACCGTGGGGGCTGTGGCCGAGATCAGGGGGGACGATGAGCACTGAGAGTCATGGCACGGTGCCGTTACGCGTGGTACCGCTGCGGGCGGTCGCCGCGATCTCGGTCAGTACGGCGGGGAT
>Ga0207647_10003450_pt1 | contig 11859 bp, 13 predicted proteins | sample KBSCornC2_FD_184295 | JGI IMG/M metagenome (GOLD analysis project Ga0207647, IMG submission 184295) | Corn rhizosphere microbial communities from Kellogg Biological Station, Michigan, USA - C2 (SPAdes) (version 2) | ecosystem: Host-associated > Plants > Roots > Rhizosphere ...
TAAAGCCCGGCGTCCGACAGCTTCGACATCGGCCGCCACGGCACGGGCGGCAGATTCATCGGAAACGAAACTGATCGCTACATCGTAACCTTGTGCGGCAGCGAGCCGCGCAGTCGCCGCGCCTACGCCACGGCCTCCGCCCGTTATCAGCATTAGCGGGGCGTGCGAAACAGTATTCATCGAGCGAACCTCCATATGATGGCGAGATATCGGTTTGGGCTGAGATAGAACCGATGCGAGCGGTTGAGCAAGAGCCAGCGTGCGTCGCGAACGGACTCACGTGGTGCGCAGATGCGGCCGAAGTGCAAGCGCCAATGGCAAGACCGCCAGCGCCGTGGCGGCAGCCGCAATAGTGGCACCGTGCACACCGATTTGATCGCCGAGAAAACCATACACGACCGGAGAGAGCGCTCCCGACGCGATGGTGCCGGTATAAAAAAGCGCAAATGCTCGCTCGGTACGATCGACCGAAGTCAACTCAGGCACCGTGCCGTAAAGAACAGACGATGTCCCGTTGAGCATCGCGCCAAGTAGCGGCAACAAGACCACAGCAGGCGTCAAGGGAAGGTAAATCACGGCAAGAATCAACGCAGCCGTACCGCCTTCGGTGGCGAAGACGGTGCCGATTACGCCCACGCGAGCGCCGAGCCAGCCACAAACGAACTTGCCCGCGGCGCCACCGATGAAGACGAGCGCGAGTGCCGTACCCGTCATCGATTGCGAGATGTCTTTCGTTTTCAGGAGAAAGGGCAGGAAGGTCAATAAGCCCATCCGCACGGCTGTATCGAGCACGCCGATCGTGAAGAGCAGCGAGAAGCCGGATCGCGAGTCGTTGCTGTGCTGTCTCGACGCTTTCTCCATGGATGAATCGCCACGCGGTATCGATGGGAGAAAAAGTGCAATCACTAACGCGACTAAAACGCCAACTATCGACACGACCCAAAGCGCATGGCGCCACGGCATGATGGTAATGAGAAGCGAGATAGCCGCTGGAAGCGCGGATTTTCCCAGGTCACCCGAAAAATTGTAGATGCTGAGCGGTCCTCGGGCGTTGCGTCCATATACGCGCGACACTGCTCCCGAAGCCAGCGGATGCTGCGTGCTCGAGCCACCGCCGGAGATGGCCAGCGCGACACATAAGCCCAGCAGGGTTCCAGATATGCCCGCGACGGCATAGCCCAGCGCGGCGAGGAACGTGCCGACCGCAAGCGTCGCGCGTGTGCCGAATTTGCGTGCGAGGCGTCCAGCAGGCAATTGCAACGTCGCCATCGTGCCAGCGTAGACGCCGCGCAAAATTGCCAGGGCGCCGTAACTGAGTCCGAACTCCGCCTGCCAGACGGGCAGCAACGCGTAGATCATGTCGGTGTAACCGTCGTGCAGCGCGTGCGCCATGCATGACAGCCACAATACGCGCGTGCGTGAAACAGAACTCGACTGACCGGGTCCGTCAGTCACGTCTGTCGTCGGCGAGGATAAAGAGAAAAGTCTCATAGTCCAATGAAATGGCGCAAGCTCGGACCATCGCGACAGCTGGCGCGTTTCGTTACAGAAGACCCTAGTCTAGGTTCGCGCAGAACCCGCCACAACTGACGTAAAATTGGGGTAGACGGGAGAAAAAGTCACCACATGAGAACTGAGAAACGCACGGAGAAACGCTCGGAGAGAGAAGCGGAGAGGTTGCCGCCATTGAATGCGTTGCGGCACTTCGAGGCGGTCGCGCGCCTTGGGAGTTTCGCCGCCGCGGCGAGCGACCTGCACGTCACGCACTGGGCAGTCGGCAAACAGATCCGGTTGCTGGAAGACTGGTTCGGCGTCCCGCTCTTTGAGCGCCGCTCTCGCGGCGTCGTTCCTACCGACCAGGGCGCGGCTCTCCTGAACGATGTCGAAGGTGCGTTTGCACGGCTGAGCAGCTCGGTCACCCGCTTGCGCCACAAATCCACTACGCGTCGCATAGCGGGTGTAGTACGCGTGAATACGCTGGCGAGCTTTGCGTTGTGCTGGCTGATACCGCGGCTGGCAGATTTTCAGGCGCGTTACCCGGACATCGAAGTCCGTCTCTCGACGACCTCACGCAAGTTGCGCTATGTCGGCGACGCCTTCGACGTCGGCGTGCGTTCAGGGCCCGAGGAGGCAGCAGGCCTCACGTCAACGGCGCTGATGCCCGATTTGCGTCTGCCCGCCTGCAGTCCAGCGGTGCTGAAAACCCACCCGATCAGGACGGTCGCCGATCTGCGAAATCACACGCTTCTTCACTCTACAAGTACCCGCACAGCCTGGTCCGACTGGTTACGGGAGGCTGGCGCACCAGGCTTGCAGAGTGCGCGCCATCTCGACTTCGACCATGTCTTTCTTCAACTGGGCGCAGCCGCTGAGGGCCTAGGGGTAACGTTGGCGTCGCTGCCGCTCATCGAGCGCGAGATCGCAACAGGGAGTCTCGTGTGCCCTATAACAGAGCCGGCTGGGCGTGGACCCGATTACACATTGGTCGTGAACAAAGATCGCGCGAACGATGACGCGGTCATTGCGTTCAAGAAGTGGATCGTGACGGCCGCCGCGCAGAATTCGGCAGAGCCGGGTACGAGCGAACGTGCGCGAAAGACTCGTCGCAGTAAGCCTCTCGCGGAGTCATCGCGGCGTTAGTTGTCGCGATGGTTGTTGCACGTGACATCATCGTTAATCGATCTATCTGCGACAAAAGGATCCGCCAAAATGCTTGTACGTCTACTTGCCACACAAGACGCCCCTTCGTTCCACTCGCTCCGTCTCTGCGGACTCAGAGAAGCTCCCACGTCTTTCGCGTCTGGCTACGAAGAGGAAGTAGACCGATCGGCTGAAGTCATCGAAGCTCAACTGACGGCGCGCAACGACCGCGGAGTATTCGGTGCTTTCGAAGGCTCGCGGCTAATAGGAATAGCTGGACTTGGACGCGAGAACCGGCGAAAACTTAACCACAAGGCTTTTCTGTGGGGCGTGTATGTCGCGCCAGACATGCGGGGTTTAGGCGTGAGCCGAAAGCTCGTCGCCGAGGTGCTGACCTTCGCGCGGTCTATCCCTGACATCACACAGGTGAACCTGACCGTGAACGCAAACAACCCGGCGGCAATTCGCCTTTATACGTCGCTCGGCTTCGAGCAGTTCGGGCGGGAGCGCAACTCCTTGATGGTCGACGGACACATGTACGACGAGGTACACATGTCACTTCATTTTGGCGGCTGAACTCAGTGGTATTTCAGCGCCCGCCCTTCTACCCGAACTCTTCACTGCACAGTAATCGTCTCCTTCATATTCGGATGTATGCTGCAGAAGATCTTATACACTCCAGGCTTATCGAACTTGAACTGATACGTGTCGTTCTGATCAAGCGCGGCCGAGCGGAAGAGACCCGCATCGTTGACGACCACGTGCGGTTCGCTATCAAGGTTTTTCCAGGTCACGGTCGCCCCGGCTTTGACCGTAAGCGACATCGGCGAGAACATAAAATCTTTGATGACAACAGCGTTGGGCTGCTGAGCTAGCACGACGGCGGACATAACGCACATTGCGATGAGCATCGCCACTCCAACACAGATAACAAAGGCGTAGCGAAAAGTAGTCGTTTGCATGATGGGATCCTCGTTGATAGGCATGGTCTTCAGTCAGACGAGCGTCGTATCGGCGAGCGTAGCCCTCACCGGATGCCTCATAATCTTGACGCTCGTTACGCCCAGCATCCGCGGGAGTTCAGCACTGGACACCGTAAGCGGCCCGGGTCCCGGTCCGTTGCCAGCCGTCGGCTGCGGGTAGGCTGTCGAGCGAGCGGTATGGAAAGTCACGTTGCCTTCCACTTTCGATACGATCTGATGGATATGGCCGTTTAGCACGGTCACTGACCCGAAGCGCTTCAGATAACTCATGGCCTGTCCTGCATCGCCAGTACCCCAACCCCACGGTTCGTAGATCGTCCACATCGGCATGTGCGCGAAGACGACGATCGGCGTGCTGGAAGAGCGGCCCTTGAGATCTTTCTCCAGCCACTCGAGTTGTTCATCGCCCAGGCTTCCCAAACCATTAGGCTTGAAGTGCATGACGTTGACGAGACCAACAAAATGCACGCCGTTGTGGTCGAAGCTGTAGTAACCCTTGTTGTCCGACGCTTGACCGAAACGTTTGAAATACTCTGCGCCGGGTCCATCAGTGACATCATGCTCGCCCGGCACGGTGTGCAGTTCGGTAATACTCAAGCCCGACATCAACTGCGCCGCGAGGTCGAACTCCTCGGGCCTCGAAAGATGCGTGATGTCACCGGTATGAATTGTCAGCGCCGGTTTAACGGGCATCGCGTTGACGAAGTCGATCGTCTGCTTGAGCGTGCCCGCGACATCGGGATTCGCTTCCTTCTTGAAGCCGATGTGAGAGTCGCTGATCTGCAGGAAGAGCGGGACTCCTCCCGAGCCTGCTGAAGCGTCTTTGGGTGTGGCCGCGAGGGCTAAATCCACCGGCGACAGAACACCGCCGGTTAATACGAACACGGTGCCCACGCCACCGAATGCGAGACATTTGAGTACGCCCCGGCGCGACGGATCGGATGGATGATCTGACGACATATTCACCTCACAATGGAGTTGACGAGGCAGGCGGCTGGACCAGCCGGCTGCGTTCAGTGAGTAGACTGCAGTGGAATTCGATTTATTCCCATGGTGGTCGCTACATTGCATTTAGACGCCACGGTTCACCACGCCATTGCATAGCAGGGATCGAATGCAAGCCAAACTGCTTAGCATGCCGAATTAATGCAGACCGGTTGACGCCGCACGTTTTCGGAATGTTCATGACGACCGGCGTAACAACGCAACGGCCGGGCTCCCATCGCACCGCTGCAATTACATTGCGCGTGCAGCGCTGCGGCTACGAAGCTGGATGCGCAAGCAGAGTCGTTACGAAGCCGTTCAGCTCCGCTTGACCGGCGTCGGAGATCGCCCAGTAATTCATTCCCCCGACGCTCCAATGGGCGACGTGATAACCCTTCTCCTCGTAGATGCGCGGCGGCGGTGCACCTGCATCGTTACCTGGCCACACGTAAAGATTGACGGGGTGCAACTTGTAGCGATACACCATCACCGCAACGGAGCGGCCGTTCAGATAATCGAGCCGGCCGCCGATCAGCGGATATCCCTGCTGCGCGAGGTCGACTACTGGCGGCGCAAAATCGAGCTTCCCGTCGAACCAGGGCTTGACCGTATGCCGGTCTGTAGAGATCACATCGGAAAGATGGTTGACCTGCAATGAGCGAACATGACTGTCGACGAGTTCCTCCGTCAGTCGCGTCTCGCCGGAGGGCGCCGCGACGAACAGACTCGCGCCTGCCACCAGCGCGACAACGCTCAACACCATCGCGCCAGCCGGTGACCAACCCAGCGACCGGCCCGCGGACGGCCCGCCTAACTGGTCACGCAGCCGTTGCCAGAGCGGAGGCCGCCCCGGCAGCGCAGCCTTGATCCGCTTCACTAGCTCCGGCGGTGCATCCATCCGCAAATCGGCCTGCCGGAGTTGCGCGGTGACCTGACGGTCCTGCTCGTAAATCTGTCGGCATTCCTCGCAGGTTGCGAGGTGGCGTTCGAAATCAAGCGCCTCCGACAGGCTCAGTTCCTCGTCGATATAGCCCGGCAGTAATTGCAACGCCTGTTCGTGATCCATCATGCCTCCTCATCCGTCGGTGCGAGCAGTAATGCGAGTTGCCGGCGCCCGCGCCCGAGGCGAGACATCACAGTGCCCATCGGAATGCCCACGATGGCCGCAATTTCCTTGTACGACAAATCTTCCAGTTCGCGCAGCACGATCACTTCGCGGTACTCCAGGCTCAGACTCTGCAATGCCTTGTGCACCCGTTTCCGGCTTTGACTGCGGATCAGCACAGTTTCCGGGCCATCGTCCCGGTCAGCGGCGCCACTCTCGAGGCTATGCATTTCTTCCTCGAACATCGTGGTGTCCGCCGTGTGACTCCGGTTCTGGAGGTACCACGTGTAAAAGGTGTTGCGCACGATGCTCAATAGCCACGCGCGCGCGTCATCCCCGCGAAACCCGCCAAAGAACCTGAACGCGCGAAGGTACGCCTCCTGGACCACATCCTGTGCATCCTGATCGTTATGCGTGAGCCAACGCGCAACGTTGAAGGCCGAATTCATATGAACTAACACGAGCTTCTCGAAGCGCTGCACGGTAATCGGATCGGCCATCTCTCGGAATCCCTGCTGTAACGGCAAAGTGTGACCGACCAACAGCAGACTGCCGGCGTGTCATTTTTATTCCCGAAGTGCAAAATCCATCTGGCGCTCGTACGAGACTAGCCTAACGGCTGCAAAAGGCAAAAGGCGCAACGCTGATTGCCTGATTGCTGTGACGTCCGCACCGGTCGTCGCGGGGTCGTCGTACTCCTCGGAAAGACCCAGCGACGCCGTGAGTTCAGGATAGCGCGAGAGAAACGCCGCCAGCAGCGGCGCGATATAGCGCGGACCTAACAGCGTCGGACCGCAGATGTGCAAACGCCCGGACACTGCCGTCGCGTAGTCGGCAAGTTCCGCGCGCGCCATTGCCAGATCGCCGAGCACCTGCTTGATGCGCGCGTAGAACTTCTCGCCTGCAGTGGTAAGCCGGCGCTGACGGGTGGTACGCGCAACGAGCAGCGTGCCCGCCTCGCGCTCCTGCACCTGCAGCGAGCGGCTGACCGCCTGTAACGACTTGTCGAGCCTTCGTGCGGCGGCAGTCAGGTTGCCCTCTTCCGCGATCGCGACGAAGGTTTCAAAATCGCGTAACGATCCATTATCCATTTTTATGGGAGGAAGAGTCAGTTGGCAGACTGATTATCTATCATGGATGTGCAGGTAGCATGCAGGACATGGTTTTTGCCGGAGCGCATGCCCATGTCAGCGAATGAACCGAATCCATCCGATGTCGCCGCGTCGGCACGCATTCCTCGCTGCACTGCTGCTCGGTCTCGGCGTGATCGGCGATCAGGCGCTGGGGCGCCGGGCGGTCAATCTGCTCAAGCCGCACCGCCTCCACAATCTGCAAGCGAGCACCGGACATGAAACTGCATTCCTAAACCGGAGAACTCAACAATGGACGCAACCCGCCGTACCTTCCGCTATCCGACCGTGAGCGTCGATGGCGTCGATATTTTCTTTCGCGAGGCCGGCCCGAAGGATGCGCCGACTGTTCTGCTGCTGCATGGCTTTCCGTCATCCTCGCGAATGTACGAACCGCTGATGCCGTTCCTCGCACGCGAGTTCCATCTGGTCGCACCGGACTATCCGGGCTTCGGCAACAGCGAAGCGCCCTCGCCGGATCGCTACGCGTACACGTTCGACAATCTCGCGCGATCCATGGAACAGTTCACCGACGCGCTAAAGCTCGATCGTTATGTGCTCTTTATGGCCGACTACGGCGGGCCGGTGGGATTCCGTCTTGCAATGGCGAGGCCCGAAAAAGTGACCGGCATTGTGGTCCAGAACGCGGTCGCGCATGAGGAGGGGCTCGGACCGTTGTGGGAAACGCGCAAAGCGTTCTGAAAAGACCGCGCCCAGCACGAAGAGCGCTTATGGCTCAATCTCGCGTCGCCGGACGCATTGAAGCTGCGCCACGTGGGCACGAGTCCCGACCCGCAGCGCTACGATCCGGACAACTGGCACGACGAGCAACACTTTCTGGCGCGTCCCGGACAGGCCGCGATCCAGACGGATCTCTTCCACGACTACCGCACGAATCTGGAATCCTATCCGCGCTGGCAGGCGTGGTTGCGGGAGCACCAGCCGCCGACGCTCGTGACGTGGGGCAAATACGATCCGTCGTTCACGGTGTCGGGCGCGCATGCTTATCAGCGCGACGTTCCGGACGCGGAAGTGCATGTGCTCGAAGCGGGCCACTTCGCGCTCGAGGAGGCGAGTGATCAGATCGCCGCGCTGACGCTGGACTTTCTTCGGCGAGTGCATCGAACAGCGTAATGGCGACTCTACAAGAGCGTGCAGCGGTGTCGTGCGTCTCGCGGCTCGCCAGGGTGAACATTCTTGGCTATCTGTGCCCGACGGTATAGTCAGTTCCTAGACCCGCGCCGCGACTTTCTTCACGAAGGTATCAGCCGGCGCCAGCGCGCCTCCATCCGCGCCGCGTAGTGTCACCTTAGGCACCGGCCTGCCGCTTGCACGGTCGATCAACTGCGAGCGCTTTTCGCCGCGTCCGAACAGGTTGCCTTCGCCCCACTGACGCAACGTGACGATCACCGGAAAGAGCGCTTCGCCCTTCGGAGTCAGGATGTACTCCTGATAGGCGGAGCCGTCCGACGCGGCGACCGCTTCGAGCACCCCTGCTTCGACCAGGCGCCGCAGCCGGTCCGTCAGTATGTTGCGCGCAATGTCCAGACTCTCCTGGAATTGCCCGAAGCGGCGTACGCCGTCGAATGCGTCACGCACGATCAGCAGCGCCCACCGGTCTCCGACGATATCAATCGCTCGTGCCACCGGGCAGGACGAATCCGCAAGACTTTTACGCGCAGCCATCTGCAACACCTCCTGTTGACCAAACCATTGTCGTTCAGCTCGCGCGCAACACGATGAGATGAAAACTTCGTCACGCCCGAAGCAGTTGCATTTTAAAACAAGCGTGAATACACTTCATTAAGTTGCATTTTGCAACTACATTTCAGTTTGCGCAAAGGACGATAAATGGATTCTGGATGCACACAGTGCGTTGTGACGGACCGGCCCAGGTCGCCCGAGGTTCATGCGGGGCACGCCATACCGGCAGCGCTGGTTCTACTGCTCGCAGTGTGTTGCGCGATGAGCGTCGCCAATGTCTATTACGCGCAACCGCTGCTCGACGCGATTGCCGCAGACTTCGGCATCCAGCAGGCAGCGGTCGGCGGGGTGGTCACGGCAACCCAGCTAGGTTGCGCGATGGCGTTGCTGCTGCTCGTCCCGCTCGGCGATCTCGTGAACCGGAAACGCCTGATCGGTGCGCAACTGATACTGCTGGCCGCCGCATTGACCATGACCGGAATCGCGGGCTCGCCGCTCATGCTGATGATCGGCATGGTCGGAGTCGGAATGCTCGGTACCGCCATGACGCAAGGACTCATTGCATACGCAGCGGCGCTGGCGCACGAATCGGAGCGCGGCCGTGTGGTCGGCGCGGCTCAAAGCGGGGTGGTAATCGGCCTGCTGATAGCTCGCTGCTTCGCGGGCCTCATTACCGATCTGCTCAGCTGGCGGTCCGTCTATCTGATATCGGGGCTGCTGACAATCGTCATGCTGATCGTGCTGCGGATCGCGCTGCCCACGCCGAGCGTGAACCCCGTCAAAATGAGCTACGCAGAATTGCTACGGTCGATGGTCACGCTGCTTGCATCGGAACGCGTTCTGCAGGTCCGAGGCACGATCGGGCTCCTCATGTTCGGGGCATTCAGCACCTTCTGGAGCGCTCTTGTATTACCGCTCAGCGCCCCACCGTTTGCCATGTCGCATACGCAGATCGGCGCCTTCGGGCTGGTCGGCGCAATCGGGGCGTTGGCGGCAGCCAAAGCCGGGCGCCTTGCCGATCGCGGTCTTGGACAATGGACTACCGGGGCGGCACTCGTCTGCCTGCTCGTGTCGTGGATGCCTATCGGCTTCATGCAGCACAGCATGCTCGCGTTGATCGCGGGCATTGTGTTGCTCGATATGGGTGGCCAGGCGGTCCACGTCATCAACCAGAGCATGATCTTCCGGCTTCAGCCTGAAGCACAAAGTCGCCTGGTCGGTTGCTACATGCTTTTTTATTCGGCGGGAAGCGGTCTGGGCGCGGCAGCTTCTACCTACGTATTTGCGCGCACGGGTTGGGCCGGCGTCTGCGCACTGGGCTTTGCGTTCAGCATCGCCGCGTTCCTGCTGTGGGCTGTCACACTGGTTCTCGCGAAGGTTGCGTCCCGCTAGATAATTGGGGCTTTCGTTTCGCAACCGGTCGCTGCCCGGGCAAGCCAACTCGACTTTGAGCGCCGACTTCTTCACCACTATCGGCCAGATACGGTGAACGGCGCGAGCAAAGGCGCGGTCGATTGAATCGCCGCACGTTGGTCCACAGTCCTCCGCCGACGCACAGGCAATATGGTGGGCTTGCCGACTCATCCGCTGCTCAAAACGCCCGTACACTTATGGTTCCGGACGGACGTCCGCTACGGGAGGCTGCGCATGCCGACGATTGCCCTGATCATCCTGACGGTCGCGGTAACGCTCGCCATCGTGCTCGTCATCGCGAATCTGACGAGCGGCGAGAAGAAGATAGAGCACAAGATCGAAAGGCTTTACTCGAGCGACGATCCTCAGTTCACCCGCTCGATGGGGCTGCTCCTCGGGCCGCCCGTTGTCGGGGGCAATCAATTCCAGGTGCTCGTGAATGGCGACGAGATCTTTCCGTCGATGATGGAAGGCATACGCTCAGCGCAGCACACCATCACCTTCGAAACCTTCATTTACTGGTCTGGCGCTATCGGCGAAAAGATTGCGCATGCATTGTCCGAGAAGGCGCGTGCGGGTGTCGCGGTGCATGTGCTGCTCGACTGGGTCGGCTCGTCGAAGATGGATAAGCGCTATCTGGAGATGTTGCGCGAGTCGGGGGCCGAAGTCATCCAGTATCACAAGCCGCACTGGACGGGCCTCGGCCGCATGAACGATCGCACGCACCGCAAGCTGCTCGTGATCGACGGACGCATCGGCTATACGGGCGGCGTGGGTATCGCCGACGAATGGACCGGTCACGCGCAGGACGAGAAGCACTGGCGCGACACACACTTTCGCGTCGCAGGCCCGGCGGTCGGACAGATGCAGGCCGTCTTCATGGACAACTGGGTCAAGGCAACCGGAAACGTACTGCACGGCTCGCAATACTTTCCAGAGATCGATGCCGCCGGTGACGGCCTTGCGCATATGTTCAGCAGCTCGCCCTCGGGCGGCAGCGACGACATGCAGCTGATGTACCTCATGGCGATCACCGCCGCGACGCATTCCATCCACCTATCGAGCGCCTACTTCGTACCCGACAAACTGACGATCAACGCGATCGTCGAGGCCGCGAAGCGCGGCGTGAGGGTGCGTGTCGTCACGCCGGGCAAGCATATCGACACGCGCACGGTGCGCGAGGCATCGCGCGCATGCTGGGGCGACCTGCTGGCGGCAGGCGTCGAAATGTACGAGTACCAGCCAACCATGTACCACTGCAAGGTGATTGTCGTAGACGAGTATCTGGTGTCGGTCGGCTCGACCAACTTCGACAGCCGCTCGTTCAAACTCAACGACGAGGCCAATCTCAACATCTACGATCGTGATTTCGCGCGCCGGCAGACAGCGATTTTCGACGGCGACGTCGTTCACGCGAAACGCATTACACTCGAAGACTGGCGCCGTCGTCCGCTCGTCGAAAAACTGCTGGAACGCACAGTCGCGCTACTCGATCCGCAGCTTTGACGATTGGATCGGCACGCTGCACTTGCCCTGCTTCAACCTGCGGACGACGTGATATGCCGCGGTCCGCCGCTTGCTGCAATCTGCTTTGAACGGCGCGCCGCCTGAGCTATTGCAGTTCGACGGCTTATAACGCGGCTTTCGGGAGACGCGCTTCATTCCCGGGTAACGGCCGGTCGCAGAACCCGCCCGGGTCGACAGGAATTCACTTACTTGACTATCTCTCTCATGGAAAAACGCGCAATCATTATCGGCGCAAGCGGTATCGTCGGCAGCAATCTCGCCAACCAGTTGCGCTCGACCGGCTGGAACGTGGCGGGCCTCTCGCGCGGTCGCACGGCCGTGCCGTCCGGCATCGAAGCCATCACTGCCGACCTGACCTCCACGCAATCCGTTA